>PJUC01000339.1_pt1 | contig 23148 bp, 5 predicted proteins | sample 1512161 | NCBI WGS metagenome assembly PJUC01 (sample SAMN08177676, study PRJNA422409) | Soil metagenome, whole genome shotgun sequencing project. | isolation source: Soil enriched on filter paper | place: USA: Madison | collected 2015-01-15
CTGGACAGCCGCACATCGGTCTCGGCCTTCGCGTCGTTCACCGAGATGAGCCCGCCGCTGTCGTTGGACGAGACCGCCTTCGCGTCGGCGTGCCCGTCGGTGGCGATGAGGACGCTCTGCCCCGTGACGTGCGCGCCGTTGCCGACCGTCGTCGTCACGGTGGCGTCGACGAGCGCCCACGACGCCGCGGTGCTGACACTGATGGCGCCGCCGCCACCGCCGGTCGCGGAGGCCGACACGATCTGGTCGCCGCCGATGGCGCTGAACGGGATCGCCGTGCCGATGCCGACGAGCTTCTCGTTCTTGGGTCCGGAACCCGCGACCGGCGCGATGGCGAAGACCAGCTTCTGCACCGTCGCGCCCTGCCCGGTGAAGTCGATGCCCTCGGTGCGGAACACGTGGCCGCCGCCGGTGAACGAGAACGAGACGCCGTCGATCGAGGTGCCGGTGTGCGTGATCGCGATGGCCGAGCCGCCGAACGACGACGACAGCTGGTAGCCGTTGGCGTCGCATCCGCCCGCCGGGCAGCCGACCACGTAGTAGCCCTGGCCGTCGACGAGTCCGGTGATGGGAGCGTTGTTCGCGGCGGTCAGCGAGTGCACGTCGACCGAGTTGGTGCCGCTGGCCGAGATGGCGATGGGCGTGATGGGTCCGGCGCTGCCGCCGCAGTCGGACGCGAGTCCGGTCGCCTTGCACTTCGTGGACGCCAGCTGGTAGCTCTGCCCGCTCTTGCGGATGACCCAGTAGTACGCGCCGTTGGTGAGCCCGCTGATGGGCGTGCCGGTCGTGAAGTACCGCACGAGCTGCCCGCTCACGAAGCCGATGTCGTCGAACGCGTTGTCGGCCGGGCTCGTGTCGCGCGCGAAGTAGATGTTGTCGGCGTTGGAGCCGGTGGTCGCGACCCACGTGTTGCTGCCCGAGTCCCACTGCTTGTCGACCTGGCCGGAGGTGAACGTCGCGGTCGCCGCCGGCGCGTGGTAGGTGACGTAGTCGCCGTTGTGGAAGCCGCTGGAGCCGCCGATCGTGTGCGTGCCGTTGTCGACGGCGCCTGCTGTCACGGTGTCGGTGGTGGTGGCCGCGCCGATCGCACGGAGCTTGATCGTGCTGTCGTCGACCTTGTACACCTCGTAGAGCGTGTCGGCCGTGAGGCCGCCGATCGCCGTGCCGCCGTTGACCAGCTGGTAGAGCAGCACGTCGCCGGTGTTCAGGCCGTGCTTGCGGGTGCCGAAGCTGATGGTGTCGTAGACCGTGCTGACGTTGTCGCTGCTGTAGACCACTCCCAGCTGCACGGTGTCGGCGTCGATGACGATGATCGAGTACTGGCGGCCGGGGACGAGTCCGGCCACCGTCGGCTGACCCTGTGCGTCATAGGTGACGGTGTCTCCCGTGCCCGAGTTGTGCACCGCGCCGAACGTGATGGTGTGGGCCGTGCCGTCGACGCCGCCCACGGCGTCGAACGTGCCGTCCGATGCGGCCGGCAGCGGCGGGTTGGCGGCGGCCGAGAGCTCGATCGCGCCGCCGGCGATGATCGACGCGCCGCCGGTGATCGTGGCAGACGAGGTGGGGTTCATCGAGCTCTGCGCGTTGAAGCTGGAGACGTTGAGCACCCCGCCCGTCGCGCTGTAGGTGCTGGCGTCGGCGTCGTACGAGCTGATCGCCTTGGCGCTGATGGCGCCCTCGACGCGGATGACGGATGCCGCGCCCCCGAGCGTGACGCTCACGACGGGGTGACCCTCTGCCTTGGACGACGAGCTGCCGATCTGGATGAGGCCGCCGCCGATGTTGCGGATGCCGGCCTCGGCCCGGTCGTTGCCCTGCGCGAGGACCGTGAGGCCCTTCGCGCCGTTCGCGCCGTTGACGTTGACGTGGCCGAGCAGGTTCGCGGCCGTGGTGCCGGAGGCCGTCGAGGTCGGGCTCGAGTTCGGCTGGACGTTCACCAGCGCGCCGCCGGTGCGCTTGTAGAACGAGTCCGCGTAGTTGCCCGAGAGAGCCTTGAGCACCACGTTGCCGTTGGGAGCCGCGACCGTCGCGCCCGCCTCGACCTCCGCCTTGACGACGGCCTTCGCGGTGGCGTGGAGGTTCGACGACCCGATCGAGAGGCCGAAGGCGAACGTGGTCTGGATGACCGAGGCGTCGGCCATGTTGTCGGTGAGGAACTTCGTGCCGTCGAAGTTGTGCCAGGCCTGGATCGTGACGTTGCCGCCCGTGCTCTTCACCGATCCGCTGCCGACGACGGCCGTGCGGACGTCGGACTCGTCGGTGGCGGTGATGGTGCCGAAGCTCGCCGAGACGAAGCCCGAGAGCGACAGTGCGCGGTACACAGCCGTCGCGGCCGTCCGCACGTCGCTGCGGATGTCGATGGCGTTCGCCGCGGTCAGCGTGCCGCCCACGACCGCGCGGGCGGTGGGTCCGACCGACGAGGTCTGCGTGCCGTTCGTCGCGCCCGCGAGTGCGCCGCCGCCGACTGCGCGGCCCTCGGTCAGCGCCGTGGCGGTCACGAAGGTGAGGATGTTCGCCGACCCGATCGCTCCCGAGAGGCCGTTGAACTCGGCGGTCACGCTTCCCGCGCTCGTGGCGTAGCCGTCGACCATGCCGACGCCGATTCCGATGGCGGCGGCGAGCGAGTATGCGTCGACCTGCGCATCGCCGAGCGACCGGGCGATGACCCACAGCGCCCCGGTCGCCGAGACCGTGGTGCCGGATCCGATCGCCGCGCGCACCGTCGGCGAGTTGATCGCGTGCCCTTCGGCGCCCGTCACGCTGCCGAGCAGCGATGCCCCGCCGAGCGAGGCCCGCGCGAAGGCGGGTGCCACCACGGTGGGCGCGTTGTCGCCGACCACCGTGTTGTAGGTGTAGGTCGGACGGATCGCGGCGCCTGCGGCATCGGTGTTGCTGCGTGCCCGGACGGTGACGCTCGCGCCGCTCAGCACGCCGCCAGAGACGGTGTAGGCGCGGATGGTCGGCCGCAGGTCGGCCTTCGTGGTGGTCTGGCCGACGGCGAACCCGAGTCCGGCGTTGAATCCGACGGCGTCGGCGATGGCGGTCGTCACGGCCGCGGCGTCGAAGAGGATGCCGCCGCCGCCGTTCGCGCGCAGCTCGGCGCGGTCGCCGAGGTAGGCGAGGGCGGTCGCCGTGTTCGTGGCGGTGCCCTGGATGTACGAGCCCGCCGCCAGCACGCCGAATCCTGCGGCGACCGCCATGACGTACACGTGCGACGTGTAGTCGGTGGCGACCGTGATCCCGCCGGCGCCCGACGTCGTGACGCTCGCCGGGTCGGCCGCGTCCGCGGCCGTGGCGCCGTCCGCCGGTCCCACCCGGCTGGCGACGGTGGTGGAGTCGGTGGTGTTCATGGCGACGAGCGTGCCGCCGAGCAGCGATACGCCGACCGTCGTGCTGGAGGCGACCGGGGTGCTGGTGCCGCCGGCCGTCATCGACACGGAGCCGGCCGTCACGTCGGCACGGTCGTCGATGTGGGTCGACACGTTGCCCGCCGTCGTCGCTTCCAGGGTGATGCCCGACAGCGAGATCGGCGACACCTGCACGCTGCTGCCTGTCGCGCTCGCGTTCGCCGTGCGGGTCGCGGTCAGCGTCGCCGCCCCCGAGCCCAGCGACACCGTCTCGTCGAAGCCGATGAAGGCCTCGGTCGTCCCGGCGACGGTCGCGATCGGGTTGCTCACCAGCACGTTGGCGAGCAGGCTGATGCCGACCATCTTCGCCTCGGCCGTGGCATCCGGCGTCGCGATGGCGCTGAGGGTCAGCGACCCCGCGGTGACCGTCTTGCTCGTGCCGACGAATGCCCGCGTGATGCCGGTCGACCGGGCCTCGGGCCGCAGCAGCGAGACCGACAGTCCGCCGCCCGACAGACCGCCGACGTATGCCTGCGCGTCGTCGTCGGACGTCGCCGTGACGGTGACCGAACCGCCGCCGACGTTGGCGCCGCCGAAACCGGCCTCAGTGGTGGCCGTCACCTCACCGAGCGCGTAGGCGATGATGACGCCGATGAGCGTGATCGCGATCAGCTCGGAGGCATCGGCGGTCGCGGTGTTGTGAGAGTTCGCGACGGCCGACGCCGACGAGGCGCCCGCCACCTGTCCGGCGTAGACGGCGCCGGTGCGACCGCTGACACGCGCCAGCGGCAGCTGCACGATGATGGCGACGCCGCCGATGGTCGGGGCGTTCGAGGTCGACTCGGCCGTGTACGTCGAGTCGGCGGTCACGGTGAACAGGCCGCTCGTCGTGGCCACGCTGCCCGCCGCGTCGCCGCCTGCCACGGTGTCGGCCGACACGGTCGCCGTCGTGGCGATGCCGGTGAGCGTGCCGAGCCCGGCGGCGACGAAGAGGCTGTCGGCGTCGGCGTGCATCGTGGCGTCGGCGTCCAGCGCGATGGAGCCGGAGCCGGCGATCGCGCCGTTGAGAAGGGCGCGCACCGAGCCCGAGACCGTCGCCTCGATGACGACGATGCCCGCGGCGATGCCGCCGAGGGCGAAGCCCTTGAGGGTGCTGCGCGCGAGGTTCTGCTCACCGCCGAAGGACGACAGCAGCGCCTTCACCGTCACGGCGCCCGAGACGTTCACCGACGCGGTGGAGCCGATGACGGCCAGCGTCTCGCCCGACACGATCGCCCGCGAGCTGACGCCCGTGCCGCTGAGCCCGGCCGAGATCGTGAGCACCTTGGTGTCGGCGACCGCCTGGTTGCCGCCCTGGGCCTGTACGAACAGGCTGCCCGTCTTGGTCGGCGTCGACAGGATGTCGCCGTCGAAGCGTGCGGTGGTCGCGCCGGCCACCTCGGCCAGCGTGATCTGCACCGCCACGGCCGCGCCGATCCCGGCGCCCACCGCGAGGGTGCTGGAGGTCGCACGGTTGGCCGACGTCGCGTGAACGGTGACGGGGTCGCCGGGTGCGCTGACGATCGAGCCGGCCTTCACTTCGGCGGTCGTGGCGGCTGCGGCGGTGATCTCGGCGGTCGAGACGTTGACGGCAGCTCCGGCGATCCCGCCGATGGCGACCAGCACGACCTCGCTCGTCGCACGATTGGCGCTGGTGGCGCTGACGCTGACGCCCGCGTTGCCGGTGACGTCGCCTTCGACCGAGGCGGTGGTCGCACCGGCGACCGTCGCGGTCGGGACCGAGACCGCGGCGCCGCCGAGCAGCCCGCCGCCGGCGAGGTCGGTGTGGACCTCGGCGGTGTGGGCCGACGTCGCGCTGAAGGCGACGGTGCCCGAGCTGGAGATGAGCTGGTCGTTGTTCGCATCGGCCGATGTCGCCGCGACCACCGCGGCGGCGGTCACCACCGCGGTCAGCACGTTGACGCCGATGCCGGCGCCGAGCGAGCCGGCGATGAGCAGCACCTTGGCCTGCGCGAAGTTCTGTCCGTTCGCCGTCACCTGCACCGAGGCCGACGAGACGACGTCGCCGTCGAGGGCGGCGATGAGCGCGCTGCCCAGACGCGCGTCGGCGATGACGACGGCGCCCGAGAACGCCATGCTCACCTGGATGCTGTTGACGAGTGCGATCGCCTCGTTGCGCCCCGGCTGCGTCGCGCTGACCACGACGGCCCCGGTGGCGGTGATGGATGCCGGTCCCGTGACCCGTGCGGCGACCTCTGCGCTGTCGGTGACGACGGCGATCGCGACCGATGCGTTGAAGGCCGCGCCGCCGACGCCGACCACGTCGACCTGCGCGGACGCCTGCTGGCGGCCCGTGGCGCTGACGGTGACGTCGTTGGCCGAGACGGAGCCGCTGAGACGCGCCGTGGTGTGTCCCGACACGGTCGCGATCGGCACCATGGCGGTGATGGCGGCTCCACCCACCGACACGCCGGGGGTGTAGGCGCGCACGGCGTTGGTGGCGGATGCCGTCACGCTCACGTCGGCGGTCGGCACCGCGGTCAGGTTCAGGGTGCCGCCGAGCTCGGCCTCGGTGTCGCGGTCGCTGGTGGCGACCAGCACGGTGACGCCGACGGCGAGCGCGCCGGTGGAGACGTTGACGGCCAGCGGCGCGATCGTGGTGCGCTCGGCCGACGCCGCGACGGTCACGTCGCCGTCGACGGTGCCGGTGGCGAAGGATTCGGCCCGCGTGATGCCGGAGTAGGTGATGACGGCGACGACGCCGCTGAGGCCGACGGCGATGCCGCCCGCGACACCGATCGAGAGCACCGTCGGCACGAAGCGGTCGGAGGCGCGCACCTCGAGTCCGCCGATGTGATCCAGGGCGACGGCGCCGACCTTGGCCTGTGCGTCCCCGTCGATCGTGATGACCGCGACCGAGACGCCTGCCGCTCCGGCGCCGAGCGTGACGCCGATCGCGTAGACGGCGACCTCGCGGTCGGCCCGCGCGCTCACGTGCAGGCCGCTGCCCGCCCCGTCGATCAACGACCCGGTGTCGACGTGCGCCGTCTGATCCGCGTGGTCGTTGAGCACGGCGACCTGTCCGGCGATCGCGATGAAGCCTGCCGCGCCGGCGACGCCGATCTGCGTGGTCCGCTCGGTCGCGAGGGCCGTGACGTCGACCCGGCCGGCTGCGTCGACGTGCGCCCCGCTGTAGATGCCCGCATCGGTGTTGAGGCCGATGGTGAGCACCGTGACGCCGGCTCCGATCGCACCCGCGCCGCCGGCGACGGCACCCGCGAGGGCGAAGACGACGAGTTCGTCGGTCGCGACGACACCGACGTCGGCGAGCTGCGAGTGGACGCTGCCGTAGATGCCGGCGGAGGTCCCCGACGGCGGTGCCGGCTGGGTGAAGCGCTGCGCTGTCGGCGACGTCTGGTTCGACGAGCTGCCGACGGCGGTGCTCGTGCCGGCCATCGTTCCGTAGACCGTGTTCTGGTACGGCGTCGTCCCCGATCCGGACGGCGCGTCGCCGAGGATCGACTTCCAGCCGCCGGTGCCGCCGCCCGCGACCACCGTGTCGGCGTCGCCCTGCGAGCTCTGGCCGCTGCCGTAGTCCGTCGGGTCGGTGTCGTCGATCGCACCCCAGTCGGCGGGCGACGTGTTCGGCTGGGCGCCCTTGCTGACGCGCTTGGCGGCGTACCGCTGGCCGCTGAAGGTGACGACGTCGCCGGTGTTGTACGAGACCGTCCCGCTCCAGGCGCCGCGGTCGGGTCCGTTGCCGTCGCTCGAGTACGACGCCGTCGGCTGGGTGCCGATCGACCACACCGACACGGCTCCGGCAGCGCCGACGAATCCGGCGCCGACGCTCATCGCGTACGACTGCACGTGCTTGATGCCCAGGGCGTTCACGGCGACGTCGCCCTTCGCCCACACGTCGGTCCCGGTGGCGAGGTAGGCGGTCACGCCGATGCTCGCGACGCCGATGTCGACGCCGCCGGCCGCGCCGACGAATCCGCCGGCCGCGCCGCCCGCGAAGGTGACCGAGTCGAAGCGGTCGCCTGCGGTGACCGACACGCCCTGCTGGCTGGATGCCGCCGACACCGCGCCGCCCGCGTTCACGGTCGTACCGAGATCGATGTACGCCTGCGTGACGACGGTGAAGATGTTGACGCCGACGTTCGCGGTGACGCCGACGAAGCCGGCGCCCACGCCGGCGACGAGGCCGAACAGGCTCTCGCGAGAGATCGCCTGGACCGCCAGGCCGTGGAACTCGCCGAGGAAGGCGAAGTCCCCGCCCGAGAGGAGCCCGTTGCTGACGCCGCCGAGCCCCGCGGCGCCGTTGCCGCCGACGACGACGGTGCCGTTCTGTCCGAGGTAGGCCTTCGTGGTCTTGTCGACGACGGCCACGCCGACGCCGACGCCCACGCCGACGTATCCGGCGGCGACCGATGCGGTCACGAGGATCAGGCGGTCATCCGACCGGGCGAAGACGCCGATGTCGCCCGCGGCGCGCAGCACGACGTTGCTGCCGGTGCGGGCGATGGTCGATGTCGTCGCGACGGTGACGCCCACCGTGCCCGCGACGCCCACGGTGCCGCCGCCGGCAGCCGCGTTGACCGAGACGATGTCGAGCCGCGAGTCGGCGACGATCACGATGTCGTCGCGCGCGTTCACGACGGCGCCGCCACGGATCTCGGCGGTGGTGGTGAGGTCGATCACCCGGACGGCGGCCGAGGCCCCGACACCGGCCGTGCCGCCGATCGCGAGGGCGGCGGCGAGGCCGAGGGTGCGGAACGAGCTGGATGCCGACACCAGGACCGACTGAGCGGTCCCGGCCGAGACCGGGTCGTTGACGCTGCACGCGACGTCGCCGCAGTTGATCCGGGCTCCCGCGCCGATCCACGATTCGACGTGGACGGTGGCGACCGAGACCGAGCCGGAGAGTGTGACCGCCGCGGTGCCCGACCCGCCCGCCGAGATGCCGATGCCGGCGAGGGAGGTGCTGTCGGTCGCGGTGACGGCGACGCCCGCGAAGCCGGTCTTGACCGGGGCGGAGGGCGACTGCGGACCGAGGGCCGAGGCATCCGCCGCCGGCAGGTCGCCCGAGGCGACGATGCTGTGGGAGCGGCCGCTGCCGGTCGAGCTGAAGACGATCGGGACGATCGGGCCGGCGACGCCGTTGCAGTCGTCGGCGAGGCCCGTGGCCTGGCACTGGGTGCGGGCGATCTGGAAGTGGTTCGGGTCGGCGTTGACGACGTAGTAGGTCGCGCCGTCCTCGAGGCCGCCGATCGGGGTGCCGCCGCCGGCGCTGTAGATGACCGGATCGCCGACGTTCACGGTCAGGTCGTACGGGAGGACGAGGTAATCGGTGCCGACCGCGTACTGGGCGGTGAACCGCGGCGACACGTCCGAGGGGAGGCCGGGCTGGGTGGTGGGCACGAACCGCTGGTTCTCGCCCATCTTGACGCCGGCGGGGAGGCTGAGGCCGCCGAGGAGGTGGCCGGGTGCGCAGGTGTATTCATCGGATCCCGGGCTCACCGGGGGTCCACGCATCGTGCACAGCTTGATGGCGGTGCTCGACACCGGGATCGCGAAGTACGTCGCGCCGTCGGTCAGCCCCGTGATCGCCGCGCCGCCGCCGGCGTCGTACACGACCATCTGCCCGGACTTGAAGCCGTGCTGGTATCCGAGGTTGATGGTGGCGCCGTCCGCCTGCAGACCGCTGCCGTTGATCGGGTTGTGCGGGTACGGCGTCGGGTAGCCGCCCAGCGTTCCGCGCGGGTCGAAGCGGGTGTCGGTCCCGTGCGGGTCGAACGAGCCCGACGACACGGTGGTGTGCGTCATGTGCCCGGCGAGCGCGCGAGAGGTGACGCGCGCGCCGTCGCCGATCCACGACTGCGTGGTCTTGGTCACCACCGGCACGGCGACGCCGGCGCCGACGGCCGCGGTGCCCGACACCGAGATGTTGCCGGCGATCGTGAAGAGGGTGAAGTCGTCCGCGGCGGCCACGATGACGTTGCCGCCGGCCGTGACGTTCGCGGATGCGCCGATCCACGCCTTCGTCGTGACCGTGACGACCGGCACGGCCGCGTTGACGGTCACCGCTGCGGTGCCGCCGACGGATCCGCCCGCCGAGATCGAGTCGATCTGCTCGGACGACGTGGCGCTGACCACGACGTCGCCGTTCGCGTTGACGGTCGCACCGGCGCCGATGCTCGCCTGCGTGGTCTTGTGCACGACCTCGACGTCGACGCCGACGCCGACGCCCGCGGTGCCGCCGACGGCGAGGACGCCGGCGAGCGAGAGGACCGTCGTCTCGTCGGATGCCTCGACCACCACGTCCTGCGTGAGGCTCGGGTTGGCGTTCGTGCACGAGACGCCGACGCAGTTCACCTTCGCGCCGCCGCCGATGCTCGCGGTGGTGGTGTCGGTCAGGACGTTGACCGTGACCGACCCGCCCACGCCGACCGAGTTGCCGCCGGCGCCGCCGACCGCGAAGAGCAGGAAGTCGCCGGACTGCTCCGCCTTGACGAGGGTGTCTCCGGCGGCCTGCACGTCGGCTCCGTCGCCGATCTGCGCCGTGACGTCGTCGTCGCGGACGTTGACCGTGACCGACGCACCGACGCCCGAGCCGCTGCCCGAGACGGCGATGTTGCCGCTGGAGAGCTTCGCGACGACGTCCTTCTTCGCGTGCACGGTGAGGTCGCCGTTCGTGCGGACCGTCGACTGGCCGATCCGGGCGAGCGTCTGCGGGTCGCTGCCGCCCTGGTTGGCCACGATCACCAGGACGGCACCGGTCGCGGCGACGCTGCCGCTGATCGTCACGCCGCCCGACACCGCGAGCACGAACCAGTCCTCGTGCGAGGTCGCCTCGACCTTGACGTTTCCGCCGGCCCGGACGGCCACCTGGTCGCCGACCCATGCGCGCACGTCGGAGTTCGAGATCTCGACGGCGACGGTGATGCCGACGCTCGACGAGTTGAGGCTGAGCGACAGCGCGCCGGCGGCGTCGACGACGGTGATCGAGTCGCTCGCCGAGACGGTGACGGTCTGCCCGCTGCCCCCCACGGCGCCCGTCTGGTTCAGCTGCGCGCCGTTCGCGATCCATGCACGGGTCTGCAGGTTGAAGATGTTCACGATGAAGGCGCCGGTGACGGCCGTGCCCTGCGTGGCCCCGCCGGCGATGGCGATGTTGCTCACTGCCGGGATGTCGACCTTGCCCTTCACGGGCTCGGGAAGATCGGGGACGATCGGGTCGAGGGTGGTCGTCGCGGTGACCGAGGTGGCGCCCGACGCGTCGACGTGCGTCGGCGAGCCGACGGTCGAGTCGATCCACGCCCGCGTGTTGATCTCGAGGTAGTTGACCAGGAACGCCCCTCCGACGGCGGCATCCGACCCGGTGCTGAGGGCCCCCGAGATGGCGAGGTTCTGCAGCCGCATCGGCTGCGTCGCGGTCACGGCCACTCCCCCGGCCGGTGCATCCACTTCCGCGCCGACCCCCACCGACGCCTCGGTCGTGAGCAGCAGGATCTGCACGGCCGCGCTGCCGGCGACCGAGGTGTTCTTGCCGCCCGCCGCGGCGAAGGACCACACGATGAAGTCGTTGTGCGTGCCGGCGGGCGCCACGGCGGCGACCGTCACGCCGGTCTGGCCGGTCGCGTGGGTGCCGGCGCCGATGGTCGCGCGGTTCGTGGCGTCCTGGACGTTCAGCCCGATGGTGGCGCCGACGCGGGTCCCGCCGTGGGTGACGTCGATCGCCGTGCCGAGGGCGAAGACGTACGCGCGCTGCGCGAAGAGCGACCGCACGACGAGGTCGCCGGCCGTCGCGGTGGCGGTGACGTTCGCGGCGATGCGGGCGGTCGACGTGGCAACGAGCCAGTTGACGCCGATCGCCGCGGCGACCGCGGTGGTGTCGCTGCTGCCGCTGCCGGACTGGCCCGACTGCGCGGACTGCTGCTGGTTCGCCCCGTTGCCGCCGTTGGTGCCGTTCGTGCCGCCGTTCGAGGACGGCATGCCGGCGGTGTCGTCGCGTGTGCCCGCCGTGTTCGGGTTCTTGTCGCCGTTGACGGCCTGGCCCGACTTCTGATCGCCGGACTGGGTCTCGCTGGAGCTCGCGCCCTCCGCCGACGCCTCGACCTTCGCCTCGGTGAAGGCCAGCGAGTCCGCGACGACCGAGATCGTCGTGGCGGAGACGTTGCGCGCTCCCTCGGCGAGCGTGTCCCATCCGACGACCGCGTTCACGGCGATGATCGCGCCGACCGCGGCGCTCTTGCCGGCGGCCTTCGCGTTGCCGTCGGTGCGGATGCGCAGCTGGTGGGTCGCCGTGACGCTGAGCGGCCCGGTGACGCCGGTGTCACCGCCCGTCCCCAGTCGGGCGGTGACGTCGTCGTCGACGCTGATCACGAGCGCGACGACGGGGGCGATCGCCGACGCGCCTGTCGACTCGGCGCCGCCCTCGGCCTTCGTGATGAACTCCCGGAATCCGAACGCCGTGATGGCCAGCCCGGTCCCGCCGGTCAGCGCCGCACCGTTCTCGACCTCGGCGCGCACATCGCTGCCGTCGACGACCTGCAGCGTGAAGACGGCGCCGATGCCGGTCGCCTTGCCCTGGCTGGCCTGCGAGGTCGCGGTCGCGGCATCCCGTTCGTTGCTCTCTGCGGAGATCGCGGATGCCGCCGACGACAGCGTGACCGTCGCCCCCGTCGGGACGACCGCCTCGGTCTGGTTGCCGAGGATGTTGATGGCGATGGCCCCGGCGACGCCGACGCTGTCGGACTTGCTGGCGCCGGCACGGGCGATCGAGGTGATCTCGTGCTCGAACAGGCGGAACAGGTCGTTGTCGGCGGGCGAAGCGGGCAGCCGGTCGCCCGAGCCGACGGTGACGGACTGCAGCTCCCACTCGTGGCTGCCGTTGCGCTTGTAGAAGCCCGGAGCGTGGGTGCCGTCCTGCGCCGTGAGCTGGAACCAGTCGCCCTCCTCGATCTCGTCCTTGGGCAGGTCGTCCTTCTTGGCGTAGACGGCAGCGGTCTGGAACACCCAGATGGTGCCGTTGTACTTCCACACCGAGTTGCCCGGGTGGCCGTCCTTCTCGGCGCGGAGCAGGAAGAGGTCGTTCGCGCTCGGCGAGCCCGGCAGCTCGTCGCCTGCCGTGATGGCGCCGGGCGTCGTGTTCGACCAGTTCGAGCCGTCGAACGTGTAGATGCCCTCCTGGCCGGACTCCTTGACGTAGGCGGTGTCGTTCTTCGAGGGCCCGGGCAGCTGTTCGCCCGAGTCGACGACGATCCACGTCTTGGTCGCGTCGTCCCAGCGGCGCACCACGTCGTCGGTGTCGCCGTCGAGCATGCCGGCCTCGACGACGAGCCCGGTGGCGGTGATCGTGGAGACGCCGGTCGTGGCGTTCACCGTGATCTCGACGGCCTGGACCGCGACACCGGCGCCGATACCGACGTCGCCCTTCGTCGACGTGTCACCGCGGGCGTCGGCCTTCGAGTCGATGTCGGCGAGCGCCCTCAGCGTCACCAGGCCGCCGGCCACGACGACGACGCCGTTCGCGAATCGGGCTCGCACCGTGGGCGAGACGACCGCGATGGCGATGGCGCCGGCGATCGACAGCGACGCACCGTTGTTGTCGTTGGTCGCGGCCTTCGGCGTCGACGAGGTCGACGTCTCTCCCCCGCCGTTCTGCTGCTTGGTGGTGCTCGCCCTGCCGAGGTTGGCGTCGGCCTTCTCGTTGACGTCCTTGCCGCCCTGATCCTTGCCCTCGGACGGCTTCGCGCCCTGGGCCGATGCCTTCGCGGTGGTCTTCGCGTCGACGCGCTGCGTCGCGGTGAACGAGGCGGCGCCGGTCGTGGTGAGGCTGCGGTCGCTGCCCGACGTCGACGTGATGTCGTCGAGGATCGCGAGGGCGAGCGAGACGCCGATCCCGGCGGTGCTGCCGGCGGTCGTCGACCCCTTCGCCGTGGTGTCGGCGGCGACGGTCTGGGTGGCGGTGGCGGTGATGCTCGACGCGGTGAGCGGAGCGGAGCCGATGCCGATGGATGCTGCGGTGTGGATGGTCGCGATGACGATGGCGACCGAGGGCGTGATGGTGACGCCTCCGCCTGCCGCGCCTGCTTCTGCCTCGGTGGTGAGCGTGACGCTGTGCGTGGCGGTGATGGTCAGTGCGCCGGCGCCCGTGACGGGAGGGCCGCGCGTGGTGTTGGCCGCGGGAGCGATGCCCGCGTACACCTCGTGCGTGACGAGGTTGAGGCTGAAGGCCGCGCCGATGCCGACGGTGCCCTCGCCGGACTGGCTCGCCTTGCCCGACGCCTTGTCGGTGCTCTTCGAGCCGGCGGTGAAGCTCGCCGTGCCACCGGTGAGCACGACCCCCGGAAGCGGTGCCGGCGGATCGGGGTGGAGCGGGTCGTCGTCGGCGTCCACGACGGCGCGCGTGTCTTCGTCGACGAGGTTGATGGCGAAAGCGCCCGCGATGCCGAGTGTGCCGCCGGTACCCGTGGCTCCCGCTTCGGCGACGGCGCCGAAGGTGTGCGTGTCGTCCGAACCGACCGTCTTCACCGTGGCCGACGCGGCGAGCGATGGGGCGTGCAGCGACGCGCCGATCCCCACCCCGGCCTCGTTGACGAGCCGGACCTTGTTGACGGCGACGGCGGCTCCGATGCCGGCGGTCGTCGAGTCGACCGCGGTGCCCTTGGCGGTCGCCGAGGCGTCCGTGTTGTTGGTCGCGGTGAAGGTGACGGCCCCGGGTGTGGCCAGCGACGCTCCGGCGAGGAGCATGGCGCGCGAGACCGACGTCACGAGGTTGACGGCGATGGCCGCCGCGACCGACACCGAGGTGCCGTCCTCGTTCTTCTGCTCGGGCGTCGAGGTGCCGCCGCCGGCGCCGCCGGCGGTGCGGGCACCGGTCTTGGTGGCCTTGTCGTCGGACTTGCCCTTGACGTCCTTGCCGGTGCTGTCGGTGTCTTCGCCCGGCGCGCCCTTGGCGCTCGCCTCGGCGGTGGTCGCCGTCGTGGACACCCCTTCGGCAGTGAGCGACACCGCGCCGCCCGCGGTCACGTCGCGGCCGATCGTCGACTCCGCGAGATGGTCCGCGCTGGTCAGCGCGAACGAGATCGTGAGCCCGAGCGTGGCGCCGGCGCCCGCTTCGGTGGCTCCCTTGGCGCTCGTCGTCGCCTTCGCCGTCTGGTCGGCCTTCGCGGTGATGCCCGAGGCGGTGGCGAGGGCCGGGCCGCCCAGGATCGAGGCCGTCGTGTGCACGTTGTGGATCGCGATGCTCGCGACACCGGTGAGCGAGGCCGAGGTACCGCCCTCGGCACCGCCCTCGGCCTCGGTCGTCGCGTCGTCAGAGCCTGCCGCGTCGATCGCGAGCGCCCCGATGCCCGTCGCACCTGCACCGGCGTCGACGCCCGCGAACACCTCGTGGCGGATGAGGCTCAGCGCGACCGAGGCGCCGAGGCCGACCGATCCGGTGCCGTCCTGCTTCGACGTCGCCTTCGCGTGGCTGGTGTGCACGCCGCGGGCCTTGAGCGTGAGGTTCTTGCCGTCGAACGTGCTGCCGGTGCCGGCGAGCCGCGCCGAGGTGTGCGCGGTGATGCGGTCCACGGCCAGCGACCCCGCGCCGCTGAAGGAGCCGCCGCCCCCGGCGCCCGAGGTGGCCGTCGCGGTGAACGATGCGTCTCCGCTGTCGGGCCCGTCGGCCTCGATCGTGACGCCGCCGCCCGCCGAGACATGGGCCGCCTGCACGAACGCCTCGGTCAGCAGCGTGATGAGGTTGATCGCGACGCCGACGCCGACGCCGGTCGCGGCACCGTCGGTGGTGCCGCCGTTGCCGCTCGTCGCGACGGTGTTCTTCGCCTTCGCGGTCACCGTCTGCGCGCCGGTCGTCGTGACCGACGAGCCCTGCAGCCGGGCGTGCGTGTCGACGTCCAGGATCGACAGCGCGAGGGCCCCGGCGATCGTGGTCTGCGTCCCGTCGTCGTTGGCCGCCTGACCGTTCGCACGGCTCGGTGCGTTCGGGCTCTTGTTGTTCTGACCCGACGCCCCGTCGTGCGAGGCCTTCGACGTGGCCGTCACCGTGGCCTGCTGGTTCGCGAGCACCGCGAGCGAGGCGGCGGTGGTTCCCGGCGTGTGCGTCGAGTCGATGGCGGCGTCCGTCGTCTGGTTGATGTACACGACCGCGACGCCGGCGCCGCTGCTCTCGCCTGAGGCGTCGCCGTCGGCGGTGACGGTGGCGACGTTGGATGCCGTGACCCCCAGTGCGCCGGCGACGGTGGCGTGCGCACTGCCGGTGAGCGTGCTGACGACATCGGAGTCGACCGTGACGACGGCGACCGCGGCGTCGAAGCTCTTCGGCGCATCGTTCGGGTTGGCCGTCTGCGGGACAGCGCTGGCGGTGACCGTGGAGGCCGCCGAGATCGTCGCGTCCCCACCGACGGTGAGGGCCGAGGTGCCGCCGATGGTCGTGGTGGCGTCAGAGAAGACGACCGCGACATCGCCGTAGCGCTTGTTCAGGGTGAAGGCGCCGACGGTCGACGTCGACGTCGCGGTGAAGGCACCGGTCGTGATGATGGTCGAGCCGGTCACCGTCACGGTCGCCGCGGACTTCACCAGCACCGCATACGCCGTGGCGGCAGAGGTGTCGGGCACGACCGAGGCATTGGCGGTGAGCGAGACGTCGCCCGCCGTGATCGAGCTGTTCGTCACGGTGACCGACGCGGTCGCGTTGTGCGCGAAGCAGTTCACGATGTTGAAGTCGTCGCCGAGCGGGTTGCAGTCGGTGAGCGTGAACGGGATGCCGTCGGTGTTGCTGTCGGCCGCGGCCGCCGTGACCGATCCTGCGGTGACGGTGGCGCCCTGGAAGACGATGGACTCGAAGTAGGCCTCGAACGCGGCATTCAGCAGGTTGATGATGCCGAGCACCGTGAGCTTGTCGCGTCCGCTGCCGCCCGAGATCTTGAGCTTCGTCCCGGACGCGGTCGGTGCGGCGAAGCTGGTCTGCTCGAACGTCGGGGAGCCTGCCAGCGACCGCAGCCGCAGCAGCGACGAGTCGGTGGGGTCGACTTCGAGGACGGCGTCGTCGTCGCTCCCGCTGAGCGTGAACTCGACGCTCGCCGACGGGTCGTTGTCGGTGAGGATCGGCTCGATGCCCGCGTAGTGCACGACCGTCTGCCCGAACCTCATCGTGCCCGAGGTGCCGTCGGCCGGCTGCGAGGAGAACCCACCGCCGCCGTTCGTCGCGAGCGTGTCGAAGCCGGCCGCGCCGTCGAACCAGATCGGCACCCCCGGGTCGGTGCCGCCGAAGTCGATGGTGAACGTGTCGTCGCCCGCGGTGCCGGTGATGCGGATCTCTGAGATCTCGGCGAGCGAACGGGTGACGCCCTCGAAGGTGACCGTGCCGTCACCGTGGAACACGAGCGACGACGCCGTGCCCGACATCGTCAGCACCCACGACGACGGCACGACGGGCGCGGGCGCGGGGGGTGCTGCCGGTGCCGGTGCCGGCGGAGCGGGATCCGACGGTCCAGCGACTGCCGGGGCAGGGTCGACCGCGACGGGCGCGACCGGAGCGGGCACCGGCGCGGGATCGACCGCCGGAGCGGGATCGGGTGCGGGCGCCGGTAGGGGATCGGGCGCCGGTGCCGGATCGGGTGCGGGCACGGGGTCGACAGAGGGAGTATCGGCGGGCGCTGCCGGGTCGGTCGCGTCGAACGGCCGCACGTTCAATGCGGCCGGCTCGCCGATCATCTCGCCGGATGAGGCGTCGGCACCGGCGCCCGACACCGTCGCCGCGGGTGCGGCTGCCGGTGCCTGAGCGGGCGTGGAGGCGGAGGCGGAGGCGGAGGCGACGGTCGCGACCGGGAGCGCACGCGGCGCGCTGTACGGCAGCGCGATACCGACGGCGACGGCGACGGCGGTCGCGTACGCGAGCAGGCCGAAGGCTGCGCTGCGGTAGCGCTCCGTTCCCGATCTCCGAACCATGACGCGCCTGTCGCTCGTGTGACGAAACTGACAACGCGCCGGTGCACTCGATCCGCTACGCGGCTCCCCCGAACCCCGGCGATGACACTTGCGTGCCGACCCTGATGCTCAACCCCATCCCGCCGCGCGGCCCGCGTGCGGTGAGGCGACGCGGGCAGCGAACCGGACAGCCGCAAAAGTAGACCCCTGCCGAGAGATCCGTCAAGGGCGTGTCGCACATTCCGTGGCCGGGCGCACGATCCGCACGGCATGCCGGGAACGGAATGCCGTGGAAAGACAGGTCAGTTGAGGCCGGAGTAGGCGTGCAGGCCCTTGAAGAACATGTTCACGATCGTGAAGTTGAAGAGCACCGCGGTGAAGCCGATGATCGACAGCCAGGCCGATCGCGAGCCGCGCCAGCCGCGCGTCGCGCGCGCGTGGATGTAGCCGGCGTAGAGCACCCAGATGACGAACGTCCACACTTCCTTGGTGTCGAAGCCCCAGTACCGGCCCCAGGCGTCGTTGGCCCAGATCGATCCGGCGATGAGGGTGAACGTCCAGAAGATGAAGCCGATGATCGCGAACCGGTAGGCGAGCGACTCGAGCGCGTCGGCGCTGGGCAGCGTGCGGAGGAAACCGGGTCCGGTCTTGACCGCCGTCGCGGAGTCCTCGGCGGTCGCCGCGACGGCGACCTTGCGCTCGCGCCTGGCCTGCATCAGCTGCAGCACCGACAGCCCGAAGGCGAGCGCGAAGATGGCTGTCGAGAGGGATGCCACGAACACGTGGATCACGAGCCACACCGACTTCAGCGGGTCCATCAGCGGCACGATGTCGGTGTAGAACCAGATGGCCGTCCCGCCCAGCAGCACCACCACGAGACCCGTGATGAACGTGCCGAGGAACCGCAGGTCGTACCGGAAAAGCACACCGAGGTACACCGCGATGATCAGCATCGTCCCGGTGAGCGCGAACTCGTACATGTTCGACCACGGGACCCGGCCGGCTGCGAGCCCGCGCGTGACGTCGCCACCGACGTGGAACAGGAACCCGAGCACGGTCAGCGCCGTGCCGATGCGCGCCCACACGAAGCGCTCGCGACGGCCGACGGGAGCGTTGAGCGCCACCTCGGACGCCGACTCCTGCGCCCGCAGTTCGTCGACCGAGCTGCCGCCGGCATACCCGCCGGCGGTCACGAGCTCGCGCTCACGCGCGACCTTCGCTGCGGCGTCCTTCGCATCCGCCGCGACCGCGCCGCGACGAGACAGATCGACCGTGTAGGCGATGAACGCGAGCGCGTAGATCGCGATGGCCGTCCAGACGAGGAGCACCGAGATCGAGTCGAGGTCGAAGGGCGTGGCGTCGGGCATGATCCTCAGTCTACGTCGGGGGTGGATTCGGGAACGGGGGATGCCGCAGCACGGCCTGCGACGCCGGCCGGCGTCGCCGCGGCCAGTGACGCGAGGTGCTTCACCGCGAACTGGTCGACGGCGGCGGCGAGCGTCGGGTCCTCGCCGCGGGCGAGCCCGGCGTACTCCAGGTGCACGGTGTGCCCCTGGACCACGGCCTTGACCCACATGCGGCGGCGCGGCACGAACAGCGCCGCCAGCAGGCCGGCGAGCGCGAGCACCGCGAAGACGAGCACCCAGGTGGCGGCGGCATCCCGATGGATCGACAGCGAGACGTACCGCTTGACCGAGCCGTCGTAGCCCTGCGCACCCGCGGGCGCCTCGTTCTCGAACGTGACGGTGCCGCGTCCGCCGGGGAGGTCTGCGGTCTCGCCCGGGGCGAGCTCCAAGGACTTCACGTCGGTGCCGACGCCCGTGAGCTTGTCCATCTCGCTCGTGTCGAGCGTGTAGACCGACTTCGGCACGCCGCCATCGATGCCGAGGTCGCCGACGTAGACGTCGAGCGTGACGACCGGGTTGATGAGCGCCGGGTAGCTGGAGGTGTAGGCGCCGCTGTCGAGCTTCACCTGGGTCGGGTAGAAGAAGCCGACGAGACCGACCTGGTCGCTGAGTCCGTCCGGCACCTTGATGACGCCGAGCGAGGTCATGTTCGTGTCCTGGGGCAGGAAGGGCACCGCCTCGGAGAAGACGACGTCGCCGTCGGCGTCGCGGATCGTGAGCGTCGGGGCGTACCCGTTGCCCATCAGGTAGACGCGGTCGCCGGCCATGTCGAGCGGGTGGTTGACGCGCACCTCGCCCTTGCCCGCGGGCTCGCCCGCATACTGCGTGGTCAGGTTCGCCACGAAGTCGCCGGCCATGCCCGCGCCCTGCTCACCGCTGGGCTGGTACGTGACGTCGAACCGGTCGAGCGTCAGCGCGTACGGCGTCAGGGCGTCCTCGTCGACGAAGCGACCGGGGTTGAAAGAGGTGTAGTCGAGCATCGTGTTGACCCACGTGCGGCCCTCGATGATGACGGTCTGCCCGGTGTACGTGAATCCGCCGCCGATGCCCACGGCCAGCAGCACACCCACCAGCGCGCCGTGGAACACGAGGTTGCCCGTCTCGCGCAGGTAGCCGCGCTCGGCCGACACCGACAGCGCCCGGGCGTTGTCGTAGCCCTCGACGCGGTAGCCCGACCTGCGCAGCTGCTGCTGCGCGACCTCGACGGCCTGGGCGGCGGCGGCTGCGGCATCCGTCTCGTCCGAGTACTCGAGGATCTCGGAGCGGTGGGCGTCCAGGCGCGAGAGGCGCGCGGGCGTGCGCGGCGGCTTCGCGCGCATCGCCTTGAAGTGGTGCTTCGTACGCGGGATGACGCAGCCGACGAGCGAGATGAACAGCAGGATGTAGATCGCCGAGAACCACGGCGATGTGTACACGTCGAACAGGCTCAGCTTGTCGAGCACCGGTGCGAGGTCGGGGTTGTCGACGAAGTACTGGCGCACGCCGTTGGGGTCGGCGCTGCGCTGCGGCACGAGCGAGCCGGGCACTGCGGCGATCGCGAGGAGCAGCAGCAGCACGAGCGCGGTGCGCATCGAGGTGAGCTGGCGCCAGCCCCACCGCAGCCAGCCGACGACGCCGAGCGCGGGCTGGGTGATGTCGTCGGATCCGTCGCCCGGCGCGCCGGCGCCGTCCGCGTGGTCCGCGGGGCGGAGCGGGTCCACCGTCTCGGAGTCAGAGCGGGGCCGGGACACTGGAGAACACCCCCTGGAGCTGTGCCATCACGGCGGTCCACACGCCGGTGACCATGAGCAGGCCCAGCACGATGAGCAGGGCGCCGCCGACGAGGTTGACGACGCGGATGTGACGGCGCACGAACGCGACCGAGCGCGTCGCCCAGCCGAATCCGAGCGTGATGAGAAGGAACGGGATGCCGAGCCCGAGCGAGTACGCGACGCCGAGCAGCGCCGCGCGCCCGACGGACCCGGAGTCGAACGACATGGTGAGGATCACGGCGAGCGTCGGGCCGATGCAGGGCGCCCACCCGATCGCCAGCGCGATGCCGAGCAGCGGCGCCCCGATGAGGCCGAGGTTGCCGCGCACCTGCGGCCGGGCGATCCGCTGCGCGAGCCCGAACCAGCCGATGAACACGAGCCCCATCGCGATGATGAGCACGCCGAGCACGCGCGTGATGAGGTCGGCGTACTCGAGCAGGAAGCGTCCGACCGTGCCGCCGAGCATCGCCATGCTGACGAAGACGACGGTGAAGCCCGCGATGAACAGCAGCACGCCGAGCACCAGCCGGCCGCGGGCCGGGGCTTCGAGCCCGGTCGACGTGGCGGCGGGGGCGGGCGCCTGGCTGCCGGCATCCGTCACCGCGTTCACCGCGACGGGCGCCGGGCGCGGCGCGACAGCACCGCCGATGAAGCCGAGGTAGCCGGGCACGAGCGGCAGCACGCACGGGGACAGGAACGAGATCGCTCCGGCGAGGACGGCGATCGGGATCGCGACGAGCAGCGAGCCGTCGGCGACGAGCTCGCCGAGGCTCACGACTCCTCCAGCGTCTCGCGCACGAGGGTCTCGAGGATCGACGACTCCTCGATCTGCCCGATGAGGCGCGCGGCGACACGGCCCTCCTTGTCGAGCACGAGCGTGACGGGCACGGCGTTGAGAGGCGTCGAACCGGCGAAGGCGAGCTTGATCGAGCCGTCGACGGTGGTGAGCGCACTCGGGTAGGTGATCCCGAACTTCTTGGCGAACGCCTGCGACGCCTCGGCGCCGTCGTACAGGTTGACGCCGAGGAACTTGACGTCCTGCCCCTCGAACGCGTCGTGCACCTTCTCGAGCTCGGGCGCCTCGACGCGGCACGGCGCGCAGCCGGCGTACCAGAAGTTCACGACGGTCACGTCACCGGCGTAGTCGGCGCTCGTGGTCTTCTCGCCGGTGTCGAGGACCCCCTCGAAGGCGACCGGGTCCTCACGGTCGGCGGCCTTGATCTCGACGACCTTGAAGCCGTCCGACGCCACGAAGCCCTTGTTGTCGCCCTCGCGGTACTGCTCGGCGAGCGGGTCGGCGGAGCACGCCGCGAGCCCGGCGATCAGCACCGCGCTGAGAACGAGGGATGCCGCCGCGCGGACCTTCCCGAAGCCGCGAGTCATACTGCTCCCACATCCACCGCGCCCGCCGTCGACGCCGGCTCGGCGTAGGCGGTCTCGGTCCATTTGCCGTCGATCATCTCGAAGCTCGTCACGCTCGACAGCGCGCAGCGTCGCGCGCGGGGGTCATGCCGGAGCGGGAGCCCGGCGACCGCGAGGTGGGTGATCCAGATGGGGAGCTGGTGCGAGACGATCACGACGTCGCCGGAGTCCGCGCCCTCCCAGACCTCGGTCATGGCCTTGTTCATGCGACCCACGACATCGGCGTACGGCTCGCCCCAGCTGGGGAGCGCCGGTTTGCGGAGGTGACGCCAGTTCCAGGGGTTCACGAGGGCGCGGGCCATGCGCTTGCCCTCGAACACGTTGGTGGGCTCGATCACCCGGTCGTCGATGACCGGCTCGATGCCGAAGATCTCGGTGAACGGCTCGGCCGACTCCTGGGTGCGCTGCAGCGGCGAGCAGACGAGCGCCGAGACGGGCCGCTCCAGCGAGTGGAGGTACTCGGCCGCCTGCCGCGCCATGCGACGGCCGTCGGCGCTCAGACCGTATCCGGGAAGTCGCCCGTAGAGCACGCGGGAGGGGTTGTGGACCTCCCCGTGGCGCACGAGATGGAGGCGAGCGGCGGGCACGGCCCCAGTCTACGTGGGCGTGTTCTGTGGACCGGCTGAGCGTTCGCCCAGTGCGCTCGCCCAGAGCGGCGAAGTGGCCGCCGACCTGCCACGTAGACTTGTCGCTCGTGAGTGAACGCGTTCTCGTCAGTCAGTTGAAGGGGCTCCCCGACGGCCCCGTCTCGGTGTCGGGCTGGGTGGAGACCGTCCGCGATCAGAAGAAGGTGCAGTTCGTCATCCTGCGTGACGAGACGGGCGCGGTGCAGCTGGTCAACCCGGCGACGCGCCCGGCAGAGGACGGCAGCGAGCAGGATGCCGCAGCCCTCGCCCTCACCGACCTCATCTCGAACCTCGCCACCGGCACGTTCCTGACGGTGCAGGGCGAGCTCAAGCACGACGAGCGCGTCAAGCTCGGCGGCGTCGAGATCAAGATCGGCTCGCTCGACATCGCCGCCGCGGCACTGCCCGAGACGCCCATCGCCGCCGACTCGGGCCTCGACAAGCGCATGGACTGGCGCTTCCTCGACCTGCGCCAGCGGCGCAACAACCTGGTCTTCCGCGTGCAGACCACGCTCGAGCACGCGTTCCGCACGTACTGGATCGAGCGCGACTACATCGAGGTCCACTCGCCGAAGCTCATGGCGTCGCCCTCCGAGTCCAACGCCGAGCTGTTCTCACTCGAGTACTTCGGGGACCAGACCGCGTACCTGGCGCAGTCGCC
>PJUC01000346.1_pt1 | contig 22685 bp, 22 predicted proteins | sample 1512161 | NCBI WGS metagenome assembly PJUC01 (sample SAMN08177676, study PRJNA422409) | Soil metagenome, whole genome shotgun sequencing project. | isolation source: Soil enriched on filter paper | place: USA: Madison | collected 2015-01-15
CATCGGGTTCGACGTCGACGCGCTCCAGCAGCGCCGTCGCTCCGAGCTCACCCAGCCGCTCGTCGATACGGCGGCCGTGACCGCAGAAGTCGTCGTAGTTGGAGTCGCCCATCGCGAGCACCGCGTACTGGAGTCCCGAGAGCTCCGGGGCGCCATCGGTGTTGAGATCGTGCCACAGCGAGGCGGCGTTGTCGGGGGGACCGCCGTCCCCGAACGTCGAGGTCACCACGAGCAGCCTCCGCACCTCGGTGAGATCCGCCGCCGTCAGTTCGGCCATGCTCCGCGCCCGCGCGGGGATCCCGCGCGCGCTCAGAGCTGCGGTCGCGGCGGCCGCGAACTCCTCGGCATTGCCCGTCTGCGAACCCCACAGCACGACGACCTCGTCGGCCGGGGAGACGCCGGCCGACGGCATCCCTTCTGCCGCGGTGCGTGAGAACGCCCCCGCCAGCACACCGTCGAACCAGGCGCGGACGAGATCGCCGAGCGGTGCTTCGGGGGGCAGCACCGGCACGTGCCCCGGAGCGAGCGCGACCGAACGCACCATCGACAGGAAGCCGGCCAGGTAGGCGCCCTCGATGTCGGTGAGCTCGGGCGGTGTCACCGTCACGCCGGCGTCCCGCAGTGCCGCTTCGACCTCCGAGTCGTCCTCCACGGCGGCAGGGGCCGGGCCGACACGCCGCAGCGACACGGCCGCGTACTTGAACTCGGGCTGCGCCGACATCGGATCGACCGCGTCGCTCGTCACGGCGTTCACCGTGACGTACTCGCCGTGCTCGTCGTTCCAGTGGAACGGGGCGAACAGTCCGCCCCGCTGGACGCGGTCGGTCAGCGCGGCGGGCACCACGAACCGCCCGCGGCGCGAGGCCACCTCGACAAGGTCGCCGTCGCCGATGCCATGGAGCTCGGCGTCGATCGGGTGCACCTCTACGAAGGGCCCCGGGTGCAGCTTCGCCAGCTTGCCGACCCGGCCGGTCTTGGTGAGCGTATGCCAATGGTGCGGGAGCCGGCCGGTGTTGAGCACCCACGGGTAGTCGTCGTCGGGCTGCTCGGCGGGATCGAGGTGCGGCCGGGCCAGGAACTGGGCGCGGCGTGTCGGGGTCGGGAACGCGAGGCGCGGCACGGTGCCGTCGGTCTCGACGTGCAGGGTCTGGCTGACGCCGTCGTTGAGGTAGCGGATCGGATGCCGCGTCGCGGCGTCGTCCGGCGGCGCCGGCCACTGCACGGGCGTCTGCCGCAGCCGCTCGTACGTGACGCCGCGCACATCCCAGCCGGTCTGCGGGTTGAAGAATCGCCGGATCTCGTCGAACACCTCCTCGGCCGACGCGAACTCGAAGCCCTCGTAGCCCATCGCGCGCGCGATCTGGCAGATGGTGAGCCAGTCGGGCTGCGCCTCACCCGGGGCAGGGAGGATGCCCTGCACGAGCGTCATCGTGCGGTCACTGCTGACGCTCACGCCGTCGGCCTCCACCCACAGGGTGGCCGGCAGCACCACGTCCGCGTAGGCAGCGGTTGCCGTGTCGCCGTACACGTCCTGCACGATGACGAGCTCCGCGGTCTCCAGCGCCTCGATGACGGTGCGGCGGTTCGCGACCGAGGCGACCGGGTTGCTGCACACGACCCACACGGCCTTGATCTCGCCCGCGGTGGCACGCCGGAACATGTCGATCGTGCCGGCGCCCGACTCCGCCCGGATCGAGCCGGGGGCGATGCCCCACTGCTCCTCGACGAACGCGCGGTCGTCGGCGCTGAACACGGCGCGCTGGCCGGGCAGCCCCGGTCCCATGTAGCCCATCTCGCGGCCGCCCATCGCGTTGGGCTGGCCGGTCAGCGAGAAAGGCCCGCTGCCAGGACGGCAGATCGCCCCGGTCGCCAGGTGCAGGTTGCAGATCGCGTTCGTCGACCACGTGCCGTGGGTGGACTGGTTGAGCCCCATGGTCCACAGGGTCATCCACTCCCCGGCCTCGCCGATCCAGCGCGCGGCCGTGCGGATGTCGTCCTCGTCCAGCCCCGTGAGCGCTGCCACGCGCGCCGGCGGGTACTCGGCGAGCAGCTCGGGCATGCGCTCCCAGCCCTCGGTGTGGGCGCCGATGAACTCCTCGTCGATGTCGCCCGCCTCGACCAGCAGATGCAGCAGCCCGTTCAGCAGGGCGAGGTCGGTGCCGGGCCGGATCTGCAGGAACAGGTCGGCACGCTCGGCGGTCGTGGTCCGTCGGGGATCGACCACGATGAGCCTCGCGCCCTGCTTGAGCCGGTCGGCCATCCGCAGGAACAGGATGGGGTGGCAGTCCGCGGCGTTCGAGCCGATCACGAAGAACAGGTCGGCGCGGTCGAAGTCCTCGTACGACCCCGGCGGGCCGTCCGCACCGAGCGACTGCTTGTATCCCGTCCCGGCCGACGCCATGCACAGCCGGGAGTTGGACTCGATGTGGATGCCGCGCACGTATCCCTTGACGAGCTTGTTCGCGAGGTACTGCGCCTCCATGCTCATCTGCCCCGACACGTAGAGAGCGACGGCATCGGGGCCGTGCTCGTCGACGATCGCGCGCAGGCGGGCGGCGGCATCCCCCACCGCATCGGCGACAGGCGCCGGCACCGCGGGCTCGCCGCGCGCCGACCGCACGAGCGCGGTCGTGAGCCGACCCGGCGCTCGCATCAGCTCGGCGTGCGTCGCGCCCTTGGTGCACAGCCGGCCGGCGTTCGTCGGGTGATCGCGGTCGCCGGCGACCTTCGCGATGGTCAGCGGGTGCCCCGCACCGTCCCGGACAGCGGTGACGGCGATGCCGCAGCCGACGCCGCAGTACGAGCACACGGTGCGCACCGCGACGCTCTCTCGGTTGCCGGCATCACCCATGCCGTCCAGGCTCCGGCATCGACGTTCCGAAGCGTTTCCCGCCGTGTTACCCGCAGATCACAACTGCTGCACGGAACGCGAGGGCGGTGTGTGAGGCTCAGTCCTCGGCGGGACCTTCTTCGGGGCCCTCGTCGTCCGGTTCGTCGGCGAGGTCTTCGAACAGCCCGGGCGGGGGCGTCACGACGACACGGCCGCCGGGGACGTCGACCTCGGGGACGATCGCCTTGACGAACGGCACGAGCACCTCGTCATCGCCGACGCGGACGATCAGCAGGTCCTGCGCGGGGAGGTGCTCGATGCGGGCGACGCGGCCGATGACGGCACCGTCGCGCACGACATCGAGACCTACGAGCTGGTGGTCGAACCACGCGTCCTCTTCGGCCGACGCGGCCTGGGCGTCCTCGTCGATCCAGAGGATGGCGCGGATGAGCTCCTCTGCCGCGCTGCGGTCCTCGACGCCGTCGAAGAACGCGACCGGGTGGCTGTTCATCCACCGGAACTCGCGGACGGTGAGCAGCTTGCCGTGCCACGGCGACGACTCCGGCACCTGAAGGGTGAAGGTCGCCCCAGGGACGAAGCGCCCGTCGGGGTCGTCGGTGTACAGCTCCAGCTTGATGGCGCCCTTGAGGCCGTGGGCCTTCACGAGGCGCCCGACGCGCAGCTGCGTCTTGCCGGCCGGCGGAGCGGCGTTCACGGGCTTGCGGGCGTCCTCGCCCGCCCCCGTGGTGTCTTCGCCTGCCACCTCAGTCGTCCGCCACGTCGACGCGCACACGGCGGCCGTCGGCGAGGGCAGTGATGAGGGTGCGCAGGGCTTTGGCCGTGCGGCCGCCGCGCCCGATCACGCGACCCCGGTCGTCGGGGTGGACGTGCACCTCGAGCACGTCGCCGCGGGGCGACGTGGACGAGTCGATGCGGACGTCGTCCGGGTGATCGACGATCCCCTTGACGACGTGTTCGAGCGCGGCGGCGAGCAACGGATTACTCGGCGGACTCGGCGGCCTCGTCGGCCGCGTCGGTCGCCTCGTCGGCAGGAGCCTCCGCGGGCTCCTCGGCCTTCTTCTCAGCCTTGGGCTTGATGACCGACTTCTTCGAGGCGTCGGCCTCGAACGCGGCCTTGTCCTCACGGGTCTTCACCGTCGAGACGGCGTTCTTGTCACCCTTGAAACGGCCCCAGTCACCGGTGAGCTTGAGGATGGCGAGCACCTGCTCGGTCGGCTGTGCGCCGACACCGAGCCAGTACTGCGCACGCTCGGAGTCGACCTCGATGAACGAGGGCTCCTCGGTGGGGTGGTACTTGCCGATCTCCTCGATGACACGACCGTCGCGCTTGGTGCGCGAGTCGGCGACGACGATGCGGTAGTAGGGCGCGCGGATCTTGCCCAGGCGCTTGAGACGAATCTTGACAGCCACGATTCTCCTGAATGTGTGGAAAGGGAACGAACCGGTCGCCTGGAGCGTGGGGTGCACACCCGGCGGAAGCTCAGAGGAGGAACGGCACGCTGGATAGAGGGTCGAGCGCACGTTCCGACCCTCTATTGTGCCAGATGACGGCGCCCGCCACGAACCGGCCGGGTTGCGGCATCCGCATGTCAGACTGTGCGCATGACGGTGCCCTTCGCGACATCCGCCCGCTCGTCGGTGGGACTCGAGTGGGAGCTCATGCTCGGCGACAAGGAGACAGGAGACCTCGTCTCGGCCGCCCCTGGCCTGCTGGCCGCGCTGGAAGAGGACTCGACGCTCGAGCGGTACACGGTCACCGGCGAGCTGCTCACCAACACCGTCGAGGTGACGAGCGGCATCGGCGACACCGTGGCTGCCGCCGTCGACGACATCGCCGATGCGATCGCCGCCGTGCGCGCGTACACCGACCCGCACGGCGTGGATCTGCTGTGCGCAGGCAGCCACCCGTTCGCGCAGTGGTACGACCAGAGCGTCACCGACAAGACCCGCTACCACAAGCTCATCGAGCGCACCCAGTGGTGGGGACGCAACATGATGATCTGGGGCATCCACGTCCATGTCGGCGTCGAGGACGTCAACAAGGTCTTCCCGATCATCAACGCCCTCGCCGTGTATCTGCCGCACCTGCAGGCGCTGTCGGCGTCGAGCCCGTTCTGGGCGGGTGAGCGCACCGGGTACGCGTCCAACCGGGCGCTGGTGTTCCAGCAGCTGCCCACGGCGGGGCTCCCCTGGCCGTTGCAGAACTGGGCGGAGTTCGAGGGGTACCTCGACGACATGATCGGCACCGGCGTGATGGCCGACGCCACGGAGGTGCGGTGGGACATCCGCCCTGCCCCGCGCTGGGGCACCATCGAGGTGCGTGCGTGCGACGGGATGTCGACGCTCCCCGAGCTCGCCGCGATCGCGGCCCTCGTGCAGGTGCTCGTCGAGCACTTCTCACGTCGTCTCGACGAAGGCCTCCCGCTGGAGACCCTCCAGCCGTGGTTCGTCCGCGAGAACAAGTGGCGTGCCGCGCGCTACGGGCTCGACGCCCGGGTCGTCGTCGACCACCTGGGCACGCAGCGGCCGGTGGTGGAGCACCTGCGCGAGACGCTCGACGAAGTCGGCGACATCGCGGTCGAGCTCAAATGCGCCCGCGAGCTCTCCGGCATCCAGAGGATCCTCACCGACGGCGCCAGCTACGCCCGGCAGCTGGCCGTCGCCGATGCCGCCGACGGCGACCTCCGTGAGGTCGTCCGTCACCTGGTGGGCGAGTTCCGCTCCGGCCCGACGCTGCGCGAGCACCTGGCGAGCCTCGGGCATTGAGCCGGCGGGTGCCAGCGGCCCAGGCCCACGCGGCCCCGAGGCTCTGCGCAGCGCGAAGCGATGCGTGGAGAGGGCGCGGGGAGCATCCGCGCGCCCAGGATCAGCCCCGGCCGAGCATCTTCTGCAGCTCGGCGAGGTCGGCCTCCGTCGGCGCGCCCTTCGCGCCGCCGCCGAGGCCGAAGCCGGAGCCCGTGGGCGTCTGCGGAGCCTCGGCAGCCATGCCGGCGTTCTCGGCGGCGCGCTTGGCCGGGTTGCCCGACCGCGAGCCCTTCGCCTTCTGCTGCTTGCCGCGCTTCGAGGACGCACCGGGACGACCGGCTCCCGGGATCGGGCCCATGCCGGGGATGTTCGGCACGCCACCGCGGGCGACGGTCTTCATCATCTTGGCGGCCTGGTCGAACCGCTGCACGAGCTGGTTCACGTCGGTCACGGTCATACCCGAACCGCGTGCGATGCGCAGGCGGCGCGAGCCGTTGAGGAGCTTCGTGTTGCGGCGCTCGGCCGGCGTCATCGAGCGGATGATCGCCTCGGTGCGGTCGATCTCGCGCTCGTCGAAGTCCTCGAGCTGCTGCTTCATCGAGCCCATGCCCGGCAGCATGCCGAGCATCTTCTTCATCGAGCCCATCTTGCGCATCTGCTGCATCTGAGCGAGGAAGTCCTCGAGGGTGAACTGCTCGGTCGCGAGCTTCTCGGCGACCTTGAGCGCCTCCTCCTCGTCGAAGGCCTGCTGGGCCTGCTCGATGAGGGTGAGGATGTCGCCGAGGTCGAGGATGCGCGACGCCATGCGGTCGGGGTGGAAGGCCTCGAGGTCCTCCAGTCCCTCACCCGTCGACGCGAAGATGATCGGGCGACCGGTGACCGAGGCGACCGACAGCGCGGCACCGCCGCGTGCGTCGCCGTCGAGCTTCGAGAGCACCACGCCGGTGAAGTCGACACCGTCCTGGAAGGCCTTCGCCGTGTTGACGGCATCCTGACCGATCATCGCGTCGATGACGAACAGCACCTCGTCGGGGTCCGTCGCCTTGCGGATATCGGCGGCCTGCTTCATCAGCTCGGCGTCGACGCCGAGCCGGCCGGCGGTGTCGATGATGACGACGTCGTGCTGCTGGCGGCGCGCGACCTCGACGCCGTCCTTGGCAACCTTGACCGGGTCGCCGACGCCGTTGCCGGGCTCCGGTGCGTAGATCGCGGCCCCCGCGCGCTCGGCGACGACCTGCAGCTGGTTCACGGCGTTCGGGCGCTGGAGGTCGGCGGCGATGAGGAGCGGCGTGTGGCCGTCCTTGGCGAGCTGACGAGAGAGCTTGCCGGCGAAGGTCGTCTTTCCCGAGCCCTGCAGACCCGCGAGCATGATCACCGTGGGCGGGTTCTTGGCGAACTGCAGGCGGCGCTGCTCGCCGCCGAGGATCGCGATGAGCTCCTCGTTGACGATCTGCACGACCTGCTGGGCCGGGTTGAGCGCGCGGTTCACCTCGTCGCCGAGGGCGCGCTCGCGCACCTTGGCGGTGAACTCCTTGACGACGGGCAGCGCCACGTCGGCGTCGAGCAGCGCGCGCCGGATCTCGCGGACCGTGCCGTCGACGTCCGCGGGCGTGAGCTTGCCCTTGGTGCGGAGGTTGCGGAAGGTCTCGGTGAGCCGGTCGGAGAGAGTGCCGAAAGTCGCCATGATGCCCTGATTCTACCGGCGACCAGCACCGGTCCCGCCCCTCGTTCAGGGATGGGGTGCAACGGCCTCGACACCGAGCGCCGCCCGCAGCGCGTCCTTGGCCTTCGCGTAGCGTCCGCGGGCAGTGGATGCCGCGACCCCGAGCACCTCGGCGGCCTCCGCGATCGTGAACCTCTCCCAGTGCACGAGCCGCACGAGCTCGGCGAGATCCGGCTCCAGACGGGCGATGGCGTCACGCACGTCGGCACCCTCGTCGGCGGCCGGCGAGGCGGTGCGCTGACTCGCGTCGAGGCGGATGCGGTCGGCCAGCGCCCACCGGCGCCGCTCGCCGCGCGCGTGATTGAGCACCGTTCCCCGCGCGATGCCGAAGAGCCACATGCGGGCGCGCTCGGGTTCGACCGGCAGCTCGCGCACCCGCCGCCAGGCGACCACCATCGTCTCGCCCAGCAGGTCGGGTGCATCGTCCAGTCCGACGCGTCGTTGCAGGTACGCGAGCAGATCGGCGGATGCCTCACCCAGCGCCGCCGTGAGACGAGCGTCGTCCCGGGTCACGAGCGGGCACCCGGACGGTACAGCTCGCCGTTCTGGTCGAAGCACTGGATCTGACTCATCCCGGTGCTGTCGGCGAACCGCGGATCGGCGGGGTCGATCCCGTTGCGCTGCAGCTCTTCTGCCTCCAGATCCGAGATGATGAGGGTCCAGAGGATCCACTCACGGCTCCATCGGCGATGCTCCGCCTCCCCGATGGGCAGGCTCTCCCAGGTCTCTCCGGGCTCCAGCAGCGGCGCGTCGGTGATGCCCGTGTGCTCCGCGATCGTCTGCTCGCGATGGGCGTTGCCTGCCGCGGTGAGGTCAGTCGACTGATACCACTCGTCCAGGATCCGGTTCGCGTTGTCCACGAACGCGGGGTCGACTCCCCCGGTCCTCTGCGAGAACCGGAGCTCGCAATCGAATCCGATGTCCATCGTGAACGAGACCGACCGCCGCGGTTCTGCCACTTGAGGGCTCCAGCTCAGGCCGTCCGTCGCGACCGCGACGCCGGCACCGGCGACGAGCACGGTGGCGAGTGCACCGGCCGCGATCCCCATCCGCCGGCCGCGCCGGCGACGGCCCTGACGGGCGGCATCGCGCACCATCGCGCGCAGGGCGGTTGCATCCGCCGCGCGCGTCGCGGGCGCCGCGCGGTCGAGCAGCTCGTCGAGCAGGTCGGGGGTCATGGTGCCTCCAGCGTCGGGGGTGTTCTACCCCGTACCTGTCCGGCACGGCGCGAAACGTCCGCGCCGGGCGCTACTCCGTGTCGCCGAGCTCCTGGAACAGCGTCAGCTGGAGTCCCGCGGGCCCGCGCAGGCGCGCATTGACCGAACGCCACGGGGTCTCGCGAGCGGATGCCTCCAGCACCGCTCCCCCGTCGGTCGAGCGGGCGACGGCCGCGGGCGTGTCGCCCACCTCGAACGCCAGGCGGATCGCCTCGCTCGGCGCGTCGCCGTCGGTCTCGACGCGATCGATGAAGTCCACCTGCGCGGGGTTCGACAGCTCCAGCGTCGCGCGCCCCGCGTCGAGGATCGCCACGCGCGCGCCGCCCTCGGCCTCGTACGCCTCGGCCTGCGGCATGCCGACGACGTCGCGGTAGAACGCGAGGGCGGCCTCGAAGTCCTCCGCCCTCGCCACGACCCGCAGCTGCCGCACCTCACCGGACGGCTGCGGCCGCACCGCCTCGGCCGCGTCGGCCGCGCGCGCGAGGAACCGTGACAGCGAGGTACGGCCGGCGCCGTCGTGCGCCCAGGCTTCGATCGCCGCGAGCACCGCACCGCCCCACGCGGCTCCGGCCACCTCGGCGCGCACGCGGTCGGCGCCACCGCGGGCGAAGCGTGCAGCAGCGGCGCGTGCGACCCGGGATCGCCGCAGCGCGGCATCGCGCTCGTACTCCGTCTCGATGCCCATGGCCGCCGCGTTGACGATCCCGAGCGCCAGACTGTCGGGCGCGAAGTCGATCGCGACGGCCTCGGCCGCCCGACGGACGGCGGCTGCGGCATCCGATCTCTCATCAGCGGCCAGCTGCTCCTCGAACACTGCGAGGCGCTCGTCGAGGCCGGCCCACAGCACGTCGGACTTGGATGCGAAGTAGTTGAAGAAGCTCGAACGGCTCACGCCCGCCCGGTTGGCGATGTCGACGATCGAGGTCTGCTCGTACCCCTGCTCGAGGAAGAGCTCGCATGCGGCCTCGGCGATGTTCTCTCGGGACGACGCCTTCGGGCGTCCGGCGCGCGGCTCGGTCGACATGAAGCCACCCTATGACTCGCGTGCGACGCGCTCCTGCTCCCATCGGTCGCAGATCGCCTGAGCGGCGGGGCGATCCGAATCGGGCACCACGACGATGAGCCGGTGGTCGTGGTCGCTGTACTGGACCAGGATGCGGATGCCGGCGTCGCCGAGGCGACGCGCGAAGGCCCCGAGCTGCCCGGGCACGTCCTGTGCGAGCCGCACACTCACGACCGGGTTCGCGACGACCGGTCCGAGCCCGGCGGTCGCGAGCGCCGCCTTCGCGGCATCGACATCGGTGACGAGGAAGTGGGCGATCCCGACCCCGTCGTGCACCCACACCCCGCCGCCCTCGACGCTGACGCCGGCGCGACCGAGGGCGTCGCCGAAGTCCGCGAGCGCGCCCGGGCGGTCTGGAAGGGCGAGAGAGATGTCGGCTTCGGCGCCGGGGGCGAAGGTCATGGGCGCACGCTACGCCGAGCCTCCGACATGCAGGCGGATGTATTGTTGGACGCGATCCATCAATCGCCACGAGCGTACGCGTCAAGCGAAGGAGCACGATGCTCGAGATCCAGACGGTCGGCCTGGCCCCCCATTACGTCCCCTACCTGGACGGCTGGGACCTGCAGCGCCGCATCCATGCCGAGGTGGTCGAGGGGACGCGGCCAGACACCCTCCTGCTGCTGGAGCACGAGGCGGTGTACACCGCGGGCGCCCGCACTGCCAAGCACGAGCGGCCCACCGACGGCACGCCCGTCGTGGACGTCGACCGCGGGGGCAAGATCACCTGGCACGGCCCGGGGCAGCTCGTCGGCTACCCCATCGTGCGCCTGCACGAGCCGGTGGACGTCGTCGCGCACGTGCGGCGGCTGGAGGGGCTGCTCATCGAAGCACTCGCCGAGCACGGCGTCGACGGGTACCGCGTCGAGGGTCGCAGCGGCGTGTGGGTGCGCCGGCCCCTCGGGGAGGACAAGGTCGCCGCGATCGGCGTACGCGTCCAGCGCGGTGTCACCATGCACGGCTTCGCGCTCAACTGCGACAACACCCTCGCCGGGTTCCGCGGCATCATCCCATGCGGCATCACGGATGCCGGAGTCACGACCATCAGCGAGATCGTCGGCGCCGACATCGCTCCGAAGGACGTGATCGGCACCGTGAGCCGAGTGTTCGAGGCCGAGTACGCGGGGGTCAGCGCATGAGCGGCTGCGCCACGGGATCCGCCGGCGCCGGGGGTGCGGCATCCGGTCCCTCCGCCGCCCCGGAGGGACGCAAGCTCCTTCGCCTCGAGGTGCGCAACGCGCAGACCCCCATCGAGCGCAAGCCCGAGTGGATCAAGACGAAGGCGAAGATGGGCCCCGAGTACCAGGCCCTCCACTCACTGGTGAAGACCGAAGAGCTGCACACGGTGTGCCAGGAGGCCGGCTGCCCCAACATCTACGAGTGCTGGGAGGACCGCGAGGCCACCTTCCTCATCGGCGGCTCTCAGTGCACCCGCCGCTGCGACTTCTGCCAGATCGACACGGGCAAGCCGGCCGACTACGACGTCGACGAACCGCGGCGCGTCGCCGAGAGCGTCGTGCGCATGAACCTGCGCTACGCGACGGTCACCGGCGTCGCCCGCGACGACCTGCACGACGGCGGCGCGTGGCTGCACGCTGAGACCGTGCGCCAGATCCACGCCATGAATCCGAACACGGGTGTCGAGATCCTCGCCACCGACTTCAACGGCGACCCGGGCCTGCTCGGCGAGGTGTTCGACAGCCGCCCCGAGGTGTTCGCCCACAACGTCGAGACGGTGCCGCGCATCTTCAAGCGCATCCGGCCCGCGTTCCGCTACGAGCGGTCGCTCGACGTGCTCACGCAGGCGCGTGACGCGGGGCTCATCACGAAGTCGAACCTGATCCTCGGCATGGGCGAGGAGCCGGAGGAGGTCGTGCAGGCGCTGCAGGACCTGCACCACGCCGGCACCGACATCATCACCATCACGCAGTACCTGCGGCCCTCGCCGCGCCACCTACCCGTGGCCCGCTGGGTGAAGCCGCAGGAGTTCGTCGAGTTCAAGGAGGAGGCGGAGCGGATCGGCTTCCTCGGCGTCCTCGCCGGACCACTCGTGCGCTCGTCCTACCGCGCGGGCCGGCTGTGGGCGCAGTCGATGCTGTCGAAGGGACGCGGGATCCCCTCGCACCTCGCGCACATCGCCGAGGACGTGCACGTCGACCGCGGCTTCGCGCAGGCGGTCTGAACCCGGATCCCCCGTCCAGACAGCGGTGCGGTTCAGTCGGCGCTCGTGACCGACTGGACCGCCCCGTCGGAGTCCAGGTTCACCAGTAGCACGTCATCCGTGGCATCGGGGTCGAGGGCGTACTCGAGCACCGCGAACGGGTCGGAGCCGCCGTGCTCGTCGGCGAGGATCGTCATGCTCATGAGCTGCAGCGACCGGATGACGTCCATGTGCACGTCGCCCGAGATGTCGACGAGCACATCGTCGATCGCCTCGCCGAGCACCTCCTGCTGCTGCAGGATGTACTCCGTCACCTCGCTGGTGCGGTCGTTGAGCTCATTCACCATGGCGTTGCGGGCGCTGAGGTCGATCGCCTCCAGCGACGAGATGAGCGCGGCTGCCACGTCGAGCGCGGCCGCCGACACGTCGTCCTGGTCGGGCGCCGTGAGGTCGACCGTGACGGACTGATCCCCCAGCTCGACGTTCTCCGACCAGAAGATGGATCCGTCGGGGCCCGATTCGAGGAGTCCGAAGTAGTCGTGCTCGATCGCCATGCCCCCATGAAACCGCACGGAGCGCGTCGGCGAAAGCCCGGACACGCCGTGGCGGTGATCCGGCCGGACCGCCGGGATCAGTCGACGAGGGATGCGGCGAACACGTGGGGCGTGAAACCGGTGAGATCGCCGATCCCCTCGCCCTGCCCGAGGAGCTTCACCGGGATGCCGGTGCGCTCCTGCACGGCGAGCACGAAGCCTCCCTTGGCGGACCCGTCGAGCTTGGTGAGGACGAGTCCTGTGACCCCGGCGTGCTCCAGGAACGCCTGCGCCTGCATGACGCCGTTCTGCCCCGTCGTCGCATCGAGCACGAGCAGGACCTCGCTGATCGGCGCCTGCTTCTCGATGACGCGGCGGATCTTGCTGAGCTCGTCCATGAGCCCGCCCTTGGTGTGCAGGCGTCCCGCGGTGTCGACGAGCACGATCTCCGTGCCGGTGCTCTTGGCGTACTCGATCGTCTGGAAGGCGACGGATGCCGGATCCTGGCCCTCCTGCTGCGGCCGGACGATCGCCGCCCCGCCGCGCTCGGCCCATGTCGCCAGCTGGTCGACAGCGGCTGCGCGGAACGTGTCGGCCGCGCCGACGACGACCGATCGTCCGTACCGCTGCAGGAACTTCGCGAACTTGCCGATGGTCGTCGTCTTGCCGACGCCGTTGACGCCGACCACCAGGACGACCGCCGGTCGCTCGGTCAGGCGCAGAGTCGTGTCGAACTTGGCGAAGTGCTCCTCGAGCGTCTCTTTCAGCATCCGCTGCAGGTCGCGCGGGTCGGTCGTGCGGAAGCGCTCGACCTTCTCGCGCAGCTCATCGACGATCCGCTCGGTGATGTCGGGGCCGAAGTCCGCGGTCAGCAGGGCACTCTCGAGGTCCTCCCACGTGTTCTCGTCGATCGTGGGCTTGACGAACATGCCGCGCAGCGCGCGACCGAGCGACCAAGAGCTCTCTGCCATGTCTCCAGCCTAGGGGCGGGTCCGCGACGCCCCGACCGCCGCCGCGCTCACTGCAGGGGGACGATCGTCGCCGCCAGGCCGTCGTCGACGAGAGTGCTGAGCTCGGTCGTCGCGTCCTGACCCGTGGGGCACTGGATGCCGAGATAGATGCCGCCGCCCGCCGACCCGATCATGCGGGCGGTGTCGAGCCAGCTCGTGCCGTCATCGCTGGAGCTCGTGATGCTGCGGGTGTCTACGGCGCCCGACGGCGACAGCGGGATGGAGTCGTCGTACGCGTACTGCGCCACGTCGTCGCCGGTCATCGCGTCGCCGTCGCTGGTGAGCACGATCGCGAGCATCGAGTCGGTCAGGGCGCTGTCGTCCAGCGATGTGTCGAGGTCGGTGATGGTGCCCTGATAGAACGTGGCGACGCACCCGGTGCGGGTGTCGCTGTACGCCCAGCTGCCGTTCCCGTCGTCGGCGGAGCTGACGGTGTAGTTCGAATCCGTCATGAACGGATCTGTCCACTGCAGCGTCATGGTCGCCGCGTCGAACTCGACGTCGAAGGGCAGGTCGCCGACCGCAGTGCCGTCGGTCGTCGTCTCGTCGTCGGTGGTGGCGTCGTCGGAGGGCGACTGCGATGCGTCGGCGGGACCGACGATGGTGGGCATCGGCAGCGCACAGCCCGCGAGCGTCGCGGCGCCGGCGATCAGGATGCCGAGCCCGGCCGCCGAACGGAGAAGGTGGTTCATGCCTGGAAACCTATCGTCAATGTGCGGTTGCGGGGCGGCGTCGCGCGCTCACGCGACGCGTTCGCCGACGCGCTGGCCGACGACAGCCGACACGCCGTCCTGGCGCATCGAGACTCCGTACAGGGCGTCGGCGATCTCCATCGTCCGCTTCTGATGTGTGATGACGATGAGCTGGCTCGACTCGCGCAGCTGCTCGAACACCCCGAGCAGGCGCCCGAGGTTCGCATCGTCGAGGGCGGCCTCGACCTCGTCGAGGATGTAGAAGGGACTGGGCCGAGCCTTGAAGATCGCCGTCAGCAGCGCCACGGCGGCCAGGGACCGCTCGCCTCCCGACAGCAGTGAGAGGCGCTCGATCTTCTTGCCCACGGGCCGCACCGCCACCTCGATTCCCGTCGTCAGCGGCGAGTCCGGATCCGTCAGGGTGATCGATCCGGTGCCGCCGGGGAACAGGATCGGGAACACCTCGCCGAACGCGACCTGGGTGTCTTCGAACGCGGAGAGGAAGATCGTCTGCATGCGCTCGTCGAGCTCCTCGATGATCGTCAGCAGATCCTTGCGGGTCTGCGTCAGGTCGGCAAGCTGCTCGGTCATGAACTTGTGCCTCTGCTCGAGCGCTTCGAACTCCTCCAGCGCGAGCGGGTTGACACGGCCGAGCTGCGCCAGCTTGCGCTCCGCCTCCTGCAGCCGACGACGCTGCCGCGCGCGATCGAACGGAACGGTGGCAGGTTCGTCGCCGTCCCCGCGGTCGTCGCCCGCGCGTGAATCGTCGACCGCCGTCGCGGTGAGCACGTCATCGGCCGGGATCGGCTGATCGGGGCCGTATTCCGAAATGAGAATGTCTTCGTCGAGGCCGAGTTCGGACTGCACGCGCTCCAGCAGCCCCGTGACGTGCAGGCGCTTCTCGTGGATCTGCAGCTCCAGGCTGTGCACGCTCTCGGTGAGACCGGCGAGCCGTTCGCGCATCGCGGACTCCTGCGCGCGGAGCTCGGCGAGCTCTGTGGTCAGCGCCGTGCGCGCCGACTCCGCGGCGGCGAGCTCGGCGCGAGCCTGCGCGAGCGAGCGATCGACCGAGTCGATGACGGCCGGGAGCTGACCCGCCACTCCCGCAGCGATCTCGCGCTGTGCGCGCCTCACGACGGCCCGGCGCGCAGCCTCGGCAGCCGCCTCCTTCTCGCGTTCGCGCTGACGTTCGAGGGCGACCACCCGGGACTCGCCCGCCCGGATGCGTTCGCGCAGCGTCTCGACGTCCAGCCGTGAGCGCATCTCGGCGTCGCGCGCCGCGTCGAGAGCTGCCAGCATCCCCTCCCGCGCCGACGCGTCGAGGATCGGCCGGGGTGCTTCGAGAGCAGCGGTGAGCTGGTCATCGGCGGTCCGGGCCGACCCCTCGGCCTCTTCGACCGCCGCCGACGCCTGCGCGAGCCCTGCCTCGAGCCGCTCGCACTCGGCCACCGCGGCCTCGTGCCTCACCGTCGCCCGGTTGAGCTGCTCCGCGTGCGAGGCCAGTGCCGCGTCGTGCTCCCGGAGCGTCGTGAGCGCCGTCTTGGTGCGCTGCCGGGCGGCTTCCAGCGACTGCGAGGCCTCGGCCAGCTCCTGCCGCAGGGTGTCGGCGATCGCGGTGACCTCGTCTCGGCGCTCCGCGGCGGCGTCCCTCTCGGCGGTGAGCTCCAGCCGGGAACGCGAAGCGCCGGTCCCGGCGCGCAGCGAGTACTCGGTGTACACCTCGCCGCGGCGAGTGACCACGGTGATGGGGCCGCCCACCTCAGCGTCCGCGAGGGCAGGACCGGCGGCCTGCGCCGACTCGAGGTCGTCGGCGACGACGACGTACGACAGCAGGCCGAGCACGCCGTCCGGGGCCGTCACGACCTCGCGCGCCGGCACCACGCCGGGCAGCTGCGGGAACGCCGGCCGCATCATGCCCGCGCCGGCGATCACGATGTCGACGACGCCGGCATCGGCCTGGCGGACCGCCTCGGCGACGGCGAATGCGCTCGCGCGGTCGTCGACCAGCACGCCTTCGGCGACCGGCCCGAGCACCGCGGCGACGGCCGCCTCGAAGCCCGGCCGCACCTGCACCGCATCGCCGACGAGACCGCGGACACCGTCGAGCCCCTGCGCGATGAGCGAGGATGCGCCGTTCTGCACGTCGAGCGCCCGGCTGAGCGCCGCCGTCTGCGCGGTGAGGGCCTCGCGCTCGCGCTCCGCCGCGTGGAGCCGCTCGCGGAGCGACGCTACCGCCGCCTCGGCATCGGCCGCATCGCGCTGCGCCGCCTCGTAGGCCGCGGCGTGATCGGCCGACGCCGCCTCGGGCATCAGATCCGGATCCACGCCGGCGAGGATCTCCTCGGCCTCGGCCCGGCGAGCCAGCGCGGCGTCGAGCGCCTTCTGCTGACGCTCGACGGCCGTGCGGACGGCGGCGAGGGCGGATGCCGCCGCCTCCGCCGTCCCGCGCAGGGCGGTGATCCGCATGTCGTGCTCCGACACCAGCGCGCTCTGCGCTGCGATGTCGACGTCCAGCGCATCCAGTTCCGCCCGCGCGCGCATGACGTCGCGGGCGGCCTCGGCGGCGGCATCCTGAGCGGCACCCAGACCGTCGGACACCTCGTCGATCTCGGTGCGGGCCTCGTCGATCATGGCCTGCGAGACAGTGGTCAGCTCGATGCGCTCCTCGTCTTCGGCATCGCCCAGCAGAGCCAGGCGCTGACCCGCGAGGGCGTACAGGCCGCGGAGCCGCTCCTGCACGCGCTCCAGCCCGTACGCGACACGGCGAGCGCCGTCGACGGCCTCCGACCGCTGGTCCGCCTCGAGCTGCTCGATGCGCACCTTCGCGTTGTCGAGGCGCTCCTGCAGCACGAGACGCTCGGCGTGCCGCTCGTGCTCGCTGCGGGCGTGCGAGGCCAGCTCTTCGCGCAGGCCGACGAGCTCGTCGGCGAACAGGCGGGCCTTGGCGTCACGGACGACGGCGGCGATCGTCGCCGCCTCACGTGCGATCTCCGCCTGCCGGCCGAGAGGCTTCAACTGACGGCGCAGCTCCCCGGCAAGGTCGCTCAGGCGGGTGAGATTCGCCTCCATGGCGTCGAGCTTGCGGAGCGTCTTCTCTTTGCGCCGCCGGTGCTTGAGGATGCCGGCCGCCTCCTCGATGAAACCGCGCCGGTCCTCCGGTGTCGCCTGCAGCACGCTGTCGAGGCGCCCCTGCCCGACGATGACGTGCATCTCACGGCCGAGACCCGAGTCGCTGAGCAGCTCCTGCACGTCCAGAAGACGGCAGGACTCGCCGTTGATCGCGTACTCGCTGGAGCCGTTGCGGAACAGCGTGCGGCTGATCGTGACCTCGGAGTACTCGATCGGCAGCGCGCCATCGGCGTTGTCGATCGTCAGCTGGACCTCTGCGCGCCCGAGCGGACCTCGCGTCGCGGTGCCCGCGAAGATGACGTCCTCCATCTTGCCGCCGCGCAGGGTCTTGGCGCCCTGCTCCCCCATCACCCACGCGAGCGCGTCGACGACGTTCGACTTGCCGGATCCGTTGGGGCCGACGATGCAGGTCACGCCGGGTTCGAGTGCGAAGGTCGTCGGCTGGGCGAACGACTTGAACCCTTTGAGCGTCACGCTCTTCAGGTGCATGGCTGCGCCTCCGCCCCGGTCGATTACCCGCCTACGCTACCGGAGCCATGCCCCCGATCCCGAGTGCCGAGCCGGGGTCGATCGGATGCCGCGACACGCCATGCGCGACACGAATCTGCGAATTCGCTTGACGTGGGCCACATAACCGCGCTAGCGTCACTCTCCGCGTCTGAAGTCGAGAAAGGAGGTCCACCGATGATGATCAATGACAACACTGGAGTCGCCGCCCGTGATGGCGAAGCGACTCGTGCGTTCACGTCGGGGACCGTCTCCTTCGGCGTTGTGCTGAGCGGCCGCTTCCCCGCCGCCATCTGATCCCCGCAGGGGACGAGTCTGCCCGCAGCCGGGCGATCTTCGTCTGCTGCGCCGCATCCGCCTCCGGGTGCTGAGCGCGCTCCCCCTGCATCCGGCCCGTCGTGCTGCGGTACGACATCTCCGCCGTCGGCGCCCGCCGTCGGCATCCCTCCTCCTATCGGAAGAAGAACCATCATGAGTACACTCCTCGCGCCGCAGCGCCCGTCGGGCGAGCCCGATACGCTGCGGCTCCCGAGCCGCGACGACCGCATCTCGTTCGTAGACCGCGCCGCACTGCACCTGGGTCTGCGCCTGCTCCTGTGGAGCACCCGCACACCCCGGCTCGCAGACGCGCGCGATCGGCACAGCGAAGCGTTCCGCCGACAGGAAGACGCCGCACAGCGTGAACGCGCGTACGTGCGGGGCGTCATCCTCTCGCGGGGCCTGTGAACGTCGCCGGGTCCGCCACTCGATTGCGAGCGGCGGACCCCGCCCTCACACTTTCCACCGCATCGAAGGACACACCGACATGACCACCATCACCGGGGTCGAGTTCCGACCCCTCGTCGTCCCCGCGTCGATCGACGCGGCGGACGCCGCCGACTTCATCGCCATGGTCGACGTCCGCAACGAGATCTACCGCGAGATCTCGGGCCACGGCGACGAAGCCATCACTGCGGCGGAGCTGCTCCCCCACTACCAGGGCAGCGAGCACCAGATCCGCAACTCCTGGATCGTCGTGCAGGACGACGAGGTCGTCGGCCGCGTCGGCGTCGACATCCCGCTCGACGAGGGCTCGACCTCGGCCTTCTGGCTCATCGAGCTGCTCCGGCGCACGTGGGGCCGGGGAATCGGCTCGGCCGCTCACGAACTGGTCGAGCGCACCGCCCGCGACAGCGGCCGCACAGTGCTGCAGTCGTGGGCCGAGCACCCGGCGGCTGACGGTCCGCGGCTCGCGCCGCCCACGGGCTTCGGCTCCATCCCGGAGGATCACGCGGCGCGATTCTATCTGCGCCACGGGTACACCCTCGAACAGGTCGAACGCAGCAGCGCCTTCGACCTGACCGGATCGTTCGCCGAGGTCGAGCGCCTGCTGACCGTGGCCGAGGCCGCCTCGGGCGACTACCGCATCGTGCAGTGGTTTGCGCCGACGCCCTCGGAGTACGTCGACGGCTACGCGTGGATGAAGTCGCGCATGTCGACCGACACCCCGGTCGGCGCGCTCGAGTTCGCCGAAGAGACCTGGGATGCCGCCCGCATCGCCGAGCACGACTCGAAGTACACCGACGTCGGCCGCACCCTGCTCGTCACCGCGGCGCAGCACATCGCCACCGGTGAGCTGTGCGCCTTCAACGAGCTCGTCATCGGCAACGACCGGACGGAGGCATCCCATCAGGAGGACACGCTCGTGCTGAAGGAACACCGCGGTCACAAGCTCGGCACGCTCGTCAAGTGCGCCGGACTGCTCGCCTGGCGCGACGTCGCACCCGCGTCGCCGCGCATCATCACCTACAACGCGGAGGAGAACAGACCCATGCTCGACATCAACGAGGCGATCGGGTTCGCACCCATCGCCTACAGCGGCGCCTGGAAGAAGGTGCTCGATGACTGAGCACATCGCCGACACCCTCACGATCGTCCCCGTCGTCGTCCCCGCCACGGTGGACGCCCCCGACGCGCGACTGTTCGTCGAGATGGTCAGGATCGCCAACGCCGTCTGCCTGCACGACGCCGGTCACGACTACCTGCACGAGGAGCCGGAGGAGATGCTCGGCATGTGGCAGGACCAGGCGGACTGGACCCAGCTCGGATTCGCCGCGCTCCGCCATGACGACGCGAAGAGCGCCGACGAGGTGCTCGGCGTCGTCAAGCTGCTCATCTCGAACCAGCCCGATGCCAGCACGATCGAGTTCGACCTCATGGTCGACCCGCCGTACCGGGGGCAGGGGATCGAGCAGCGGCTGCTCGCCGAGGTCGAGCGCGAAGCCCGCGAGCGGGGAATCGACACGATCCAGACGTGGACGCTGCACCGCCCCGACGCGCCCGGGGAACGCCTCGCCTCGCCCACCGGGTGGGGGTCGATCCCTGCCGACGCCGAGGCGCGGCTGCAGCAGGCGAACGGGTTCACGCTCGAGCAGGTGGAACGCAACAGCGTCTTCGACCTCACCGGCGACCTCTCGCAGGTCGAGCGCATGCTCCGCGATGCCGAGCAGGCCGCAGGCGACGAGTACCGGTCGGTCGCGTGGACGTCCCCGACGCCGCCGGAGTTCATCGACGGCTTCGCCTACGCCATCTCGCGCATGTCGACCGACACCCCGCAGGGCGGCCTCGTGGTCGACGAGCAGCACTGGGACGCCGAGCGCGTGAACCGGCGCGACGCCCGGCTGAAGGCGCAGGGGCTCACGGTCTCGGTCGCGGCGGTGCTGCACGTGCCCACCGGCCGAGTCGTCGCCTACAACGAGCTGGCGATCGCGGACGATCCGACGGGCGCCACGCAGCAGTTCGGCACGCTCGTCGTGCGGGAGCATCGCGGACACCGCCTCGGCACGATCGTCAAGTGCGCCAACCTGCTGCGCTGGCGCACGATCGCGCCGCAGTCGCCGCGCGTCTCGACGTTCAACGCCGAAGAGAACCGCCACATGCTCGACATCAACGAGGCCATCGGGTTCGTCCCGGCCTCGTACGCGGGTGCCTGGAAGAAGGTGCTCGCCTGATCAGCCGTGGCGCGGGGGCCGCTGACAGTGCGGGCAGAAGTGGCTCGACCGGTTCGTGAACGACACACGGACGATCGGACGGCCGCATCGGGGACACGCCTCCCCGGTGCGGCCGTAGGCGTTGAGCGAGTGAGCGAAGTAGCCGGCCTGGCCGTTGACGTTGACGTACTGGGCGTCGAAGCTCGTGCCGCCCTCGGCCAGCGCCTTGTCGAGCACGTGCCGCACTTCGGCGAGCGTGCGGTTGACCGCGCGGGTCGACAGCGCGCGCGCCGGGGTCTCGGGATGGATGCGGGCGGCCCAGAGCGACTCGTCCGCGTAGATGTTCCCCACACCGCTGACGACGGTCTGGTCGAGCAGCACCCGCTTGACGGCGGAGTCCTTCCGCGCGAGCGCATGCCGGAACGCGGCATCCGAGAAGGCGGGGTCCAGCGGATCGCGCGCGATGTGCGCGACCTGCGCCGGAACGGATGCCTCGTCCCCACCGAACCCGCCGGCTGCGGCATCCGGCGTGGCGACGAGATCGTCGATCGCCAGGGAGCCGAAGGTGCGCTGGTCGGCGAATACCACCGACACCTCGCCGTGATCGGGGTGGAAGAGATCGATGCGCACACGTTCATGGCGCTCGGGGGCGGCGCCCGGCGCGCGCAGCAGCAGCTGACCGCTCATGCCGAGGTGGCCGACCACCGCCTGCTCCGAAGCACCGGCCGCATCGCGCGGCTCCAGCGGAAGCCACAGGAACTTGCCGCGACGCACCGCCGCACGGATCCGTCGCCCGGTGAGGGCGGCTTCGAAGTCCGCGCCGCTGCCCGGATGCCGGGTCAGCGCCCGCTCATCGAGCACCGACACGCCGAGGACGGTCGCTCCCGTCACCGCGGGCGCGAGGCCGGCGCGGACGACCTCGACCTCGGGAAGTTCAGGCACGCCCGGTGAGCTCGCGCCACGCGCTGAGCGCGGCGGCCATCTCGGCGTGCTTCTTGCTGGTGCCGGTGCCCTCGGCCGTGAGGTCGCCGACGCTGACCGTCGCCGTGAACGACCGGTCGTGGTCGGGTCCGGTCGAGGTCACCGAGTAGGACGGCGGCAGCATCCCGCCGTGCGCAGCGAGCTCCTGCAGCGCGGTCTTGGGATCCATCGCCGCGCCGTAGCGCTCGGGGTCGGCGAGCAGCGGCTCGACCAGGCGCAGCACGAGGGCGGTGGCGGCATCCGGACCCGCCGACAGGTGCGCGGCGCCGAAGATGGCCTCCATCGTGTCGGCGAGGATCGAGTCCTTGTCGCGTCCGCCGGTGAGGTCCTCGCCGCGTCCGAGCAGAAGGTGGCGTCCGAGGTCGATGCCCCGCGCGATCTCGGCGAGGGCCACGGTCGACACGACGCTCGCCCGCCGCTTGGCGAGAGCGCCCTCTTCGAGTTCGGGATGCCCGGTGAACAGGCGTTCCGTCACGGCCAGGCCGAGGACGGAGTCACCCAGGAACTCCAGGCGCTCGTTGTGCGGGACCTGCCCGTTCTCGTACGCCCACGAACGATGCGTGAGCGCCAGCGACAGAAGCTCGGAGTCGATATCGACCCCGAGCTTCTGTGTGAGTTCTGCGAGCGCCAGGCGCTCGGCAGTGACGTCGGTCACGTCAGGTGCGACGATCAGACGTCGGCGACCTTGCGGCCCTTGTACTCGAGGAACAGCTCGGTGCCCTGCGAGTCGGTGACGACCTTCGCCTGGTGCGGACGGCTGTAGACGGTCTTGCCGTTCTCGACGGTCTTGACCAGCGTGATCGGCGTGGCCTTCCACTGCGCGCGACGCGAGCGGGTGTTCGAACGGGAAACCTTGCGCTTCGGGGGGTTACCAGCCATGACTAGCTCTCTTCTTTCTCGGCGGCGCGGCTCTCTGCCGTTCCGTCTTGGTCTGTGATCTGCTGGAGCGCACTCCATCGAGGATCGATGGGAGCGGCCTGCTCCGTTCCGGTGCTCACGGTCAGCCTCTCGCCCGTTCTCGGGTCGAGACCCAGGCAATCCGGCTGACACACCGGCTGAAAAGGAAGCGACAACACGGCCGCATCCCTGACCAGAGTTTCAAGA
>PJUC01000347.1_pt1 | contig 22539 bp, 19 predicted proteins | sample 1512161 | NCBI WGS metagenome assembly PJUC01 (sample SAMN08177676, study PRJNA422409) | Soil metagenome, whole genome shotgun sequencing project. | isolation source: Soil enriched on filter paper | place: USA: Madison | collected 2015-01-15
ACCGCCGACAGCACGCCGCCGAGGTGATCGACCGCGTCGGTCGACTCGTTCACGTGGCTCGGCACCACGCGGATGATCAGCGGGATCGCCACGACGATGAGCGGAAGCGTCACGAGGAACACCGAGCCCCACGCGAGCTTCGCCAGCAGCAGACCTGCCAGCAGCGGGCCGAGGGCCGAGATCGCACCGCCCGTCGCCGACCACAAGGCGATCGACCGCGTGCGCGCCGCACCACTCCACAGCGCGGTGATGAGCGCCAGCGTCGTGGGGTACGCCATGCCCGCGGCGACGCCGCCGACGATGCGCGCGAGGATCAGCACCTCGACCGACGGGGCGAACGCGCACACCAGGCACGCGGGCAGCGACAGCAGCACGCCGATCAGCAGCATCATCTTGCGGCCGTAGCGGTCGCCGACGGCTCCCAGCCACAGCACCGATGCCGCCAGGCCGAGCGAATACCCGACGGCCACGAGGTCGAGCTGCGTCTGCGACGCGTCGAATGCCTTTCCGATGTCGGGCAGGGCGACGTTGGCCACCGCCAGCGGCAGGTTGGCGACCGCTGCGACGATGATGAGCGTCGACAGGATGGCACCGGCGCGAGGCGGTGCGCTCGTGGTGGGGGTGCTCATGCCGTCTCCGTCCGACCCGCGCCTTCTGCGCGTCGCCATTGTGGCAGTCGGACGGCGGCGGTGCCATCGGTCCGTCGCCTCGGGCTCGCCGGCCGCAGGGTCAGAGCGGTCGCGCCATCTCGATCTCCGGGCCGATGGGGCCGGTGAAGGCGACGCCGGTCGGGGCGAACCCGTTCCGACGGTAGGCGGCCTGGGCGCGGGCGTTGTCGGCGTGCACGTCGAGCATGAGGCGCGTGAGCCCCTGGGATGCCGCCCACTCGGCGGCGGCGTCGAACAGGGCGTCGACGGTGCCCGACGCCCGGTACGCCGGGTTGACATACACGCCCACCGCGTCGGCGCGGCGGTCGTCGACGAACCTGCCCAGGTGGTCGGTCTGGCCTGTGGCGCGGATCAGGACCGAGAGGCTGCCGACCCAGGCGCCCTCGGCCTCCGCCACGAACTGCGCGGCGACCTCGCTCTCGGCGGCGCGGACGGTGCGGTCGCGCCAGAACTCGTCGCTGCGCGCCGCCACCTGCTCCGGGGTCTCGAGGAAGGCGATGGCGGCGTCCGGGTCGCTCGTCGACTCCAGTCGCAGCGCGCGCACCCGGGACCACTCGTCGGCCCGGATCCGCCGTACGGCCGGGGTGGTCACCCCGCGACCTCCTGGTAGGCGGCGAACAGCAGCGACTCGTCGGGCGCCTGCAGCACGGTGGGCTTCGCGATGTCGTCGAGCACGATGAAGCGCAGCATGCCGCCGCGGCTCTTCTTGTCGCGCTGCATGGTCGACAGCAGCTGCGGCCATGCGCCGGGGCGGTAGCTCGTCGGCAGGCCGAGCGACTCGAGGATGTCGCGATGGCGCTGGGCTGCGGCATCCGGAAGCCGTCCCGCCAGCCGTGACAGCTCGGCCGCGAACACCATGCCGACCGAGATCGCCGCACCGTGGCGCCAGCGGTAGCGTTCGGCGTGCTCGATCGCGTGGCCGAGGGTGTGACCGTAGTTGAGGATCTCGCGCAGGCCGGCCTCTCGCAGATCCTCGCCGACGACGCGGGCCTTCATGTCGATCGCGAGCTCGATGGTGCGCCGGAACGCCGCGCTCTGCGGGTCGACGGCTGCTTCGGGATCGGCCTCGACGAGGTCGAGGATCTCGGGTGCCCAGATGAACCCCGCCTTGACGACTTCGGCGTACCCGGCGACGCGCTCGTTGCGCGACAGCGTGTCGAGCAGGTCGAGGTCGCACAGCACCGCGCGCGGCGCCCAGAACGCACCCACGAGGTTCTTTCCCTCGGCGGTGTTGACGCCGGTCTTCCCGCCGACAGCCGCGTCGACCATGCCGAGCACGGTCGTGGGGACCTGGACGATCTCGACACCGCGCAGCCAGGTCGCCGCGACGAAGCCCGCGAGGTCGGTGACCGCGCCGCCGCCGAAGCCGACGACGACGTCGGTGCGGGTGAAGTCCGCCTTGCCCATGACCTGCCAGCAGAAGGCCGCCACCTCGATGCGCTTGCCCGCCTCGGCGTCGGGGATCTCGGCCAGCAGCACTTCGCGATCTGCGACGAGCTGCCCGCGCAGGCGCTCAGCCTCGGCGGCCAGCGTCGGCGGGTGGATCACGAGCACCTTGCGCGCTGCAGGCGGCAGGGCCTCGCCGAGGGACGAGAGGATGCCGCGCCCCACGGTGATGTCGTAGCTCGCGTCTCCGCGCACGGTGATGGTCGTGGCATCCGTCATGCCGTCTCCTCCGGGTCGTGCTCGCCGCGCACCCACGAGACGAGCGCATCGACGATGTCTTGGATGGGGCCGCTCGACGTGTCGAACGTCACGTCGGCGAGCTCCTCGTATACGGGGCGCCGTTCTTCGTAGATCGCCGTCCAGCGCTCGATCGCGTCGTCGCCCTGCAGCAGAGGACGGTTCGAATCGCGCACGCGTCCGGCGACGACGCGGGGCGCCACCGTGAGCAGCACGACGCGGCGTTCGGCGAGATCGGCGCGGGTGTCGGGGTGCAGCACCGCTCCCCCGCCGAGCGACACGATGCCGCCCGTCGCGAGGCCTTCGGCGACCGCTGCCCGCTCCAGTCCGCGGAAGTGCGCCTCGCCGTGTTCGGCGAACAGCCGTTCGATGGGTCCGTGGTCGCGCACCACTGCCGCGTCGGTGTCGAAGAACGGCACGCCCAGGGCGCGCGCGGCCTTCTTGCCGATGCTGGTCTTGCCGGCCCCCATCGGGCCGATCAGCACGACCGCGTCAGAGGGCGAGGTCATGGCTGACAGCGACGTCGCCGGTCAGGGCGGTGTCGCTCTCGGCGGCGGTGCGCAGGGCCTCGGGGATCGCCGCGAGGTAGCCCTCGAGGTTGCGGCGCGTCTCGGCGACGCTGTCGCCGCCGAACTTCTCGAGCACCACCTCGGCGAGCACGACGGCGACCATGGCCTCGGCGACGACGCCGGCCGCCGGCACGGCGCACACGTCGGAGCGCTGGTGGTGCGCCTGCGCGGCGTCGCCGGTCGCGACGTCGACGGTGTGCAGCGCCCGCGGGACCGTCGCGATCGGCTTCATGCCCGCGCGCACGCGCAGCACGGTGCCCGTGGACATGCCGCCCTCGGTGCCGCCGGCCTTGTCGCTGGAGCGGGTGATGCCGTCCTCGGCGGTGTACAGCTCGTCGTGCGCGGCCGATCCGCGCCGCCGCGTGGTCTCGAAGCCGTCGCCCACCTCGACGCCCTTGATGGCCTGGATGCTCATGAGCGCCTGCGCGAGCTTCGCGTCCAGGCGCCGGTCCCAGTGCACGTGCGAGCCGAGCCCGGGCGGAAGGCCGTAGGCGAGGACCTCGACGATGCCGCCGAGGGTGTCGCCGTCCTTCTTGGCCGCGTCGACCTCCTCGACCATCGCGGCGCTCGTGGCCGGGTCGAAGCAGCGCAGCGGATCGGCGTCGAGCGTGTCGACGTCGTCGGGGGTGGGCAGCGTGGATCCGGCCGGGACCTGCACGGGGCCGATCGACAGCGTGTGGCTCACGAGACGGATGCCGAGCTCGCTCAGGAACGAGCGGGCGAGCGCGCCCAGGGCGACTCGGGCCGCCGTCTCGCGCGCGCTGGCGCGCTCGAGGATCGGACGGGCCTCGTCGAACCCGTACTTCTGCATGCCGACGAGGTCGGCGTGGCCGGGGCGCGGGCGCGTGAGGGCGGCGCCGCGGCCGCGGGACTTGTCGGTGAGCTCGACCGGCTCGGGGCTCATCACCTCGACCCACTTGGGCCACTCCGTGTTGCCGATGCGCAGGGCGATCGGGCTGCCGAGCGTGTAGCCGTGGCGGACGCCCGACGAGATCGTCAGCTCGTCCTCTTCGAACTTCATCCGCGAGCCGCGGCCATAGCCGAGCTTGCGGCGCGCGAGATCCGCCTGGATCGCGGCGCGGGAGATCGGGACGCCCGCAGGCAGACCCTCCATGACGGCGACGAGTTCGGGACCGTGCGATTCGCCGGCCGTGAGCACGCGGAGCATTGCTCCAGTCTCCCACGCCCGGGAGGGGGGTTACGCCGCGGCGGGCGCTTCCAGCACGCGGCGCATCGCCCGCAGCGCCTCGGCCTCGCCGCCGAGCGCCGTATCGGGGTCGCCGTGGCGGAAGATGCGGATCTGCAGCAGCGCCTGGTGCAGCAGCATCCCGAGTCCGGATCGCGCGGTTCCCCCCGCGCGCTCCCACGCCGCCGACAGCGCCGTGGGCCAGTGGCCGTAGACCACGTCGAGCAGCAGCCCACCGGAGCCTGCGAGGGCATCGGCGGCGGCATCCGCCACCGGCGCATCGCCGGGGAGCGTCGCGATCGTGAGGGGCACGGCGTGGAAGGCGGATGCCGCGAACGGCGCCGCCGTGACCTCGATGCCGAGGTGTCGGCCGAGGGCCGCGAGCTGCTCGACGGCTTCGGGGCGGCGGGCGACCACCTCGACGGTGCGGGCGCCCAGTTCGCCGAGCGCCACGAGGGCGGAGGTCGCCGTGGCGCCGGCCCCCACCACACGCGCGCGCGGCACGTCGGCGATGCCGTCGTCGGCGAGGGCCCGGACGATGCCGCCCACGTCGGTGTTGAACCCCCTCGGCCCCGCAGGGTCGAGCAGCAGCGTGTTGACGGCGCCGGTGAGCTCGGCGCGGCGGTCGAGGCTCACCGCGGACGCATGCGCGACGCCCTTGAGGGGCATCGTGAGCGACAGGCCCCGCCAGGACTCGTCGAGCGACGCGAGCTGCGCGGCGAACGACGCCTCGTCGACGCGGCGGCGTCCGTAGCTCCAGTCCAGCCCGAGAACGTCGTACGCCGCGGCGTGCAGCTGTGGCGAACGGCTGTGCGCGATGGGATCGCCCCACACCTCCAGGCGGGCGGCTGCCGGGTTCAGCACCCCGAGTCCGGGTGCTCGGAGCACCACTGCTGCATCTGCTTCACGTACTTGAGGTGCTCGTTGTACGTCTGCGAGAAGACCGTCTCGCCGGTGTCCATGTTCACCGTCACGAAGTACAGCCACGGGCCGTCGGCCGGGTGCATCGCCGCCTTGATCGCGACGTCGCCCGGGTTGGCGATCGGGCCGATGGGCAGACCCGCGTGGACGTAGGTGTTCCACGGGTTCGGGTCGTTCTGGGCCTCATCGGACGTGCTGGCCGAACCGGCGTGCAGCTCGCCGTACCCGTACTGCGCGGTCGAGTCCATCTGCAGCTTGCCGAACGTCTCCTGGTTGCCGGGGTCGAGCCGGTTCAGGATGACGCGCGCCACCTTCTGCATGTCGGCCTCGAACCTCGCCTCGCGCTGGATGATCGACGCGGTCGTCAGCACCTCCTGGCGCTTCTCGACCGGCACGCCGGCGGCATCCAGCGATTGGATCGTGCGGTTGACGAGGGTCTGGATCGCCGTCTGCGCCGAGGTTCCGGGATCGAACGTGTAGGTGGCGGGGAAGAGCCAGCCCTCGAGCGGCTGCCCACCGGCTGCGGCGATCGCGGGGTCCACGGTGATGCCGTACACGGAGGGGTCGGCCGCGGCGGCCTGCAGGTCGGCCAGTGGGATGCCGGTGCCTTCCGAGAGACGCTGCAACGTGCCGTCCACGCTGTAGCCCTCGGGGATCTGCGCGGTGTTCTCCTGCCGGTTGGCGGGGTCCATCAGCGCGGCGAGAGCGGCTTCGCTCGTCATCTGCTTCTGCAGGGTGTAGACGCCGGGCTGGAAGTTGGGGTTCTGGCCGGTCTCGATCAGGTAGTCGTAGAACGCGCCGGCCGTCTTGGTGACGCCGGCCGCGTGCAGTGCCTCCGAGATGGGCTGACCGGTGTCGCCCGACATGATGGTGATCGACGTCTCGCCGTTCGCCAGGCCGGGCTCGTAGTCCTTGGGCTCCTCCCAGCCCATGACCTTGCGGATCTGGGGCTCGTACGTGTTCCAGACGTACACGCCGCCGCCGACGATGCCGCCGAGGATCAGCAGCACCACGCCGAGCGCGATCCAGCCGCCGATGCGGCGGCGCTTCTTGTTCTTGGGCGGGGGCGCGTGTCCGATGTCGTCCGTCGAGGACGAACCGCTGAACAGGTCGTCGAGCGTCGCCGTCTGAGGGCGCTGCGCAGCCGGTGCGGGCTTCTTGTCGGGCATCGTCGCCGTCCGGGTGGGCGTGGCGGTCACCGTCGCGGTCGCGCCGGTGTTGCCCCGACTGTAGGGCATGGCGGGCGTCGTGTCTCCAGAGAACAGCCACGGATCGGTCTCGGGCGTGGCGTCGGCATCGACGCGCGTCGGGCGCGGCGCCCGCAGGGGAACGGGCTGGAATCCGGTGCCAGGGGCCTCCTCTGCGGGAGCGGCTTCGGCCGACGAGGCGGCCGGAGCGCCCGGCGACGCGGGGGCGGTGGGACCGCTCCCGATAACGGGCGTGGAGCCGGTGATGAGGGATTCCCATGACACCGCAGGGGCAGGGGTGGGGGCCGGCGAGGGCTGAGCCGATGCGGGGGCGGATGCCGCCGGCGCGGGCGTCGCCGGCGACGACGGTGGGGTTGCCGGTGTGGATCCCGTCGCCGCCTGTCGAGCGGCGGCCTCGCGAGCGGCGCGACGCGACAGCGGTGCTGCGGCGCCCTCGGGCGATGAGTCGGGCATCAGGCGGGCTCCTGGGGGACGGGGGTTCCGGGCGGCCGGCCGGTGCTCTTCTCGACATCGAGCGCCTGCTGAAGCAGCACGACAGCGGCGACCTGGTCAACGATGCTACGCGACGATCGCTGGGATCTGCCCGAACTGCGCAGCGCCGCGTGTGCCGACACGGTCGACAGCCGCTCGTCGACGAGGCGCACGACGAGGCCTGACGCCGCAGACAGGGCCGCAGCGAAGTCCCGGGCGTCCTGCGTCGACGGCGTGTCCTCGCCGCGCAGGTTCAGCGGCAGCCCGACGTACAGCTCGAACGCCGCATGCTCCTCGGCCAGTGCGACGATCCGCGCCACCGAGGCATCGTCGCGGGGCACCGTCTCGACCGGCGTCGCCAGCAGCCCGTCGGGATCGCACTTGGCGACGCCGACGCGCGCCTTGCCCACGTCGATGCCGAGCCGGGTGCCGCGCCTGAACTCTGTCATCAGCTGGTCCGGGTCACGCGGCGACGGCGTCCTTCACCGAGGCCAGCGCGGCAGGCAGCGCCGCAGCATCCGTTCCGCCGCCCTGCGCGACGTCGTCGCGTCCGCCGCCGCCGCCGCCGAGCACGCCGGCGGCCGTCTTGGCGAGCACGCCGGCCTTCGCACCCGCCGAGCGGGCCGCGTCGTTGGTCGCCACGATGACGACCGGGCGGTCATTGACGACCGCGCCGAGCGCCACGACCGCGGCGTCGGAGCCGAGGCGCTCGCGCACCTGCAGGGCGAGCGCGCGCACGTCGTCGCCGGATGCCGCCGACCCGAGCGACTCGGCGACGACGAGCGTGTCGCCGACGCGGGTCGCGGACGCCGCCAGCTGCGGCAGGCGGTCGCCGAGGGCCTTCGCCTCGAACGCGGCGATCTTCTTCTCGGCGGCCTTGAGGTTGGCCTGGAGCTCGGCGATGCGCGCGGGCAGCTGCTCTCGCGGTGCCTTGAGTGACGAGGTCAGCTGCGACACGAGCGCCCGCTCGGCCGCCAGCGACCGGAACGCGTCGAGCCCCACGAGCGCCTCGACACGACGGTTGGACGCGCCGACCGACGACTCGCCGACCAGGTTGATGAGGCCGATCTCGGCGCTCGTCGAGACGTGGGTGCCCGCGCACAGCTCGCGCGACCACGGCCCGCCGATGTCGACCATCCGCACCGTGTCGCCGTACTTCTCGCCGAAGAGCGCCATCGCGCCGAGGGACTTCGCCTCGTCGAGCGGCAGCACCCGGGTGGTCACCTCGAGGTTGTCGCGGACGGCGTTGTTGGCGATCTCTTCGATCTCGCTCTTGGTGTCGTCCGACAGCGCCTGGCCCCACGAGAAGTCGAAGCGCATGTAACCGGCGCGGTTGAGCGAGCCCGCCTGGGTCGCCGTCTTGCCGAGCGTGTCGCGCAGGGCCGCGTGCACGAGGTGGGTCGCGGAGTGGGCCTGACGGGCAGCGCGCCGGTTGGCGGCATCCACCACCGACGTCGCCGGCTGGCCGACGCCGACCTCGCCGGAGGACACCTCGACGGTGTGGCTGATGAGGCCCGGCACGGGCTTCTGCACGTCGAGCACCTCGAGCTCGTAGCCGGGACCGACGATGACGCCCTTGTCGGCGACCTGGCCGCCCGACTCCGCGTACAGCGCGGTCTCCGCGAGGATGACCTCGGCGATCTGCCCGGTCGTGGCGCGGTCCACCGACACGCCGTCGACGAGGATGCCGAGCACGCGGGATTCGGTCTCCAGGTCGGTGTAGCCCGTGAACCCGGTCTCGCCGAGCGCGCGCAGATCGCGGTAGACGCTGGTGTCTGCGAGCTGGCGCTTGCGTGCGCGGGCATCGGCCTTCGCGCGGGCGCGCTGCTCCTGCATGAGCGTGTCGAACGCGGCGCGATCGACCGACAGCCCCGCCTCTTCTGCGATCTCGAGCGTCAGGTCGATCGGGAAGCCGTACGTGTCGTGCAGCAGGAACGCCTCGGAGCCGGCGATCGTCGTGCCGCCCGAGGACTTCGTCTCGATGAGCGACTCCTCCAGGATCGACTCCCCCGCCGCGAGCGTCCGCAGGAACGTGGCCTCCTCGGCCAGCGCGTACTGCGAGATGCGGGCCCAATCCGTCTCGACGACCGGGTACGCGCTCTTCATGGCGTCACGGGATGCCGTGAACAGCACCTCGAACGTCGGCCCGTCGACGCCCAGCAGGCGCATCGAGCGGATCGCGCGGCGCATGAGGCGGCGCAGGATGTAGCCGCGGCCGTCGTTCGAGGGCGTGACGCCGTCCGACATCAGCATGAGCGACGAACGGATGTGGTCCGCCACGACGCGGAAGCGGACGTCGTCCTCGTGGTTCGCACCGTACGTGCGCCCCGAGAGCTCCACGGCCTTGTCGAGCACCGGACGCACCTGGTCGGTCTCGTACATGTTGTCGACGCCCTGCTTGATGAACGCGATGCGCTCCAGTCCCATGCCGGTGTCGATGTTCTTGTTCGGCAGCTCGCCGACGATGTCGAAGTCGTACTTCGAGCGCACGTTCGTGATCTCGAACTGCATGAACACGAGGTTCCAGATCTCGACGTAGCGGTCGTCGTCGGTCGCCGGTCCCCCGTCGATGCCGTACGCGGGTCCGCGGTCGAAGAAGATCTCCGAGCACGGGCCTGCCGGGCCCGGGAGCCCGGTGCTCCAGTAGTTCGTGTCCTTGCCCAGGCGCTGGATGCGCTCGGCGGGCAGATCGGTCAGCTGCAGCCAGAGGTCGTGCGCCTCGTCGTCCTCTTCGTAGACGGTGACCCACAGGTCCTTGGGGTCGAACCCGAGCCCGCCGTCCGCCTCGGAGCTGGTCAGCAGGTCCCACGCATAGCGGATCGCGCCTTCTTTGAAGTAGTCGCCGAACGACCAGTTGCCGAGCATCTGGAAGAAGGTGCCGTGGCGCGGCGTCTTGCCGACCTCTTCGATGTCGTTGGTGCGGATGCACTTCTGGTTGTCGGCCGCGCGCGCGTAGGGGGCGGGCACGTCGCCCGACAGGTACGGGATGAACGGCACCATGCCGGCCACCGTGAACAGCAGCGCCGGGTCGTCGGTCACCAGCGACGCCGAGGGGACGATGGTGTGGCCGTTCTTCTCGAAGTAATCGAGGTAGCGCTGCGCGATCTCGGCGGTCTTCATGCGGGTCCTTGCTGTGCGTGCGGATGCGTGTCGGGCGGCACGCCGACTCTCCGGCCGTGCCGGTGAGCGGATGTGCGGCGGGTCAGTCGGTGAGCTTGTCGGCCGCGCTCTTCGCGGCGTCGACGACCGCGTCGGCGGCGGTGGATGCCGCGTCCTTGGCGGTGCCGGCGGCCTCGGCCGCGGCATCCCGCACGTCGTCGACGATGCCGGCGAACCGGGCCTCCTGCTCGCGGTACGCGTCGCCGATGCGGTCGGTGAACTCGGTGATGCGCGCGTCGACGTCTGCGAGGATCTCGTGGCCGCGCGGGTCCTTGTTCATGAAGTGCGCCAGGACGAATCCACCGGCGATGCCGAGCAGGAACCACACCAGGTTCTTCATGTCACCACTTCCTCGCGGGCCGCCGGGGCGCGGCATCCCTCCATCGTAAGGGGAAACGACGAAGGGCGTCGGGTGACCCCGACGCCCTTCGCGTGTTCGCAGAACTTATCGAGCTGCGTAGTACTCGACGACGAGCTGGACGTCGCAGACCACGGGGACCTCGGCGCGCTTGGGGCGACGCACGAGACGGGCCTGGAGCTTGTCGAGCTCGACCTCGAGGTAGCCCGGAACCGGGGGCAGGACCTCGGCGTGACCGCCGAGAGCTGCGACCTGGAAGGGCTCGATGCCCTCGCTCTTGGCCTTGACGTGGATGAGCTGACCCGGCTTCACGCGGAACGACGGGCGGTCGACGAGCTGGCCGTCCACGAGGATGTGGCGGTGCACGACGAGCTGGCGCGCCTGCGCGGTGGTGCGGGCGAAGCCGGCGCGCAGGACGAGCGCGTCCAGACGCATCTCGAGCTGCTCGACGAGGTTCTCACCCGTCAGGCCCTGGGTGCGGCGGGCCTCGTTGAACTGGATGCGCAGCTGCTTCTCGCGGATGCCGTACTGCTCGCGCAGACGCTGCTTCTCGCGGAGGCGGACGGCGTAGTCGCTGTCCTGCTTGCGCTTGGTGCGGCCGTGCTCACCCGGAGCGTAGGGGCGCTTCTCGAGGTACTTGGCGGCCTTCGGGGTGAGGGCCACGCCGAGAGCGCGGGACAGACGGACCTTGCGGCGGTCCTGGGACTTCGTTGCCACGAAGTGTTCCTTTCGATGACGCGGCCGTGTCTTTCACGGCCCGCGGACGTATCGCCCTGTCTTCGCCCTGTCCGGACTGCACGCCGGGGCATGCCGGAAGGTAGGTGAGGAAGAGAGGGGATGCCCGAAAACGGTGTTTCGAGCCGCTCTAGCTTACCAGACCCGGTGTTCGGCGCCTGTCGGCCACCGCTCAGGCGTCGCGGCCGCCGTCGAGGATGCGGCGGATCTTCTCCAGCCGGGCCTGCACGTCGCGCTCCGCTCCGAGCGCCTTCGGCTCGTAGTAGCGGCGTCCGCGCAGCTCGTCGGGCAGATACTGCTGGGCGGCGATGCCGATCTCGGAGTCGTGCGGGTAGACGTAGCCCTTGCCATGGCCGAGCCGCTTGGCGCCCGGGTAGTGCGCGTCGCGCAGGTGGATCGGCACCCGGCCGAAGCCGCCCGAGCGGACGTCCGCGATCGCGGCGTCGATCGCCAGATAGGCGGCGTTGGACTTGGCGGTGGTGGCGAGGTACACCGTCGCCTCGGCGAGCGGGATGCGCCCCTCGGGCATGCCGATGAACTGCACCGCGTCGGCTGCCGCGACCGCGATCGGCAGCGCCTGCGGGTCGGCCAGGCCGATGTCTTCTGCGGCGGAGATGATGAGGCGACGGGCGATGAAGCGCGGGTCCTCCCCCGCCTCGATCATGCGGGCGAGGTAGTGGATCGCCGCGTCGACGTCGGAGCCGCGGATCGACTTGATGAACGCGCTGATGACGTCGTAGTGCTCGTCGCCCTGCCGGTCGTAGCGCAGCAGCGCCCGGTCGACGGCCTGTGCGACCTGGTCGGCCGTGATCTCGGGGACCGTCGCGTCGCCGGACTCCTCCGCCTCGTCGTCGGACTCCTCCGGCGCGGCGAGGGATGCCGCCGCCTCCAGTGCCGTGAGAGCCCGGCGCGCGTCGCCCGATGCGAGCCTGACGATCGCGTCGCGGGCGTCGTCGCCCAGCCGCACGGCGCCGGCGAGACCGCGCGCGTCCGAGACCGCGCGGTCGACGAGCATCGCCAGATCCGCGTCGGTGAGGGGTTTCAGCGTGAGAAGCAGGGAACGCGACAGCAATGGCGAGATGACCGAGAAGGAGGGATTCTCGGTCGTCGCGGCGATGAGCACTACCCAGCCGTTCTCGACGCCCGGGAGCAGTGCGTCCTGCTGCGCCTTCGTGAAGCGGTGGATCTCGTCGAGGAAGAGGATCGTCGACTGTCCGTACAGATCGCGCTGCGTCAACGCCTCCTGCATGACCTCGCGCACGTCGCGGACGCCCGCGGTCACGGCCGACAGCTCCACGAACCGGCGCCCCGACGACCGCGCGATCGCCTGCGCGAGCGTCGTCTTGCCGGTGCCCGGCGGCCCCCACAGGATGACCGACGTCGCGGCACGGGCAGCGGCATCCGGATTCGCCAGCGTCACGAGCGGCGACCCCGCCCGCAGCAGATGGGACTGCCCGGCGACCTCGTCGAGCGACGTCGGGCGCATCCGCACGGCCAGCGGCGTCAGCCCCTGGAACAGCGCGGTCGGAAACGTCACGGTTCCAGGCTATCCCGGGGCGACGACACCGGATCCGTCCGGTTTGGACGCCGTGGCGCCGGGCCGTAGGATCAACCCGCCCCGGGCCTGTGACCGGTGAGCGCCTGGGATGACGACAACGAGGAGGCCCCGTGGCCGGCGGTGGCAAGGATCGAGACGCACGTGCCGCGCGTGAGCGGACGCGGACCTATCAGGCGCGTCGTCAGTTCCACGACGATCAGGCCCGCCGCCGCACGCGCGACAACCTGATCGCGGGCATCGTCGGCGGCATCCTGGTCCTCGGCATCGTCGGCATCCAGACGGCGTACTTCGTGGCGGGGCCCGGCGCGCCCGCTCCCGAGCCGACCTCGACTTCCACCCCGACGCCGACGCCGACGCCCACCGAGGGCGAGCCGACGCCGAGCGCCACACCCACGCCGACGCCCTGATCGGCCCGGGAGATCTCGCGCATGACAGCGCCGGAGTGAGGCATCCGCCGTACTAGGCTGTGAGCCGTCCTACTCCCACAGACGGCGCGAGCCGCGATGAGGTGCATCCCGTGACTGCTGCAGCAGACCCCCAGCCCGAGACCGACGCCCCCGAGCTCCCCGAGAACGGCGAGCCCGAGACGACGTCCACGCCCGCCGAGACCCCGGTCGCCGACGAAGCCGTCGCCGACGAAGCCGTCGTCGACGAGACCGTCGAAGCGGATGCCGCCGCGGAGGCCCCCGAGGCCGCGGACGCGGAGGCCCCCGAGGCCGCCGACACCGAGGCCGCCGACACTGATGCCGCCGATGCGGAGGCCGGTGTCGAGGTGATCGAGATCGTCGAGGTGCTCGAAGACACGGAGGGCGATGTGGTCGCCGTCGAGGTGACCGAGATCGTGGTCGAGGATTCCGCGCCGACGGCCGACGCAGGCTCGGACGAGCCGTGGGGCCGCGTCGACGAGGACGGCACCGTCTCGGTGCGCGAAGCCGGCGGCTGGCGCGTCGTCGGCCAGTACCCGGACGGCTCTCCTGAAGAGGCGCTCGCCTACTTCGAGCGCAAGTACGCCGACCTCGCCAGCGAGGTGACGCTCCTCGAGGTGCGCCACCGCCGCGGCGGGGCATCCGCCTCGGATCTGCGGGCTACCGCGCGGACCATCAACGGCAAGCTCGACGGCGCAGCCGCGGTCGGCGATCTCGCGAGTCTCGTGGCGCGCGTCGCCGCTCTGACCGAGACCCTCGCCGCTCAGTCTGAGACCGAGGCCGTCGCCGCACGCGAGGCCGTCGACGACGCCGTCAAGGCGCGCACCGAGCTTGTCGAGAAGGCCGAGGCCCTCGCCGCACGCGACCCGCGCACCGTGCAGTGGAAGCAGGCGACCGCCGAGATCAACGGCCTGTTCGACCAGTGGCAGTCACAGCAGCAGAACGGCCCGCGCCTGCCGAAGTCGACGGCCCAGCAGCTCTGGAAGCGTTTCCGCGACGCGCGCGCCACGGTCGACAAGCACCGCCGCGCGTTCTACGCCGAGCTCGACGAGGCGCACAAGGGCGTCCGCGACCGCAAGACGCGTCTGGTCGAGAAGGCGGAGGCCCTCGCGCCCAAGGGTGAGGACGGCATCCCCGCCTACCGCGACCTGCTCGACGAGTGGAAGACCGCGGGCCGTGCCGGCAAGAAGGTCGACGACGCGCTGTGGGCCCGGTTCAAGGCTGCCGGCGATGCGCTGTACGGTGCTCGCGTCGAGCGCGAGGCCGCTGACGCCGAGGCATCGCGGGAGAAGATCGAGGCCAAGCGCGCCCTCCTCGACGAGGCCAAGGCCGTCGGGGACGAGCGCGACATCGCGAAGGCACGGTCGATCCTGACGGGCATCCAGCGCCAGTGGGACGAGATCGGTCGCATCTTCCCGCGCGACGCCGAGCGCTCGCTCGATGACGAGCTGCGTCGCATCGAGAACGCCCTCCGTGGGCGCGAGGACGCCGACTGGAAGCGCAACGACCCCGAGCAGAAGGCGCGTGCCAACGACATGACGCGTCAGCTCACGGATGCGATCCAGAAGCTCGAGGACGAACTGGCCGCCGCCAAGAAGTCCGGCGACAAGAAAGCGATCGCACAGGCGTCCGACGCCCTGGAAGCCCGCAAGTCGTGGCTCAAGGCGCTCGGCGGCTGACCCGCATCCTCTTTCGGACCTCAGGCCTCCGGCCGGCACCGCGTGCCGCCGGGGGCCTTTCGGTCGGTTGTCCACAGCTGAGCGTGCGCGGCATCGGGCGGCAGTGCCGAGTGCGGCACACTTCACGCATGGCCTCGCCGTTCCTGTACTTCGCCGATGACCGGCTCTCGCGCGCAGAGCTCACCGCCGCCTGCCTGGACGGGCACCTCGTCGAGCTCGGCGACGCCTACATCCCGGCCGACGCCGTCGAGACGACCGCGCTGCGCGCCGGTGCACTCACGCGGCTGCTCGGCGACACGCTGGCGGCCACGCATCTCACCGCCGCCTGGATCCATGGCGGACTCCCCCAGCCGCCGGCGCGCCACACCGTCCAGCGCGGTGTCGCGCGCCGCCTGCACGTGATGCCCGACCGGCACGTGGTGTACCGCGACGTGGCAGTGCCCGCCTGGGATCTCGAGGTGATCGGCGGGGTGCTCGTGACGACGCCGGTGCGCACGCTGATCGACCTGGCGAGGAGGGCGGATGCCGAGCACGTACGGGCCGCGGCTCTGCTGGGCGACGCGCTTCCCGCCGCGATCCGCCCGGCGATCCTCTGTCTCGAGCAGGGGACGCTGCCGCACAAGCACGCCGCACTCGACGTGCTGCGCACCGTCGACGCCGATCGGCGGGCCGGGGTCAGGAGGACGTGACGCGGTACACGTCGTAGACCGCGTCGATGCGTCGCACGGCGTTGAGGACGCGGTCGAGGTGGACGATGTCGCCCATCTCGAACACGAAGCGACTGAGTGCGAGCCGGTCGTTGCTCGTCGACACCGTCGCGGAGAGGATGTTGACGTGGTGCTCACTGAGCACCCGCGTGACATCGCTCAGCAGGCCCGACCGGTCGAGCGCCTCGACCTGGATCTGCACGAGGAACACGCTCTTCGTCGTCGGCGCCCACTCGACATCGATGAGTCGCTCGGGGTCTTCCATGAGCGACTTCACGTTGGTGCAGTCGGCCCGGTGCACCGAGACGCCGCTGCCGCGCGTCACGAAGCCGACGATCTGGTCCCCGGGAACGGGCGTGCAGCACTTGGCGAGCTTCACCAGGATGTCGGGGGCACCGCGGACGAGGATGCCGGAGTCGCCACCGCGCGGCGCCCGGGAGCGGCCGACCGGGGGAAGATCGATCGGACCCGTGGTGGTGTCATTGGCCGCCACGAGCGCTGTGACCTTCTCGATCACCGACTGCGTCGAGACGTGGCCCTCGCCGACCGCGGCGTACAAGGCCGAGACGTCTTCGTAGCGCAGCAGGTGGGCCACCTCGGAGAACGAGTCCTGGCTCATGAGGCGCTGCAGGGGCAGGTTCTGGCGCCGCATCGCGCGCGCGATGGACTCCTTGCCCTGCTCGATCGCGTCTTCGCGCCGTTCCTTCGTGAACCAGCCGCGGATCTTGTTGCGGGCGCGCGTGCTCTTGACGAAGCCCAGCCAGTCCTGGGAGGGACCTGCGTCGGGGTTCTTCGAGGTGAACACCTCGACCACGTCGCCGCTCTTGAGCTCGGACTCCAACGGCACGAGGCGGCCGTTGACCTTCGCACCCATCGTGCGGTGGCCCACCTCGGTGTGCACGGCGTAGGCGAAGTCGACCGGGGTCGCGCCGGCCGGCAGGCCGATCACGCGGCCCTTCGGCGTGAAGACGTAGACCTCCTTCGCGCCGATCTCGAAACGCAGCGAATCGAGGAACTCGCCGGGGTCAGCGGTCTCGGCCTGCCAGTCCGAGATGTGCGCGAGCCACGCCATGTCGGTGTCGACGGACTTGGAGTCCGTCTTGCCGCCGTTCATCCGCTCCTTGTACTTCCAGTGCGCCGCGACACCGTACTCCGCTTGCTGGTGCATCTCGTGCGTGCGGATCTGGATCTCGACCGTGCGGCCGCCGGGGCCGATCACGGTCGTGTGCAGGGACTGGTAGAGGTTGAACTTCGGGGTGGCGATGTAGTCCTTGAACCGGCCCGGGAGCGGCGTCCACCGCGCGTGGATGGCGCCGAGCACCGCGTAGCAGTCGCGCACGCTGCCGACGAGGATGCGGATGCCGATCAGGTCGTAGATGTCGTCGAACTCGCGCCCGCGCACGACCATCTTCTGGTACACCGAGTACAGCTGCTTGGGGCGGCCCATCACACGGCCGCGGATGCGCAGCTCGCGCAGATCGCTGTCGACGGCGTCGATCACGTTCTGCACGTACTGCTCGCGCTGGGGCGTGCGCTGCTTGACGAGACTGTCGATCTCGGCGTACAGCTTCGGCTGCAGCACCGCGAACGACAGGTCTTCGAGCTCGGACTTGATCGCCTGGATGCCGAGCCGGTGCGCGAGCGGAGCGTAGATCTCGAGCGTCTCGGTCGCCTTCTTGCGCGCCTTCTCGGGCGGCACGAATCCCCAGGTGCGGGCGTTGTGGAGCCGATCCGCGAGCTTGATGAGGAGCACGCGGATGTCGCGCGACATCGCGACGATCATCTTGCGGACCGTCTCGGCCTGCGCGCTCTCGCCGTACTTGACCTTGTCGAGCTTGGTGACGCCGTCCACGAGCATCGCGACCTCGTCGCCGAACTCAGCGGTCAGCGTCTCGAGCGAGTAGTCCGTGTCTTCGACGGTGTCGTGAAGCAGCGCCGCGGCGATCGCGCGCGGGCCCAGCCCGAGGTCGGCGAGGATCTGTGCCACCGCGAGCGGGTGCGTGATGTACGGCTCGCCGCTCTGCCGGGCCTGACCGGAGTGCGCGCGCTCGGCCACCGAGTACGCGCGCTCGATGATGGAGAGATCGCCCTTGGGATGGTGCGTGCGCACCGTCCGAAGCAGCTGCTCGACATCGTCGCGGCGCGCAGATCGCGAGAAGATCCGCGGCACGAGGCGGCGCAGAGAGGAGGACTGGGCGGGCGGGATGGTCTCGGTCACACGAATCCCCTCCCTCAGTCGAATCCCACAATCCTACGCCCGCGGGCGGGCGCACCCGACCGCGGACGCCTGGGCCGGTATCACCGGCCCAGGCGTCGCGTTCAGACCGGGGTGCCCGCGAGGGCGCGCGCGTCGAGCACGCGGGCGTCGCGCGTCTTGATGGCCGGCTCGTTCTCACGCAGCAGCGAGTAGAGCGGTGATGCGACGAACAGGGTCGAGTAGGCGGCGACGATCGTTCCCACGAAGATCGCGAGCGACAGGTCGGTGAGCGTCTGCGCCCCCACCCACACCAGGCCGATGAACAGGATCGCGCCGGTCGGCAGGACCGCCACGACCGTGGTGTTGATCGAGCGGACGAGGGTCTGGTTCACCGCGAGGTTGACGGACTCGCCGAAGGTGCGGCCCGACACCTCCCCGTCCTCACTGGTGTTCTCCCTGATCTTGTCGAACACGACCGTCGTGTCGTACAGGGCGTACGACAGGATCGTCAGGAAGCCGATGACGGCCGCGGGCGAGATCTCGAAGCCGAACACCGCGTAGACGCCGATCGTGATCACCAGCACGTCCACGAGGCCGATGATGGCCGAGACCGACATCTTCCAGGTGCGGAAGTACAGCGCGAGGATCAGGAACGTCAGCGCGAGGAAGATCGCGAGACCCCACAGCGACTGGCGGGTGACGTCCGCGCCCCAGCTCGGACCGATGAACGAAGCGCTGACCTCGTCGGCCGGCACGTCGTAGGCCTTGGCGAGGGCCTCTGACACCTGGCGGCTCTCGTGCGACTCGAGCTGATCGGTCTGCACACGCACGGTGTCCTCGCCGATGGTGGTGACCTTCGTGGTCGCGTCGGGCACCACGGAGTGGACGGCCTGGGTCGCGAGCAGCTGGTCGACCGGGGTCGCGACGCCGCTCACGGTGAACTGCGATCCACCCGTGAACTCGATCGAGAACTGGATGGGGCGGAAGAGCGGCACGAGTGCCGAGGCGACCACCAGGATCGCGGCGATGAGGAACCACAGCCGCCGCCGGCCGACGAAGGGGAACGAGGTCTTGCCGGAGTAGAGGTCGTTGCCGAGCTGGTTCATGGAGCGCATCAGTCGTCCCCCTCCTTGACGGTCGTGACCGGTTTACCGCCGTTCTCGGCGGCCGCCTGCTCCGCCTGCTTGCGCTCGGCGATGGTCTGGCGACGTGCGGCCTCGCCGCGGGACTTGGCGTTGCGGCGTCCCGCGGTGCCGGTGGCGAGCACCGGGTCACGGAACTGCGCGCGGCCGCGGTAGACGGCACCGAGCGCCGTGGGGTCCAGGCCCGAGAGCGGGTGGCCGGAGCCGAAGAACTTGGTCCGCGCCAGCAGCTGGAGCACCGGGTGGGTGAACAGGATGAAGATCAGGACGTCGATCGCGGTCGTGAGACCGAGGGTGAAGGCGAATCCCTTGACCGTGGCATCCGCGAGGATGTACAGCACGATGGCGGCGAGGACGTTGATCGACTTCGAGATGTAGATCGTGCGCTTCGCGCGACCCCAGCCGTCCTCGACCGCGGCCGTGATCGATTTGCCGTCTCGCAGCTCGTCGCGGATGCGCTCGAAGTAGACGATGAACGAGTCGGCGGTGAAGCCGATCGTCACGATGAGGCCCGCGACGCCGGCGAGCGACAGTCGGAAGCCCATGCGCCACGCCAGGATGCACAGCGTGATGTACGTGAGCACGGCCATCACGACGAGGGACGCGATGATGATGAACCCGAGCGCGCGGTAGACGATCAGCGAGTAGATCGCCACGAGCGCCAGACCGATGAGGCCCGCGATGAGGCCGATCATGAGCTGCTGCGAGCCCAGCGTGGCCGACACGGAGTCGGAGCTCACGACCGTGAAGCTCAGCGGCAGGGCGCCGTACTTCAGCTGGTCCGCGAGCACCTTGGCGCTCTCCTGCGTGAAGCTGCCCGTGATGCTGGGCTTGCCGTCGAGGATCACGCCGTTCATCGACGGGGCCGACAGCACGTAGCCGTCGAGCACGAACGCGAACTGGTTCAGCGGCGCGGTCGCGCCGTAGAGGCGCTGGCTGATCTCGCCGAAGGTCTTGGTGCCGTCGGCGTCGAACTGCAGGTTGACGGCCCACTGGTTGTTGTTGGTCTGCAGACCGAACGTGGCGTCGTCGATGGACGAGCCGTCGAGCTCGACCGGTCCGAGGATGTACTTGACCGTGCCGTCCTTATCGCACGTGATCAGCGGCTCATCCTTGGGGGCGTTGGCCGGGTCGTTCGCCGGGTCCGAGCAGTCGTACGCGAGGTACTCGGCCTGCAGCGCCGGCGTGATCCACGCGGGATCGCTGCCGTTGGTCGGCGACGCGGTCGGCGTGGCCTGGAGCGACGGGTCCGGCGTCGGGTACGGCGTCGCGTTGCCGTCGTCGCCGACGAACGTGTTCGCCGGTGCGCCGGTGTAGAGCACCGCACGCAGCTGCAGCTGAGCGGACGCCTCGATGCGGTTGCGCGTCTCGTCGTCTGCCTGGCCAGGGATCTGCACGACGATCTGGTTGCCGGCCTGCGTGGTCACGTCGGCCTCGCCGACGCCCGAGGCGTCGACGCGCTGGCGGATGATCGTGACGGCCTGCTCCATCTGCTCGGCGGTCGGATCGGCGCCGTTGGCCGTCTCGGCCTCGAGCACGATCTGCGTGCCGCCCTGCAGGTCGAGCGCGAGGGACGGCACCCACGAGCTCTTGCCGAGCATGACGCCGATGGCGTTGACGCCGAACAGGATCGCCGTGATGACGAGGAGGCCGGTCAGCGCGCGCCACGCATGCCGGACGGGAGTGGATGTCGCCACGTCTTCGCTTTCTGGAGTGCCCGAACGGGCGAACGGTGAGACTTAGTCCTGTGCCTTGGTGCCGGACGCGCCGTCGCCCTTGTCGGCGTCCTTGTCCTTCGCCGCGGCGGCGTCGTCGCTGATCGAGCTGATGTCGCCGTTGGCGACGCCCTCGGCGTATTCGGCGTGGCTCTCTTCGGCCTCGAGGTACTCGTCCTCGGTGACGGCGTCGGCGCCGGGGGTCACGACACGCAGGATGGCCTGGCTGTGGACCTTGATCTCGACGCCGGGGGCGAGCTCGACGATCGCGGGCTGGTCGAGGTTCTCGGCGTCGTACGACACGATCGTGCCGTACAGACCGCCCTGGAGGAGGACCTCCGAGCCGGGCACGGTCTGGCGCGCCTTCTGCTCCTGCTCGGCCTTCTGCTTCTGCATACGGCGGCGGGAGCTCCAGAACATGAAGACGAGGAGCACGACCAGCAGGATGATGAGGCCGTAGTTGCTCAGGAAGGCAGCGAAGTCCATGGAGCCGGTGGCACCTTTCGGGTCAGGCACGCGCCGTGGCGGCGCTGCCTTGCAGGAGGGGGGTAGGCGAGAGCCTCCAGCGATTATAGGTCATCGAATCCGAGCACCGATTCGACGTTGGCGACGCCGAGATGCGCATAGGCCTCGGGCATCGCGATCCGGCCCCGCGGGGTGCGCCCCATGAAGCCGATCCGCACGAGGTACGGCTCGACGACGGACTCGATCGTGTCCGGTTCCTCGCCGACGGCGACGGCGAGGGTACTCAGGCCGACGGGACCCCCGCGGAAGCGCCGCACGACGACGTCGAGAACGGCCCGGTCCAGGCGGTCGAGGCCGATCGAATCGACGTCGTAGAGGTCGAGGGCGGCGTCGACGGTGGCGATGTCCGCCCCGGTGCGGCCGTGCACCACGATGTAGTCGCGCACGCGACGCAGCAGACGGTTGGCGATGCGCGGGGTGCCCCGCGAGCGCCGCGCGATCTCGGCACGTGCTGCGGGCGGCAGCGACACGCCGAGCATGACGGCGGAGCGCTCGATCACCCGCTCCAGCTCCTCAGGCTCGTAGTACTCCAGGTGGGCGGTGAAGCCGAACCTGTCGCGCAGCGGGTTGGGCAGCAGGCCCGACCGCGTGGTGGCGCCGACGAGGGTGAACGGGGCGAGGTCGAGCGGGATGCTGGTGGCGCCGGCTCCCTTGCCGACCATGATGTCGATGCGGAAGTCCTCCATTGCGAGGTACAGCATCTCTTCGGCCGAGCGAGCCATCCGGTGGATCTCGTCGATGAAGAGCACCTCGCCCGGCGTGAGGCTCGACAGCAGGGCGGCGAGATCGCCCGCGTGCTGGATCGCCGGTCCGCTCGACAGGCGCAGCGGCCGGCCGCTCTCGTGCGCGACGATCATGGCGAGCGTGGTCTTGCCGAGTCCTGGTGGTCCCGACAGCAGGATGTGGTCCGCCGGGCGCTGCTGGATGCGGGCGGCGTCGAGGAGCAGCTGCATCTGCCCGCGCACCTTCTGCTGACCGACGAACTCCGAGAGCGAGGTCGGGCGCAGAGCGCCCTCGATCGCGAGCTCGGTCTCGTCGACGGGCTCGCTGTCGTCGTGGACGTCAACCACCGACTGTCTCCTTCCGCGCCGGGCCGAGGGCCGACAGCGTCAGACGCAGGAGAGCGGGCACCGACGAGCGGTCGCCGTCGGAGGCATCGGATGCGGCCGCCTCGACCGCCTCGGCGGCCACGCGTTCGGACCAGCCGAGCCCGACGAGCGCCTGCACGACCTGTGCCGGCACGGCGGCCGATGGGACGGCATCCGCTCCGCTCGCCCCGGCGGGGCGCGTGACCGCGATCTTGCCCGCGAGCTGCACCACGATGAGCTTCGCCGTCTTCGGGCCGATGCCCGATACCCGGCGGAAGGGGGCATCGTCGTCGGAGGCGACCGCGTCGGCGATCTGCGGCACGGTGAGGGTGGCGAGCACCCCCAGTGCGGACTTCGGCCCGACGCCGGTGACCCCCAGCAGCTGCCCGAACACGGTCAGCTCTTCCCGGGACTCGAAGCCGAACAGCGAGAGCGCGTCTTCGCGGACGATGAGGGTGGTGTGCAGCAGCAGGGTGTCGCCGACATGGGTCATGCGGGCGACCTGCGGGGTGACGGCGACGTGCAGCCCGACTCCCCCGACCTCG
>PJUC01000349.1_pt1 | contig 22457 bp, 17 predicted proteins | sample 1512161 | NCBI WGS metagenome assembly PJUC01 (sample SAMN08177676, study PRJNA422409) | Soil metagenome, whole genome shotgun sequencing project. | isolation source: Soil enriched on filter paper | place: USA: Madison | collected 2015-01-15
CGTCCTCGGGGACGGACCGGCGACGCGCATGCTGTTCGCGCTCGCGCGCACGGGGCTGGGTGGCACGCAGTTCGACGGCTGGTGCCCGCCGCACCGCCGGTATCGCGGCATCGGCGAGCACCCGACCGGACCGGACCGTGCCGCGTGGTACCGCACGCACGGGCGCCAGAAGTTCAGCTGGATCCACCTCGACGACGTCGTCGGCGCCATCCGCTTGATCCGCGACGACGACCGGCTGCAGGGGCCGATCAACCTCGCGTCACCGCATCCTTCCGACAACCGCACCCTGATGCGCATGCTGCGGCGCACGGTCGGCGCGCCGATCGGGGTTCCGGCGCCGCGGATCGCGCTCGAAGCAGGCATGTGGGTGATGCGCTCGGAGGCCGAGCTTCTCGTCAAGAGCCGGTGGGTGATCCCAGAGACGCTGGTGGACGCGGGATTCACGTTCGCGCACCCCGACCTGGAGGCGGCTCTGAAGGACGTGTACGAACGCGCCGGCCGCCGCGGGTGAGACGTTCCCGTCAGTCCCGTCCCATCAGTCAAGCGGCAGCTGCAGGATGGCGAGGTCCAGCCGATCACCGAACTTCGTCCCCACGTGGCGCAGCGTTCCGGCATGCTCGAAGCCGAACCGCTCATGAAGCCTGATGGATGCGGTGTTGCCGGACTCGATATCGGCGATCATGACGCGCATGCCCGCGCCGCGAGCGAGACCGATGAGTTCGCCGAGCAGCAGGCCGCCGATCCCCCGCCCACGGAACCTGCCGTCGAGGTAGATCGAGTCCTCGACGGTGTAGCGATACCCCGACTTGGGTCGCCAGGGGCCGTAGCTGGCGTAGCCGGCGACGACACCCTCGACGTCGGCGACGATGACGGGGTGTCCCGCTGCCCGGCGGGTCTGCAGCCACTCCTCGCGTTCGGCCCGGTCGACGGGCGCGTCGGTCCAGATCGCCCGCGAATGGGCGATCGCGTCGTTGTGAATGGCCAGGATCGCATCGAGATCGGCGTCCTGGGCAGGGCGGAGAAGGGTCATGCCCATATAGTAGACAGATGTCGCAGATATCAGACGCCGGGACTGTCGATGTGGCCTCGGCGGTGCGCAGCGCGCGGGAGCAGCGGGGCTGGTCGGGCAGTGAGCTGGCCGCGGCGTCGGGCGTCTCGCGCGCCATGATCGATCGCATCGAGCGCGGTGCGAGCAGTCCGACCGCCGCCTTGCTCGGAAAGCTCGCGACCGCCCTCGGCCTCACCCTCTCGGGTCTGCTCGGCCGCGCTTCCTCGCCCGGGTCCGGAGTCGTGCGCGACGGGGCACGAGCGAGCTGGACCGACCCTGACACCGGCTACCACCGCCGCCAGGTCGCGGCCGCCCCCGCGTTCCCCGTCGATGTCACCGAGGTGCACCTGCCACCCGGCGCACGGGTCACCTACCCCGCTGCCACGTACGCCTTCTGCCGTCATCTGATCTGGGTCACCGAGGGCACGCTGACCTTCCATGAGGGCAGCACGGTTCACCGTCTCCAGGCGGGCGACCGGCTGATCCTCGGCGAACCGAACGAGTGCACCTACGAGAACTCCGAAGACGACGACTGCAGCTACTTCGTGGTCGTCGCGCCCGCCTGACGCGGTCAGGACGCGCGGCGGGGCGACGGCCACCTGGCATCAGCAGCGCAGTTGCACGGCATAAGCACCACAAATGTCGGAATCAGACAAATGGTGCAACGCTGTATTGAAACGTTCAACCCAGTCGGCGAACGCCGACGACAATGATGTCAGGAAGGGTAGACATGTCCCCGCACACCCCACCCGAGGCCGCCCGGTGGCCGCTTCTCGCCGCACCGCTCATCGGAGCCCTCATCCTTGCCGGATGCTCTTCACCGGACGGCGGATCCGAGGGCGAACCCGGCGGTGGCGAGTCGAGCGGGTTCTCCATCATGGTCGCCCAGTCGAACGACGCCGACGACTACTGGGCCGAGTTCGCCACACAGTACACCGACGAGACCGGCGTCCCGATCGAGGTGATCCCCTACCCGGGAGACGCCTACAACACCCAGGTGACGACGCAGCTGCAAGGCGGCAACGCTGCCGACATGATGATCCTCTCGCCCGGAACCGGTCAGGCGATCTCGGTCGTCACCCTGGCCGAGGCAGGACTGCTCGAGCCGCTCGACGAGACCTCCGCCGCCGTCATCCCCCAGGGCACGGAGTCGCTCTACGAGGTGGACGGCGAGATCTATGCGCAGCCCGCAGCGCTCAACCCCACCGGTTTCATCTACAACGACGCCGGGGCGACCGATGTCGGTATCGACGAGTTCCCCTCGTCCTATGAGGACATGCTGAGCGCGTGCCGCCTCGCCCGCGAAGGCGGAAAGTCCTTCACCGTGCTGGCAGGTTCAGCGCCGCCCAACAACGGTCTCCTCGCCATGGTCATCTCTGCGACACAGGTCTACGGGCCCACCTCGGACTGGAACCAGCAGCGCGCGGCGGGCGACGTCACGTTCGCCGACAGCGACTGGCGAGACGTCCTGGAGACGATCGTCGAGATGAAGGACACCGGCTGCTTCCAGGATGGCGTCGAAGGGGGGACCTTCGACTCCATCACCCAGGGGATCGGCGGGCAGACGTCGCTGACGGCGAGCGTCCCCGGCTCGGCCGCCGCCTCGATCGGCGGGGCGACGGGCCTTGACCTGACCGTGCAGGCGTTTCCGGCGGCAGACGGAGAGGACCCGTTCATCGTGGCCTCCGCAGGCTACGCGTGGGCGATCAGCGCCGCAGCCGATGACGACGCCAAGGCCGCAGCGCAGGACTTCCTGGACTGGGCCGCCGATCCGGAACAGGCCCAGACCTTCGCAGACCTCTCGGGCCTCGTCGCGATCACCGGTGTGGACGCCGCGAAGCTGCAGCCGGCGTACCAGCCCGTCGGCGACCTGCTCGAGCAGGGCTCGTTCGTGGACGCTCCGCTCGCCACCTTCCCGAACGCCGCCGTCTACGACGCCCTCACCGTGGGCGTCCAGGGTCTGCTGACCGGTCAGAAGACGCCCGACCAGGTCCTCGACGAGATGGATGCCGCGTGGGATTCATGAACCGCGGGTAGGAAGGGATGCCGCCTGGGGGCTCCCCGGGCGGCATCCACCTGTCGCACGCACATCAACCATGGTGAGAGGGACGTGTCATGACGACACTCGATAATCTTCGCGTCGAGCAGCTGGATCGCCCGCTCGGCCTGTGGACCCGGCATCCGCGATTCTCCTGGCAGATCGTCTCGGCGACCGCCACGGGCGTGATCCAGACCGCGTACGAGCTGGAGATCCACAGCGTCCGCGCGCCGGAGCGCGTGCACCGCACGGGCAGGATCGAGTCGCGCGATTCGGTGCTCGTCTCGTTCGACGGCTTCGAAGCCGACTCGGCCACGGAGTATCGCTGGCGAGTCCGGTGCTGGGTGAATTCGGCGTCCGAGCCCACCGCGTGGGCCGAATCGGCGTTCGAGACGACGCTGCTTCGTCCCGACGACTGGCACGCCCGGTGGATCCAGCCCACGCAGACCCCGGTGCGTCCGGACGGGGCTGCCAGCTTCCCGGAGCTGTTCACGCTGCGCATCGACACGCCGCCCGAGGAGAGGCTGCTTCCGACGCCGTATGTGCGTCAGCGGTTCCGACTCGACGACACCCCGGCGCGGGCACGTCTGTACGCGACCGCGCACGGGATCTATGAGGCGCAGCTCAACGGCGCGCCGGTGTCGGACGAGCTCTTCGCACCGGGCGTCGAGAGCTACGACATCCACCTGTCGTTCCAGACCTACGACGTGACCGGACTCCTGGCCGCCGGCGAGAACGTGCTCGGCGTCGTCCTGTCGGACGGCTGGTACGCCGGCCGGGTAGGGATCCTCGGCGCGAGCCGGGGGTACGGCGACACGCTGAAGGCGCTGTGGCAGCTCGACGTCGAGTACGCCGACGGCAGGCGGGTCGCGATCGCCTCGGACGGCACGGGCGTGTCTTCGACAGAGGGGCCCACCCGCTACGCCGACCTCGCGGTCGGCGAGCGCTACGATGCCCGCATCGCATGGGATGAGTGGAGCACCGCCGGCTTCGACGACTCCGCATGGACTCCGGTCGCAGAGGTCGACGTCGACCAGGCGCTCGTGCCGTTCGTCGGCGAACCGGTCCGGCGGGTGAGCGAGGTGCCCGCGACGCAGCTCCTGCACACCCCCGCCGGGGAGACCGTCGTCGACTTCGGCCAGGTGGTCGCGGGCAGAGTGCGGTTCCGGGTCCGCGGCGAACGCGGCCGGATCGTGCGGCTGGAGCACACCGAGGTTCTCGACCAGCACGGCGAGTACTTCCACAACATCGTGGGGCCGAACAAGGACCAGACCGACGTCTACATCCTCCGCGGCGACCCGGACGGCGAGAGCTGGGAGCCCTCCTTCACCTTCCACGGCTTCCGCTACGCACGCATCACCGGGTTTCCGGATTCCGTGAGCGCGGACGACTTCACCGCCATCGTCACCTCGTCGGACCTTCCCGTCATCGGGCGCTTCGAGACCTCGGACGAGCGGCTCAACAGGCTGCACGCCAATGTCGTCTGGAGCCAGCGGGCGAACTTCCTCTCCATCCCGACCGACTGCCCGCAGCGCGAGCGATACGGCTGGACGGGCGATCTGCAGATCTTCGCCGCCGCCGCGGCCACGAACATGGCGGTCGGGCCATTCGTGTCGCGGTGGCTCAGGATCGTGCGGGACGACCAGCTGCCCGACGGCCAGATCATGAACATCTCCCCCAGCCCGCCCCAGCTGGATCACCTGATGGACGGACCGGCGCCCAGCTATGACGATCCGATCATGCTGCTCGCCTCGTCGGCCGGCTGGGGCGACGTGATCGCGATCGCACCGCTCGTGCTCTTCGAGCACTTCGCGGACCGCCGGGTGCTGGCGGAGAACTACGCCGCGATGCAGGCGTGGGCCCAGCACCAGATCGACAGCGCGTCGTCCGGCCGTCCCCCTCGCCTCGTCGAGACCGCGCTCTCGCCGGAGCAGCGGGAGCGGCAGCGATTCCTGTGGAACAACGAGCCGAACTTCGGCGACTGGCTCGCCCCCAGCACGCTGAAGGGGCCGGAGGCGAGTCAGATGACCGCGCCCCGGCGCACGGGCGAAGTGATCGGCTCGCTGTACCACGGTCATCTGATGGATGTGATGGCCGAGATCGCGACGATCCTCGGACACTCCGACGACGCGGCTCGTTATGCGCTCAGGGCGCAGGGTGCGCGCGAAGCGTTCGCGGCGGAGTACATCGACGCGGACGGGCGCATCCCGGGCGGTCTTCAGGGTCCGTACGTCGTGGCGCTCGCCTTCGACTTCGTGCCCGACGACCGCAAGGCGGAGGTGATCGCGCAGCTCGTCGGACTGATCCACGACGCCGGCGATCATCTGGACACCGGCTTCCTCTCGGTGCCGTTCCTGTTGGACGTGCTGTGGGACAACGGCCATCGCGACCTGGCACGCACGCTGCTGTTCCAGGACACGGCGCCCTCCTGGCTCTACCAGGTGGCGCAGGGCGCCACGACGATGTGGGAGGGGTGGGAGGCCATCGCACCCGACGGCACGGTGACGGACCTGTCCTTCAACCACTACGCCTTCGGCTGCGTCGACGACTGGCTCTATCGGCGGGTCGCCGGCATCCAGCCGGCAGGCCCCGGCTACCGCGAGTCGCGCATCGAACCGGACTTCCTCGGTCCGCTCACCCGCGTCGCCGCGGCGATCCAGACGCCCTACGGCGAGCTCGCCGCCCGGTGGGACAGGACAGAGGAGGGCCACGTGGAGCTGGTCGCCGACGTGCCGCCCAACGCGACGAGCAGCATCCATCTGCCCGACACCGCGCGCGACATCCTCGTCGACGGGACAGCCGTGGACGTCGGAGGCCCCCTGATCATCCCCGTCGGCTCGGGCGAGGTGACCGTGACCTTCCGCCTTGCCCCGGCGGCGGACTGACGGGCTCTCACCGGAAGTCCCTCGCCCGGTGCTGCACGCCCACGCGCAGGTCCTCGAACGCGTCGGCGATGAGGTTCGTGACCCCCTCGGCCGAGCGTTCCAGCAGCCCGCGGACGATCAGCGCCGGCGAATCCCGCACGACGCGGCGGTAGCGGTTCCAGACACCGAGCGAGCACACGATGTTCACGAGGCCGTGCTCGTCCTCGAGGTTGATGAAGGTGATCCCGGATGCCGTCGCGGGACGCTGCCGGTGCGTCACCAGCCCTGCCACCTCGACCCGGCGCCCCGTCTCTGCGGTGCGCAGCTCGCGCGAGGTCAGGACGCCGCGCGCGTCGAGGCCGGAGCGGTAGTGGGTGAGCGGGTGGTCGTCGGTCGAGATGCCCGTGGCCCACAGGTCTGCCGCCAGACGCTCGTAGCTCGTCGGATCGGGGAACAGCGGGGGCTGCACCGCGATCAGGGAATCGGGCAGGAACTCGGGACGATCCTGCGCCGCCGACCCTGCCAGCCAGATCGCCTCACGACGGCTGACCCCGAGGCACTCGAACGCGCCCGCCGTCGCCAGCGCCTCGACCTGCGCGGCCGTGATGCTGGTGCGGCGCACCAGGTCGCGCAGATCGCGGAACTCTCCCCCGGCGTCGCGTGCGGCGACGATGCGCTGTGCGACCGTCGCGCCGATGCCCTTCACCCCTGCCAGCCCCAGTCGCACCGCGAACCCGCCGTCGCGACGGTGCGCCGCCGACTCGTCCGGAGCGTGCAGGTCGAACGTGCCGACCGGCGGCTGATCCCGCTGCAGGCATGAGTCCAGGCCGGTCGCCGCGACGGCAGCGGACGCGGCATCCACCGGCTCGAGCACGGCCTCGACACCCGAGGCGTGCAGATCGGGGCGGCGCACCTCGACGCCGTGGCGCCGCGCGTCGGCGGTGAGGGTCGCAGGCGAGTAGAAGCCCATCGGCTGCGCGCGCAGCAGCCCGGCGAGGAACGCGCCCGGATAGTGCAGCTTGATCCACGAGCTCGCGTACACGAGGAGGGCGAACGACAGCGAGTGAGACTCCGCGAAGCCGAAGTTCGCGAACGCCTGGATCTTGGCGTAGATCGCGTCGGCCTCCTCGCCGACAAGACCGTTCGACGCCATACCGGCGTACAGCTTCTTCTTCAGCGAATCGATGCGCTCGACCCCGCGCTTGGAGCCCATCGCCCGGCGCAGCAGGTCGGCATCCTCCCCGGTGAGCCCTCCGACGGCCATGCCCATCTGCATGAGCTGCTCCTGGAACACCGGGATGCCGAGCGTGCGCTCCAGCACCGGAACCAGCTTGGGGTGGGGATAGGTCACCTTCTCCTGCCCGAGCTTGCGCTTGACGAACGGGTGCACCGCGCCGCCCTGGATCGGACCGGGGCGGATGAGGGCGATCTCGATGACGAGGTCGTAGAACCGTCGCGGCTGCAGCCGCGGGAGCAGCCCCATCTGCGCGCGCGACTCGACCTGGAACACGCCGATCGAGTCGGCGCGGCACAGCATGTCGTAGACCGCCTTCTCTTCCTTGGGGATCGTCGACAGCTCCCAGTCCTCGCCCGTCGAGGCGCGGATCATGTCGAAGCAGTACTGCAGGGCCGCCAGCATCCCGAGCCCCAGGAGGTCGAACTTGACCAGCCCCATCCAGGCGGCGTCGTCCTTGTCCCACTGGATCACGGTGCGGTTCTCCATGCGCGCGTGCTCGATCGGCACGACCTCGCCCACCGGCCGGTCGGTGAGCACCATGCCGCCGGAATGGATGCCGAGATGCCGGGGCGCCTTCAGCAGCTCGCCGGCGAACTCCAGCACCTGATCGGGGATGTCGTGGCCGGCGCCGGTCTCGAGCAGCGCTCCCCAGCCCTCGATCTGCTTCGACCACGCGTCCTGCTGACCCGGCGAATGGCCGAGCGCCTTCGCCATGTCGCGGACGGCGTTCTTGGGCCGGTACTGGATGACATTGGCGACCTGTGCCGCCCGGTCGCGCCCGTACTCGCGGTACACCCACTGGATGACCTCTTCGCGGCGGTCGGAGTCGAAGTCGACGTCGATGTCGGGCTCCTCCTCGCGCAGGCTCGACAGGAACCGCTCGAACGGCAGGTCGTACCCGATCGCGTCGACCGCGGTGATGTCGAGCAGGTAGCAGATGGCGCTGTTCGCGGCCGAGCCGCGCCCCTGGCAGAGGATGCCCTGGCTCCGGGCGAACTGCACGATGCCGTGCACGATCAGGAAGTAGCCGGGGAAATCCTTCATCTCGATGACGCCGAGCTCCTTCTCGATGCGCGCCCGGTTCTCTTCCGTCAGGTTCGGGTACTTGCGCGGCACCGCCTCCCACACCAGGTGCCGCAGCCACGACATCGGCGTGTGCCCCTCGGGCACCTTCAGCTTCGGCAGCGCAGGCTTCGCCTTGCGCAACGGGAACGCCAGCTCGTCGGCGAGCGTCACGGTGCGGGCGACCGCATCGGGGAACCGCACGAACCGCTCCGCCATCTCGGCCCCCGATCGCAGGTGCGCGCCGGCGTGGGCGGGCAGCCAGCCGTCGAGCTCGTCGAGTCCGCGGTTCGCGCGCACCGCCGCGACCGCGGCCGCCAGCAGCTGCCGCTTCGGCACGGCGTAGTGCACGTTGTTCGTCGCGAGCAGCGGCAGCCCCCGCTCCCGCGCGAGCCCCGCCAGCACGTCGTTGTCGCGCGAGTCGAGCGGGTTGCCGTGGTCGATGAGCTCGACGTGCACGCTGTCGCGGCCGAACAGCCCCACGAGCCGGTCGAGTTCGCGCGCCGCCGCATCGGGACTCTCTGCCAGCGCCCGCCGCACCGCCCCCTTGCGGCATCCGGTGAGCACGGCCCACTGCCCCTCGGCCTGCGCGGCCAGCTCGTCGAGGTCGTAGACCGGCCGCCCCTTCTCGGCTCCCTGCAGCTGGGCATGCGTGATCGCCCCGGCCAGCCGGTGGTACCCCTCTTCTCCCCGGGCGAGCACGAGCAGGTGGGTGCCCACCGGATCGGCCTCGCCGTTCTGCGGCTTCGGCAGCTCGAGCGACAGCTCGGCGCCGAACACGGTCTTCAGCTGCAGCGCCTCTGCGGCCTCGGCGAACCGCACGATGCCGTAGAACCCGTCGTGGTCGGTCACCGCCAGGGCGTGCAGCCCCAGGCGCTCGGCCTCTTCTGCCAGCTCTTCCGGCGACGATGCGCCGTCGAGGAACGAGTACGACGAATGCGCGTGCAGCTCGGCGTACGGGATCGCGTCGGCCGGGCGCTCGATCGCGGGGGCGACATACGGTCCGCGCTTGTGCGACCACGCCGGACTGTCGCCACCGTCCGCACCCACCGGCGGGCCACCCGGACGGCGGCGGCCCGACAGCACGCGCTCCATCTCGGACCACGGCACCCCGGGGTTGTTGAAGCCCATCAGCCCGGCTCCCTAGTCATACGTCGCCTCCGCGGTCCAGGCGTCGCCGTCGCACACGAGCAGCCAGGCGCCCCCGTCGGCGTCGACGACCTGGAACCGGTGCGCACGGCGCGAGCGTGCGGCATCCCATCCCCGCTCGACCACCGGCCATGGCCCCGCCCACGCCTCGATCGCCCGCCGCCGCCCGCTCTCGGTGAGGAACGCCGGCACCGCCGACACGATGCCCCGTTCGTCCACGTCGACGAGCTCGCCGCCGAGCGCGCGCACGTCGACCGGCACCGGGTCCGCGAACACCGTCGTCGGCAGCGGATCGGGCAGGCTCCCGGGCCACGGCCGTGCGCGCTGCGCCGCGAGACCGCCGGCGCCTGACGCGGCGGCACCGCGCACGCCGGGGCGCCGGTCACGCGCGTCCTTGTCGCGCGCATCCCTGTCTCCCCACGGCACGAGCACCTGCCGCTCGGCCAGCCACCGTCCGCCGCCGATCACGGGCGTGAGCACGCCGCGATGCCCCAGCATCGCCTGCACGCGCGAGAGCGCGTGGTGCACGCGCTGCTCGGGACCGCCGCCGAAGAGCGCCGGCGCGTGATGGGATGCCGCATCCACCGCTTCGGGAGAGATCCGCACCAGTGCCACGCCGCTGCGCAGCCCGCGGGCCGCCGTGTCGCCGGCGCCGGCGGCATCCATCGCCCCCACGTCCTCGGCGAGCTGCCAGCGCACGCGGTCGACGATCGCCGGCGCGTCGAAGGATCCGGGATGCAGCCACACCCGCTCGCTGCGCTCGCCCCGGTCGCCGACGAGCTCGACGCGCAGCTCGGTGCACACGAGGTCGACCGCACCGAGCCCTGCCACGAAATCGTCGGCGGTGACACGCATCGCGAACGCGACCTGGTCGGCGATCTCCAGCGGCGGCTCGAACGCGACCTCCCGCTGCAGCTCGGGCGGCGGAGTGCGCGGCTCGACCGGTCGCGAATCGTGCCCGGCCGCCAGCGCATGAAGCCTCACCCCCCGTTCGCCGAACCGCTCGCGCACCCGGTCGGGGTGCATCTCGGCGAACCCGCCGAGGGTCTGCACCCCCAGCCGTGCCAGCAGTCCGACGAGGTCCGCCGCCCCCTCCTTGCCGGATGCCCCGCCCGCCGCCGCGTCGAGCACCGCGACCGGCAGCGGCGCCAGGAAGCCGGCCGCTCCCCCGGCCGGCACCACGAACACCGGATCGTCGGCGCTCGTGCCGCCGCGCGCCGCCTGCTCGGCGGTGAACGGGCCGTCGGCGATCCCCGCCCGCACCCCCTCGAGACCCTGCTCGCGCAGCGCCCCGAGCAGCATGCGCGCCGCCTCGACCTCGCCGCCGTAGTACCGCGCCGGCCCCCGCGCGCGCAGCGCGCACAGCCCCGGCCGCACCAGCTGCACGCCGGGCGCACGCTCCTCGATCAGCGCCACCACCGGCGCGAACGCCCGCTGATCGCGCGCCGCGTCCGCCGCCACGATCGTGAGCCCCGGGCATCGCGCCTGGGCGTCGCGCCGGCGCTGCCCGCGCCGCACCCCCTCCGCCCGCGCCGATGCCGAGCAGGCGACGACGAGGTTGCGTTCGACGACGGCGAGAGGATGCCGCCTCCCCGCGTCGTCCTGCGCCACGGTGCCCGCCTCACGGGCGATCGCCGTGACCGGCCAGTCGGGGAACCACAGCACGAGGCTCCGCACCGGCGCCAGCGGTGCCATGTCACCCCACCGCCCTGGTGAGGCTCGCGTCCTCCGCGACGGAGTGCAGGGATTCGGCGCCCACCTGCTGCAGAGGCCGCATCCGCTCCCGCACGGCCGACACATGCCCCGCGGCATCCGGAAGCATCACGCGCGTCCGGCGAGACCTCGGCCAGCGGCGGCTCGACGAGGTGATCGTCACCTCTCGTCCGGAGAGGTACCCGTGGCCGCGGCCCACACCCTCCCACGTCGGCTCGCCCACCTCGAGCACCGCCTCGGCCTGCGGCCACGGACCCTGCACGAGCAGCACCGCACCCCGATCGCGCAGCCGCGCCGCGAGACGCGCGATCTCACCGTCGGCGGCGCGCCCCGATGGCCGCACCGCGACCACCGGCAGCACCTCGGCCACGGTCGAGGTGACCGCCAGCCACCGGGCTCCCGGATCGGGGATGAGCACGAGCCGCGCCAGGTCGACGCCCAGCCCCTCGGCGGCCTCGGCGCCGAGACGCGGCACGCCGATCACCCCGCACCACGAGCCGGACTGCGACGGCTGTGCGAGCAGAGCCAGAAGCACCGAGGTCGACCGCGGCAGCGAGTACGCCGCTCCCGGACGCAGCCCCCCGCCGGGTAGCAGCGAGGCCAGCGCCGGGAGCACGGGCAGCACCGGGGCATCCAGCCGGCGCCCCTGCACGCGCTCGAGCTGGGCGCGCAGCGTAGCGACAGCGCCGACCTCTGGCGTGGTAGTCGCAGTGAGCTGCACGATCGCCCCCATCTCACAATGTTAGAACAGATGTTCTAGCACCTCAATCGATGGGAACGACCTTACCCGCCGCTTCCGACAGTTATGTTCGAGAGTCCCACAGCGCGACGCGGGGGCGCCGCACCGATCACCACCCCCGCCAGCACGAGCGCCACGCCGATCGCCTGCGCCGCCCCGAACGCCTCTCCCGCGACGAGGACGCCCAGCACGACGCCCGTGACGGGGTTCAGGAGCCCGACCACCCCCACCACGCCCGGCGAGAGCCGCCGCAGCCCCGAGAACCAGGCCACATAGGCCAGCGCCGTAGCGACGAGCGTCAAGTACGCGAACCCGATCGCGGACGGCGCCGTGAGCACCGGCGGCGCGCCCTCGACGAGCACCGCGACCGGCACCAGCACGATCGACCCGCCGATCAGCTGCCATGCCGTCATCGACAGTGCCGGCACGTCCGAACCCCACCGTGAGGTGAGCACGAAGCCGACCGACGACGCGACCATCGCGCCGAGCGAGGCCGCGATGCCCCACGGATCAGCGCCGTCCGCGTCGAATCCGAGCATCACCGCGACGCCGACGAGCCCGACGACCGCGCCGGCGACGGCCGCGACCCGCGGCCTGCGGTGCAGCAGCAGCCAGGCGAACAGCAGCATGCACGCGGCCGACGTCGACATGAGCGTCGCGGCCAGGCTCGACGGGAGTCGCTGCCCGGCGACATAGACGAGCACGAAGAAGCCGCCGACGTTCAGAGTGCCGAGCACGAGCGAGCGCCACCACCACGACCCTCTCGGCAGCCTGCGCGCGAGGAGCAGCACGATGAGCCCCGCGGGCAGTGCGCGCAGCACGCCACCCCACAGCGGAGCGTCCGCGGGCAGCAGCTGTCGCGTGACGACGTAGCCGCTCCCCCAGGCGATCGGCGCGATCGCCGTCACGAGGATCCATCGCCACCGCTTATCTTCCATGGAAGACATTTTATCTTACCGGGAAGGTAAACTGACCGCATGTCCGGAGCATCCGCCGCAGCCGACCCCGAGAACACGGTCGACAGGGTCGCCGAGATCCAGGCCGAATGGCGCCGCGAGCGCCCGGACCTCGATCCCGCACCCCAGGGCGTCATCGGACGCCTGCATCGGATCGCGCTCGCGCTCACCGAGCGTCTGGTCGCCGTCTACCGCGAGTTCGGACTCAGCGAAGGCGAGTTCGACGTGCTCGCCACCCTCCGACGTGCGGGAGCGCCGTACGAACGACCCGCCGGCGAACTCGCCGACCACACCCTCGTCACCACGGGCGGACTCACCAAGCGCGTCGACCGCCTCGAAGCACGTGGCCTGGTCGCCCGCCGCTCAGAGGCATCCGACGCACGGAAGCGCCTCGTGCGACTCACACCGGACGGGCGCGAGCTCATCGACCGGGCGATCGCCGCCCACCTCGACAACGAGCGCAGGATCCTCGACACACTGGGCGAGGCCGACACGGCCGCGCTGGAGCCCATCCTCACCCGCTGGATGCGCACCCTCGACGCCGACTGACCACGGGCGGGCCGGCGCGTCACGCCGCGAGCGTCAGATACGGCTCCCACCGCGGATCGGTGCGCTCGGTGCCCCGCACCGTCCACTGCGCCCCGCGCGGCGGACGCGGCGTGAACCGCAGCTCCCAGTCCATCTCCTGCGGTGTGCGGTCGCCCTTGACGTTGTTGCATCGCAGACAGCACGCCACGAGGTTCTCCCACGAATCCGCCCCGCCCCGTGAGCGCGGCAGCACGTGATCGATCGTCGAGGCGGACTTCCCGCAGTAGGCGCAGTGGTGGTTGTCACGCCGCAGCACGCCCCGCCGCGTCACCGGCACATGGCGACCGCCCGGAACGCGCACGTAGCGGGTCAGGATGATCACGGCCGGGCGTTCATACGAGCGTCTGGTCCCCCACACCGGATCCATCTCGGTGTGCTCTATCACCGTCGCCTTCTCGTTCATGACGAGCACGAGGGCTCTCTTGAACGACACGACCGCGAGCGGCTCGTAACCTGCATTCAGCACCAGTGTGCGCATTGATCATCCTCTCGAACGGCCGGAACGGCTTTCCGGTGATTCGAATCACATGACGATCAAGGGCTCAGGGGCATGAAAAAAGGCGCTGTCTCACAGACAGCGCCCACGCGCCACGGCAGTGCCGCGGCATCCACTCATGCAATGCCGGAGGACGAGCAGTCCGAGCGCATCCATGGTTCGGATGCGTGGTGTGCAGCCCATCGGCTCCCTCCGCTCTCTCAGCGTCGGGATTCAGGCTAACGCACGCCGCAGACACGAGGGCGGTGCGGACCGTGAACCTCGCCTGGCGTGTCGAAGAACGATGCCCCGCACCATCGGCGCGGGGCATCCGTTCTGCTGTGCAGGCTGAGGATCGAGCGTCAGCCGGCGTTGGCCTGCAGCCACGCCCACGGGTCGACGACCGAGCCGTTGATGTGGACCTCGAAGTGAAGGTGGCACGCCGTCGAGCTTCCGGTGCTGCCGACGAGGCCGATGAGCTGGCCGGCCTCGACCGTCTGCCCCACCGAGACCTGACGCGAGCCGTACGTCATGTGGCCGTAGAGCGAGTTGACGCGCTGACCGCCGAGGACGTGGTCGATCGACACGGCCACGCCGTAGCCGCCGTAGCTCTCCTGCGAGACCTTCACGACACCGGCCGCGGTCGCGTAGATGGGCGTGCCGCACGAGGTCAGCAGGTCCACGCCCTGGTGGTAGCCCGAGTCCCAGAGGCCACGGCCCTTGGTGAAGTTGGTGAGCGGCCAGCGCACCTCACCGGTGCCGGGCGAGATGAGCGCGATGTTGGCGCCGACGGATGCCGTCGACGCGCGCTTCGCCGCCTCGCGAGCACGCGCGGCCGCTGCCTCTGCGGCCTTCTTCTTGTCGATCTCTTCGGCGGTGGTCGCCGAGTAGCTGTCGCGCGACAGCTCGGTGCTCGCGGAATCGGATGCCGCGACGAACGTCTGCGCATCGTCCATCGCCATCTGCTGCAACGTCACGGGCTCGTCGCTGCTCTTGGCGGCGCCCGCGGCGAACGCGGGGAGGGCGACGGTCGCGACGAGGCCGCCGACCATGCTCAGGATGACGAGGCTCCGCAGCGGCTTGGTGATGCGGCCCTTCTTCGCGGCGGGCCGCGTGGAGACGGACGTCGTCGGGGGCGCGGACTTCGAAGCTGTCACGGTGCCGCGCGAACGATTCGCGGGAGCGGTCTGGCGCGTGCGCGCACGACGGGTCTGCTGGGTCGCGTCGTGCTCGGGCGGGTTCGCGTGCGACTCGATCTCTTCAGCCAAACTGTCCTCCGGCGCCTCTGCGCCGGGGCGCCTGGCTCGTCGGGTGTGCGTGAGGGCGCAGGCGTCGGGACACGTTGCGCGGATTTCACCGCGTGGACGACGAGCCGGAGAGGCGATCCACGCGGGGTCCGGTCGGCGGGCTTCTCGCCTGGTGGACTGTTCGAGGCTACCCGAAGGTCACGATTCTGTCACGCTACGCGCCTGGCAAACCTCTGAGTCAGCGGGCCTCGTCGACCAGGAAGATGTGCGAGGCGAGCTCGACGGGGAGCTCGAGCCCCTCGTCGCTGCCCTGCATCTGGACCAGGACGTACCCCTCGTTGAAGCGGTAGTCGCCGACGGCGCCCGGCACGACTCCGGCGCCCTTCAGCTGCTGCAGCAGCTCGGGATCGACCTGCGCGGGCTCGGCGAGGCGGCGCACGGTGCCGGTGATCGGCTCGCCGGCGTCGTTGAGACGGCGGACGAGGCCCACCACTCCCTGCTCGAACTGCGTCGCCGGCACATCGCCCAGCTGGTCGAGCCCCGGGATCGGGTTGCCGTACGGCGACTCGGTGGGGTGACCCAGCAGCTCGACGAGGCGGCGCTCGACCTGCTCGCTCATGACGTGCTCCCACCGGCAGGCCTCTTCGTGCACGTACGCCCAGTCCAGGCCGATGACATCCGAGAGCAGGCGTTCGGCCAGGCGGTGCTTGCGCATGACGTCGACGGCCTTCTGGCGACCGGCGTCGGTGAGCTCCAGCGAACGGTCCTCCGACACGACGACGAGACCGTCGCGCTCCATCCGGCCGATCGTCTGCGACACCGTCGGACCCGAGTGCCCGAGGCGCTCCGAGATGCGCGCGCGCAGCGGAACGATGTTCTCCTCTTCGAGCTCGAGGATCGTGCGGAGGTACATCTCGGTGGTGTCGATCAGGTCTGTCATCGCGGTGTCCTCAGTTCTCAAGGGGCAAAGGACAGCCTATCCTCCGCACCGGACACCCAGGCCGTGCGCAGCGGCGTCACGCGGTCGGCGCCGACGCGGCGCGTCTCTAGAATCGACGCATGGCGCACATCGAGCTTCCCCGAGAGATCCTGCCCGCCGACGGACGCTTCGGGTGCGGCCCGTCGAAGATCATCCCCGCGCACCTCGACGCCCTCGCCGGGCGCGGTGCTGCCCTCATGGGCACGTCGCACCGCCAGGCGCCGGTCAAGGACCTCGTCGGCAGCGTCCGCGCGGGCCTGCGCGACCTCTTCCGCGTCCCCACCGGCTACGAGGTCATCCTCGGCAACGGCGGCTCGACCGCCTTCTGGGACGCCGCGTCGTTCGGCCTGATCGAGAAGCGTGCGCAGAACCTGGTCTTCGGCGAGTTCGGCGGCAAGTTCGCCAAGGCTGCCGGCGCACCGTGGCTCGACGCCCCCGACGTGCGCGAGGTGCCCGCCGGAACCCGCACCGCCGCCGAGGCGGTCGAGGGCGTGGACGTCTACGCGTGGCCGCACAACGAGACCTCGACGGGCGTGTCGGCGCCCATCCAGCGCGTGCACGGCGACGAGGGCGCCCTCACGGTGATCGACGCGACCAGCGCCGCAGGCGGCATCGACTTCTCGGTGCACGAGGCCGACGTGTACTACTTCGCGCCGCAGAAGAACCTCGGCTCGGACGGCGGCCTGTGGTTCGCGATAGTCTCCCCCGCGGCCATCGACCGCATCGAGCGGATCGCCGCGTCGGACCGCTACATCCCCGAGTTCCTGAGCCTCAAGCAGGCCGTCGACAACTCGCGCCTGAACCAGACGCTCAACACCCCGGCCCTCGCGACGCTGTTCCTGCTGAACGAGCAGGTGGACTGGATCACCGGCAACGGCGGGCTGCAGTGGGCCGACGCCCGCACGCGCGAGTCGTCACAGGCGCTGTACGACTGGGCCGAGGCATCCAGCTACGCGACGCCGTTCGTGGCGGACGCGGCCGACCGCTCCCCCGTCGTCGTGACGATCGACTTCGACGACGCGGTAGACGCAGCCGCGGTCGCCAAGAGCCTGCGCGCCAACGGGATCGTCGACACCGAGCCGTACCGCAAGCTCGGCCGCAACCAGCTGCGCATCGCGACGTTCGTCTCGATCGAGCCCGACGACGTGCGCCAGCTGATCCGCTGCATCGACTACACGGTCGAGCGCCTCGGCTGAGAACACCGGGGACGGAGGGATGCCGGGCGCCCGGCATCCCCTCGCCTCAGGCCTGCGCGCTCGGCGCCCGCTCTTCCAGCGGCGACGGCTGCGGGGCGAGCACCGCCGACACGATCGCCTCGATCGCGAATTCGGACGCGCGGGCCAGGTCGACGGCGTCGGGGTCGAGCAGCCACTGCACCTGCAGGCCGTCCATGACGGCGAGGATGCTGGCCGAGGCGAGGCCCACCGTCGCAGGCTCGGTCACGCCGCGTTCCGCGCAGACGACCTCGAACGCGTGCGCCACCTCCGCGCGGAGGGTGCGATAGCGCTTCTCGAAGAAGGGGCGGCCCGGGTGGTCGTCCGTCACGGACTCCGCCGACAGCACCGCGTAGGCCTGGACGATGCCCGCACGGTGCGCGTTGACGAACGCCGTGCGCACGAGGTGGCGGAACAGCGGCATGCCGTCGGGGATGTGCTGGCCCTCCAGGTCGGCGACGTCGGTGTCGTCACGGTGCTGGAGGACCTCGATGAGCAGCTGGTCCTTCGAGCCGAAATGATGCAGGATGCCGGCGTGGGTCATGCCCACCTGGTCGGCGATCTCCTGCAGGGTCCCGCCGGCGAATCCTTTGCTGCCGAAGATCTCGACGGCGGCGTCGAGGATGTCGCGCCTGCGCGCGAGGGTCTCGGGCCGTGAGCGCGGCTGGCGGCGCTGAGCAACCATCGTCGACCCCCTTCTCATGCGCATTCCCGGGCGCATGAACCGGCGTGTGCGAGTTTATCGACGGCCTCCGCCGCGTCGCGGATGAAGCCTACTTGCAAAGATTACTTACTTGATTGTAAGTTGATCCGGCAATCACCCTGACACCGTCGTCCAGCCTCCTGGGAGACACGGTGTCGTGTTCACATCAAGGAGAAGCAATGAGGCTCAGAACAACCCTCGCCGCCGTGGGTGTCGCCGCGGCGCTGGTGCTCACCGGCTGCGCCGGTGGCAGCGGCAACAACGACGGCGACTCGTCGGGCGCGGCGCTCACCATCGCCAAGCCGGACGGTGCGATCACCACCGAGTCCCACAACCCCTACCTCGGCGACTCGTCCGCCTCGAAGTACGGCTACGCGAAGGTCATCTTCGAGCCGCTCGCACTCGTGAACCCCACCGGCGACCTCGGCACCACCCCGTGGCTGGCCGAGTCGGTCGAGTGGAACGACGACTACACCGAGCTGACCGTCGTGCCCCGCGCCGACGTCAAGTGGAGCGACGGCGAGGACTTCACCGCCGACGACATCGTCTTCACGTTCAACATGTACATCGACGGCAAGCTCAACGACACGTCGGCCCTCAACCTCGAGAGCGCGACGTCGGACGGCGACAACGTCGTGCTGAAGTTCAAGGAGTCGAAGTACACCGCGCAGGCGCGCGTGCTGCACACGCCGATCGTCCCGAAGCACATCTGGGAGAACATCGACGACCCCAACAGCGACCCGCTCACCGGCGAGGGCATGGCCGTCGGCACCGGACCGTACGTGCTCGACAGCTGGACGACGGAGTCCGTGAACCTCAAGGCCAACCCCGACTACTGGGGCGGCGACCTGGCGGTCCCCGAGCTGCACTACGTGTCGTACGGCGACAACGCGGCGCTGACCACGGCGCTGGTCTCGGAAGAGGCGGACTGGGCGCAGGCGTTCATCCCGCAGATCCAGGACAGCTTCCTGGCCGCCGACGACGCCAACCACTTCCTGGCATCGCCGACCGCGGGCGCCGGCACGCTGTTCATGAACCTGCAGCAGAAGCCGTTCAACGACCCGGCCCTGCGTCAGGCGATCGCGTGGACGGTCGACCGTCAGGCGTACGTCGACGTGGCGCGCGAGGGCGCGAGCACGCCGATCTGGAGCGTCACCGGCCTCGGTGACCTGCTCGCCGACGAGATCGACGCCGAGTACGAGGGCGACGTCTACAGCGTCGACGTCGACAAGGCCAAGCAGATCCTCACGGACGCCGGCTACACGTGGAAGGACGACAAGCTGATCGACCCCGACGGCGAGGCCGTGTCGTTCTCGATCTCGGTGCCCGCCGGCTGGAGCGACTGGAACACCGAGCAGGCGCTCATCGCCGAGGAGCTCGGCGAGGGCCTGGGCATCGACGTCAAGGTCGACCAGCCCGACTGGGGCGGCTGGGACGCCGCACGCCAGGAGGGCACGTTCGACATGATCATCCACTGGCTGGAGGACACGGGCAACGCCTACGGCCTGTACACGTCCACGATGGACCCGAAGTGGATCGTCGACGGCAAGGCGCAGTTCAACTTCGGCCGTTACGACAACCCGGCCGTCACCGAGGCGCTCAACACCTACGCGAACACGTCGTCGGACGAGGAGCGCGCAGCCGCCGTCGCCGTCATGGAGAAGGCGTTCGCGACGGACGTGCCGGCGATCCCGCTCGGCTCGCACCCGCTGCTGGGCGAGTTCAACACCCGCAACTACGTGGGCTGGCCGTCCGAGGACGACCAGTACGCTTCGGCTGACCCGACGCAGCCCGCGGTGGTCCAGATCCTGACGAAGCTGAAGCCCGCCAGCTGATCTGCGACGACAGGCGGGGCGGGTGCATCCCGGTGCATCCGCCCCGCCTGCCACGTGAGGCCTCAAGAAAGCGAACCCCTGCACCGATGAACGACTCGCTGCTGTCCATCAACGACTTCTCCGTCGAATACGACGTCGATCCCCCCGTCGAAGCCGTCAAGCACGTCACCCTCGACCTCCGCCGCGGCGAGATCCTCGGCCTCGCCGGCGAGAGCGGATGCGGCAAGACCACCCTCGCCTACGGCGTCCAGCGCCTGCTCAAAGCCCCCGCCGTCATCACGAGCGGCTCCGTCATGTTCCACGACGCCTCGGGCGAGGACATCGACATCAACGCCCTCGACGTCGAAGAGATGCGCCGGTTCCGGTGGGACAAGATCTCCATGGTCTTCCAGGGCGCGATGAACGCGCTCAACCCGGTCGCCACGATCGGCTCGCAGCTCGAGGACGTGTTCGAGGTGCACCGGCCCGGCATGTCGAGCTCCGAACGGCGGGATGCCGTCGTCGAGCTGCTCGAGATCGTCAAGGTCGGCGCGCAGCGCTACCGCTCCTACCCGCACGAGCTGTCGGGCGGCATGCGCCAGCGCGTCATGATCGCCATGGCGCTCGCACTGCGGCCGCAGCTGATGGTCATGGACGAGCCGACCACCGCGCTCGACGTGCTGGTCCAGCGAGAGATCCTCCGCCAGATCTCGCAGCTGCGGCACGAGTTCGGCTTCTCCGTCATCTTCATCACCCACGACCTGCCGCTTCTCCTGGAGATCAGCGACCGGATCGCCATCATGCGCCACGGCGAGATCGTCGAGCTCGACACCGCCGAGCGCATCTGGACCCACCCCAAGGACGACTACACGAAGACCCTGCTGTCGTCCTTCCCGCGTCTCACGGCAGAGACGCGGCTCACTGCAGAGAGAGGGGTGGTCGCGCGATGACCGTCCTCGAATTCGACGGCGTCACGAAGGCGTATTCGGTACGCGGCGCCGGCCAGATCAAAGCCCTCGACGACGTGAGCTTCACGCTCGAGTCCGGCCAGATCATCGGTCTCGTCGGCCAGTCCGGCAGCGGCAAGTCGACCATCGCCAAGATCCTCACCCAGCTCGAGACCCCGACCAGCGGCGAGGTGCGCCTGGACGGCGTCCCGATCCCCCGTCGCGGCAAGGAGCTGCGGTCCTACCGGCAGAAGCTGCGCATGGTGTTCCAGGACCCCTTCGCGTCGCTGAACCCGTACCACACCATCCGCTACCACCTGGAGCGTCCGCTGCGGCTGGATCACATCGTGCCGCGCGACCAGATCGACGACGAGGTGCGCCGGCTGCTGGAGCGCGTCCGCCTCGACGCCGGCGCGGTGATCGACCGGCGCCCCCACGAGCTGTCGGGCGGCCAGCGGCAGCGCGTCGCCATCGCCCGCGCCCTCGCCTCCCGGCCGAACCTGCTCGTGGCCGACGAGCCCGTGTCGATGCTGGATGTGTCGATCCGCATGAGCGTGCTGAATCTCCTGTCGGACCTGCAGCACGAGCACGGTCTCGGTGTGCTCTACATCACGCACGACCTCGCCACGGCCCGCCACTTCAGCGACGAGATCATCGTGCTCAACCAGGGCCGCATCGTCGAGCGCGGCACGGCGGACGACGTGATCCTCCGGCCCCAGAACCCCTACACGCAGGAGCTGCGGGCGGCCTCGCCCGATCCCGACAAGTTCTTCGCCTCTTCCGGCATCCTCGGAGGTGCACAGTGACCGCCATCGACTCGTCGCTGCCGACGCAGGAGCCCGACGCCATCTCGGCAGGTACGACCGCCACGACCGCCGTCAAGGGACGCGGACGCATCCCCTGGCGCTTCCTCGGCAACCGGGCCGTGTTCTACCTGTTCACGCTGTGGGCGGCCATCACGATCAACTTCTTCGTGCCGCGCATGATGAAGGGCGACGCGGTCGACCAGTATCTGGCGCGCAACCGCAACGTGAGCCCCGAAGCGGCCGAAGCCCTGCGGGCGCTGCTCGGCCTCGACACCGACAAGTCGCTGCTGCAGCAGTACTTCGAGTACTGGAACCTGCTGCTGCACGGCGACCTCGGCGTCTCGCTCCTGCACGGCCTGCGGCCGGTGACCGAGGTCATCAGCCAGGCGCTGCCGTGGACGGTCGGGCTCGTGGGCTTCGCCACCCTCGTGGCGTTCACGATCGGAACGGTCGGGGGCGCGATCGTCGGATGGCGCCGCGGCAGCCGCCTCGACGCCCTCATCCCGATCACCACGTTCCTGAGCACGATCCCGTACTTCTGGCTCGGGCTGCTCGCGATCGCCCTGTTCTCGGTGAACCTCGGATGGTTCCCGATCGGCAAGGCCTACGGCGTCGGCGTCACCCCCGAGTGGTCGCTCGAGTTCGTCGGCGAGGTCATCCATCACGGGTTCCTGCCCGCGACGACGATCATCATCGCCTCGCTCGGCGGCTGGATGCTCGGCATGCGCAACATGATGCTGACGGTGCTCGATGAGGACTACGTCATGGTGGCGCAGGCCAAGGGCATGCCCAACGACCGCGTGCTGTGGCGCTACGCCGCCCGCAACGCCGTGCTCCCCCAGATCCAGAGCTTCGCGCTCTCGCTCGGCTTCATCGTC
>PJUC01000353.1_pt1 | contig 22232 bp, 18 predicted proteins | sample 1512161 | NCBI WGS metagenome assembly PJUC01 (sample SAMN08177676, study PRJNA422409) | Soil metagenome, whole genome shotgun sequencing project. | isolation source: Soil enriched on filter paper | place: USA: Madison | collected 2015-01-15
ATTCGAACTTGTCGACCGCCTTCATCAGGCCGATGTTGCCTTCCTGGATCAGGTCCAGGAACTGCAGGCCGCGGTTGGTGTACTTCTTGGCGATGGAGATCACGAGGCGCAGGTTGGCCTCGATCATTTCCTTCTTGGCATCGCGCGAAGAAGACTCGCCTTCGTTCATGCGCTTGTTGATGTCCTTGAGCTGCGTGAGCGGCACCACCACGCGCGACTGGATGTCGGCGAGCTTCTGCTGCAGTTCCTGCACCGGCGGGATGTTGCGCCCGAGCACCGTGCTCCACGGCTTGCCGGCGGCGGCCTGCTTCTCGACCCACTTGAGGTTCAGCAGGTTGGACGGAACGACGTTGCCGTTCTTGTCGAAGCCGCTGAAGTCGCGGATGAACTCTTCCTGCGGGAAGCCGCACTTGTCCACGATGATGCGGCGCAGCTCGCGTTCCTTCTTGCGGACGTCGTCCACCTGCGTGCGCACCAGGTCGCACAGCTTCTCGATGGTGCGGGCGGTGAAGCGGATGGTCATCAGCTCGTCCGACATGGCCTGCTGGGCCTTGGCGTACGCCGGCGTGCCGTAGCCTTCCTTGTCGTAGATCTTGTGGACCTTCTCGAACAGGGCGGCGATGCGGTCGAAGCGCTCGAGCGCGTCGCGCTTGAGTTCCTCGAGCTTCTTGGTCAGGGCCTTGGAGCCGCCCTTGCCGTCGTCGTCGTCTTCCTCGTCGAATTCGTCGAAGTCTTCCTCGGCCACGTAGTCGTCGGCCTCGTTGGGATTCGAGAAGCCGTCGACGATGGTCGAGATGACGACCTTGCCTTCACGGATCTCGGCGGCCAGGCGCAGGATTTCGGCGATGGTGGCGGGGGAGGCCGAGATGGCTTCCATCATGGCCATCAGGCCGCCTTCGATGCGCTTGGCGATTTCGATTTCGCCTTCGCGGGTCAGCAGCTCGACCGTGCCCATTTCGCGCATGTACATGCGCACGGGGTCGGTGGTGCGGCCGAATTCGCTGTCCACCGTGGAGAGCGCCGCTTCGGCTTCTTCCTCGGCTTCTTCCACCGTGGTGGCTGTGGGCGCGGTGTTGTTCAGCAGCAGGGTCTCGGCGTCGGGCGTCTGCTCGTACACCGCCACGCCCATGTCGTTGAGCATGGTGACCACGACTTCCATGGTCTCGGCGTCGACCAGCTTGTCGGGCAAGTGGTCGGAGATTTCGCCGTGCGTGAGGTAGCCGCGGGTCTTGCCCAGCGTGATCAGGGTCTTCAGGCGCGAGCGGCGCTTGGCCAGGTCTTCTTCGGAGAGCACGGTCTCGTCGAGGCCGAACTCCTTCATCAAGGCGCGTTCCTTCGCCTTGCTGATCTTCATGCGAAGCGGCTTGACCTTCTCTTCGGTGGTCGTGGCTGCCGCGGGTTCGTCGCCGGCCAGGTCGTCCTCGATGTCCGACAGGTCGATGTCGCTCTCGGGCGCGTCCTTGTCAGCCTTGGGCTTGCGGCCGCGCTTGGCGCCGGTGGTGGCAGCGGCGCCGGCGGCCTTGGGCGGGCGCCCGACTTTCTTGGCGGCGGGGGCGGCGGCTTTTTTGGGATCGTCGAGAGAGGTCGATTTCGTGGGCACGGTTTTCACTTTCGTTGCGGCTGCCGATTTGGTTGCGGCGGCACCCGTCTTAGTTGCCGGCGACTGGCCGGCTTTCAACGGTTTTTCTGCTGCGGGCTTGGTGGCGACGCTTTTGGCAAGTGAAGGAGCAGGCTTCTTTGAACTGGGCATACGACCTCGTTACGGCAAGAAAAGACAAGCGGAATCACAGGCGCGCCGTCACGCGGACAGCGCCACCACGCCCGTGCACAGGCACGGACAAAACAATTGGGAAAGAGGAAGTGATTCCTCAACAGGCAAGATGTCGGGCGAACATTTGGTGTGCAGTCCTTGCGGTTATTGACCCTTTCCGCCGGAATTTACCGTTGGAGTGCGTTGCGCTAGGGGTCGGCCCGGAGGTGCTGCTGTCGCTCTTGCCTAATTTCGCCAGTTGCGAAGCCCTACATTATAGCGCGTTGCGCAAATTTCAAGCACTTTCTGTACCGGACGGGCGCAGGCGGTTGCGCAATTCGAGCCGGCGCGCCTCCAGCGCCTTGTAGCGCTCCAGGGCCTTCGGGTCTTTACCTACGGCCGCGATGGCCTCGCTCTGCTGGGCTTTCAGGCGGTCGTCGAGCATGAAGTCGAGCACGCTGGTCAGCTCCTTGGCGGCGTCTGCCAGATGCTGTTCTTCCTCGCCCTCGGGCACCGGTCCGGCTTCGGACACGGCCATGAGCCGCTCGGCCAGCGGCTCGAATTCGAGCCCGCGCAGGCCCTCGCGCAGCGCCGCCCAGGGCTGTACGCCGTGCTCGTGCAACTGGCTGTCGAGCCAGGTGAAGAGGGCGCCGTGGGCGCCGGGCAGGTCACACAGCATCAGGTGCAGCTCGTGCGAAAGCGCCTCCCACTGCGCCATGTTCGACAGCAGCAGCCGCACCGCCACGTCGGGCCGGCTGGGCGGGGTGCCGCGGCCGCGCAGCGGCTCGATGGGCTCCTCGAACTTGCCGCCCCAGCGCTTGCCCTTGGTGAACTTGCGCTGCGGCTGGAACTTGGGCTTGCTATCGCTTTCATAGCGCGGCGGCTCGTAGTCCTGCGGCGGCGGCATGTCGGGGTAGTGGTCGTCGCCGCCGCCCGTGTACATGGGCGGCTCGTTGTGGCGCTGTCCGGCGGAGGCGCCGCCAGGCTTGCGCGGGCCGGGCGTGGAGGCCCACAGCTCCGAGAGCGCCGACGCGTCCAGCTGCACCAGCGTGGCGATCTCGCTCAGCAGCTGCCGCTTGAGCGCGCCGTCGGGCATGGCGCTCCAGAGCGGGCGCACGTTGCTGGTCATGTGGGCGCGGCCTTCGGCGGTGGTCAGGTCGCAGCCTTCGCGGGCGGCCTCGAGCATGAAGCGCGACAGCGGGGTGGCCTCGGCCACGAAGCGGGCGAAGGCCTCGGCGCCGTGTTCGCGGATGAAGCTGTCGGGGTCGTGCTCGGCCGGCAGGAACAGAAACTTGATGCTGCGCACGTCGGTGGCGTAGGGCAGCGCGCCGTCGAGCGCCTTGCGCGCGGCGCGGCGGCCGGCGGCGTCGCCGTCGAAGCTGAACACCACCGATTCGGTGAAGCGGAAGAGCTTTTGCACATGCTCGCTCGTGCAGGCCGTGCCCAGCGTGGCCACCGCATTCGGAAAGCCGAGCTGCGCCAGCGCCACCACGTCCATGTAGCCCTCGGTGACCAGTGCGTAGCCCCGGTCGCGGAAGGCGGCGCGGGCTTCATAGAGGCCGTAGAGCTCGCGGCCCTTGCTGAACACGGGCGTCTCGGGCGAGTTCAGGTACTTGGGCTTCTCGTCGCCCAGCACCCGGCCGCCGAAGCCGATGCACTCGCCCTTCACGTTGCGGATCGGGAACATCACGCGGTCGCGGAAGCGGTCGTAGCGCTTGGCTTCTTCCTCGCTGAGCTTGCCTTCCTCGTTGTTGACGATCACCAGGCCGCTCTCGGCGAGCAGCGGGTCGTCGTAGTCGGGGAACACGCTGGCCAGCGCGCGCCAGCCGGCCGGCGCATAGCCGATGCCGAACTGCTTGGCCACTTCGCCGGACACGCCCCGGCCCTTCAGGTATTCGATGGCGCCGGGCGCTTGGCGCAGGTGCTTGCGGTAGGCGTCGCCGGCTTTTTCGAGCACGTCGGTCAGCGTCGCCTGCTTCTGGCGCTGGCTGGCGGCGCGGGCGCGTTCGGCGGGGGAGGCGTCGTCTTCGGGCACCTGCAGGCCATATTGGCCGGCCAGGTCATGCGCCGCCTCGACGAAGCCCATGCCCGCATGCTCCATCAGGAAGCCGATGGCGTTGCCATGCACCCCGCAGCCGAAGCAGTGATAGAACTGCTTGGTCGGGCTGACGGAGAAAGAGGGCGATTTCTCGCCATGGAACGGGCACAGGCCCATGAAATTGGCGCCGGCCTTCTTGAGCTGCACATAGCGGCCGACGATTTCGACCACATCGGCGCGCGCGATGAGTTCCTGGATGAATGAAGCGGGGATGGTCATGTAGGCGAAGAGCGGCAAATCATACGCAAGCCGCCGAACGCCCGGGGCCGGGCGGCATACTGGCCGCGATCGAAATCCACGCATGACGATGTCCAACCCCTTGCAACATGCTGCTCCCGTGCTGCGCCACCCCGTGCGATTCGCCTGGGAGGCGCTGAAGGAATTCCGCGCCAACCAGGGCCTGCTGCTCGCGGGCGCGGTGGCTTACTACGCGCTCCTGTCCATCGTGCCGCTGCTGATCGTGAGCGTGATCGCGCTGTCGCACGTCATCGAGCAGGCCGAATTGCTGCGCACCATCGGGCGGTACCTCGAATGGCTGCTGCCGGGGCAGTCGAAGGCCATCGTGGCCGAGCTGTCGAGCTTCCTGGATCACCGCGACGTGCTCGGGCCGGTGCTGCTGGTGACGATGATCTTCTTCAGCTCGCTGGCCTTCAGCGTGCTCGAGAGCGCAATGGCGGTGTTCTTCCACCACCGCAAGGCCGCACACAAGCGCCATTTCCTCGTGTCGGTGGCCATGCCGTACGTCTACATCCTGTGCCTTTGCGTGGGGCTGCTGCTCGTCACGCTGGTGTCGGGCGCGCTGCAGCTGGTGGGGCAGGAGAGCGTCGACCTGCTGGGCCACAGCTGGTCGCTGTCGGGCATTTCGGGGCTTCTGCTGTACCTGCTGGGGCTGGGCGGCGAAATCTTCATGCTGACCTCGCTCTACCTCGTGATGCCGGCCGGGCGCATGTCGCTGCGGCATGCGCTGCTGGGCGGCGTGACGGCCGCGCTGCTGTGGGAGGCCACGCGGCGCGTGCTGATCTGGTACTTCTCGACGCTGTCGCAGGTGAACGTGGTCTACGGCTCGCTCACCACGGCGATCGTGGTGCTGCTGAGCCTGGAGATTGCGGCCACCCTGGTGCTGCTGGGGGCCCAGGTGATCGCGCAGTACGAGCGCCTGGACCGCACCGGCAGCACCAAGCCGCCAGCCTCGGAGGTCAGCGGGGAGCCAATCGAATCGCTCCGTCCAGACGAATCACCTCGCCGTTGAGCATGTCGTTCTCGATGATGTGCCTGGCCAGCTTGGCGTAGTCCTCGGGCGTCCCCAGGCGCGAAGGGAAGGGCACGCTGGCGGCCAGGGCGTCCTGCACTTCCTGCGGCATGCCGAACAGCATGGGCGTGCCGAAGATGCCGGGGGCGATGGTCATGTTGCGGATGCCGCTGCGCGCGAGGTCGCGGGCGATCGGCAGCGTCATGCCGACGACGCCGCCCTTGGAGGCGCTGTAGGCCGCCTGGCCGATCTGGCCGTCGTAGGCCGCGACGGAGGCGGTGGAAATCAGCACGCCGCGCTCGCCGGTGGCTTCGGGCTCGTTCTTGCCCATGGCGTCGGCCGCCAGGCGGATCATGTTGAAGCTGCCGATCAGGTTGACCGTGACGGTCTTGCTGAACACCGCCAGCGCGTGCGGGCCGTTCTTGCCCACGGTCTTCTCGGCCGGCGCGATGCCGGCGCAGTTGACCAGCCCGACCAGCTTGCCGAGCTTGAGCGCGGCGGCCACCACGGCCTGGCCGTCGGCTTCCTGGCTCACGTCGCACTTGACGAACACGCCGCCGATGTCCTTGGCAACGACTTCGCCCTTGTCAGCCTGCATGTCGGCGATGACCACCTTGCCGCCGTTGGCGGCCAGCATGCGCGCCGTGCCTTCGCCGAGGCCCGAAGCGCCACCGGTCACGATAAAAACCTTGCCGTCGATCTGCATAAAAAGTCTCCTGGGATGAGCCTTTCATTATCGAAGACGCCCGCCAGGCCAAAAAAAAGGCCTCATCCGAAGATGAGGCCCTGAATTGGATCCGTGAGGACCCAAGGAGACAACTGGTGGTGGTCGGCGGCTTAGCGCTTGCGCGAAGCGGTCGCGGTCTTCGCGGCGGCGACGGCTTGGTTCGACACGGCGTTGAAGTTGGCTTCGGCGACGTCCGACGCTTGCTTGACGGCCTTCTGGACCGATTCGAAAGCGTTGTTGGCGGCGGCCACGGCGCTCTTCATCACGGCGACGGCGGTTTCCGAACCGGCCGGGGCATTCTTGGAAGCGCTGTCGACGAGGCCGACGAAGGCTTGCTGGGCTTCGGTGGCCTTGGCTTCGAAGGCCTTGCCGAACTCGGCGCCGGTGCCCTGGGCGATGTCGTACAGGTGACGGCTGTAGGCGGCGGTCTTTTCAGCCAGGGGCTGGAACAGGCTGGCTTGCAGCGTCAGCAGTTCTTGCGCGTCCTTCACGCTCAGGGCGGCCTGGGCGGTGCTCTGGGCTTCGGCCAGGGCTGCCTTGGAAGCGGTCACGTTCAGTTCGACCAGCTTTTCGACGCCTTCGAATGCCTTGGTGGTCAGGCCGAACAGGGTTTCGAGGTTGGCTTTTTGGGCGGCGAGGATTTGGTCAGCGGTCAGGGCCATTTGAGATCTCCAGAAGGGATGATTGGGTGGTCGGTTCACGTTGCGCTGTCTCGCCGTCTATGTTGCGGTGCAGCATGGCCTCAAGTATAGGTAGCTGGTTTTTGCGGGCAAGGGGTTTTTGCTGCTCTGCAGCAATTTAGAACCCGTCTTCTAAATTCGGCCTGTCGCTCCAGAATGCAGCCATGCGCGCTTTCTATTCCGGCCAGTTCGTCCTGCCCCTGCCCGAGGGCCATCGCTTTCCCATGTCCCGCTACGCCATGCTGCGCGACCGCCTGCTGGAGCAGCTTCCGGCCGTGGTGATGGACGTGGCCCCGCGCGCCGGCGACGACGAACTGGCGCTCGCCCACACGGCCGAATGGATCTCCGCCGTCAGCGACGGCAGCGTCAGCCCGCAGGCGATGCGAGAGATCGGCTTTCCCTGGAGCGAGGCGATGGTCGAGCGCTCGCGCCGTTCCACCGGCGCCACCGTCGCGGCCTGCCGCGCGGCCTTCTCGGAAGGCGTGTCGGCCAACATGGCCGGCGGCACGCATCACGCCTACGCTGACAAAGGCAGCGGCTTCTGCGTCTTCAACGACGCCGCCGTGGCTGCCCGGCTCATGCAGGCGGAGCACGCCCGCGCCGGGCAGTTGCTCCGGGTGGCGGTGGTCGATCTCGACGTGCACCAGGGCAACGGCACGGCGAGCATCTTCCAGGGCGACCCGAGCGTGTTCACGCTCTCGCTGCACGGCCAGAAGAACTTTCCCTTCCGCAAGGAGACGAGCGACCTCGATGTCGAATTGCCCGATGGCTGCGGCGACGCCGAGTACCTTGCAGCGCTGGAGCACGCCCTTGACGAGCTCGACCGGCGCTTCGCCCCCGGCCTCGTGATCTATCTCGCCGGCGCCGATCCCTTCGAGCGCGACCGCCTGGGCCGCCTCAAGCTCAGCTTCGACGGGCTGGAGGCGCGCGACCGGCGCGTGTTCGACTGGGCCTGGCAGCGCCGCCTGCCGATGGCGTTTGCCATGGCCGGCGGCTATGCCAGCGACATCGCGGAGACGGTGCAGGTGCAGGTCGGCACCTTCAGGGTGGCCCTGGAGTACTGGCGCCGCTGGCAAAATGCCGCGCGATGAGCGCCACCACCAAACCCACCCCGCACACACGCGACGGCTATCGCGCCTTTCGCAGCATCCCGACGCGCTGGGCCGACAACGACATGTACGGCCACGTCAACAACGTCGTCTACTACAGCTGGTTCGATACTGCGGTCAACGCGCTGCTGATCGAGCGCGGCGCGCTCGACATCCACCAGGGCCAGACCATCGGCTTCGTGGTCGAGACCCAATGCAACTACTTCGCGCCCATCGCGTTTCCCCAGACGGTGGAGGCGGGCATCCGCGTCGCGCAGACCGGCCGCTCCAGCGTGCGCTACGAGATCGCGCTTTTCGCCGAGGGCTCGGACAGCGCGGCGGCGCAGGGCCACTTCATCCACGTCTACGTCGACCGCGCCACCCAGCGCCCGGTGCCGCTGCCAGAGGCCTTGCAGCAGGTGGTGGACTCGCTCAAGGCCTGAGCTGACGACCAGCTCTTCAACGAGAAACGGCGCCCGAGGGCGCCGTTCCGTCTGTTGAAGGCGCTCAGGCCTTACATCGTCTTCTTCATGGCCTTGATGTCGGCCTTGCCCTTGTCTTCGTCAGCCTTGGCCTGGTTCACGCAGGCGCTCTTGGCGTCGCCCTTCTGGTCGTCGCACTTTTCCTTGGCGACCTCGTAGGTGGCCTTCACCTTTTCCTCGGCGACCTTGCGGGCATGGCTGTCGCTCGGCTGGTATTGCTGTTCCAGCTCGGCCTTGGCCACGTCTTCCTTGCCCTTGGCTTCCTTCTGGCAGACATCCTTGGCGTTGTCCTTCATCGTGTCGCACTGGGTCTTGGCGACCTTGTAGTCGGCCTCGATCTTTTCCTTGGCGACCTTGTATTCGTCCTTGGTCATCGCGCTGGCTTGCGTGGCGACGAAGCAGGTGGATGCCAGGGCGAGCATCAGCAGGTGTTTTTTCATTTGAGTTTTCCTTCAGGGAGATGTTGAAACAGGGTTCGGTTCAGCGAACGGCTCAGTAGCGCTCGAACCAGAGTGCATCGGGCGTGCGGCCGTCGCGGGATTCCCACTCCTTGACCTGCTTCTCCGCCTCATCGCGGCTGATGCCGTGGCGCTCCTGGATGCGGCCCAGCAGTTGGTCGCGCTTGCCGGCAATGACATCGAAGTCGTCGTCGGTCAGCTTTCCCCATTGCTCCTTGACCTTGCCCTTGAGCTGTTTCCAGTTGCCTTCGATGGTGTCCTTGTTCATGCGACTCTCCTTTGAGATGTTGATCCGGCGGACTGTTGCGCCGCCGTGAAATCAATGTCGCCGGGTCGATTCAACCCCGTGGTAGGACGTGCTGTCCGGGCCTCGTAGGCAGAGGCCGACGCCTCCCGTGATAATCGAGCGGACGCCGAAAGTTTGAGACACCGCATCGCGTACAGCACCATGATCATTCACAGCCTGCTCGACACCGACCTCTACAAATTCACGATGATGCAGGTCGTGCTGCACCACTTTCCCGGGGCCCGGGTCGAGTACCGCTTCAAGTGCCGCAACCCCGGTGTCGACCTGGCCCAGTTCGCGGGCCAGATCCGCGACGAGGTGCGCAGCCTGTGCTCGCTGCAGTTCCGCGACGCCGAGCTCGCCTACCTGCGCTCCATGCGCTTCATCAAGAGCGACTTCGTCGACTTCCTCGGGCTCTTCAGGCTCAACGAGAAGTACATCAACATCATTCCCCAGCCCTCGGGCGAGCTCGAGATCCGCATCAAGGGGCCGTGGCTGCACACCATTCTGTTCGAGATCCCGGTGCTGGCCATCGTCAACGAGGTCTATTTCCGCAACACCCGCAAGAAGCCCGATTTCGAAGAGGGCCGCCGCCGCCTCGAGACCAAGATCGCGCAACTGCAGGACGAGGGCCTGGCCGACCTCAAGATCGCCGACTACGGCACGCGCCGCCGCTTCTCCAAGGACTGGCATGAAGAGGTCCTGCGCACGCTCACCGCTCGGCTGGGCGCCGTCACGCCACCGGCGGTGCAGCAGCCCACGGGCGCGCGGCTGCCGCAGCTCGCGGGCACCAGCAACGTGCTGTACGCCATGAAGCTCGGCCTGATTCCGCTGGGCACCATGGCGCACGAATACCTGCAGGCCTGCCAGGCGCTCGGCCCGCGGCTGCGCGACAGCCAGATCTTCGGCTTCGAGAGCTGGGCGCGGGAGTACCGCGGCGACCTCGGCATCGCGCTGTCCGACGTGTATGGCATGAGCGCCTTCCTGCGCGACTTCGACCTGTATTTCTGCAAGCTCTTCGACGGTGCCCGCCACGACAGCGGCGACCCGTTCCAGTGGGGCGAGCGCATGCTGGCGCACTACGTCGCCAACCGGGTCGACCCGCGCACCAAGACGCTGATCTTCAGCGACGGCCTGACGGTGCCGCGCACCATCGAGCTCTACCAGCAGTTCCGCGGCCGCTGCCAGCTGGCCTTCGGCATCGGCACCAACCTCACCAACGACCTGGGCTACGAGCCGCTGCAGATCGTCATCAAGATGATCCACTGCAACGACCAGCCGGTGGCCAAGCTGTCGGACACACCGTCCAAGAACATGTGCGAGGACGAGAAATACCTGGCCTACCTGCGGCAGGTCTTCGAGATCGAACAACCCCCCGCCTGACGGCTGTACCCGCGCCCCGCCCCGCACGGTCTGGTACGGTACAGCCCCGATGAAAAAAACGATCCGACTGACCGCGGCCGCGGTGCCGCTGCTCCTTCTTCCCGCCCTGGCCACGGCCGCCGACTTCGACGGCGGCAAGCTGTCGCCGCTGTGGGGCGTGCCCTTCGCGGGCATCCTGCTGTCGATCGCGCTGATGCCGCTGCTTGCGCCGTCTTTCTGGCATCACCACTACGGCAAGATATCCGCGGCCTGGGCACTGGCCTTCCTGCTGCCTTTTGCCGCCACCTACGGCGCGACGCTGGCCGGCGTGCAGCTGGTGCATGCGCTGGTGGCCGAGTACATCCCGTTCATCATCCTGCTGACGGCGCTGTTCACCGTGGCGGGCGGTATCCATATCCGGGGCAACCTGCGCGGCGCGCCGGGGCTCAACACGGCCATCCTCGCCATCGGCGCGGTGCTCGCAAGCTTCATGGGCACCACGGGGGCCTCGATGCTGCTGATACGGCCGCTGATCCGCGCCAACGACAACCGCGTGCACAGGGTGCATGTGATCGTGTTCTTCATCTTCATCGTGTCGAACGCGGGCGGCTCGCTCACGCCGCTGGGCGATCCGCCGCTGTTCCTCGGCTTCCTGAAGGGCGTCAGCTTTTTCTGGACCGTGCAGAACATCCTGCCCGAGACGCTCTTCATCCTGGCCGTGCTGCTGGCGTTGTTCTATTTCATCGACCGCCACTACTACCGCAAGGAAGGCGTGCTGCCGGTCGACCCGACGCCGGACACGACGGGCATCCGCTTCGACGGCGCCGCCAACTTCTGGCTGCTGGGCGGCATCGTCGCGCTGGTGCTGATGAGCGGCTTCTGGAAGTCGCCCGTGGTGTTCGACGTCTTCGGCACCGAAGTCGGCCTGCCGGGCCTGCTGCGCGACGTGGGGCTGGCGCTGATCGCGGTGGTCTCGTACAAGCTCACCGCGCCCAAGGTGCACGCGGACAACCAGTTCGAATGGGGGCCGATGGCCGAGGTGGCCAAGCTGTTCGCGGGCATCTTCCTGACCATCATCCCGGTGATCGCGATGCTCAAGGCCGGCACGCAAGGCCCGTTCGGCGCCATCGTCTCGGCCGTGACGCGCGCCGACGGCCAGCCCGATCCGGCGATGTACTTCTGGGCCACCGGCTTGCTGAGTTCCTTCCTCGACAACGCGCCGACCTACCTCGTGTTCTTCAACACCGCGGGCGGCGATCCGGCGACGCTGATGACCACCTATGCCTCCACGCTGGCCGCCATTTCGGCCGGGGCGGTGTTCATGGGCGCCAACACCTACATCGGCAACGCGCCGAACCTCATGGTCAAGGCCATCGCCGAGAGCCGCGGCGTGCGCATGCCGAGCTTCTTCGGGTACATGGCATGGTCGATGGCGATCCTGGTTCCGCTGTTCGTCATCTGCACCTTCATCTTCTTCCGCTGATCTTCTTCCTTCGACAAGAGACAACATCATGAGCAAGCCCAAGATCCTGGTCGCGCGCGCGATCTTTCCCGAGACCATCGAGCGCCTGTCGCAGCATTTCGAGGTCGAGTCGAACCAGTCCGACGAAAGCTGGAGCAAGGATCAGCTCATCGCGAAGCTGCAGGGCAAGGCGGGCGCCTTCACCACCGGCAGCGAGCGCATCGACGCCGCCGTGCTCGACGCCTGCCCCGACCTGAAGATCTGCGCCAACATGGCGGTGGGCTACAACAACTTCGACGTCGACGCGATGGCCGCGCGCGGCGTGCTCGGCACCAACGCGCCCGACGTGCTGACCGAGACCACGGCCGACTTCGGCTTCGCGCTGCTCATGGCCACGGCACGCCGCATCACCGAGAGCGAACACTTCCTGCGCGCGGGCAAGTGGCAGAAATGGAGCTTCGACATGTTCGCGGGCTCCGACATCCACGGCTCCACGCTGGGCATCATCGGCATGGGCCGCATCGGACAGGGCATTGCGAAGCGCGGCGCGCACGGCTTCGGCATGAAGGTGGTCTATCACAACCGCTCGAAGCTCGACGCCTCCCTCGAGGCCGAATGCAAGGCCAGCTACGTGAGCAAGGAAGAGCTGCTCAAGACCGCCGACCACGTGGTGCTGGTGGTGCCGTACTCGGCGGCTTCGCACCACACCATCGGCGCGGCGGAAATTGCGCTGATGAAGCCGACGGCCACGCTCGTCAACATCGCGCGCGGCGGCATCGTGGACGACGCGGCGCTGGCTGTTGCATTGCGCGAAAAGCGCATCGCCGCCGCCGGCCTCGACGTTTTCGAGGGCGAGCCTAAGGTCCATCCCGACCTGCTGACCGTGCCCAACGTCGTGCTCACGCCGCACATCGCCAGCGCCACCGTGCCCACGCGCCGCGCGATGGCCGACCTGGCAGCCGACAACCTCATCGCCTACTTCGGCGGCAAGGGGCCGCTGACGCCGGTCACGCCCGTGCCGGCCGCCCGCAAGTAAGAAGCAAGAGGCGACAACCAGACCTTGGACACTGCCCTTATCCTGATCGGACTGGCCGTACTCGCGGCCATCCAGCTCGTGCTGCTGATCTGGCTGCTGGCCCGTCGGCAGCCCCCGGCCGACCACAGCGACCTGCTGCGCGTGCTTGCCAGCATCGGCTCGGCCAACGAGCGCACCGAGCGCGAACTGCGCCGGGAAATCGCCGACAGCTCGCGCGGTGCCCGCCAGGAAACCACGCAGGCCTTTGCCACCTTCCAGCGCGCGCTGGTGCAGCAGGGCGCCGAGGCCACGCGCACGCAAAACGCGCAGCTCGATGCCTTTTCGCTGCAGCTCGCGTCGCTGCAGAAGACGCTGGCCGACACGCTCAATACGCAATTGCAGGGCCTGAGCGAATCGAACGCCCGCCGTCTTTCGGAGGTGCGCGCGACCATGGAGTCCCAGCTCGCGCAATTGCAGCAGACCAATGCCGCCAAGCTCGACGAGATGCGCAAGACCGTGGACGAGAAGCTGCAGAGCACGCTCGAAACCCGGCTGGGCGAAAGCTTCAAGCAGGTGGCCGACCGGCTCGAGCAGGTGCACAAGGGGCTCGGCGAAATGCAGACGCTGGCCGTCGGCGTCGGCAGCCTGCAGCGGGTGCTGACCAACGTGAAGACGCGCGGCGTGTTCGGGGAGGTGCAGCTCGAGGCCTTGCTCGAGCAGGTGCTCACGCCCGACCAGTTCGCCAAGCAGATCGAGACCAAGCCGCGCAGCGGGCAGCGCGTCGACTTCGCGATCCGCTTTCCGGGGCGAGGCGAGGAGGGCGCGCCCGTGTGGCTGCCGATCGACGCCAAGTTCCCGCGCGACGACTACGAGCGCCTGATCGACGCGCACGAGCGTGCCGACGCGCCCGGCGCGGAGCTGGCCGCCAAGGCGCTGGAGGCGCGCATCCGCACCGAGGCCAAGTCGATCGCCGACAACTACCTCGCCGCGCCACACACCACCGACTTCGCCATCCTCTTCCTGCCGGTCGAGAGCCTCTACGCCGAGGTGCTGCGCCGCCCCGGACTGATGGACGCCATCCAGCGCCAGCACCGGGTGACGCTGGCCGGCCCGACCACCTTGCTCGCCATGCTCAACAGCCTGCACATGGGCTTTCGCACGCTCGCGCTGGAGCAGCAGGCCTCCGAGGTCTGGAAGGTGCTGGGCGCGGTCAAGACCGAGTTCGAGCGCTACGGCGACTGGGTCGCGCGCATCAAGGAGCAGGTGGCCAAGGCGTCCGACACGCTCGACAAGGCCGACACGCGCGCCAAGCAGATGCGCCTGGCATTGCGCAAGGTCGAGGCCCTGCCCGAGGCGCAGTCGCAGGCGCTGCTGCCGCCCACCGCCGACAGCGAGGGCGACGACACCCCGTGAAAGGCTCCGAGCTTCTGCGCGTCATCGGCGCCCAGGTCTGCCTGCACGCCACCATGGCCGGCATGCGCCTCGCCACACCGCTGCTGGCGCTGCAGCAGGGCTACAGCGCGGCGGCGGTCGGCGTGCTGATCTCGCTGTTCGCGCTGACCCAGGTGTTCCTGGCGTTGCCCGCGGGGCGCTTCGCCGACCGGCATGGCTTCAAGCGGCCGCTGTGGCTGTCGGTGATCGCGGCGGTGGTCGGCGCGGGGCTGGTGGTGGTGTTTCCGGTGTTCCCGGTGATGTGCCTGTCGGCCTTGCTGACCGGCGGCGCCACCGGCGCGACCGTCATTGCGCTGCAGCGGCATGTGGGCCGCTCCGCCCATGATCCGACGCAGCTCAAGCGCGTGTTCAGCTGGCTCGCCATTGCGCCTGCGGCAGCCAATTTCGTCGGGCCTTTCCTGGCCGGCATGCTGATCGACCACGCAGGCCGCGCGCCGGCGGACATGCTGGCCTTCCGCGTCTGCTTCGCGGTGATGGCCGCGCTGCCGCTGGTCTGCTGGTTGCTCGCACGCGGCGCTCACGAGCCGCCGCCCACGCCGCCGCTGGCCGGTGCCGTGCCCACGCGCGCCTGGGACCTGCTGCGCGAGCCGATGTTCCGGCGCCTGCTCTTCGTGAACTGGCTGCAGTCGTCGAGCTGGGACGTGCATGCCTTCGTGCTGCCGGTGCTGGGGCACGACCGGGGCATCAGCGCTTCGGTGATCGGCTCGATCCTCGGCGCTTTCGCGGTCGCGGCGGCCGTCATTCGGGTGGTGCTGCCGGTGATCGCATCGCGCGCCTCGGAGCGCGGCGTGATCCTGAGCTCCACCGTGGTGACGGCGCTGGTGTTCGCGGTCTATCCGCTGCTCGACGCGGCCTGGGCCATGGGCGTGTGCTCGGTGATCCTGGGCTTTGCGCTGGGGGCAGTGCAGCCGATGGTGATGAGCATGCTGCACCAGATCACGCCGCACACGCGGCACGGCGAGGCGCTGGGGCTGCGGCTGATGACCATCAACGCGTCGAGCGTGGCGATGCCGATGCTTTTCGGCTCGCTCGGCGCGCTGATCGGCATTGCCGGCGTGTTCTGGGTGGTCGGCGGCGTGCTGGCGCTGGGTGCGCGCGCCACCTGGGGCCTGAAGGCCTGAGATGGCGCCGCCGCCTGCGGCGGACCCGGGTCAGAGCTTGTAGAAGCGCTTGATCGCGTTCCAGGCGTCGTCGGGCGCGTCGACGTACTCGAAGAGCTTCACGTCGCCCGGCGAAATGACGCCCTCGTCGACGAGGAAGTCGAAGTCGATCAGCCGCTTCCAGTAGTCAGAGCCGAACAGCACGATCGGCACCGGCTTCGACTTCTTGGTCTGCACCAGCGTGATCACCTCGAACAGCTCGTCGAGCGTGCCGAAGCCGCCCGGAAACGCCACCAGCGCCTTCGCACGCATCATGAAATGCATCTTGCGGATCGCGAAGTAGTGGAACTTGAAGCTCAGCGCCGGCGTGACATACGGATTGGCTTCTTCCTCCATCGGCAGCGCGATGGCCAGGCCGACCGAGAGGCCGCCGCCTTCATGCGCGCCGCGGTTGGCCGCCTGCATGATGCCGGGACCGCCGCCGGTGCAGACGAACAGCTTGTCCTGCGGCTCCTTGTCGTTGCTGTACTGCGCGACCAGCTTGCCGAAGGCGCGTGCCTTCTCGTAGTAGTGCGAGTTGCGCGCGAGACGGCGCCAGCGCTCGGAGGCGGCCGCATCGCCGGCCGCATCGGCCTGGGCGATCATGGCGGCGGCGTCTTCCTCGCTGCGGAAACGCGCGCTGCCGAACACCACCACGGTGTTCTCGATGCCGTGGGCGCGCTGCTCGACGTCGGGCTTCATCAGCTCGAGCTGCATGCGGATGCCGCGGGTTTCGCGGCGCAGCAGGAATTCGGGGTCGGCGAAGGCGATGCGCGAGGGATCGGGGTCGAGCGGGAGGCCCTGGTCGGCGTGGGACTGGAGCGTGGCCCAGGCGTCGGCCAGGCGTTTGTCGTGAAGATCGTGCGTGTTGTTCATGAAGAAACGGGACAGATGGACCTGCGTGATTGTGCAGCGTTGCAACCAGTGTGCCCGGAAACGAAAAAGGCTCCTTGCGGAGCCTTTCTACAGGGTGGTGGTCGATCGGCCGGTGAGGCTCAGACGCGCTTGCGGTATTCGCCGGTGCGCGTGTCGATTTCGATCTTGTCGCCTTGCGAGACGAACAGCGGCACGGGCACTTCGAAGCCGGTGGCGATCTTGGCGGGCTTCATGACTTTGCCCGAGGTGTCGCCCTTGACGGCGGGTTCGGTCCAGGTGATTTCGCGCTCGACGCTGGTCGGCAGTTCGACCGAGATGGCCTTGCCGTCGTAGAACACCACTTCGACGGCCATGCCGTCTTCGAGGTAGTTCAGGGCGTCGCCCATGTTCTCGGCTTCGACTTCGTACTGGTTGTATTCGGCGTCCATGCAGACATACATGGGGTCGGCGAAGTACGAGTAGGTGCACTCCTTCTTGTCCAGCACGATCTGGTCGATCTTGTCGTCGGCCTTGAAGACCACTTCGGTGTTGAAGTTGGCGATCAGGCTCTTCATCTTCATGCGCACGGTGGCGGAGTTGCGGCCGCCGCGGCTGTATTCGGTCTTGAGGACGACCATCGGGTCCTTGCCGTGCATGATGACGTTGCCGGCGCGGATTTCTTGAGCGATTTTCATAACAGGGTCTCTGGATGTTGGCCGCTCGGTGCGCGGAGCCATCGACGGTATGTGCCGGTGTTGCTGGCCCCGCGGTACATGTCCCGCGGCAGGTTTAGCGGAGAGCATCACGGACCGAAGGAATCCGGGCCGAAATCCGCAAAGCCCGCTATTTTAGCTTTTTTGGCCGACCATTTCCTGCAGTTGCGTGACGAGATCGTCCTGCGCGAGCAGGCGCTCGCGGGCATTCCGGGCGGTTTCGCGCCACGGACCCTGCATTTCCAGCGGCGGCAATGGCCCGTCGCCGAAGCCGTTCCAGGCGTGGTGAAAAAGCCGCAGCGAGGGCGGGGCGCCCAGCCAGTCCAGCCAGGCGCCGAGCTTGACGTGGTGCGCGTCGTCATCCTGCGGGTAGATCTGCCAGACCAGCGGCGCGCCCGCCCAGAGCCCGCGCACCAGCGAATCCTCGCCGCGCACGAAGTTCAGGTCGCAGGCCCAGAGCAGGTGGTCGAAATCGGGCTGGGTGAGATAAGGCAGGTATGAAATTGATAGCGCGCCGCGCGCTTCTTCCGCGCCGAGCAGTGCCCTGACCGCCTGAGCGGCGCGCCCGGCCGTCACCAGCAGCCGCGTGTGTTCAGGGCCGTGCGCCAGTTGTGCCAGCAGCGCGGCCAGCGCCGGCGGCTCGTAGCAGAACAGCGACACCAGGCGCTCGCCGGCTTGCCACGGAATCTGCCGTCCGGAAAGCCACCGCGTGCGGTCGAAGCCGGCCTGCCGCGCCGCAAGGTCGGCCTCCCGGAGCAGGCCGCCGGTCGCGGGCGTGAAGCCAGGGTAGAAGAAGCGCTTGGTCAACCCTGCGCCCGGACCCCGGAACACCGGGGAGGGCAAGCCGTGCAGCCGTTCCACGTATGGCTCGGCCGACAGGTATTCGAGATTGATCCAGGCCTTGCCCGGTGTTTCTGCAAAACGCGCGATCAGCTCCGGCGCCGGTTCGCAGCCGAAGGCCTCGACCAGCACGTCGGGCGGGGGCTGCGCCACGGCTGCCTGCAGCGCGGCGGCATCCAGCCAGTCGATCACTCGCACGCCTTCGTGTCCCGACGGCGCCATCCAGCGCAGCGCGGCCGCGTCGTCGATCCACAGCCGCACGCTTTGGCCGCGTACCGCCAGTTGGCAGGCCAGCCGCCAGCAGACGCCCAGGTCGCCGTGGTTGTCGATGACCCGGCAGAAGATGTCCCATTGCCTCGATTGCATAGGTCGCGAGTGTGCCCGTGTTCCGCGGCGTCGCTTGCTATGCTGGCCGGCACAACAACCACCGGAGAGAGACCATGAGGATGCAGAACTTCCGCGCCGTGAAGACCGTGCTCGCCGCGTCGCTGGCCCTGTGCGGCATGACCGCCGCGCTGGCGCAGACGCCAACGCCGCCGCCATCGCTCACGCCGCAGCAGCAGCGCTTTCACGACATCTACAAGGAGCTGGTGGAAATCAACACCACCCATTCGGTGGGAGACAACACGGTGGCCGCGCGCGCCATGGAAAAGCGCCTGATCGAAGCGGGCTTCGCGCCGGGCGACATCCAGATCTTCGAGCCGTTCCCGAAGAAGGGCAACCTGGTGCTGCGCTTCAAGGGCGACGGCAGCAAGAAGCCGCTGCTCCTGCTTGCCCACATCGACGTGGTCGAGGCCCGCCGCGAGGACTGGAAGACCGATCCGTTCAAGCTGCAGGAAACCGGCGGCTACTTCACCGCGCGCGGCTCCATCGACGACAAGGCCATGGCCTCGGCGCTGGTGTCGGTGGTGGGGCAGCTCAAGCAGGAAGGCTTCAAGCCGAAGCGCGACATCATCCTCGCGCTGACCGCCGACGAAGAGCGCGGCGACGCGCTGAGCAACGGCGCCTTCTGGCTCATCAACAACAAGCCCGAACTGCTGCAGGCGGAGTTCGGCATCAACGAAGGCGGTGGCGGTGAACTGCGCGGCGGCAAGCCGAACCTGCACCGCATGCAGGTGGCCGAGAAGATGTACACCACCTACATGCTGGAAGTGCGAGACGTCGGCGGCCACAGCTCGGTGCCGACCAGGAGCAACCCGATCTACGCGCTGTCGGCGGGGCTGGAGCGGCTGGGCAATTTCAATTTCCCGGTCAAGCTGGCCGATGTCACCAAGACCTACTTCGCGCGCAGCGCGCCGTTTGCCACCGGCCAGCTGGCCGACGACATGCGCGCGGTGGGCGCTGGCAACCCCGACCCCTCGGTGATCGAGCGCATGTCGGCCAATCCGGCCTACAACGCGCAATTCCGCACCACCTGCGTCGCGACGATGGTGCAGGCCGGCCACGCCGAGAACGCGCTGCCGCAGTCGGCCAAGGCCACGGTCAACTGCCGCATCCTGCCGCACGACGACCCCGACGAGGTCGAGCGCCTGCTGACCCAGGCGGTCGGCAACGACAAGATCGTGGTGCGCAACATGGGCAAGCCGCTGCGCAGCCCGGCTTCGCCGCTGAACGGCGACCTGGTCAAGACGGTGGAGTCGCTCACCCAGCAGATGTGGCCGGGCGTGCCCGTGGTGCCGGCCATGAGCACCGGCGCCACCGACAGCCGCTTCATGCGCAATGCCGGCATCCCGATGTACGGCGTGACCGGCATGTTCCTGGAGCCCGCCGATGCGCGCGCCCACGGGCTGGACGAGCGCATAGAGATCCAGCGCCTGTACGACGGGCGCGAGTTCCTGTACCGGCTGGTCAGCGAGCTCGCGAAGTAGGCGTACCCGGCGCTTTTCGGGGCGTCAGGGCGTGAAGGTATCGCCCAGCACGATGCCTTCGCGACGCGGATCGGCCCCGCCGGTCAGCGTCGGCTTGCCGCCGACGTTGGTGCGGATGATGGTGCTGGTGCCGCTGGACTGGGCGCCAAAATTCACCACGTGGCCCAGGTCGCGCAGTCCTGTGATCAGCGGGTCGCTGTTGCCGCTGTTGGCGGTGTTCACGTTGGGATGCTCGCCGCCGACGTTGGTGGCGCTGTAGGTGCCGCCGGGGGTGGCCGCCGAGTTGGTGGCGCCGAAGTCGACCAGCGACGTGGCCTGCTGGGCATCGAGTCCCCAGTCGAGCGCACCCACGAGGGTTTTCACCACGTACTGAATGATGGTGCCGCCGCCCGGCGAGCCGGTGCCCATGACGAACTCGCCCATGCTGCCGTCGGCGTTCTTCCTGAAGACGAGCGTGGGCGCCATCGTGCTGCGTGGCCGCTTGCCCGGCGCGACGCGGTTGGCGACCTTGATGCTCGGGTCGGTCGTGTCGTTCGGATTGGCCGAGAAGTCCGTGAGCTGGTTGTTCAGCATGAAGCCTTGTGTCATGTGGAACGAGCCCAGCGTGCTTTCCACCGTGGTGGTCATCGAGACCACGTTGCCCTGCTTGTCAACGATGGTGAAGTGCGTGGTGCCGAGCTCCTCGGTCTTGTCGATGCCCAGCGGCACCGAGCCGAGGTTGCCGGCTTGGGCGAGGCCCATGCTCTTCGTCAGGCTGATGAGGCTGGCGCGGCTTTGCAGGTACGGCTTGTTGATCAGCGAGTCGACGGAGCCGTTCGGCAGCGGGATGAAGTCGGTGTCGGCCACGTACTTGTCGCGGTCGGCGTATGCGAGGCGCTCGGCTTCGCTCACCAGGTGGACGCCCATCACGGTGGGCTTGCCGCCTTCAAGGTCGATGGCGGTCGGTTTGTAGAGGCCCAGGTTGAAGGTCTCAAGGATGCCCAGGCTCGCCACAACCGCGATGCCCCCTGACGATGGCGGCGACATGCTGCACACGTAGTAGTCGCGATAGGTGCCGCACACAGGGTCGCGGCGCTTGGCCTTGTAGTTGGCCAGGTCTGACATCGTGGTCACGCCTGGCGTGATGGCCGAGCCGTCGTTCGCTGCGGTGGTGATGCCGATCTTGTCGACGATGCCCTGTGCGATGCTGCCCGAGTAGAACGCGCCGGCGCCTTGCGTGGCGATGGTGTTCAGCGTCTTGGCGTAGGCCGGATTCGTGATCTTGGTGCCCAGGGCCTTGGGCGAGCCGTCGGCGTTGAAGAAATATGCAGTGGCTTCGGCGTCGCGCTTCAGGTTCGTGGCCGAGGACGAGATGGCTGCAGCCATGCGCCCGCCGATAGGGAAGCCGTCGGAAGCCAGCGTGATGCCGTACCCGAACAGGTCTTTCCAGGGGAGCTTGCCGTGGTCCTGGTAGGCGATGTCGAGCATGCGGACCGCTCCGGGCGTGCCGATCGAGCGTCCGCTGGCGCGCGCGCCACCGGGCTTGGGCGCCGTGGTGTCGGCGCCGGTCTGGTCGATGTAGCGCAGGTAGTTCTCGGTGGCCGCGGCGGGCGCAGTCTCGCGGCCGTCATAGGCTTGCACCTTCTTCGTGACCGCATCGTAGTGGAGCATGAAGGCGCCGCCGCCCAGGCCGCTCGACTGCGGCTCGACCAGGCCGAGCACTGATTGCACCGCCACCGCCGCATCGACCGCGCTGCCGCCGGCCTTGAGGATGTCGCAGCCGGCACGCGTGGCCAGTGGATGGTTGGCGACCACCATGTAGTTCTTGGCGTAGACCAGCTTGTGGCCTGGCACATAACCCGAGGCCGGTTCGGGCGCTGCGGGGTCGCCAGCGTCGCCGGAACCCACCACGACCGAGGAACTCGTGCCCGCCGTGAGGCAGCCGTTGTCGGCGACGGGAGCCGGCGGCTGGGAGTTGTTCGCGTTCATGGCTGCAATGGCAGCGAGCAGGGCTGTGTTGTCCTGGGTGTTGCTGCCGCCGCCGCAGCCCGCCAGGGTCAGCGAGAGTGCGAGGGGCGTCACTGCCCACCACGCGTGCGCGTGATTCTTCTTCATGGAGTTTCCCGAGTAGTTATGCTTAAAAAACACGGGCGCTCCTCGCGCCCGTGTGTCCATTCTTCAGCAGGTTTTGTTCCAGCCCTGTCGGGTTTGCGATAGGTGCGCGCCGGGCCGTGCGCCGCACGCCACAATAGCCGCCATGTCAGACGTGCATTCCGATCAATTGCTCAGCGAAGTCGCGGCCTTGCCGCAGCTGCCCGGGGTCTATCGCTATTTCGACGCCGCGGGCGCGGTGCTGTATGTGGGCAAGGCGCGCAACCTCAGGAAGCGGGTCGCCAACTACTTCCAGAAGAGCCACGGCGGCACCCGCATCGGGCACATGATCTCGAAGATCGCGCGCATGGAGACCACGGTGGTGCGCTCCGAGGCCGAGGCGCTGCTGCTCGAGAACAACCTGATCAAGACGCTCAAGCCGCGCTACAACATCCTGTTTCGCGACGACAAGAGCTACCCCTATCTCAAGATCGCGTCGCACCAGTTTCCGCGGCTGGCCTACTACCGCGGCGCGGTCGACAAGAAGCACCGCTATTTCGGGCCGTACCCCAGCGCCTGGGCGGTGAAGGAGTCGATCCAGCTGCTGCAGAAGGTGTTTCGCCTGCGCACCTGCGAGG
>PJUC01000355.1_pt1 | contig 22145 bp, 17 predicted proteins | sample 1512161 | NCBI WGS metagenome assembly PJUC01 (sample SAMN08177676, study PRJNA422409) | Soil metagenome, whole genome shotgun sequencing project. | isolation source: Soil enriched on filter paper | place: USA: Madison | collected 2015-01-15
GCCTGTTCTTCGCCGTTGTGCTGCCGCTGCTGAAGCCGGTGATCGTCACGGTGATCGTGGTGCAGGCGGTCTTCGTCTATGGCGACTTCCAGAACCCGCTGTACTTCCTGCCCGGCAACGACTACCCCACGGTGCAGCTGGGCCTGTACAACTTCCAGAGCCAGACCGTGAGCCAGTTCAACCTGCTGTTCATGTACATCCTGCTGACGACGATCCCGCCGCTGATCATGTACATCTTCTTCAACCGGCAGATCGTCGCCGGCATGACCAGCGGGGCGATCAAGGGCTGATGGAGCAGCAAGAGCGGGCGCTCGCCGCGTATGTGGACTCGGTGCGCGGCGAGCCCGGTGCTCTGGGCGTGGTGCTCGTGGGGTCGGTCGCGCAGGGCCGCGAGCGCGGGGACTCCGATGTCGACGTGTACCTCGTCGTCGACGACGAACGGTTCGAGGCTGAGACGGCGCGGGGCAGATTCGCCTGGATCGAGCGCCACGACGTCGACTACCCCGGCTCGTACATCGACATCAAGCTCGCCAGCCCGTCATACCTCCGTGCGGCGGTGGAGCGGGCCGACGATCCGACGCGGGCGTCGTTCCTCGGCGCTCGCGTCGCATGGAGCGAGCTACCCGGCCTCGACCAGACGCTGGCGCGCATCGCGACGCTCCCCCACGACGTCTGGGCGGAGCGCATCGACTCCCACGTCGCGCAGGCCCGGCTGTACGGCGGGTACTTCCTGCGCCAAGCCGTCGAGCGCGGCGACGAGTTCCTGCGGCGGCACGCCGGGCTGCATCTCGCCCTGGCAGCGGCGCGGGCGGCGCTCGCGGCGAACCAGGTGATGCTGCCGGGCCCCAAGTACGTCTCGAAGCTGGTGCGGTCGGTGTCGACGCCCGAGGGCTTCGTCGCCGCGTGGCAGCGCGTCGTAGACGATCCCGACATCGAGTCGGGAGACGAGCTGCTGCGCGCCCTCGATGCTTGGCTGGGCGACGGACTCACCGCCGAGGCGACGCTGTCGACCTTCATCCGCGACAACGAGCTGCACTGGCTGCGAGGTGGTGTGCCCGCGGAGTTCTGGTGAACGCTTTCCCACTTGCAAGAAACCGCCTCGCCATCTATCGTTGAAACGATTCATGAACCGGATGCCGCACCAGCCGCATCCCCCGTCCCACAGGAGCCCTCCATGCCGAGCACCGCAACGAAGCGGGTCTGCTTCCAGCTCGTGGTCCGGCCCGAGCTGCTCGACGAGTACATCGAGCGCCACACGCCGGTGTGGCCCGACATGCTCGCTGAGATCGCCGCCGCCGGTCGTCGCAACTACTCGCTGTTCCTGGGCGACGGCGGGCGACTGATCGGGTACTACGAGACCGACGACGACGAGGCCGCCCAGGCCTACCTCGCGAACTCCGAGGTCGCCGCACGCTGGGAGGCCGAGATGGGACGCTTCTTCGTCGGCCTCGACGGCCGACCCGATCAGGCGGCCACTCCCCTCGCCGAGATCTTCAACCTCCACGACCAACTGACCGCGGCGCAGGCTGCGGTCACCGCATCCGAGAACGAGAGCACCGCATCATGACGACGCTGTCACCCGACATCCTGTCCACCCTCGAGGGGCAGGGCATCGAGCTGCCCAGCTGGGCGTTCGGCAACTCCGGCACCCGCTTCCGTGTGTTCACGACGCCGGGCACGCCCCGTGACCCGTACGAGAAGATCGCCGACGCGGCGCAGGTGAACGCTTTCACGAAGCTCGCGCCGAGCGTCGCGCTGCACATCCCGTGGGACAAGGTCGACGACTACGCCGATCTGCGCCGTCACGCAGAGGACCTGGGTGTGAGCCTGGGCACGATCAACTCGAACACGTTCCAGGACGAGGACTACAAGTTCGGTGCGCTCACGCACCACGACGACCGCATCCGCCAGAAGGCGATCGATCACCACTTCGAGTGCATCGACATCATGCACGCGACCGGTTCGCGCGACCTGAAGATCTGGCTGGCCGAGGGCTCGAACTACCCGGGCCAGGGCGACATGCGCGCCCGCCAGGACCGCCTGCAGGACTCGCTGCAGCAGATCTACGCGCGCCTCGGGGACGAGCAGCGGCTGGTGCTGGAGTACAAGTTCTTCGAGCCGGCGTTCTATCACACCGACGTTCCGGACTGGGGCACCTCGTACGCGCAGGTCGCCGCCCTCGGCGACAAGGCGATGGTCTGCCTCGACACCGGCCACCACGCGCCGGGCACCAACATCGAGTTCATCGTGATGCAGCTGCTGCGGCTCGGAAAGCTCGGCTCGTTCGACTTCAACTCGCGGTTCTACGCCGACGACGACCTGATCGTGGGCGCGGCCGACCCGTTCCAGCTGTTCCGCATCATCTTCGAGGTCATCCGCGGCGGCGGCCTGAACAACTCCGACGTGGCGTTCATGCTCGACCAGTGCCACAACGTCGAAGACAAGATCCCGGGCCAGATCCGCTCGGTGCTCAACGTCCAGGAGATGACGGCGCGCGCGCTGCTCGTCGACGCCGACGCCCTCGCCGCTGCACAGCAGGCCAACGACGTGCTCGCGGCCAACGCCGTCTTCATGGACGCGTTCTACACCGACGTGCGCCCGGCGCTGGCCGAGTGGCGCGAGTCGCGCGGACTCGCGGGCGACCCGATGGCGGCGTACGCGGCATCCGGCTATCAGTCGAAGATCGCGGCGGACCGCGTCGGCGGCACGCAGGCCGGCTGGGGCGCCTGAGCGCCCATCCAGACACACCCGGGGCTCGGGCTGCCGATCCCCGAGCCCCGGGTGCACCACCATGAACCGCTCCGCAGTCGCTTTCTGCGGGAACGGACACGACCGAAACCGCAGAAGGTGACTGCGGAGCATCCATCGAAGGAACATGATGAGCGAGCCGTACCCCGCCGCCGACGGCCTCGTGCGCGTCTACCCCGCACGCGAGCCGAACGGCACGGGCCTGGTGTGGGCGCACGGCGGCGGGTTCGCGTTCGGCGACCTCGACATGCCCGAGTCCGACTGGGTCGCCTCGCAGCTCGCGGCGCGCGGCACGACGGTCGTCTCGGTCGACTACCGTCTGGCGCCTGTCCCCGAAGAGTGGGATGCCGGCGGCCGGGCACCCGGCGGGCACCACTACCCTGCGGCGTCGGACGACATGCTCTCGGCCTGGTCGTGGACCGTCGGCAACGCCGACCGGCTCCGCGTCGATCGCACGCGCATCGCGATCGGCGGCACGAGCGCCGGCGGCAACCTCGCTGCCGGCGCCGCACTGCGCCTGATCGAACGGCGCGCCGAGGTGCGTCCGGCCGTCGCGCTGCTGGCCTACCCGACCCTCCTCGCCGTGCAGCCGGCACCCGACGCCGCGCTGCGCGCCGCGCTCGACGCGCAGCCCGAGGCCGACCGGTTCGGTCCCGGCATGGTGCTCGCGATGTACGAGAACTACCTCGGCGGCTCCGTCGACCGCGCCCCGCTCGGCGCGATCCCGGGCCTTGCCCGCCCCGTCGACCTGGTGCAGTTCCCGCCGACGCTCATGGTCAACGGCGAGGTCGACGAGCTGCGGGTCTCGGGCGAGGCATTCGCTGCGGCGCTGCGCGCCGCGGGACGCCCGGTCGAGATCGTCACCGAGCCGGGCACCGAGCACGGCCATCTGAACCGTCCGCAGGAGCCCGCGGCATCCCTCACTCTCGAGCGCTTCGCGACCCGGCTCGCCGCGCTGCCCGCACTCGCCTCCCACCGCCAGACTTCCCCGGTCGTCTGACGCAGCACGTCGCGCGATCGCCCCAGACCACACACGAAGGAACCCGATCATGACCAATCCGGCCGTCACCGACCTGATCGCCCGGTCGAACCGCCTCGGCGCCGACCCGAAGAACACCAACTACGCAGGCGGCAACACGTCGGCGAAGGGGACCGAGACCGATCCGGTCACGGGTGAGCCGGTGGAGCTGCTGTGGGTCAAGGGCTCCGGCGGCGACCTCGGAACTCTCACGCCCGAGGGCCTCGCGGTGCTGCGCCTGGACCGCATGCGCGCGCTCGTCGACGTGTACCCGGGTGTGGAGCGCGAAGACGAGATGGTCGCCGCGTTCGACTACTGCCTGCACGGCAAGGGCGGTGCGGCCCCCTCGATCGACACTGCGATGCACGGACTCGTGGATGCCGCACACGTCGATCACCTGCACCCCGACGCCGGCATCGCCATCGCGACGGCCGCGGACGGCGAAGAGCTCACCGCGAAGATCTTCGGCGACAAGGTCGTGTGGGTGCCGTGGCGTCGCCCCGGCTTCCAGCTGGGCCTGGACATCGCCGCCATCAAGGAGCAGAACCCGCAGGCGATCGGCACGATCCTCGGCGGCCACGGCATCACCGCGTGGGGCGACACGTCCGACGAGGCCGAGGCCAATTCGCTGTGGATCATCGAGACCGCCCAGGCGTACATCGACGCCAACGGCACGGCCGACCCGTTCGGCGGCGTGCGCGCCGGGTTCGAGGCGCTGCCCGAGGCCGAGCGCCGCGCCAAGGCCGCCGCCCTGGCCCCCACGATCCGTGGCCTCGCGTCGACCGACAAGCCCATGGTCGGCCACTTCACCGACGACGTCGTCGTCACCGACTTCCTCGCGTCCGAGCGTGCGCCCGAGCTCGCCGCACTCGGCACCAGCTGCCCCGACCACTTCCTGCGCACCAAGGTCAAGCCGCTGATCCTCGATCTGCCCGCCGACGCGACGGTCGAAGCATCCCTCGTCCGCCTCGCGGAGCTGCACGAAGCGTACCGGGCGGACTACCAGGCGTACTACGACGCGCACGCCACCGCCGAGAGCCCCGCGATCCGCGGCGCCGACCCGCTCATCGTGCTGGTGCCGGGCGTGGGGATGTTCTCGTACGGCGCGAACAAGCAGACCGCGCGCGTCGCGGGTGAGTTCTACGTCAACGCGATCAACGTGATGCGCGGTGCCGAGGCGCTGTCGACGTACACGCCCATCTCGGACGCCGAGAAGTTCCGCATCGAGTACTGGGCCCTCGAAGAGGCCAAGCTGCAGCGCATGCCCAAGCCCAAGACCCACCAGGGCCGCATCGCCCTGGTCACCGGCGCGGCATCGGGCATCGGCAAGGCGATCGCGGTCCGTCTGGCCACCGAGGGCGCGTGCGTCGTCGTCGCCGACCTCGACCTCGAGAAGGCGCAGGCCGCCGCCGCCGAGCTCGGCGGCACCGACGTCGCGATCGGCGTCGCGGCGAACGTCGCCGACGCCGACGCGATCCAGGCCGCGTTCGATGCCGCCGTCCTCGCCTTCGGCGGCGTCGACCTGGTCGTCAACAACGCCGGGCTGTCGCTGTCGAAGCCGCTGCTGGAGACCACCGAGAAGGACTGGGACCTGCAGCACGACGTGATGGCGAAGGGCTCCTTCCTCGTCTCGAAGGCCGCAGCGAAGATCCTCATCGAGCAGAAGCTCGGCGGCGACGTGATCTACATCTCGTCGAAGAACTCGGTGTTCGCCGGCCCGAACAACATCGCGTACTCGGCCACGAAGGCCGACCAGGCCCACCAGGTGCGCCTGCTCGCGGTCGAGCTCGGCGAGCACGGCGTGCGCGTCAACGGCATCAACCCCGACGGCGTCGTGCGCGGCTCGGGCATCTTCGCATCGGGTTGGGGCGCCAACCGCGCCGCGACCTACGGCGTGAAGGAAGAGGACCTGGGCCAGTTCTACGCCAACCGCACGATCCTCAAACGCGAGGTCGTGCCCGAGAACGTCGCCGACGCGGTCTACGTGCTGACCGGTCCCGAGCTCAGCCGCACCACCGGCCTGCACATCCCCGTCGACTCCGGCGTCGCCGCCGCCTTCCTACGATGAGTGCGGGTTCCGAGGTTCGGCGCCACTTCCCTGTTGTGGCGCCCCAGATCGGTGACGCCCTGACAGAAAAGTGCAGCCGCACGCTCACGGGGTGCCCCTCGTGAGCGGCACGTCGACGGACGAGGCGGCGCGCGTCGTCGCGGCCGTCGACCTCGGGGCAACCAGCGGCCGCGTCATGCTCGGCTACGTCGGAGAGGGCACCCTGCGCCTCGAGCAGGTCGCCCGGTTCTCCAACGGTCCCGTCGAACGGCCCGACGGCCTGCACTGGGATTTCGACGCGCTGTATCGACACATCGTCGCGGGCCTCACCGAGGCGCTGCGCCGCGAACCGGGTATCGCCAGCATCGGCATCGACTCGTGGGCCGTCGACTACGGCCTCGTGAACGGTGGTGAGCTGCTGGCCGAGCCGTTCCACTACCGCGACGAGCGCACCGTGCGGGGAGTGGATGCCGTCCACCAGATCGCTCCGTCCGCCGAGCTGTATCGCCGCAACGGCCTGCAGTTCCTGCCGTTCAACACGCTCTACCAGTACGCCGTCGAGGGACGCCTGGCCGATGCCGAGGTCGCCCTCCTCATCCCCGACCTCGTGGCGTTCCTGCTCACGGGCGTCCGCGCGGCGGAGCGCACGAACGCCTCGACCACGGGCCTGGTCGATGTCCGCACCGGCGAGTGGGACCTGGAGCTGGTCGAACGCCTCGGGATTCCGGCATCCGTCCTCCCGCCTCTGGTCGACCCGGGACAGGCCATCGGCACGCTGCACGGCCAGGCGCGCGAGCGCATCGGCGCGCCGCTGGAAGTGGTCGCGGTGGGCTCGCACGACACCGCTTCAGCGGTCGTCGCGGTACCCCTCAGCTCCCCCGACGCGGCGTACATCTCGTGCGGCACGTGGGGACTCGTGGGTGTCGAGCTCGACGCACCCGTCGTCAGCGACGACGCCCGCGCGGCGAACTTCACCAACGAGGGCGGCGTCGACGGACGCGTCCGGTTCCTGCACAACGTCACGGGCCTCTGGCTGCTGAGCGAGGCCGTGCGCACGTGGGAGGCCGAGGACGGCGCATCGATCGACCTGGCCGCGCTGCTCCTCGAGGCCGCGGCCGTGACGGGCGGCGTCCCACTGTTCGACGCGAACGACGCGCGCCTCTCGGCGCCGGGCGACATGCCCGCCCGCATCGCGGCGGTCCTCGCCGAGGGCGGAGCCGTCGTGCCGCAGACTCGAGGCGCTTTCGCTCGGAGCATCGTCGAGAGCATCGCGCAGGCGTTCGCCGATGCCGTGGCGATCGCGGGCGACCTCACCGGGCGCGACATCGACGTGATCCACATCGTGGGCGGCGGCGCGCTCAACCGCCTGCTGTGCCAGGCCACCGCCGACCGCTCGGGGCTTCCCGTGCTCGCCGGCCCGGTCGAGGCCACCGCACTCGGCAACGTGCTGGTGCAGGCCCGCGCGCACGGCTGGTTCGGCGCCGACGCCACCCTGGAGGACCTGCGGCGCGCGGTGGCGGCATCCGTCTCGCCGGTTCGCTACGAGCCGGGCGCGTGACCGGCCACGGCGCCGCGTTCGACTGGGTGCGCCGCCACGTCGAGGCGGGCCGTCTGCCCAGCGCCGTGCTCGGCGTGGCGACGGCCGACGGCGTCGTGGCGCTCGACGCCTTCGGCGCGACGCACGGCCGCCCGGCCCGGGTCTCTGACCCGTACTGGCTGTTCTCGATCACGAAGGTGCTCACCGGGCTGACCGCGGCCCGAGCGGTCGAGCGCGGGGTGCTCACGACCGAGATGCCACTGACCGACGCGATCCCCGAGTTCGGCGCAGGACGCGACGCCGACGACGTGGTGCGCCTGCGGCACCTCGTGAGCCATACCGCCGGCATCCCCGAGCCGACGCTCGATCCCGCCGAGGGGCTGCGCGCCGCACTGCTCGCGCCCGGCCGCGACTTCGCCGCCGGCACCGCATCGCGCTACTCGACGGTGGCGTTCGACGGCATCGTCGAGCTCATCCGTCACACCGCCGGGTGGGAGTGGGATGCCGACATCGCGGCGTGGTCGGCCGGGCTCGGCGCCACCGGGTTCACGCTCGACGCGGGCGCAGACCCGCACACGGTGGTCGACGCCGAACGCCTCGGTCTCGACATGCGGGGCTTCGCGAGCCACCGCAATCCGGGCGCCGGAATGATCGGCACCGCCGGCGACCTGCTCGCGCTCGGCTCCGCGCTGCTGCGCATCGGACGCGGCGAGACGGGCGGCGTCGTCCAGCCTGCGACGCTCGCGATGATGCGACGACCGCTCACCGGCGACATCCCACGACTCGACCCGTACCCGGCGTCGGCGGGGCAGGACTGGGGCTTCACGTTCAACCTGCGCACGCGGGCGCCCGGGCTCATCGACCGCGACGTGTACGGACACGCCGGGTGGGCCGGGACCGAGTTCTGGGTGCACCCGACGGCCGGTGTCGCCTACGTGCTGCTGACGAATCAGGCGGACCGCCCGGGAGTCGACGCCGACGAGCTCGACAACGCGGTGGTGTCCGGCGTGTGAGAAGCTCGGTCACCACGGAGCCATTTCGCTAGATAAGCTAGCGATATGGCTCAGGCTTCACGCCGCCGTTGGGCGGGTCTCGTCTTCATCAGCGTCGCCGTGGCGCTCATCATCGTCGACTCGACGATCGTGAACGTGGCGATCCCCGCGATCGTCGACGACCTCGGCATCACCTCCAGCGAAGTCCAGTGGGTACAGGAGGCGTACACCCTCGTCTTCGCATCGCTGCTGATCGTGTTCGGCAGTCTCGCCGACAGATGGGGACGACGACGACTGCTCATCACCGGCGTCGTCATCTTCACGCTGGCGTCCGTCGGCGCGGCGCTGGCGACGTCGGGCGAGCTGCTGATCGCGGCCCGGCTCGTGCAGGGCGTCGGCGGCGCGATGATGCTGCCGACGACCCTCTCGCTCCTCAACGCGACCTTCCGGGGCCGTGAGCGCGCGATCGCCTTCGCGGTGTGGGGCTCGACGATCGGCGGCATGGCCGCCGTCGGCCCCCTCCTGGGCGGGTGGCTCACGACCGCGTTCTCGTGGCACTGGGCGTTCCTCATCAATGTGCCGCTGGGCATCGCGATCGTGGTCGGGGTGCTCCTCACGGTGGACGAGTCGCGCGGCGAGGCCGTCGCGATCGACGGGCTCGGAGCGGTGCTCTCCGTCCTCACCGTCGGGGCCCTCGTCTTCGGCCTCATCGAGGGGCGCACGTACGGCTGGCTCACGGCCGAGGAGGACCTCACCATCGGCGGCTGGACCTGGCCGTGGAACATCTCGCCCGTCGCCGTGGCCTTCATCGTCGCCGCACTGGGGCTGGTCGCCTTCATCGCGTGGGGCATCCATCGCCGCCGCGTGGGAAAGCCGACCGTCATCGCGTTCGGCCTGTTCCGCATCCCGTCGTTCCGCAACGGCAACATCGCCGCGATGGTCGTCGCGCTCGGCGAATTCGGGCTCATCCTCGCACTGCCCCTCTGGCTGCAGTTCGTGCTCGGGTTCGAGGCGGTCCAGACCGGACTGATCCTGCTCGCCCTCGCGATCGGCTCCTTCGCCGCGAGCGGGCTGGCCGGTGCGCTCAGCGGCAGGGTCGCGCCGGTCTGGATCGTCCGCACCGGCATCCTCGCCGAGATCATCGGCGTCGCGGCCGTCGGTGTCGTCATCGCTCCGGATGCCTCGTGGGTGCCGCTCGTCCCGGCGCTCTTCGTCTACGGGTTCGGGGTGGGCCTGGCCACCGCGCAGCTCACCGGAGTCGTGCTGGCCGACGTGCCGGCGACGGAGAGCGGGCAGGCGTCGGGCACGCAGTCCACGGCGCGCCAGCTGGGCGCCGCGCTCGGGATCGCGATCCTCGGCACCGTCCTCTTCTCCACGACGTCGTCGGCTCTGACTGCCAGACTCGACGACCGCGGCGTTCCCGCCGAGCAGCGCGACCAGGTCGTGTCCGCCGTCGTCGACAGTGCCGGCGGCGCGATCGCGGGACTCGCCGAGTCACCGCAGACCGTGGCGATCGCCGACGATGCGAAGGCCGCGTTCTCGGACGGCACGAAGTACGCGAGCTTCACCGCGGCGGGGTTCCTGGCCGTGGGTCTTCTGGCCACCCTGTCGCTCGGCAGAGGAGCACGGCGCGACGAGGAGAGTCCGGCCGAGGTGCAGGCGGCCGGCGGCGAGGCCGCACCGTGACGCCGGTCGGCGGCGGGCCCGCGCCTGAGCGTCAGCCGCGGTGCGGACGCGTCGAGGTGCGGGCCTTGAGCTCTACGTCGAAGATCTCGTGCACCGCGTCGGTGCGGCCCGCGACGCGTTCCAGCAGCAGTTCGATCGCGCGCGCACCCATCGCCTCGCCGGGCTGGGCGACGCTGGTGAGGCCGAAGGCGGGATGCGAGGCCATCGCCACATCGTCGTAGCCGATCACCGAGACGTCCACCCCGGCATCGGAGATCCCCCGCAGGGCACCGAACGCGAGTTCGTCGTGCGCGGCGAAGACCGCGGTCGCGCGGGAGCCCTTCTCGAAGGCCTGACGCGTCGCCTGGTAGGCCGGCTCCTCGCCGTCGTCGGTGTACCACAGCTCGACTTCGAGGCCGTGCGCGGCCATGGTCGCGAGGTACTCCCGCAGCCGTCCGCTGTGCGGATAGGGCAGGTCGGGCCGTTCATGACTGAGCGTCAGATGAGCGATGCGCGTGTGACCGAGGTCGAAGAGGTGCTGCATCGCCAGTCGCGCTCCCCCGAGGTCGTCGCCCGCGACCACGTCATAGCGGTCGGACGTGTCGAGGCGCCCGAACATGACGAGAGGGACGGATGCCGCGATCCGCTCCAGCGCGCCCTCTTCGACGCGGGGCGACACGGCGATCAGCCCGTCGACCTGCCTGTCGACGAGCGCCTCCAGTGCCCGGAAGCCGAACCGGGTGCGGATCTCGGCCGGTGCGAGGATCAGCTGGTAGCCCGTGCCGTCGAGCGCACCCATCGCGCCGCGCACGATCCGGGTGAAGAACTGGTTGGCGAGGTCGGGCAGCTCGATGCCGATCGTATACGTCCGCCCACGCATGCCGCGGGCGGCGATGCTCGGCCGGTAGTTCAGCTCGGCCATCGCCGCGGTGACCCTTTCGCGCATCGCGTCGCTCACGCCGTACGCGTCACGCAGCACCTTCGAGACGGCTGCGCGGGACACACCGGCCCTGACCGCGACGTCCTCGATCGTCGCTCGGCGCGCGAGCGGAGCATCCGGCAACGTCCACCTCCCGGGCACGTGAATATGGCGGAAACGATCCCGCAGGCCAAACCTACCCGAGCACGAACCGCCCCCGGAGCGGCCTGACCCCCGCGATCGCGGGGGTGCCGCGATGAGCACTCCCGCGACCGCGGACACCCGCTACTTGATCGAGAACTCCGTCGCGACCGTCGCCGCGGACGAGCCGCCGACGGCCACCCCGTACGTACCCGGTGCCGTCTTCCAGGAGTCGCCGGCCGCATCCCAGTACTGCAGCAGGTGCATCTCGGCGAGGTCGTCGGGCGACAGCGCGATCGTCACGTTCGCGTGCTCGCCGGGGGCGAGGGTGACCGACTGCCACCCCACCAGGCGCGAGCCGGGCGTGGCGGTCGACGACGGAAGCGTCACGTACGCCTGCGCCGTCTCGGTGCCGGTGCGTGTGCCGGTGTTGGTGAGGCGGAACGAGATGCGGATCTCCTTCGCCCCGTTCGTGGACTTCGGCGTGACCTTCACCTTGTCGTACGCGAAGGTCGTGTACGTCAGGCCGTGCCCGAAGGCGAACAGCGGAGCGATGTTCTGCGACTGGTACCACTTGTAGCCGACGGCGAGGTCCTCGCTGTAGTCCACCTGGCGGATCTCGGTCGAGCCGGCCGGGCGCGTGGTCGATCCGTCCGAGAACACACCCGGGTACTGCGCCGGGGTGTTCGTGGGCGTGTCGGCGAGCGACGCCGGGAACGTCATCGGGAGCTTGCCCGACGGCGCGACGTCGCCGAACAGCAGCGACGCGATGGCCGGACCCTGCTGTTCGCCGCCGTACCAGTTCTCCAGCACCGCCTGCACGCCGCCGACCCACGGCATCTCGACCGCGCTGCCGGTCTGCAGCACGACGACCGTGTGCGGGTTCGCCTGCTCGACCGCCGAGATCAGCGCGTCGCCACCGCCCTGCAGCTTCAGGTTCGTGAGGTCGTTGAACTCGCCCATCCGCTGGTAGCCGAAGACGATGGCGACATCGGCGGCGGCGGCCTGTGCGGCGGCGGCCGCGACATCTTGTCCGTTGTTCCATGTCACGGTGGCACCGGCCTGGGCGGCGCGCGCGGTCAGAGCCGTCTCGGCCGAGACGACGTCTTCGCAGGGCAGCGTGTTGGACGGCGGGAAGGTCGGCCGGAACTGCAGCGTCAGACTGCAGACCGAGACGGCGCTCGTCGGGAAGCCGCCCACCGTCGTGACGGTGCTCGACGCGGTCGGACCGAACAGCGCGATCTTCTGGCCGGCCTTCGGCGCGAGCGGGAGCACCCCGTCGTTCTTCAGCAGCACGCTGCCGGCCTGCGAGATCTCGCGGGCGACGGCTTCGTTCTGGGGAGTGGATGCCTCCACCGCCGCCGTCGCGGGCATCGGGTTGTCGAACAGGCCGCCGCGGATGTAGGACCGCACCACCCGGAACGCCGCCTCGTCGATGCGCTGCTGCGTGATCTGCCCGGCGGCCAGGGCCGCGTCGAGCTTGGCCGGAGTGAACCAGATCGGCCGGTTGAGCTCCTGGTCGAGCCCGTTCATGAGCGAGGCGGCGGTCGAGTGCACCGAGCCGAAGTCCGACATGATGAAGCCGTCGAACCCGGCGTCGCCCTTGAGCAGGTCCTTCATGAGCGGGCTCTCGCAGATGTACACGCCGTTCACCTGGTTGAACGCGCACATCACGCTCTCGGGGTCGCTGTGGTCGAGCGCGATCTCGTACGGCAGACCGTAGAGCTCGTGGAGGGCCCGCTCCCCGACGTTCGACGAGCTGGTCTGACGGTCGAGCTCCTGCTCGTTCGCGAGGAAGTGCTTGAGGTCCGACACGACCTGGCCGTCGGCCTCGATGCCCTCGGCCTGCGAGGCCGCGAACAGTCCGTTGACCAGCGGGTCCTCACCGAAGTACTCGGGCGTGCGTCCAGCGAGTGGAGTGCGCGTGTTGCCGATGCCCGGTCCGAGCACGACGTTGCGGCGCTTGGCGAACGCCTCGGCGGCCTCGGCGACGCCCTTCTGGTACGCGAGGTCGAGGTTCCAAGTGGAGGCGAGCGCGATCTGCGAGGGGAAGTCGGTGACGCCCGACGTGCGCACGGCCTCGGGACCGTCGGTGTAGACGATCGTCGGCGTGCAGTCGACCTGGACGGGGTACACGACGGGTGCTTCACCGCTGAGCCCCGCCGGCCAGTCGGTACGGGTCGGAGTCGTGGCCGGCTGCTCGACGAGCCAGCGGTACTTCTGGTGCTGCGAGCTGGCGTCCAGCAGCGCGTGGGCGCGCTGGTCGGGCGTCTTGGAGGCATCCATCCACGGCACCGTGGAGCAGTCGACCGCCGCGGCGGGTGCGGCGGTGGCAACCACCGCCCCCGAAGCCACGAGGGCTGCGCCCAGCAGGAGGGCGGTCGCCCGGCGCCGCACGCGTGGGGCGCGCGGGCTTCGGTCGTTCTCGGACAACGTCATTGTCGTTCCTCTCCGTCGAGAAGCGATCCGTAGACCGCTCTACATTATGTAGACCGGTACACGTTGACACGATTCAGGCGAGCGCGTCAAGGGTTCTCTCAGAAACGCGTCGTCGATCGCGTTCGGGATGCCACGGGGCTGAGGCATCCCGGACGTGAAGAGTCGCGGGCGTCACGCCTCGCGGGTGATCGTCACCTTGACGTGCAGGTTGCTCTTGAACGGCCCCGCGTACACGCCGCGCAGCGGGGGAACGTCGCCGTAGTCGCGACCGCGGCCGACGAGCACGTGGCGGTCGCCGATCTCGATGTTGTTCGTGGGGTCGAAGCCCTGCCACTCCCCCGCGAACCACTCCACCCAGGCGTGCGACTCGCCGGTGACCGCGACGCCGACCTCGGCCGACGGGCGCGGGTGCAGATACCCCGACACGTAGCGTGCCGGGATGCCGACGGAGCGCAGGGCGCCCAAGGTGATGTGCGCCATGTCCTGGCAGACGCCCTTGCGGGCCTCCCACGCCTCGGCGGCGGTCGAGTGGACGCCGGTGACCCCGTACATGTACTCGACGGCATCCCCTACCGCGACCGAGATGGCATGAGCGGCGCGACCCGGGTGGTCGTGCTGCGACGCGATCGAGCGCGCGAGCTCGGCGACCTCTTCGTGCGGGCGGGTGCGGTTCGTGAGCGAGAGCTGCTCGACGGTCTCGATGGAGCGGTTCGCCTCGCGCGCCAGCGCGTCCCAGGTGATGTCGATGTGCTCGAGCGGGCGCGGCCGCACCTCGACGAGCGAGCGCGCCGTGATCGACAGCGCCGAGTGGGGCGACAGCACGTCGAACGCGGCGACGCGCGTGCCGAAGTAGTCGACGTACTGGTTGACCGACGTCGACGGCTCGATGTCGAGCGACGAGTTCAGCACGAACTGGCTGTCGGTCGAGACGGGCAGCATGCGCGCCTCGTTGTACGACGCGGTGACGTCGCCGCCGTAGCTGAAGCCGGTCTGGTGCTCGATGCGCAGGCGCTTCATGAGATCTCTCCGATCCAGCTCGGCTCGGCCTGCGTGGGGAAGAACCGCCCGCGGATCGCCTCGGATGCCTCGCGCGTGACCTGCTGCACGCGGTCCATGTGGGTGGGCAGCTCACCGAGGATCTCGGAGATCGGCCGGTACTCCAGGTCGTTGCGGATCTGACCGAGCGCGCGCAGCACCGTGTTGGAGTGCCCGACGCGGTCGGCGCGCGGGTCGATGGCGCTCATGCACTCCTCGGCGCGCTGGATCGAGTAGATGATCGACCGCGGGAACAGGCGGTCCAGCAGCAGGAACTCTGCCGCGTTGCGCGCGCTCGGCATTCCCCGGTACGTGCGCAGGTAGGCCTCGTAGGCGCCGCAGGAGCGCAGGATCGTCGTCCACGACGGGCCGGACGCCTCGGTGAGCGAGCGCGTGGCGAGCAGGCGGGCGGTCATGTCGGTGCGCTCGATGCTCCGGCCGAGTGTGAAGAACTGCCATGCCTCGTCGCGGCTGGTGGAGGAGTCCTGGATGCCGACGGCCAGCGCCGCCCGTTCACGGACCCACTGGAAGAACTCGTGCACGCGGTCGTTCTGCAGGCGCCGCGGCATCCGCGCGTTCGTCGTGTTGAGGGTCTCCCACAGCTCGGTGGAGACGATCTCGCGGGCCCGGCGGGCGTTCTCGCGCGCGGCGGTGAGCGCGTAGGCGATGCTCGACGGGTTCATGCGGTCCACGGCCAGGCGCGACAGCACGTCCTCGCGGCGCACGTGCTCGACACCCTCGGGCGGCAGCGAGCCCATGACGCTGAGCAGCGACCGGCACGCGGTGTCCTCGTCGATCCAGGGGTCTTCGAGAAGGAGCTGCAGGTGGACGTCGAGGATGCGGGCGGTGCCGTCGCTGCGCTCGATGTAGCGTCCGATCCAGAACAGGGACTCGGCGATGCGGCTCAGCACGACGGACCTCCGTCCCGCGCCTGCTGCTGCTGCTCGTGCTGCGCGTGGGTGCCCCTGTCGGGGTCCTGCGGCGAGTGCGTCGGCTCGGTCTGCGCGTCGTAGATGATCGGGATGGCGGCGGTCACGTTCGCGGCCTGGTCGGCGACGAGCTCCGAGACCCCGCGACCCTGGCCGTACTCGACGTTGCCGGGGGCGGAGCCGCCGACGATCCAGGTGTCCTTCGATCCGCCGCCCTGGCTGGAGTTCACCACGAGCTGCCCCTCGGGCAGCGCGACCCGGGTGAGGCCGCCGGGGAGCACCCAGATGTCTTCGCCGTCGTTCACGGCGAACGGGCGCAGGTCGGCGTGGCGCGGCCGCATCCCGTCCTCGACGAGGGTGGGGATCGTCGAGAGCATCACAACGGGCTGCGCGATCCAGCCGCGGGGGTCGGCGAGCAGCCGCTGCCGCAGCTTCTCCAACTCGGCGGGCGACGCGTCCGGCCCCACGACGAGGCCCTTGCCTCCCGACCCGTCGACGGGCTTCACGACGAGCTCGTCCAGACGGTCGAGCACCTCTTCGAGCGCGCCCGGGTCCTCCAGACGCCAGGTGTCGACGTTCTTGAGGATGGGCTCCTCGGCGAGGTAGTACCGGATGAGGTCGGGCACGTACGTGTAGAGGAGCTTGTCGTCGGCGACGCCGTTGCCGACCGCGTTGGCGATCGTGACGTTGCCGAGCCGTGCGGCGAGCATGAGGCCCGGGGCGCCGAGCATCGAGTCGGCGCGGAACTGCAGCGGGTCGAGGAAGTCGTCGTCGACGCGGCGGTAGATGACGTCGACGCGCTTGGGGCCGCGCGTGGTGCGCATGAACACCTTGCCGCCTACGCACAGCAGATCGCGGCCCTCGACGAGCTCGACGCCCATGAGCCGGGCCAGCAGCGTGTGCTCGAAGTAGGCGGAGTTGTAGACGCCGGGGGTCAGCACCACGACGTTGGGGTCCTCGATGCCGGCGGGGGCCGACGCCCGCAGCGCGGCCAGCAGCTTGTTCGGGTAGTCGCCGACCGGTCGTACCCGCATCGACACGAAGAGCTCGGGGAGCGTCTGCGCCATCACCCGACGGTTCGAGATGACGTAGCTGACACCCGACGGCACCCGCACGTTGTCTTCGAGCACGCGCATCTCACCGTGCTCGTCGCGGATGAGGTCGATTCCCGACACCTGGATCCGCACGCCGTTGGCGGGCTCGATGCCGGCGGCCTGTCGGTAGAAGTACTGCGAGCTGGAGATCAGCCGCGCCGGCAGCACTTCGTCGCGCACGCAGTGCTGGTGCCCGTACGCGTCGGCGAGGAACGCCTCCAGGGCGCGCACGCGCTGCTTCACTCCCGCTTCGACGCGGGACCACTCGTCGAACTCGATGATGCGCGGAACGGCATCGAGCGGGAAGGGCCGCTCCTCGCCCGCGAAGTCGAACGTGACGCCCTGCGCGAGGTACGAGCTGGCGAGCGAATCGGTGCGTCCGCGCAGCTCCTCCTGCGTCATCTGCGCCAGCGCCTGATACAGCTCTCGATAGGCCTCGCGCGACTCCGCCAGTGCGCCGGGGTGGGCCGGGCTCCCGAACATCTCGTCGAACGCGGGAACCCCCGAGGGCGTCTTGCGCGGCGCGAGCGTCGAGCCGTAGCCGTCGAACAGATCACCCATGCGAAGAGCCTAGTGCGGCCCGGATTGCCGACATGTTTCAGGCACGTCCTGGCGCTCTCGGGCACTCGTAAGGGACTCGTAAGATCTCGACCGGTGCCCTGGGGCGCCGCGGATCGTACGCTGACTGCATGGCCGCGCCCCGCTCTGCTGCACGCGTGCCGGCCCCGCTGGCAGGGCTGGCAGGCGTCGCGGCGGTGATCGTCGGCGTCGGCCTCGGCGAGCTCACGGCGGCGGTCGTCGCGCCGACCGGCAGCCCCGTCGCCGCGATCGGCTCCGCCCTCATCGATCTCGCCCCGTCGTGGGCCAAGGACACCGCGATCGCCCTGTTCGGCACCGGCGACAAGGCGGCGCTCCTCACCGGCATCTCGATCGTCCTGCTCGTGCTCGCAGCGCTCGCGGGATGGCTGGAGGCCCGGCGCCCGCCGTGGGGGGCGGTGGTCGTCGCCGCGTTCGGCATCGGCGGCGCCCTCGTTGCGGCGACGCGCCCGGGTGCCGGCGGCCTGGCATGGCTGCCCGCCCTGGTCGCGGGGGCCGTCGGCGTAGTCGCCCTCCGGCTGCTGGTGCGGATGCTGCGCCCCCGAGCCGACCGTCGGCCCGCGCCTCCCGCCCCCGAGTCGGCCGGTGAGCACGCGGGTGACCCGAGCGGGACGCAGCCGAGCCGTCGGGCGTTCTTCGCCTGGGCCGGCGCGGCGACGGCCGTCGGGATCATCGCCGTCGCCGTCGGGGGCCTGCGGAGTGCGGCCTCGTCCGGTGTGACCGCGGCGCGCCGCGCGCTGCGGCTGCCGCAGCCGGCGGTGGCGGCATCCCCCGTCCCCGCCGGAGCCGAACTCGACCTGCCCGGCCTCGCCGACGTCGTCACGCCGAACGCCGGCTTCTACCGCATCGACACCGCACTCATCGTGCCCGAGGTCGACCCGGCGGACTGGCGGCTGCGGATCCACGGCATGGTCGCCCACGAGGTCGAGCTGACGTGGGACGAACTGCTCGCCCTGCCGCTGCAGGAGTCGTGGACCACGCTCACGTGCGTGTCGAACGAGGTGGGCGGCGACCTCATCGGCAACGCCCGCTGGCTCGGATACCCGCTGCGGGAGCTGCTCGCCCGCGCGCAGCCGACCGCCGACGCCGACATGGTGCTGTCGCGGTCGGTCGACGGATTCACGGCATCCACTCCCCTCGAAGCGCTCACCGACGGGCGCGACGCGATCCTCGCCGTCGGCATGAACGGCCAGCCCCTGCCGCTGGAGCACGGCTTCCCGGTGCGCATGGTGGTGCCGGGGCTGTACGGGTACGTGTCGGCGACGAAATGGGTCGTCGACCTGGAGGTCACCCGCTTCGACCGGGCGCGCGCGTACTGGACCGACCGCGGCTGGTCCGAGCGCGGGCCGATCAAGCTCCAGTCCCGCATCGACGTGCCGCGACGCGGACAGGGACTCAAGGCGGGCGAGGTGATGATCGCCGGTGTGGCCTGGCAGCAGCAGGTCGGCATCGAGGCGGTCGAGGTGCGCATCGACGAGGGCGAATGGATGCCGGCGACGCTGGCCGCCGCCATCTCGGACGACACCTGGGTGCAGTGGAGCCTGCCGTGGACGGCGGAGAAGGGCGACCACGTCATCCAGTGCCGGGCGACGAGCAGGACCGGCGAGGTCCAGACCGACGCCGTCGCGCCGCCGGCGCCCGACGGTGCGACCGGCTGGCATTGGCGGACTGTCTCGGTGTTCTGAGGCCTGACAGCGAGCCGCCGCGCGGTCGGATATGTCCAGGTGTTCACAGATTTTCGCGGACCGGACACGCATGACCGGCTCGCCCGCTAACATGCCCTGAGGACCGGCCGCTGGGGAGCGCCGTCCTGGGAAGGTTTCGGGTGCTTGATCCGTTGGAGGTTCTCGTCGCACGCCTGCTCGAGCTCGCGACGATCGACGAGGTGACCGGCATGCGCCGGCTTCCGCCCGAGCGCGAGCTGTGCGATGCCCTCGGCATGAGCCGGGGCGCCCTGCGCGAGCAGCTCGCCGTCCTCGAGCGTCTCGGCTTCATCACCCGCACCCAGGGTCGCGGCACGTTCCTGAGCAGCCCGTCGTACGACTTCGTGCGCACGTTCTTCGCAATTTCCCGCGAGCTCGGGCACCTCACCGACGACGAGTTCTCGGAGTCGCGCGTGCTTCTCGAAGAGGCGCTCGCCGAGGCCGCCGCGCGCCGGGCGACGCCCGACGAGGTCGCCGAGCTGCGCGCCATGGTCGACCGCATGGTCGCCTCGCAGGCTGCGGGGGACTCCGCCGATGCCCACGAGGCCGACGTCGCGTTCCACCGCCGATTGCAGAGCGTGGTCGACAACTCGGTCCTGCAGTTCCTCCACGAGGGGCTGAGTCACGTGCTGCGGGACGATATCGCCGCGCGGCGACTCGCGGTCGCCGAGGCGGTCGGAGACGTCCGCACCGACAGCATCCACTACGACATCGTCGACGCGATCGCTGCCGGCGATCCAGCGGGCGCCCGTTCGGCGATGCGCCGACACTTCGGCGGCGTCGCGCCGGACGCCCTCTCGGCCTGACCGAGCCGGTTCAGGCCGAGAGCACGGTCCGCAGCTGCTCGACCGCCCAGTCGAGTTCGGTCGCCCGGATCACGAGCGGCGGTGCGATGCGGATCGTCTGTCCATGGGTGTCCTTCGCCAGCACCCCGCGTGCGATGAGGCGCTCGGCGATCTCGCGACCTGTGCCGACGGCGGGGTCGATGTCGACGCCCGCCCACAGCCCGGCGACGCGGACGCCCGTGACCCCGTTGCCCACGAGCTCCTGCAGCTTCGCCGCGAGGTGCTCACCCAGCAGCTTCGCGCGGTTCTGGAACTCGCCGGTCTGCAGCATCTCGACGACGCGCAGGCCCACGGCCGCGGCCAGCGGATTGCCGCCGAACGTCGAGCCGTGCTCGCCCGGGTTGATCACACCGAGCACGTCGCGGTCGGCGACGACGGCCGAGACGGGAAGGATGCCGCCGCCCAGCGCCTTGCCGAGCAGATAGACGTCGGGCACCACGCCCTCGCGGTCGCACGCGAACGTCTCGCCGACGCGGCCGAGGCCCGACTGGATCTCGTCGGCGATGAAGAGCACGCCGTGGGCCGTGCAGATCTCGCGCACCGCACGCAGGTAGCCCTCGGGCGGCAGGATGACCCCCGCTTCGCCCTGGATGGGCTCGATGAGCACGGCTACCGTCTCGGGGGTGATCGCCGCCTCGATCGCCGCCGCGTGGCCGAACGGCACCGACGCGAAACCGGGCGCGAACGGACCGAACCCGTCGCGGGCCGATGCGTCGTCGCTGAAGCCGACGATCGTGGTCGTGCGGCCGTGGAAGTTGCCATGCGCCACGACGATGCTCGCCGCGTCCGCCGGCACGCCCTTGACGCGGTAGCCCCACGCGCGGGCGACCTTGATGCCGGTCTCGACGGCCTCGGCGCCCGTGTTCATCGGCAGCACGAGGTCCTTGCCGCACAGCTCCGCGAGCGCCGCCGCGAACGGGCCGAGGCGGTCATTGTGGTACGCGCGGCTCGTGAGGGTCAGCCGGGTCAGCTGCTCCTGCGCGGCGGCGATGATCGCGGGATGCCCGTGCCCGAAGTTCAGGGCCGAGTACGCCGACAGCAGGTCGAGGTAGCGCTTGCCTTCGACATCGGTCACCCACGCGCCCTCGCCGCGCGAGATCACTACCGGCAGCGGGTGGTAGTTGTGCGCGAGGTGCTCGTCCTCGGCGGCGATGATGCGGACCATCGCGGCGTCGCTCGTCAGGTTGGGGGTGCTCACGGGGTTCCTCCGATCAGCGCCGCAGCTCGAGCGTGCAGCACTTGATGCCGCCGCCGCCGAGCAGCAGCTCCGACAGGTCGACGAGCACCGGGTTGTAGCCGCGCTCGCGCAGCTGGGCCTCGAAGCCGGTCGCACGCGGCGAGATGATGACGTTGCGGCCGTCGCTCGCCGAGTTGAGGCCGAACACGGCCCCGTCGGCGTCGGCGACCTTGATGGCCTCGGGGTAGCGCTCGGCGAGGATCGCCTGGCTGCGCTCGTCGAACGCGTGCTCCAGGTACGCGATGTTGGCCTTCTCGACGCCGCCGGGGCCCTGGATGGGGTCGAGCACCGAGATCGCCGTGTCGAGGTGGTAGAAGCGCGGGTCGACGAGGGTGAGGCTCACCACTTCTTTGCCGAACACGTCGGCGAGCTCGCGGTGGCTGTCGCCGGTCGAGCGGAACCCGGTGCCCGCGAGGATCGTGTCGCCGACGAGCAGGAAGTCGCCTTCGCCTTCGTTCACCTCGACGGGCTCTGCGACCTCGAAGCCGTTGTCGCGGAACCACTCCATGAACGCGGGGCCCTCGGGCACGCGCTCCTGGTAGCGGAACTTCGCACCGTAGGCGACGCCGCCGATCACGAAGCCGCCGTTGGCCGTGTAGACCATGTCGGGAAGGCCCGGGATCGGGTCGATCAGCTGCACGTCGTGCCCCAGCGCGAGGTAGGTGTCATACAGCGTCTGCCACTGCCGGACCGCCAGGTCGGTGTCGGTCGGGTTGGCCGGTTCCATCCACGGGTTGATCTTGTAGCTCACCGTGAAGTGCTCGGGGCGGCACATCAGGTAGCTGCGGTGCTGTGCGATCCGGCCGGCGGCCGCCGACTCGGTCGAAGCGGGTGCGGGGGCGATGTCGTTGGACATGTGTCTCCTTGCGAAGTACGGCGGACGCTGTCCAGAGGCCCGGCGGCTCCGCCTCACTCGGTCCAGAGCTTGACGAAGAGCAGTCCCGGGCACGCCGCATCCATTCTCTCACGCCCGCTGTGTCCCGCCTGGGAACCGGGGGACGATTCGGGATGCCGCGCTTCAGCCCGCGAGCACCACGATCTTGCCCGTCACGTGGCCGCCGGCGACCTCGGCGAGCGCGTCGCCCGCGTCCGCGAACGGCGCGGTGCGGGCGATGACCGGATGCAGCCCGCCGGCGGCGGTGAGCGCCAGCAGCTCCGCGAGCACATCGGGCTTCGGCGTCGCGGCCAGGGGCACGAGC
>PJUC01000360.1_pt1 | contig 21857 bp, 24 predicted proteins | sample 1512161 | NCBI WGS metagenome assembly PJUC01 (sample SAMN08177676, study PRJNA422409) | Soil metagenome, whole genome shotgun sequencing project. | isolation source: Soil enriched on filter paper | place: USA: Madison | collected 2015-01-15
ACCCCGAGAACACCCCCTACTTCGACTATCGCGAGGCGTCGGCCGAGCAGCGTTCCCGGGCGCTGGCGCTTGCGGCGCTGTGCGAGTCTCATGGGCTGCCGCTGCGCCACGTGGCGGCGCGTTATCCGCTGCGGCTGCCCGCCGTGGAAGCGGTCGTGGTGGGTGCACGGACGGCGGCCGAGGTGTGCGATTTCGCCGCGGCGGAGCACGCCGAGATCCCCGACGAGCTGTGGACCGAGATCGAGCACCTGTGACGATCGTCGACGCCCACGTGCACCTGTGGGACCTGTCGCGCTTCTCGCTGTCGTGGTTCCGGGATGATCTGGGGTTGCCGCGGGTCGCATCGCCGGAGTCTTTCCGGGAAGCCGCCACCTCGCCCGTTGAGCGAGCGCAGCCAGACGAAACGCCGCAAGCCGACCTCGCAACCCGCCCCGTCACCACCGCCATCGCCGTCCAAGCGGGCGACACGCTGCCCGAGATGCGGTGGCTGCTGGAGGTCGCCGCCACCGACCCCGTCACGCGCGCCGTGGTGTTGCAGTACGTTCCGGGCCCTGCCGGCTGGGCCGGGTTGGCCACGACCGTGCTGAACGACCGAGTGCGCGGCATCCGGGTCGCCACCCCTGGCGGTGCGGCCGACCTCTCCGACGTCCCCGAGCTCGATGCGCTGTGCGAGGGCGCCGCGGCCCCGCGTCGCGTGATCGAGTGGCTCGTACGCCCCGCGCAGCTCGATGCGGTGGCGAGCGTGGCGGTGCGGCATCCGCACACGACGTTCGTGATCTGCCACCTCGGGCTGGGCGCCAGAGAGCCGACGCCCGAGTGGGAGGACTCACTGAGGCGGGTGGCCGCCGCGCCCAACGTGTTCGCGAAGTTCTCGGGCTTGGTGACCGGGGGCGACGACGACAGCCGTCTGGCCGCGCTCGCGGCGACGGCATCCACTCTCTTCGGCACCGACCGGCTCATGTTCGGCAGCGACTGGCCGATGTCGGCTCGCGTCGCGCCTCACGTGCAGCTCGTCGACGACGTCGCGCGGGCGTGGGGCAGTCGTTCCGACGGGTTCTGGGCCGCCGTCGCCCGCGAGACGTACGGCATCTGACCGTCGACCTCGCTTCTCTCAACGCCGCGCCTGATTGACGGCGCCGACGAGGTACCCGAAGAGATCGGGCATTGTCCTCTTCTCACCGGTGCCTGAGAACCCCCTCTGCGGAGGCACAGGAGGGCGCGCAGTGTGGGTGACGGTCGCCCACATCGACGCGCGGCGCCAGGGAGAAATCACACCTGCGTGCGAGGAGAGGGTGACGGCAGTGAAGGAGCATGACGAAGGTCGACAGGGTGCGCGTTCAAGCGGAGGATCCAGGAGGGCCGATCCGGCGCGGGCGGTGGCCTTCAGCGACGCGATCATCGCGATCGTCATCACCCTTCTCGTACTAGATCTGCGCCCGCCGGACACCGAACCCGGGGAGCTGCTCTCCGGCCTGCTCGACGAGTGGCCGACCTATCTCGCCTACGCGGCCTCGTACCTCTACCTGGCCGTGATCTGGATGAACCACAAGTCGGCGTTCAACCGGATCCGCGAGATGGACGTCGGCCTGCAGTGGGCGAACCTCGCGATCCTTGCGACGCTGGCGCTGATCCCCTGGCCCACCGCCGTCATCGCCGAGACCGCGAGGACGGGCAACCTCCAGGACGAGAAGGTGGCCGTCGCGCTCTACGCCCTCATCGGCGCCCTGCTCTGTCTGTCGTGGCTGTTCTTCTTCTCGTACCTCGCCCGGCATCCCGACCTCACGAAAGAGGAGGTCGACGACTCCTTCTTCCACCACGAACGACCGCGTGCACTCATCGGGGTGATCCTGTACCTCTCCGCGGGAGCCGCCGGCGTGCTCATCCACCCCCTGGTGGCATCGGCGGTGTTCCTGATCCTGCCGGTGTTCTACGCGTTCACCAGCCACGGCCACGACAGCCTGACCCAGCTGCTGCACGAGCGTGGCAAGAGAAGCGGCACCTAGAGCACGGGTGATGGATGCCGTCGCCAGCTGTCCGCGCCTGCACGCGGAGTCAGCCTTCGGACTTCGACTTCTGACGCGCTCGCAGGGCCGCGAACCCCCACACCAGCCCGAAGAGCACCGAGCCGATCCCCCACGCGATCTGGCCGGTGAGCAGTCCCCACACACCCAGGCCCGCGAAGCCGATGGCGAACACGAGCATGCCGACCCAGCCGGCGCGGCCGGTGTCGTTCTGCGGCTCAGTCATCTCACACTTCCCGTCGGTCGACGCGGCGCATCTGGCCTGCACCCGACTGTAGGCCGCATCCGGCCGCATCGCGCCTGCGGATCCCGAGAAATGCCGTCCGGACTCCGGTGGTGCGGCATCCGGCCCCGCAGCTCACGCGGGCGCTGACGGGTAGGGTGGCGAGGTGACAGCGCCCGCTCCGTCGACTCCTGCCCCTGCCCCGCGGCCGGGTGCCGTCTACTTCGTCGGGCGGGTGGTTCTGCGGCCGCTGTTCTGGCTGATGTACCGGCCGCGCATCACCGGCCGGGACAATGTGCCCGAGCGCGGTCCGGTGCTGCTGGCGAGCAACCACCTCGCGTCGCTCGACACCGTCATCATCCCGACGTCGGCGCGCCGACCGGTGCAGTTTCTCATCAAGTCGTCGTACTTCACGGGCTCGGGCGTGCTCGGCCGCTTCAAGCGCTGGTTCTTCACGTCGATCGGCGGTGTGCCGGTGTACCGGGCGACCGGTCGCGATGCGCGCGCCGCGCTGGATGCCGGCAGCAGCATCCTGCGTGCGGGCAGCGTGTTCGCGGTGTTCCCCGAAGGAACCCGCTCCCGCGACGGCAAGCTGCACGAGGGCCACGGCGGTGCCGCGTGGATGGCCCGCGAGACGGGCGCCGCGGTCGTTCCCGTCGGCCTGATCGGGACCGGCACGGTGAAGCCGTTCAGCCACCTGCTGCCCGGCCGGCCGCGCGTCGAGGTGCACTTCGGCGAGCCGCTCGACCTGTCGGACCTGGAGGGCGTGCCCGACGGCAAGGCGCGTCGCGAGATCACCGAGCGGATGATGGCCGCGATTGCCGGTCTGACCGGTCAGGAGCGCTCGGGGAGCGTGAACGCCAGCTCGCGCGACTGACGTCGGAGCCCGGCGTCACGTGGAGGCGATCGTCGGTTCAGAAGATGTGCGCTTCGCCGCTGGATCACTTGAAGGAGAATCGGACCGTGAGGACGCGTAGATTGACCGCGGAACAAGTCCGGGTTCACGCCCCGCAACTGCTTGACCTGCAGCACAAGGCCTATGCCGTCGAGGCTGAGTTGATCGGTGACGACCGCATACCACCGCTTCATGAGGCGGAGTCGGACTTGCTCTCGTCCGGCCTGCAGTGGATCGCCTCCTTCGACGTCGATCAGCAGATCGCGGGCGCGGCCGGATACGCGATCGACCACGACGTCGTCGATCTCGACCGCCTCATGGTCAGTCCGGCGCACCATCGAAAGGGCCTTGGCACCGCCCTCGTCATCGACGTTATGTCGCTCGCGCCCATCACGCTCGTGGCCACCGGACGCGACAACACTCCTGCTCGCAGGCTGTACGAGTCACTTGGATTCCTGCACCAATCCGACTTCGAACCTGTTCCTGGCCTGTGGGTCAGTCGCTACCGTCGAGCCTGACCGATAGCGTTCCTCCGTTGGGGCTTTGGGGCTTCGTCCCGGTAGCACTCGCCCTTCCCTTCGGGGACTGGTAGTGGCCGGCCCACGGAGCCGAGGTTCGACCCGCCTGAATCGTCTGGCCCAAGGCAATGGCATGTCACTGCGGTGCCCGTATGAGGATCCGCCTCCGACGGTGGAGCCGTTGCCGTTAGGGGGCGGGTTGCTCGTCGTCCACGCGACCGTTTCCACTGTGGTCTTCGCTGTCGTAGCCGAGCGCTTCCAACGCTCGTGAGCGCGCGCGAGCCAGTTGCTGACGGGGGGATACGAAGATGGTCACGACGAGGGCAATCGCTCCGAACAACGAAAGCCACCACGCTGGGTGAGGGAATCCGCTCGGCCATTCGGTGCGCACGTAGATCATGAAACCGACTAGCAGTGCAATGGCCAGAAGTGCGCCGAACACCGTCAGGAGCCGATTAACACGTGTCTCGGACGCCGCGACGTACTCGACGAGATAGGCGCGCCGCATCCCCTCGGCTTGGTCTCTTTCCATGTCCGTCAGCGCGTCCGCTCGGACCTTGGACCATCGCTCATAGTTGCTGAACGCGCTCGCCGGTCTGAAAACTTGAGTCAACGCGCCGAGGACGGTAACTATCGCAGCAGCAGCACCTACCGTTTGCCAGACGAACCCCCAGTCCCAGGCCATGTCCGGAGAATAGATCTTTCAACCGTCTTGCCAGGTAACCACAGCGGCATGCCGCTGCATACGGTCATTGCCAACGACCGCATCGATACTCGCACTGGTGCTTCACGCACGGAAGGATGTGTGTTGCGGTCCCACGAAACGCCACGATCCGCGCCGGCAGGTCCTTGCCAGGCTACGTGCACGCAGGAGGATCCAGTCCGATCTCTGCGTGGCGCACCATTCAGGTCGGTCTTCAGCCACTGGGATCGGCTCCCGGATTCTGCTGTCGATCGGACGCGTGAGCGCGTGCGCCGAATGTCCTTAGCAGGATCGTCGCCAGGACCGCGAAACCGACGGCGTGGAGGAGCCCGAGCAGTCCGTCGAGGCGATGAGATCGACCAATGTCCCATTCGGTTACCGCTAATCTGGCGGCATCATGTCCCGCGCCCGCCCCGATCGTCCCGCGACCATCTACGACGTCGCGAAGGCCGCGGGTGTGTCGCACCAGACGGTGTCGAAGGTGCTGCGCGGGCTCGGCGGGATGCGCGACGAAACGCGAGAGCGTGTCGAGGAGGAGATCCGGCGCCTCAACTACCGGCCGAACGTCGGGGCGCGTGCGCTCGCCCGCTCACAGCGGCGGCGCATCGGCGTCGTCGGCTACGAGACTTTCGAGTCCAGCACCAGCAAGGTGCTGCGAGGGATCTCCGAGGTCGCGGAGGGCGCCGGGTACGTCCTGGACATCGTCACCGTGAATCCGCTGGGCGCGGTGGACGAGATCGCGACCGCGCTCGAGCAGATCAACGGCACGGATGTCGCCGGCGTGCTGGCGACATCCCCGACGAGCAACGTCCGTGAAGCGCTCGAGCGCATCCGCTTCCGGATGCCCGTGTTCCTCGACGTCAACGGCGACATGGAGGCGGACTCCGCAGGCACGCACCGCAGCATCTCGGCCGGAATGGTGATGGACCACCTCGCCGATCTCGGGCATGAGCGCGTCGCCTTCGTCGGGGGCCCGCGTGGCTGGGACTCCGCCACCACGCGCGAGGCGGTATACGTGGAGCGCATGGCCGCTCGCTCCGTCGACGCGCGCATCGTGGGACACGGCGACTGGTCCGCAGCATCCGGATACGAAGTCGTCAAGGACGCCGATCTGGGGGACTCCACCGCGGTCTTCGTCGCCAACGACCGGATGGCGCTCGGTGTGCTCCGCGCCCTGAGCGAGCGTGGCCGGCGCGTTCCCGAGGATCTCAGCGTGGTCGGGATCGACGATATCCCCGAGGCTGCGTACTTCTCTCCGCCCCTGTCGACGGTGCACATCGACTTCACGCAAGCGGGTCACGTCGCCGCGAGGAGTCTGCTGACGCTCATCGAGCGTCCGGGCGACGCCATGCCGGTGTACCCGCGCAGCCGTTTCATCCCGCGCGCGTCGGCCATCCCGGCCTGAAATCGCAAGATCTGCTTGCGCGGAGGACTCATCAGAGGCTAGGTTTACCGGTAATCCAGTCCAGGTGAGCGGTAAACCAACCTACGTGGCCGCTTCGCCGCTCCTTCATTCACGACAAGGAAGTTGACAATGAACAGCACTGCGTTCCGCCTCGTCGGAGGCGCGCTCGCCGCCGTCCTCGCCGCGGCAACCCTCGCCGGATGCGCCGCCGGCGCGTCGGACCCCTCGGAGGCCGACGGTCCGATCGTCCTGAGGTACTGGTCGTGGGCGCCCAACATCGGCAAGATCGTGGATGTCTGGAACGAGACCCACCCCGACGTGCAGGTCGAGGTCAACACCTCCGTCGGTGCTGCGGACATCGTGGCCAAGCTGGCGGCGGCGAAGGAGGCGGGAAGTCTTCCGGACGTCTCCAACACGACGTACGAGAACCTGCCGAATCTGATCGTCAACGGGATCGCGTCCGACATCACCGAGGCATTCGGCGAATACGAGGACAAGATCGCGCCGGCTGCGTGGAACCTCACGACTTTCGACGACAAGAACTATGCCGTCCCGCAGGGCACCGGTCCCCAGTTCCTCTTCTACCGGGTGGACATCTTCGAGTCGCTCGGGCTCGAGGCGCCGACGACGTGGGACGAGTACGCCGAGGCGGCGCGCACGATCCATGCGGCCGACCCGTCGAAGTATCTGGCGACCTTCCCCGCCAACGACGCACAGCTGTTCGCGGCGCTCAGCGCCCAGGCCGGCGCCGAATGGTGGTCGCAGGAGGGCGCGTCGTGGAGCGTGGGCATCGACAGCGAGCCGAGCCAGAAGGTCGCCGACTACTGGCAGGGGCTGGTCGATGAGGGTGTCGTGACGACCCTCAAGACGTGGACCCCCGAGTGGCAGGCGGCTCTCGCCGACGGCACGCTCGCCAGCTGGCTCAGCGCCGTGTGGGCGCCGCCGCTCATTCTGCAGAACGCGCCCGACACGGAGGGTAAGTGGGCCGCCGTCCAGATCCCGCAGTGGAAAGAGGGCGACTCGGTCTCGGCAGCCCTCGGCGGCTCAGCCACGGTGGTGACGACCGGCTCGAAGCACGCGAAGGAGGCGCAGGAGTTCGCGATCTGGCTCAACAACTCCGAGCAGGCGCTCACCGCCTACATCGAGAACGCGAGCATCTGGCCCGCCAACCTCGCGGGTCGCGAGCTGCCCGGCCTGAAGGACACCATCCCCGCAGCCCTCGTGCCCTCGCAGACCGACTACTGGGATGTCGCCGCCAAGACCGACGAGGAGGCCGTGCCGGTCACGTGGGGACCGAACGTCGCCACCGCGTACAGCACCTTCGGCGACGCCTTCGGCACCGCCATCAGCTCGGGCGGCTCGTTCTCCGACGCCCTGACCACGGTCCAGAAGGCGGTCGTCGCCGACATGGAGAAGCTCGGCTTCCAGGTCGACTGACTCTCCGCTCGCACACACTGATCCGACGGGTGGGCCCGGCCACTGGGCCCGCCCGAAAGGAAGACCATGACTCTCCTCCGCACCACCCGCCTGCGGCCCACCGTCGCCCCCTGGCTGTTCCTGGCGCCGGCCATCGTCCTCTCGGCGGGACTTCTCTTCGCCCCGCTCGTCTACACGGTCGTGCTGAGCGTCCAGGGACGCCGGGTTCCGGCATCCGGAATCGGCGTCGCCACTGACGTCTTCGTCGGCTTCGACAACTACCTCCGCACACTGACGAACCCCGCGCTGCTCGCGTCGTTCGGACGGATGCTCCTCCTCGCCCTCATCGCCGTCCCGCTCACGATGGGCTTCGCCCTCCTGTTCGCGCTCCTGCTCGACCACCTCGCGAGCCGCTTCACTCGGTTCTCGCGCATCTCGATATTCGTCCCCTACGCCGTGCCGGGTGTCATCGCAGCGCTCATGTGGGGCTTCATGTACTTGCCCGGCGTCAGCCCTGTCGGTGAGATCTTCACCGCTTTCGGGCTCCCCGTGCCCGACACGCTCGACGGCGCGTCCGTCTATTGGGCCGTCGCCAACGTCTGCATCTGGGGCGCGATCGGCTTCAACATGGTGATCCTCTACACGTCGCTGCGGGGGCTGCCGCAGGAGATCTACGACTCGGCGCGCCTGGACGGCTGCAGCGAGGCGCAGCTCGCGCTGCGGATCAAGTTGCCGCTCATCCTCCCGGGCGTGATTCTCACGGGCCTGTTCACCGTCATCGGGGCGCTGCAGATCTTCAGCGAGCCGAACATGATGATGACGCTCACGAACTCCATCACGTCGGACTGGGTGCCCATGATGCTCGTCTACCGCGACGCGTTCGTCACCAACGACCTCTACGGAGCGTCCGCGACGGCCATCGTCATCACCGTCATCACCATGGTCGCGAGCCTGGGCCTGCTGCGGCTGCTGCGCACCCGTGCCTTCGGAGGAGAGTCATGAGCGCCTCTACCGCGACCCGCCGCACGACCGTCGTACCGGACCGGCCGGCATCCGTTTCTGCACGGGATCCCCGGCCGCGCAAGCCGAAGGGCGGGTTCTGGCCCACCGTGACGCTGCTCGTCGGCGCCGCCTACTCGCTCTTCCCCGTGTACTGGCTGGTCGCCGCGTCGACCAAGAGCGCGGGCGAGCTCTTCACGACCTCGACGCTCGTGCCGAGCTTCACGGGCGGCTTCTTCGAGAACCTCGGCGAGCTGTTGGCGTTCGGCGACGGCGCGTTCCTCGTGTGGAGCGGCAACAGCATCCTGTTCTCGGTCGGCGGCGGACTCGCCGCGACGGCCGTTGCGGCGGCCGCGGGGTACGGGCTGGCGAAGTACGACTTCCGCGGCAAGAACCTCGTCTTCACCTTCCTGCTCATCGGCGTGCTCATCCCGGGCGTCGTGCTGGCGATCCCGCAGTACCTGCTGCTGGCGAAGATCGGCATCGCCGGTACCTACTGGTCGGTGCTCCTGCCGATCGCGATCAGCCCGTTCTCGATCTACCTCGCCCGCATCTACGCGGGTGCGGTGGTGCCGGGCGAGCTGCTCGAGGCCGGTCGGCTCGACGGCGCGAGCGAGTGGCGGCTCTTCCGCTCGATCGCGCTGCCCGCCATGGTGCCCGGGCTCATCACGATCTTCCTGCTGCAGTTCGTCGCGATCTGGAACAACTTCCTGCTGCCGTTCATCATGCTCAGCCGCGAAGAGACCTTCCCCCTCACGGTCGGGTTCTACTCGATGATGAACCAGGGCAGCGACCAGCTGAACGTGTACAACCTCGTGATCATCGGCTGCCTCCTCGCGATCATCCCGCTCGTCCTGCTGTTCCTCTTCCTCCAGCGCTACTGGCGCCTGGATCTCGTGAGCGGATCGCTGAAGGGATGATGCACCGACTGCCCGACGGCGGCTGGCCCGTCATGCTCACCCCTTACCGCGACGACCTCTCGATCGACTTCGAGGGCGTCGACGAGTACACCGACTGGCTCATCGAGCTCGGCGCCGCGGGACTGTTCACCGTTTCGCTGTCGAGCGAGATGTACGACCTCAGCAGCAACGAGCAGCTCGCGCTCGCCCGTCACGTGCGTGAGCGTGCCGCGGGTCGTGTGCCGGTCGTCGCCTCGGCGACCATGCGCGGCGACTGGCGCGCGCAGGCCGACCGGGTCGCCGAGGTCGCAGCGACGGGGGTGGACGCCGTCGTGCTGATCTCGTCGCTCGTCGCACCGCCCGACGCGACCGACTCCGCCTGGATCGACACCGTGGAGCGGATCCTGGACGCCGTCCCGGGCGTCGACCTCGGCGTGTACGAGTGCCCTCTGCCGTACAAGCGCCTGCTGCCGGTGCAGACCGTCCGCTGGCTGGCCCAGACCGGCAGGTTCACGTTCTATAAGGACACGAGTCACTCGCTCCCGACGATGACCGAGCGGCTGAACGTCATCGGCGACACCCGTATGCGCCTGTACAACGCGGCGATCGCCTCGCTGGTGGCGTCGATGCAGGTGGGCGCGGCGGGACTCTCGGGCTACGCGGCGAACGTCTATCCCGACCTCGTCTCGTGGGTGTGCCGCCATGCGAACGACGCCGACCAGACCGACGTGCTGCGCGTTCAGCGCGTCCTGACGATGGTCGAGCACAGCATCAACCTGCGCTACCCGACCTCGGCCAAGTTCCTGTTGGATGCCTCGTCACGCCTGCGCTGGCGGGCTCGAAGCCGCTGGAAGCCCGAGTCGATCGGCGACCACGAAGGCGAGCCGCTGCGTCAGATCGCACAGCTCGTGCAGGAGCTCGACCTCGGACGAGCCGACCTGTACGCCTCCCGATGAACACCGAAACCGGAGACAGCGTGACCGAAACCCCGGGCGTGTGGCCCGTCGTCCTGACACCGTTCACCGAGACCGACGAGGTCGACTACGCGGCCCTCGCCGGCTACGTCGACTGGCTCATCGACCACGGCGCTGACGGGCTGTTCGCGGTCGCGCTCTCGGGCGAGATGTACCAGCTCGATCCGGCCGAGCGCGTGGAGGTCGCCCGCTGTGTGGCGCAGCGCGCCGCCGGACGGGTGCCCGTCGCGGCATCCGTCGTGGGCGGTGAGCGCCTCGGCGAAATCGTCGCCGAGGCGAACGACCTGGCCGCCGCGGGGGTCGACATCGTCGTGCTCATCGCATCGGCGGTGCTCGCGCCTGAGGATGATGAGGAGCGGATCGTCGCGCTCGCGCAGGCGCTCGCCGCCGACGTCCCCGACGTCGCCCTCGGGATCTACGAGTGCCCGCTCCCGTACCACCGCGTGCTGTCGGAGGACGTGGTCGCGGCGCTGGCCCGCACCGAGAGGTTCGTGTTCTTCAAGGAGACGAGCCACGACGTTGCGCGCATGGCGACGCGCGTCGCCGACGCGGAGGGCACTCCGCTCAGGGTCTTCAACGCCGGCATCGAGAATTACGCCGAGTCGCTCCAGGTCGGCGTCGCGGGCCTCTCCGGCTGGGTGGTCAACGTGGCACCCGACCTTGTCGCACGGCTCGGCGAGCTCGCCGTCGCCGAGGGCGTCACCCCCCGTGTGCAGGGGCTGCAGCAGCTGCTCGTCGACATCGAGCAGCGGATGGGGCCGACCTATCCCGGCTCCGCGAAGGCGCTCGTGGCGCGGCGCACCGGGCTGGGGTGGTCGTCGCGATCGCGGTGGCGCGAGGCGCAGGTCGACGATGCCCTGGTGCGCGACCTCGCCGACGCCATCGCACGCGAGGCCGCCCGATGAGATACACGTTGCTGGGGGCCGGTCGGCTCGAGGTGTCGCGGCTGTGCCTGGGCACCATGAACTTCGGCCACCACGCCGACACCGGTGCCTCGCACGCGATCCTCGACGAAGCCCACGAGATGGGCATCAACTACGTCGACACCGCCAACCGATACGGCACGCCGGATCGTCCGCACGCCTCCGAAGAGATCATCGGCGAGTGGTTCGCGAAGGGCGGCGGACGCCGCGAACGTACCGTGCTGGCCACCAAGGTGTTCGAGCAGACCGATCCCTGGCCCAACAACGGCGGCCTCTCTGCGTTGAACATCCGACGGGCATGCGAGGCATCGCTACGGCGCCTGAAGACGGAACACATCGACGTCTACCAGATGCACCACGTCGATCGGCTGGCGCCATGGGACGAGATCTGGGAGGCGTTCGAGACGCTGCGGAGCCAGGGGAAGATCATCTATGCGGGCTCGTCCAACTTCGCCGGGTGGCATCTCGCCCTCGCGCAGGCGTCGGCGAAGGATCACCACTGGCGCCTGATCAGCGAGCAGTCGGTGTACAGCCTCGCCCGCCGCGACATCGAGCGCGAAGTCCTCCCTGCAGCACGAGCACTCGGAATCGGCCTCGTGCCCTGGAGCCCGCTGGCCGGCGGACTGCTCGCAGGCACGGGAGCCGGGGTGCGGCGCACGGACGCCGCGACCCTCACCGCGTCCGAGAAGCACCGGGTGTCGCTGGAGGGCACGCAGCAGCTGGCCGCGGAGCTCGGGGTCGAGCCGGCGGCACTCGCTCTCGCCTGGCTGCTGGCGCAGGAGAGTGTGGTGGCGCCGATCGTCGGGCCGCGAACGACGGAGCAGCTCCGCGCCTTCGCGGGAGTGCCCGACCTCGATCTCTCCGACGATGTCCTGGCGCGGCTCGACGCGCTGTGGCCAGGCCCGGGCGTCGCTCCCGAAGCGTACGCCTGGTGACGTCTCGACACGCGAAGCATGCAGAGCGCGCTGCAGGCTCCGTTTCGCGGCGGCCCGGCCGCTCGATCCCTCGGAAGGCGAGGGACTACTTCCTCGTCACTGATGAGGGCCGGTACGACTCGAAGGCGATCTTCGCTCGTCAAATCGCTTCCTGTAGGCGTCGACGATTGCGCGGTCGGACTCCGCTAACGCGCATGCCCGGAAAGGGATCCTCATACGGGCATCGCTCGCAAGAGGTGCATCGCGTGCGGGTCTGCACGCTCGATAGGCACCGTTTCGTGCGCACAACGACGGATGGACCGCTCAAGCTGGGGGACAGCGGTTGCCGCTGAGATGAGACAATTCTCGCGGACGACCCGTGCTTTCGAGTCGCTGAATGACTTCTACTCCCCGTCCTGACAGGATCTTGAGCGTGCCCGAACCTGAGTTGCCGTCGCAGCGACAACGGCGTGCTGATCTGGCGAAGTATGAACGTGAGCACGGCGTCCAATGGACCTGGCAGATCGACTCCCGCGCGCGAGTCCTAGTCCTCCGGGCTTTCGACGAGAGTTACAACTCCGGATACGGCAGTTGGATCGATGAGGACCTCCACGGTGATATCGACGAGTTTGTCCGAGTTCACTCGGAACAACGCATTCAGGCAACTTCCTGGGTCGCGGCCGCCGCAGGTGAGGACCAGTGGGAGGGCATTCCAACTCTCGAGTATCTCGACTGGCTGCAGGCAGCGTCGATCGCACTAGAGGCTCGCAATGATCAGAACGGCAAGCGAGCAAGCGAGGGGGAATACAGCTGGGATCAGCGATTCGACGGGGCAGGCTTTCGCGAAAAGGTCAATGACATATTTCTGGACCGAAGGATCGCTCACACGTTCGTCGGCGGCGCATTGGTCCCGCGCGAGGAGGAGCCCTTGCATGCGTCAATCGTGGGACCGGCTTCCGCGCTACTCACGAGCGAACCGAGGTTCGCGCGCGCCGAGCGAGCTTATGGGGAAGCCCTATCTCACCTGGCCGCTCACCAAGCAGGCGCGAGCATCACATCCGCTGGGTCATCGCTCGCGGAGGTACTCCGTGCGCTTGGAGCGACCGGCGACACGCTTGGCTCCCTCTTCTCAGACGCACGCCGTCGTGGGTTCCTGATGGCTCATGACAACCTCTTGTTCGAGGCATACAAGAAGATCGCTGATTGGACGACTGCCGACCGCAGCAACCGAGGCAACGCGCACTGGGCATCTTCGGCTGAAAGAGAGGATGCGATGCTTGCCGTTCGCATCGCTGGATCTTTGATTCTCCGGTTGGTCGCTGTTGATGACCTCACCACCCAGGACGGGGAAGGGGCTGGGTGATCCGAGTTGGGGACATCTCTCGATCTATTCAGGTGGCTTCCACGGTTGCCGGTCCAGGCTACCTAGCCGCCGGTCGTCGCTCTGATTCATTGACTTCGAGCGCCATTCCGATCCCCAACCGGGCGAGAGCTGCGCATCGACCGTGCGAAGAGCGCTCTTCACTCAGGCACGGCCACCGAAGCTACGTCAGTGGCCATGCGCGCACTGCGAGCGCTGCGAGCCGTGCCTGTCGCTGCCTTACCGCCTCAACATCCCACTTGCCGCCTTCAACGCCGCCGACTTCGGCTGTGAGCACCAGGTCGGACTGCGCCAGCACGGGAGCCTTCTGCTCGAAACTGGCATTGCCCAGCCGCGTGTTCTCCTCGACGGTCAGGATCACTTGGTTCCCGAGGCTGAGGACCCATGCCTCATGCTCCTCCTTGCTGAAATCCGGCCATAACTCCGGATCGTAGCTCTTCGGAAGAACATGCTCGAGGTTGGCTACTTCCCAGTCGACGGAGGGGACGAGCTCGGACGATTCAAGCTCACGACGCGCTTCTCTCTCGAGCTCGTGTAGGTAGTAGCGTGCTAGCCAGCCGCGTCGAACGGTCATGACCGAGAACGCGCGCTCAAAGTCGGTATCTGACGGCACGCGCGGCCTGAAGAGCTCCGCGAGCTGGGCGGCCGTGGCAATGTCGCCGTCGGTAACCTTCTTTGCAGCCTCGGCATACAGGCGCTCAGTCACCCCCGCACTACCGCCCCCGGACACAAACCACCGAACGGACCAACTGAGGAGCATGGCAACCACTTGGTCGAGGTCGGCGGGAGCCAGTCTTCGCATCGCGGCTAGAAGGAGTGGACGACACTGCTCGACCTTGAGATTGCCGAGAACCTGAAGCCGCTCGCGGGTCCTCGGCTTGAGCGACCTCCAAAATTCCGAGTCGACGTCGAACATCCCCGCCCAGAGCGGGGCAGCCTCGGCGAGCGAAGTCGCCAGCGCTACGGCTGACGCATCGTCCGTCGCCGCATCGCGCATTTCAGAGAACAGTGCCTTCACCCGGCCAACGCCTGTCGTCGAACTCCAGTAGTGGCGCAGGAAATCATCGTGCACGGTGTCCTCACTGGTTGCACCTAGAGCGCCAAGCATCTCCGACCAGCGTCGCTTGGCTTCCTCGATGCGAGCCGGCCCCGCCGTCCCGAACAGGTGGTTCTTGAGCAGATCAGCCGTGTTGAGGTTGAGGCCACGATCATTCAGCGTCTCAAAGATTACGAACGAACGATTCTCGTCCGGCACGTGCACGTCGATCACCTTCGCGCTCGTCAGCACGAAGTCGTGCAACGCGACCAAAGGCAACTGCCAGTCATCGGCGCCACGGTCTTTGATCAGATCCTTCATTTGTCCGTGAAGGTACTCGAACGCAAACTTAAGCCGTCGATGGGATGAACGAGACGGAGCTACCGAGCCGTGATTGAGCAGTGACAAGTAGTACTCGTTGTCGTCCGCGTTGAGTGTCAGCTTGGGCTCGATCTGGCGCGTCGTCATGTTCTTTCGCCCAATGAAGTCCCGCTCGACGTCGCTGGCTCGCTCATCGCTTCGTTCCGAGAAGATGTCTCGCATCGCGGCATAGAGAAGGCTTACCGTGGCGAGGCGCTGTTGCCCATCGATCACAAGTTGCCGCACGGTCGAGGTGGAAGTTGTCGTGACGACAGACCCGAGAAAGTACTCCGAAACGTTGGTCCGCATCGCTTTCTGTATATCGGTCCACAGCTCAGTCACCTCGTCCTCGCCCCAGGAATAGGAACGCTGGTAATCCGGGATGGCGAGCAGTCGGTCAGTAAGAAGGTGGCCGATCCCGTCGACTCCAGTGTTGATCTGCGCTGACTGATAGTCGTCGGTCATGCTGTCAACCTACCTTTGGTTCCGTCCTAACCTGCGCATGGCCCCTCCGACCGCGTCCTTAAGGGCCGATGCTGCACTCAAGGGTCGAGCAACGCACGCGGACCCTGAATAGGCTCACCTCCTGTATGGGTTGCTAGGCGATGCGCGCATACCCCGCGCGAAGGTATGCCCCATGACCGCGCGCTATTCGAGCGTCGCTGGCCTCACACACGAACGCGCCTCCCGCAGGTAGCGTCGAAACCATGGCCACCCCTTCTGACCGCCTGCTCGGCTGGCGCTCTGCCGCGCGCTGGCTGCTGGCCCTCCTGCTCGCAGCTGCCGGGCTCTCCCACCTCACCTGGGGCCGGCGGGGCTACCGTATCGTCGTCCCCGACTGGTCGACACGCCTCACGGGCCTCGACAAGGACGCGATCGTCGTCGGCTCCGGGGTGGTCGAGCTGATGCTGGCCGGAGCGGTCGCGACGATCCCTCGGCAGCGGAGCGTCGGCTGGCTGGTCGCAGCGTTCTTCGTCGCCGTCTTCCCCGGCAACGTCCACCAGTGGCGCACCGGCCGATCCGCGCCCATGCTCCGCACCGACCGGGCGCGGTTCACCCGTCTGCTGCTGCAGCCGATTCTCGTCGTCTGGGCGCTGTGGGCGACGCGCTAGCCGCGACCACGAGCTACCGGCGACGTAGCAGCATCCCTCGACGATCAGGCAGGCTGGCCCCGTGATCGCACTGATCTCCGCACCGACCAACCTGGGGCTTCGACCTCCGCAACCAGGAAGCGTGCCAGGCGCCGACAAGGCTCCTGCGGCGTTTCGTGAGGCCGGTCTGTTCGAGCGGCTCGGCTCTCGCGGCGCGCGAGACGCCGGAGTCGTCCTCGCGGGCCGGTACGTCGATGACGACGGAAGCAGGCCGCTTGGCCACGTGCGCAATGAGGCAGCCCTCGTGGCACACGCCCAGCTGCTCGGAGCCCGCATCGCCCAGACGCTGCGCGACGGCGATCACCCCGTCGTGGTCGGCGGAGACTGCAGCGTGCTGGTCGGCATCGGCCTGGGCCTCGCCGCCGCCGGGCCGACCGGCCTGGTCCACATCGACGGCCACACCGACTTCCGCCACCCGGGCAACAGCGACGCGTGCGCCAGCGTGGCCGGCGAAGACCTCGCTGCCGCGATCGGACTGCACTGGCCGACGATCTCCGACATCGACGGTCACGGGCCGTACTTCCTCGCCGCGCGCTGCGCACACATCGGCCACCGCGACGACGATGAGCACCTCGACGAGGTCGTCGATCGCCTCGGCCTCGTGCTCTCCGCCCGCGCGTCCGCTGCGCTCGACGCAGATGCGGTCGCCGCGACAGTCCTCGAAACGACCGGCCCCGGCTACTGGCTCCAGGTCGATGTCGACGTCCTCGACCCCAGCGTCATGCCCGCGGTCGACAGCCCTGACCCCGGCGGCCTCATGCCGGAGCAGCTCTCCCGCATGCTGACCGCACTCGCTCCGCAGGCGATCGGCGCCTCGGTCACCGTCTTCGACCCCGACCTAGATCCCGACGGCCGCTACGCCCGCCTGCTCACCGACATCCTCGTGCCGGGCCTTGCACTCGTCGGCTCTGGCCTCAGCGCGTAACGTCGCCGAAGGGCGTACCGCGGCGCCGCTTTGCTGCCGTTCAGTGGCTGTGAAGAGTCGCCCAGGCGAGGAGGCTGTCGATCCGTCGGATGTCCGCGCCCTTGGTGAGCTTCACCTTGATGTGCCCCGCTTTCGTCCACAGCTCGACTTCGGCGTCGCGATCGAGCATTCCGCCGGCATTCTCCGTCGACCACATGTGGATAGAGCTGTAGGGCAGCGAGTAGATCTCGACCTTCTTCCCGGTGAGGCCCTGGGCATCACGGACGATGAGCCGCTTGGTGGTGAAGGTCGCCGAGTCGCGGAAAGTCTTGAAGGACGCGACCGGAGTCTCACCCTCGACCAGCAGGTCGTTTACATCCGCAGGTGTCGGAATCTCCTTCTGCAGAGTCCAGGCAAGGATGGCAGCGGTTTCGGCCATGAAAGAGCTCCTCGGTAAATCGACCGCGGCTGTGCGGCGCAGTGCGCTCAGGCTATCGCGCGGGCGCGAACCGGATCCGCCGGGCGACCATGGTCCAACTCCCATCGCCGACAAGCCGCTGATGCGGAGCGGCCGACGCGCTGGGCACGTCATCGGGAACTGGCCGGGTCACGGCGCAGCCCGCAAGACTCAAGACGGCGGCGCTGTCACAGCAGTCCGGTGAGTACCCCGCCGTCGGCGCGTACTGCCGCTCCATTGGTGGCGGATGCCAGCGGGCTGGCGAGGTACGTCACGAGGTTCGCGATCTCGGCCGGGTCGATGAACCGCTCCAGCAACGTCGTGCAGTTCTGGCCGATGATGGCCGCCTTGACCGCGTCGACGGGAGCGGACTGCGACCGGGCGATCGACTCGACCGTCGCGGCGACGCCATCGGAGTAGGTCGGGCCGCCGAGAACGGTGTTGACCGTCACGCCGGTACCGCGGGTGAGCTTGGACAGGCCATTGCCGAGAGCGACCATCGCGGCCTTCGTCACGCCGTACGGGATCATGTCTGCCGGCACGTTCACGCCGGACTCGCTGCTGATGAACAGGACCCGACCCCACCCCCTGCGCAGCATCCCGCCCAGCAGGTGGCGCGAGAGACGCGCGCCGCTCATCACGTTCACCTCGAGATAGCGCGCCCAGTCCTCATCGCTGACGGACTCGAACTCGGCCAGCCCGAAGATTCCGACGTTGTTGACCAGGATGTCGACGTCGTCGAGCTCGCCCAAGAGAACCTCGACCTCGGCGGGCGCCGCGAAGTCGGCCCGCCGACCGCTGTGACCCGCCGCCGGATACGCGGCGCGCAGCCTCGCCACGGCGGCATCCACGCCTTGCTGAGACCTGCCGTTCACGATCACCCGCACGCCTTCGGCCGCCAGACTCGATGCGATCGCAAACCCGATCCCCTGCGTCGAACCGCTCACGAATGCTGTCTTGCCCTGCAGGTGCAACTCCATGCTTCACTCCTCATCGCGCCGCCCGCGGCGGAATTAGCTTGCTCAGGCAAGTAAACGTAGACCCGATAACTTTCCCAAGCAAGTTTCTCCGCGGTAGGCTCGTCGCATGCCGCCCGCCTCCGACTCCGCCGCTCTGAGTTCGGAGCACCTGGAGGTCTGGGCCTCGGTCGCGACACTGCTCGAGCGGCTTCCCGCTGCGCTGGATGCCCAGCTCCAGCGCGACAGCGGCCTGACCCACTTCGAGCACGGACTGCTGTTCGCGCTCGACAGCGCACCCGAGCGCACGCTGCGGATGAGCACACTCGCCGGCTACGCGAGCAGCACGCTCTCGCGTCTGTCACGTGCGATCTCGAGACTGGAGAAGAAGGAGTGGGTGCGCCGTCACACCGACCCGACGGACGGCCGCGTCACCCTCGCGACGCTGACCGAAGCGGGCCACTCAGAAGTCGTGCGGTCGACGCCGGCGCATCATGCCCTCGTCGAGAGGCTGGTCTTCGAATCGCTCACCGATCAACAGGTTCGCCAGCTCGGCACGATCAGCCGACGCATCGCCGAAGCCATCGATCCCTCCGCTCCCGTGTGGAGTCCTGAGGCCACTCTCCCCGCAGCGCCGTAGCTCCCGGCACATCCGGGGCTGAACGCTCCGGTCCCGGTCAGTCGGCTACCCGACCAGCGACTGCGTCCCCAGCACGATCGCGAGCTGCAGTCGCTCCGCATCCTCCGTACCCGGGGCCGCCGTGTAGACCATGATCCGCAGGTCGTCCTGCGCGACGACCAGGGTGTCGCAGTCGACGGCGATCGGGCCGACGGCCGGGTGGTCGATGATCTTGTGGCGTGACTGCTCGGCGGGTGCGGCATCCGTCACCGTGTTCCAGAGCACCTCGAAATCGGGACTCGCGGCACGCAGGTCGGCGACGAGGCGGCGCAGCCGCGCGTCGTGCGGATAGCGTGCGACCGTCGTGCGCAGGTCGGCGACGAGGCCGGCGACCTGCTCGGCGTGCTCTTCGGGGGTCAGCCGAGCGCGAGAGCGAGGGCCGACGACGTTGCGCCACACGCCGTTGCGTTCGTTGCCGCGCAGCTCGGCGGTCGGCCCCATGAGCGCGTCGTACGGCGGGTTCGCGACGATGAGGTTCCAGGCCGCGTCGTAGACGACGACGGGGATGCCGTCGAACCGGTCGAGCAGGCGCTGGATGCTGGCAGGGATGCGCCCCGAGACGACACCGGCCCCGGGCGCACTGCGGCCCGCCAGCTGGAACAGCAGGTCTCGCTCGGCATCCGAGAGGCGCAGGGCACGGGCGAGCGCCTCGACGACCTGCTCGGACGGCGCAGTCGCGCGACCCTGCTCCAGGCGGGTGAGGTAATCGACCGAGATGCCGGCGAGGGTCGCGAGCTCTTCACGGCGCAGACCGGCTGCGCGGCGGCGGCCTCCTTGCGGGATGCCGACAGCATCCGGAGTCACCCGGTCGCGCCAGCGGCGCACGGCGCCTCCGAACTCCCACGCTTCCATGCCTCCAGTGTGCGCGCTGCCCGCAGCCTTGTCGTGGTACTGGGAGTCCTAGGAGAACGCGACGACTGCCTGCGCCGGCGCGAGCGGCGGACGCTGGATGCATGACAACGACACTGATCACCGGGGCGAACAAGGGCCTCGGCAAGGAGACGGCCCGCGCGCTCGTCGACGCAGGGCACACGGTGTGGCTCGGCGCCCGCGACGAGGCTCGCGGACGGGCCGCGGCCGACGAGGTCGGCGCACGCTTCGTGCAGCTCGACGTGACCGACGACGCATCCGTGACCGCGGCGATCGCCACCATCTCCGAATCGGGCACGGGACTCGACGTGCTCGTCAACAACGCCGGCATCGCCAAGTACGGCAATGGGTTCGTCGAACCGCGAGACAGCGCGAGCGTGCTCGAGGTCTTCGACACCAACGTCGTCGGGATCGTGCGGGTGACCGAAGCCGCACTGCCGCTTCTGGAGCAGTCCACGAACCCCGTCGTCGTGAACGTGTCGAGCGCTCTCGGCTCGTTCTGGGCGACGCACGAGCCGTCGCGGCCCGCGTCGAGCTTCGTCTCGCTCATCTACGGGTCGAGCAAGGCGGCGGTCTCGATGCTCACCGTGCAGTACTCGCGGGCGCACACGAACGTGAAGTTCAACGCCGTCGAGCCCGGCATCACCGCGACCGAGCTCGGCGGTGGCGACCCCGGCAGCCACCCCGGGCGTCCGGCCTCGGTCAGCGCACAGGTCGTCGCGAAGTTGGCCATGATCGGACCCGATGGCTCGACCGGCACCTTCCAGGAGGATCAGGGCGAGCTCGGGTGGTGACCACCCAGGCGTGACGGTGACCTGGCAGTGGTGCGCGAAGAGCGTGCCCCTGCCATGTTCACGCGCTTTCTCGGCCACTCTGGGCGTACGGGACCGCGATGGTCGCGGCATCCCTTCGTCGTCGGCGAGACTCGTGGATACGCCGACCGCAGAGGAACCCGATGATCACCGTTCACCTTCGCTACGAGATCGACCCCGACAAGCTCGATGAGTTCACCGAGTACGGCCGCACGTGGATCCGACTCGTCAACCGGCTCGGCGGCACGCACCACGGCTACTTCATGCCCAGCGAAGGCGACAGCGACGAGGCGTTCGCCCTCTTCACGTTCCCGTCGCTGGCCGAGTACGAGGTCTACCGCAACGCCTCGAAGACCGATGCCGAATGCCAGGAGGCCTTCGAGTTCGCGCGCCGGACGGGGTGTATCCGCCGGTACGAGCGGCGCTTCTTGTCGCCGGTGTTCTCGTAACCGCGACCCGGCGCTACGGCGTCGGATGCTGCACGACGATGTCGCGCTGCGGCCCGTAGTGCAGCGGAGAGGCGACGAACGCGACCACCGCGATCAGAGCGAGCGCCGACACGATGACGCAGATGCGCGTCATGACGACCGGCGTGCGCTCGCCGGACGCCCTGCGCACCAGGACGAAGACCGCCCACCCGATGAGCGCCCCGGCGGTGTTGACGATGAGGTCGGTGGTGTCGAAGCTGCCCGTCGAGATCAGGTGCTGCACCGTCTCGAGCACGAGGCTCGTGGCGAGTGCGGCCAGCCCGGCCTTGAACCACGCCCAGGTCGGCGCCAGCGCCCCGATGAACAGGCCGAACGGCACGAACAGCACCAGGTTGATGACCATCTCGGCCGGCGTGCTCGCGCCCGCGTCTCCGCTCGGCACGAACGGCACCAGCTTGATCGGGCGGGCCAGGCCCGCGGCGTCGCCGATCCACGGGACCTCGAGCTTCCACAGCACCACCCACGCCAGCAGCGCGAGGTAGACGACGAATGCGACGATGAGGATGCCGCGGCTGCGACGCGCAGGAGGCCTGGCCGAAGTGGTCACAGGGCATCCTCTCGCGAGACCCTGTGAAGCGCCGAGGTCAGTGTGACCCGAGCGCAGCGACGAGGTGCGCGTTGCGCTTCGCGATGAGCCGCCCGCCGCCCGCGTCAGCGGAACAGCTTGGCGGCGCTGCGCACCGCCGACACGCTGGCGATCGCTGCGGCGACGCTCATCACGATCGGCGTGACGGCGATCACCAGCGCGATCGAATTGGGTTTGAAGACCGTGCCGCTGGGGCCAGACACGTAGGCGCCGATCGGCAGCGCGACTCCACCGCCGCCTCCGCCCGAGCCTTCACCTTTGCCCTGGGGCAGTCTCTCGGTGGGAGG
>PJUC01000362.1_pt1 | contig 21737 bp, 19 predicted proteins | sample 1512161 | NCBI WGS metagenome assembly PJUC01 (sample SAMN08177676, study PRJNA422409) | Soil metagenome, whole genome shotgun sequencing project. | isolation source: Soil enriched on filter paper | place: USA: Madison | collected 2015-01-15
CGTGACGAGGGCGGTCTTCCCTTCGAGGTCGAACGGCCTCACGGTGTGACCTCGATCACGACCCGGCCGACCGTCGATCCCGATGCGAGCGCCGTGAGCGCATCGGGCGCGCGGTCGAAGGGCACGACGTGATCGACGATGGGGTGGATGCTGCCGGCCGCGGCCAACCGGGCCAGTTCGGTCCGCGCGTCTTCGATGAGGTCGGGCCGCACGCGGGGGTACAAGCCCCAATGAAGGCCGAGCACGGAGTAGTTCTTGACGAGCGCATGCCCCGCGGGGAGCGCCTGGATCGTCCCGCCCGCGAAGCCGACGACGACGATGCGGCCCTCGAATGCGATGCACTTGGTCGAGGCGTCGAAGGCCGCGCCGCCGACCGGATCGAAGACGACGTCGACGCCGTGGCCGCCGGTGGCCGCCTTCACGCCGGCGACGAGGTCGTCGGCACCGCGGATCAGGACGACCTCTGCTCCGGACTCGCGGGCCACCGCGGCCTTGGCCTCGGAGCCGACGACGCCGATCACCCTGGCGCCGGCGGCGCGGCCGAGCTGCACGGCCGCGAGCCCCACACCGCCCGCCGCGGCGTGCACGAGCAGCCACTCCCCTGCCTGCAACGCCGCCCGCCGGTGCAGCCCGAACCACGCGGTCTGATAGGCGACGGTCAGTCCCGACGCCGCAGCATCGGTGAGCGCCTCCGGCGCCTTCCAGAGATCGGATGCCGGCAGCACGGCGTACTCCGAGAGCACACCGATCTTCGACCCCAGAACGCGATCGCCGAGCGTCAGGCCCGAGACGGCGTCCCCCACGCCCGCGACCGTGCCGACCAGCTCGATCCCCGGCGAGAAGGGCAGCTCGGGCTTGACCTGGTACTCGCCGCGACACAGCAGCACGTCGGGGAAGTTGGCCGCCACCGCGTGCACACGCACGAGGACCTCCCCGGCATCGGGCTCAGGGGTCGGCACCGTGTCGAACGAGAGCGCGTCGGCCGGTTCGCCGAGCGTCGTCACGCGCCATGCGCGCATCGATGCCGGCACCGCGCGCTCGGGTTTCGCGACGGCGGGCGTCTCGGCCGCGGCGGTCGCGGGGGCGTCAGGGTGCGGCATCCACTCTCCTCAGGCTGGTCAGGAACAGATCGGTGAGCTGCTCGGCCACGAGGGTCTTGTCTTCGGGGCCTTCGGGCGAGTACCAGTGCGACAGGTAGTGCACGTCGCTGAAGAAGTGGGCGACGAGCATCGCGAGGGGGATGTCCGTCCGGAAGCGTCCCTCTGCCTGCCCGCGCGAGATCAGCTCGGCGAACTCGTCGTGGTACGCGCGGCGACGGCGGGTGACCTCCTGCGCGCGCGGCGCCGACAGCATGTTGAGGCTGCGGAAGAACACCGCGCCCTCCTGCATGTGGTCGATCGAGGTCTCGAGCACGTCGACGCAGGCGGCCCGCAGCACGTCCTCGGTCGCGCCGCCGCGGGCGATGATCTCGTCGAGGTGCGCCTTCTGCAGCGTCAGCAGGCGCTCGTAGATGCCGAAGAGCAGGTCGTCCTTGGACTCGAAGTAGTGGTACATCGCGCCTTTGGTGACGCCGGCCGCATCGACGATCTGCTGCACGCTGGTGTTGGCGTAGCCCTGCCGGGCGAAGAGGTCGACGGCGGCGCGGGCGACGTCGTCTGCGACGTGGGAATCCTTCATGCCTTCATCCTGTCGCGACTTCAGGCGAGGGGCCGGATGCCGGCACCGCCGTCGATCGCGAGCGTCTGGCCCGTGATCCAGGCGGCGTCCTGCGACAGGAGGAACGCGACCGGCCCGGCGACGTCGTCCGGCTCCCCGAGGCGGCGCAGCGGGTACGTGGCGGACACCTCCTCCTCGTGGCCCTCGTACAGTGCGCGGGCGAACGCGGTCTTCACCACGGCAGGGGCCACGGCGTTGACCCTGATGGCGGGGGCGAGCTCGTACGCCATCTGGGCGGTCAGGTTGATCAGGGCGGCCTTCGAGATGCCGTAGAACGCGATGCCGGGGCTCGCGCCGAGACCGGCGACCGAGGCGATGTTGACGACGGAGCGCGAGAGCCCCGCGGCGATGGCGGCGCGCGTCCAGTCGAGCGTCGCGACGACGTTCACCTCGAGGATCTTGCGGGCGGCCTCCGCCTCGATGTCGACGATCGGGCCGTAGACGGGGTTGATGCCGGTGTTGTTGACGAGGTGGTCGAGACGCCCGTGGCGCTCCCCGATGTGCGCGAAGACCGCGGCGCGATGTTCGGCGTCGTCGGAGCGGCCGGCGACGCCGCTCGCGGCGGGGCCCAGTTCGGCGACGGCTGCGTCGAGCGCTTCCTGCTTGCGGCCGGTGATGACGACGGACCCGCCCTCATCGACGATGCGCTGGGCGATCGCGAACCCGATGCCGCGGCTCGCGCCGGTGACGAGCGTTGCGGTGCCGTCGAAGCGGTCGATGGTCATGGCGCCTCCTTGCGACATACCGGCTGGTCGGTTTCATCACCGTATCACGCCCGCCTGAGGCTCCGGCATCCAGATCTGAGGCGTCTCCGAGGCGGATATAGGGCATCCGCCCGATGGGGAGCACCCCCCTTAGAGACGAAAGTCGTTCCTGTAAGACGGACCGGCCGGAAGGCGGGTCACCCGACAGGAGACGCATCATGAACGACACGACCTTCTTCGCTTCGACGCTCCACACCCACCGCACCGCGGAACTCCGCCGCGAGGCCGAGATCCGTGAGCTGCGCGCCCTGCGCGACGTGCAGGACGGCGAGGCCGACGCCTCGGCCGCCGCGCACGGTCTCGGCCTTCGCGCCCGCCACACCCGCCACGCACGCCGCTCCGCCGTCGCCGCCGCGCGATGACGCGGCACGGGCGCGGCGGCGCCGAGACGGCTGAGGCCGACCGGGTGGGCCTGGAAGGTGCCACGATATGACCATGCCCGCACTCCCCTCGAGCCCGCGCATGGTCGGGCGGCACTCCGAGCTCGCGGCGCTGCTGGAGGCATTCGACGACGGTGCCGGCGGCGTGCCGCGCACGGTCATCGTGCGCGGCGAGGCGGGTGTCGGCAAGACGCGGCTCGTGCAGGAGTTCCTGTCGCTCGTCGCGCGAGACCCGCTCGGCGCCCCCGGCCCGGCCGGCTCCGCGCCGGTGGTCGCCTTCGGGCAGTGCGTCGACCTCGGCCCGATCGGCGCCCCGTTCGGCCCGATCCGGCGGGTGCTGCGCGATCTGCACGCCGCCGTGGGCACCGATGCGCTGCGCGAGGCGGCCGGCTCGGCCGCGGTGATCGCCAGCCTCGCGGCCCTCGTCCCCGGCATTTCGGCCGAGCCCGCCGACACGGACGAACCGGCGGGCGAGTTCGCCGAGGCGATCGAGGTGCTCCTCGAGCAGCTCTCGCAGCGGCGGCACCTGGTCGTCGTGCTCGAAGACCTGCAATGGGCGGATGCCGCCACCATGGCCCTCGTGAAGACCCTGGCCAGCACTCTCCGGGGCCGGCGGCTCACGATCGTCGCGACGTACCGCTCCGACGACATCGACCGCTTCCACCCGCTGCGCCCGGTGCTCGCGGAGCTCGACCGCACGCGGTCGGTCGTCCGCATCGAGGTGCGACCGCTGACAACCGACGAGGTCGCGGAGCAGGTCGCCCAGCTCGCGGCGGGCCTCGACCCGCGCATGGTCGAGTCGCTCAGCGAGCGCAGCGGCGGCATCCCGTTCCTCGTCGAGGAACTCGTCGACGTCGGCGACTGCGCACTGCCCGACACGCTGCGCGACCTCGTGCTCGCCCGGTACGCGCGGCTGGGCGACGACGCGCAGCAGGTGGTGCGCACGATGGCCGCCGGCGGCATGCACGTCGCGCACGACCTCCTGGCGGCGGTGACCTCCTTGGACGAGACGGCTCTCGACACCGCCGTCCGCGAGGCGATCGACACCCGCGTGATCCTCGCCGACGGCGCCGGCTACACGTTCCGGCACGCGCTGACGCGCGAGGCCGTCGAGGGCGAGATGCTGCCGAGCGAGCGCGTGCGCGTGCACCGCCGGTATGCCGAGCACCTGCGCGCGCACGGCGGCGACTCTCCGGACGATTCGTCCGCGGTCGCCGAGCACTGGCTCGCCGCGCGCGACCTGCCGGCCGCATTCGACGCGACCGTCGAGGCGCTCCGGCACTCGCGCACCCGGTTCTCACCCGCGACGAGGGCGAAGCTGGCCGAACGGCTGACCGAGCTGTGGGACCAGGTGCCGGATGCCGCGGCGCGCGCCGCCACCACCCTCCCGGCCCTGCACCTCGACGCCGCGCAGGCGTGGCACGATCTGGGCGACACCGAGCGCGCCCTGCGCTCGGCGAACGAAGGCCTCGCCGTCTGCCCCGACGACGCGGTCGTGCGCGCCGCGCTTCTGCGGCAGCGGTACGTGGAGGCGTTCAACCTCGAGAACCGCGGCCGCACCGAAGACATCGAACAGGCGGTCGCGCTGCTGGAAGGCATCGACGAGGTGCCTGCCCGCATCCTGCTCTCACGCGCGCTGACGAATCTCGCGCACGGCTCGCACGGCGAGACGGCGGCCGCGCATGCGGCGCGCGCCATCACCCTGGCGGAGGAGGCAGGCGACGCCGAGGCGCTCGCGGTCGCTCTCACCGTCGAAGCGTGGCGGATCGCCGGCGACGAAGACGACGAGCCCGGCGCGATCGCTCCCCTGCAGCGCGCGGTCACGCTGCCGGTCGAGCCGCCGCTGCGCGCCTACGCAGGAGGTGCGCTCACCGACATGCTCCTGCGCATCGGCCGCTTCCACGAGGCGAGTGTCGTGGGCACCCAGCACTACGACGACGTCGCGCGCGCGGGGATCGAACGCGGCTCCGGCGCCTCCATCGCGCATCCGCTGTCGTTCGCACTCTTCGCGGCGGGCCGGCCCGCCGAGGCTCTGGCCGCGTCGCAGCGCGCCCGGCGGCTGCTCGGGCCTCATGGCAGGGCATCCGTCTATCGCCTGCTCGCCTCGCACTACGACTGGGACGACCGGCCGGACGAGCGCGCCGCGATGCTCGACGCCGAGCGGGCCATCATCGACGAGACGATACGCGAGCATCCCGGCAAGGCGCGCTGGTGGACGATCGAACGGGCGGAGGCCATGCTGGGTCCCCGAGGGCCCCAGGATCGGGCGGCGGCGCGCGAGCTGCTGCCCGAGGTCGTCGCCGCCGCCGAGGACGAAGACCGCTCCCCCGCCGTGCGCCGCTACGGCATGGCGACGGCGGCGCTGCTCGCGCTCGGAGTGGACGCGGATGCCGCGGTGCACGCGCGGATCCGCGCCGCGATCGCCGCCGCGCCGGAGCACGAAGCGGCACAGGCCTATGCGGCCTTCGCGTCGGCGGCCCTCGCCGACGCCGAAGACGCTCCGGCTGCCGAGCGGGTGACGCGCTGGCGCGCGGTCACGGCGACGATCGAGCACGATCTCATGCCGGTGTGGCACTACCACCAGGCGCGGTGCCGGCTCGCGACGGCGCTGATCGCCGCCGGCGAGCGGGACGAGGCGCTCGAGCTGCTCGCGCGCGTCGCCGCGGAAGCGCCAGGGCAGGGCGCCGCCCGCGTCGGTCGGTGGGCATCCGAGCTCGCGACCCAGGCCGGCGGCGCGCCCGCCGCGGCGGGCTCGGGCACGGTGGCCGCGCTCACGCCGCGGGAGCTGCAGGTGCTCGAGCTGATCGCCGAGGGGCTCACGAACCCGCAGATCGGGCAGCGCCTCTTCATCAGTCCGAAGACCGCCTCGGTGCACGTCTCGGCGATCCTCGCGAAGATCGGCGCCACGAACCGCGCCGAGGCCGCCGCGCTGTACTCGGCGAGCCTGTGAGGGATGCCGCGGGCCCGGGCCGCGGCATCCGCTTCTGCGCCCCGAGACGGTGCGGATGTCGGCGACGCGCGGCAGGATGGTGCGCATGCCGTACGAGATCCCCGCGCCGATGCTCGCGAAGTCCGTGCCCGACGTGCCCGATGCGGCGAAGGTGCCGGGCGGGCTCAGCTACGAGCCGAAGTGGGACGGCTTTCGCGCCCTGGTGTCGTGGGACGGCACAGAGGTGGTCATCGGGTCGCGCGGCGCGAAGCCGCTGACCCGGTACTTCCCCGAGCTGGTCGAGGCGTTCGCGCGCCTGCTGCCCGAGCCGTGCCTGCTGGACGGCGAGATCGTGGTGCCGGTCGAGCGCGACGGGCGCCGCCGGCTCGACTGGGAGTCGCTGTCGCAGCGCATCCATCCCGCGGCGTCCCGCGTGAACATGCTGGCCGAGCAGACGCCGGCGATGTTCATCGCCTTCGACGTGCTGGCGATCGGCGACCGCGACCTGCAGGGCGAACCGTTCGCGACCCGGCGCGCCGCGCTGGTGGAACTGCTGCGGGATGTCCCCGACCCCGTGCACGTCACCCGGGCGACCGCCGACGCCGACCTGGGGCGGCGCTGGCTGGCCGAGTTCGAGGGCGCTGGGCTCGACGGCGTGGTCGCCAAGCCGCTCGACCAGCCGTATGCACCGGGCAAGCGCACGATGTTCAAGATCAAGCACGCGCGCACCGCCGACGTCGTGGCGCTCGGCTACCGCATCCACAAGTCCGGCCAGGGGGTCGGCTCGCTCCTCGTCGGCCTCTACGGCGAAGACGGCACGCTGTATCCCGTGGGCGGCGTCGCGGCGTGGAGCAACGAGCGCCGCCTCGAGCTCATCGACGAGCTCGCGCCGCTCGTCGTGCGCGACGCCGAGGGCGAGGCCGTCCGGGGCGAGGGCGAGAAGTCGCGGTTCCAGGCGGGCCGCGCCGACTCGTCGTTCGTGAAGCTGCGCCCCGAGCGCGTGCTCGAAGTCCGCTACGACCAGCTCGAAGGCTGGCGGTTCCGCCACACCGTGCAGTTCGAGCGCTGGCGCCCCGACCGCGATCCGGCTTCCTGCACGTACGAGCAGCTGGAGGTCGTCGCCGCGTACGACCTCGCCGACGTCCTGGTCTGACGCGGCGGCTCGGCCCGCGCGGGGAGGTGCGGCGACGCCGTGGGCCCGCGCCGGGCATGGAATGTCGGAACCCCTGGTTAGCGTCTGATACCCGTCCCAGCACGGTTCCGCGGTTCGAAGCGGCGCTCCGGGCGGAGGCATCTTCCGACACAGGAGAGATCATGTCCTTCTACACCGCCCAGGTCATCGCCGACGAGCGCGCCGCAACGGTCGCCCGCGAGAACGCACTGATCCTCGCGCAGCGCGAACGACGCGTGGCAGAGATCCCCCGTACACGCGGGCGGTTCTCTCTCGCGCGCCTGTTCCGGGCCACGCCCGCACGCCGCTCGATCCCGTCCGCGACCGCCCCCTGCCCGAGCACTCCCGCCACCGCACCGTCGGCGTGCTGAGCGCGGGCTGGGCGGTGGCGGCCGGACGAGCGAGACGGAAGCGTCCGATCAGCCCTCGGCCTTGGGCCAGTTCTCGGGGTTGATGCGGCTGGGCTGCACCCGCGGCGGCTCTCCCGGCATCTTGGGGAAGTCCGGCGGGAAGTTCAGCTCGCCGAGGCCGGCGTCGAGATCGCGCTGCCACCACTCCAGCAGCGTGTCGATGCGTCCGGGACTGTCGAGCAGGCCCGCCCACGGATCGCCGACCTCGGCGAGGCGCGCGGGCACGGTGCGCACCGTGAAGGCGGCAGGATCGACGCCGGCCGCCAGCTCCTCCCAGGTGAGCGGCGTCGACACGGTCGCGGTGGGCAGTGCGCGCGGGCTGTAGGCGCCGGCCATCGTGCGGTCGCGGTTGGCCTGGTTGAAGTCGATGAAGATGCGCTCGCCGCGCTCCTCCTTCCACCAGTTCATGGTGACCTTGTCGGGCATGCGCCGTTCGAGCTCGCGGCCGGCGGCGATGACCGCGTGCCGCACGTCGAGGAACTCCCACTCCGGCTCGATCGGGCAGAACACGTGGATCCCCCGGTTGCCGCTCGTCTTGAGGAACGCTGTCAGCCCCGCCTCGGCCAGCACGTCGCGCATCGCGGGCGCGACGGCCGCGGCATCCGCGAAGTCCGTCCCCGGCTGCGGGTCGAGATCGATCCGGAGCTCCACGGGGTTGTCGGTGTTCGCCGCCAGCGACGCCCACGGGTGGAAGACGATCGTGTTCATCTGCACGGCCCAGACCGCGGCCGCGATCTCGGTGAGGATGAGCTGCGGATGCCGCCGCCCGCTGTTGTAGGTGACCGTCTGCGCCTCGACGAACGCGGGTGCGCCCTTGGGCGGGTTCTTCGAATAGAAGCGCTCTCCGTCGACGCCCTCGGGAAAGCGCTCGAGCGACACCGGACGATCGCCGTTGGCGGCGATGAACGGGCTCTGCACCGCGATGAGGTACTCGGCCAGCTCGTGCTTGGTGATGCCGAGCTCTGGCCAGATCACGCGGTTCGGGCTCGACAGGCCGACCTCGCGGTCGCCGTCCGGACCGGGAACGGTGAGGGTGATGCGCTCAGACGCCATCCTCCGACGCTAGCGGCCCTCGCCGACATGCGTCACCTGCCCCGGCGGCGCACCACCCATCCGATTTTGGCGAGTCGCCAGACTCCGTGACTGTCGGCAGCGGGTCTTGGCGGATCGTCAGCCGGACGCACGCCCGCGGGTGCCTACGAGTCGCCAGAAACGGGCCCCGCGAGCCGCTGCTTCTGGCGAGTCGCCAGAAACCGCTACTCGGCGAGCGCCAGCACGGGCGCGAGCTCGTCGCGCGTGAGGCGGATCCAGGGGCCTGCGGGATCGATGACGAACCCGTTGATGCCGTCGTCCGAGCGCAGCGCCTTCGCGAGCTGCGCGGCCGTGATGGGCACCGCGTTGTCGCCGCGACCCATGACCGCCACCTCGAGCGGGTGCGAGTACACCTCGAGGAACCGCTCGCCGTCGGGCGTCCGGCCCTCGGCGAGGCCGGGTGCACCACCTTCGGCCAACCCTGCGGCGACCCACAGCGGCACGCGCGTGAGCGCGTCGGCCACCTGCGCCGACACCTCGGGCGTGCGCTCGGCAGCCAGCAGCGTCTTGACGGTGAGCTCGGGGTCGGCCTGCTCGACGGCACGCTTGAGGAGCTCGGTCGGCAGCACGGCGCGCGAGGGCGTCGATGCCGGGTCGAGCACGATGCCGTCGTAGTTGCTCGCGAACACGTGCTGCAGCACGGTGAGGACGGGCTGGCCCATCGCGGAGGTGTCGGCGTCGCCGTCGGCTTTGAGGCTCGCCTGCAGCGCCGCCCCGCTGGAGTAGGCGAGCGCGAAGACGCGGTCCCCGAGATTGGCGACGCCGAGCGGCAGCGGCTTGCCCTCGGCCAGCAGGGTGCGCGCGTCGCCCTTCACGCGCAAGAAGACGTGGCCCTGCATCAGCTGGCGCGCGACGTCGAGCAGCGCCTGCGACGCCGGCGCGTCACCCACCCGGCCGAGTGCGTCGCGGAGCAGCACGTTGTCGCGGAGCCCGGGCACCGTCTCGGTCTGCGCGGGCGCGGTGCGCATCCACTCGCGGACGCCGAGGCGTGGCAGCTGGCTGGGCGCCTCGGCCGGGGCCTCCTCATCGGCCGAGACGGGCCGCGAAGCTGCGGGCGCCGCCCCCAGGCCCGAATACGACGAGAGCGAGATCGAGACCGAGGCGGCGACATCCGTCGCCTCGTCCGCGGCAGGCTTCTCGACCGAAGGCTCCTCGACCGCGGCGCCGTCGGCCGAGGCCTCGGGCGACTGCTGGGGGGACGACTCGGCGGGCTTCTTCGGGCGGCGCGAGAACAATGCCATTTCTCGAGCCTACTTCGCGCGGCCACGTCGAGGTGTGCTCACCCCAGCGCGGTCACGCCCGCCACGATGACCGCGACACCGACGGCGAGGAGGGATGCCGCCAGCACGACCGCTCCCGCCCACAGCAGCGCGATCGCCCGGCCCGGGCGCTGCGGGTCGCGCCCGAGCACCGAGAGGAAGAAGCCGCCGGGGATGAGGAGCGCGCTGGCGAGCACGCCGACCGCGGCCCATTGCCACGGCGCCGGCACACCGACGGCCGACATGAGCAGCAGGGTGACGAGCCCCAGCAGCACCAGCACGCCGGCGTGCGCGTGCCCGGCGCGGAAGAAGGTCTTCTGCAGTCCGTTGAACGGCAGGCCGCGCGAGGCGATCCGCAGCAGGAACGTTCCGCCCGACATGATGCCGATGACGGTGAGGATCGTCGCTCCGGCGACGATCGTGAGGATCGGGTCCATCGTTGCCTCCTGGCCGTGCGTCTGTTGGATAGCTTCGCTCTCCAATATTAGATAGCTATAGTATCCAATACAAGAGCGAGGAGGCGCGCGATGAAGATCTCGCAGTTGTCGGAGCGCAGCGGCGTCCCCGTCGCGACCGTGAAGTTCTACATCCGCGAAGGCATGCTGCCCCGCGGCGAGGCGGTCTCGGCCACGCGTGCCGAGTACGGCGACGAGCACCTGGCGCGCCTGCGCGTCATCGCGGCACTCACCGACGTGCGGGGCCTGCCGCTCGCCCGCGTGCGCGACATCCTCGCGCTGATCGACACGCCGACCGGCGACCCTGTCGAGGTCCTCGGCCGTGCGGTCGGCGCGCTGCCGCCGTACGTGGCGTCGGGGCGCGAGGACTACCCGCTCGCGCGGGCCGCCATCGCCGAACTCGGCCTCACCTACGACCCCGGCTTCACCGCGGTCGCCCAGCTCGACGAGGCGCTGCGCGCCCTGGAGGCGGCGGGATTGGATGCCTCACCCACCGTCCTCCGGCGCTACGGTGACGCGATGCGTCAGGTCGCCGTCGAAGAGCTCGCGCCGATGGCGAGCATGCCGCTCGACGAGGCGGTGACGTACGCCGTGCTGGGCACCGCGCTCTACGAGCCGGTCATGCTCGCCCTGCGGCGGCTCGCCCACCACCACCTGCTCGTGGATGCCGACGACTGAACGCGTGCACCGGCTGCTCACAGCCGCTCCATAGGCGTCTCCCTGCCGCCTTGCGGCGAACAAATCGCCCGATAGTGTCCCAAATTCCGGGTTGCCGGACATATCTCTGATGTGAGCATTCCTCCTGAGCGAAACCGGACCGCGATGTCCTCGCGCCGTTCGGCTCGCGCAGGACGCGTGCTTATGATGCCCTGGTGCCCGCCCCGCTGGACGGCGACGCTCCCCTCGCCGCGGCCTCTGAGCCGAGCGTCTCAGACGAGACGCTCCTTCAGCGCGCCCGCGAGGGCGACGAAGGCGCCATGCGCACCCTCCTGCGCAGGCATGAGAAGAAGATGTACGCGCTGGCGCTCTCGATGACGCGCAACGCCGCCGATGCCGAGGATGCAGTGGGTGTCGCGCAGCTGGCGTTGTGGCGCAAGCGAGACTCGGTGCAGGGTGTCGAGGGGTCGCTCCTCCCCTGGCTGATGAAGACGGTGGCTCTCGCGGCGAAGAACCAGCTGCGCGGCCAGCGGCGCTACGAGCGCCTGATCGCCGGCATCCCCGCCGCTGAGGACGTGCCCGACCACGCCGACGAGGTCGCCCGCTATGTCGATCGTGCGTCGCTCTCGCACGATGTCGAAGCCGCGCTGCGCGCTGCGAGCGCCGCGGACGCACAGGTCATCGTGCTGTGCCTGATCGAAGGGATGCCGCCCCGCGACGCCGCCCGTGTCATCGGCGCGACGGAGTCCACGGTGCGCAAGCGCCTCACCCGCGCGAAGGAACGGCTGCGCAAGTCGCTCGCCCATCACGCCCCCCACGTCGCGGAGGGGGAATCATGAGCGATCAGCGCCCGATGCCCCGCGGCGACGCGATGGAGAACCTCGTCATCGCACAGATGCGCGACGACCTGCGCGCTGCGCGTCGACGCCGCCGGCTCGGCCTGCCGGGGTGGTCGATCCTCACCACCGCGGCGGCGGCGGTCGTCGCCGTCATCGCGATCACGGTGTCGATGCTCGCGACGCCGCAGCCGACGTACGCGGCGACGCCACCCATGCTCCAGATCGAGGGCACGCAGGGCGGACCTGACGACGCCGCCGAACTGCTGACCGATCTGGCCCGGCAGCTGCGCGCATCGGACGAACCCGATCCCGCTCCGCCCGGGCAGCCTCAGCAGATCGACGTGCAGACGTGGGGACTGGTCACGAGCGTCGGCGCCGAGGGCGAGAAGGTCCCGCCGCCGTATGTCGCGCCCGAGAACATGACGCTCACCCGCTACCCCGACGGGGCCTGGTCGCAGGTCGTCGTGGCGGGCACGCCCTACGACACGCAGGGCAAGCCGGTCGACGATCCGCACGCGACCCCGCCGGGCACCGAGCTCTGGCGCACCGACGAGGCGGCCGGCGAGCACACCTTCCTGTTCCCCGACCCCGTCCCCGACGACCCCGACGAGCTGCGTCAGCTGATGCTCGACGCAGGGCTCTCGGAGGATTCGACGACCAGCGACTGGATCTCGCAGGCCCAGGCGCTGCTGATGGAGCGCGTGCTGCGGCCGAGTGAGGAGGCGGCACTGCTGGAGGTGCTGGCCGGGCTCGATCTCGAACTCGCCGGGACCACGACCGACCGCCTCGGGCGCGAGGCCTATGTCTTCGAGACCCCGACCGGCGACAGCGACTTCGTCGACCGCATCCTGGTCAGCCCCCGAGGTCACGTCCTCGCGACCGAGACCGTGTGGGTCGGCCATGACCGCACCGACATCCCTTCCCCATCGGTGCTGTCGTACGTCGCATGGGAAGGTAGATCGTGATCTCCCGAAAGTTCATGCCCCTGCTCGCGCTGCCCGTACTGGTCGGCGCCGTCGCTCTCAGCGCCTCCCCCGCCGCCGCATCGACCGATCCGACGCAGGATCAGGTGGATGCCGTCATCGCCGAGTTCGGCGGCACTCAGACCGCCCCGAACGAGGTGTCGTGGGACGACGGTGCCGTCGTGCTGACCCTCGCGCCTGAAGGCGCCGCCGACTCCCGCGGCTTCACCGCCTCCTCGGTCGGGGGCTGCCCCAGCGGCGCATTCTGCGCCTACTCCGGAACGTCGTACGGTGGCAGCCGCCTTACCTTCTGGGCCTGCGCCACGGGAAACTCCGTCGCCGCGCTCGGTACCGTCCGCTCGCTCGCCAATTCCCGCAGCACCGGCACGGTCCGGGCGTACGACGGCTGGGCGACGGTCGCCACGCTCGGGCCCAACACCGGCGCCGCGGCTGTGGCGGTCGGCATCGACAAGCTCAACTGCTCGTAGCGGCTCACCTGTTCACCACCGCCGCGTGAGACGCGGCCGCTGTCAGAGCTTCTCGATCGGGGCGATCTTGATGAGGAGCTTCTTCGGGCCGGCGGAGTCGAAGCGCACGTGCGCGACGCGCTTCGCGCCCTCGCCGGTGACGGCATCCACTCGTCCTTCACCGAAGTCGTCGTGACGGATGCGGTCGCCGGGGGCCAGCACGAGGTCGCCGTTGTCGCGCACCTTGGCGGGGATCTTGTTCGCGAAGCGCTCGAGGTTGCCCGACGGCTCGCGGCGCGCGAGGGGCACGAGGTCGTCGCCGTAGCGCTTGCTCTGTCCGCCGAAGCCGGCGCCCGAACCCGAGCCGCGTCGCGCGTTGAGCGCACGCGACTGCGTGCCGCCGCGCGAGTTGACGTCGCCCGGAGACTGGCGCCAGTGCAGCAGCTCGGCGGGGATCTCTTGCAGGAAGCGGCTGGGCATCGCGACCGTCACCTCGCCGAACTGCGCGCGGGTCATCGCGAGCGACAGGTACAGGCGCTGGCGGGCGCGGGTGATGCCGACGTAGAACAGGCGGCGCTCCTCTTGCGGGCCGCCGGGCTCCCCAGCCGAGATGCGGTGCGGGATGAGGTCCTCTTCGACACCGGTGAGGAACACGGCGTCGTACTCGAGACCCTTGGCGGTGTGCAGTGTCATGAGCGACACCGAACCGGACGCGTCTTCGAGGTCGTCGGCGTCGGAGACGAGCGCGACCTCGGTGAGGAAGTCGAGGATCGTGCCCTCGGGGTTGTTGCGCGCGAACTCGCGGGCGACCGCGACCATCTCGTCGAGGTTCTCGATGCGCGCCTCGTCCTGGGCGTCCTTGCTGGCGCGCAGCGCGTCGTAGTACCCGCTCTTGTTCAGCAGCAGGGTGAGGCCCTCGGCGACCGCGGTGGGCGGCGCGAGCTCGCCCGACGAGGGCAGCATCAGCTCCGACGCCTCGGCGAGCACCGCATCGAGGTGGGCGATCGCGGCCTGGATCTTGGGACCGACGCCGAGCGCCGACGAGTTCGCGAGCGCGTCGCGGAACGTGATCTGCTGATCAGCGGCGTAGCGCGAGATCGTCTCGATCGTGACGTCGCCGATGCCGCGGCGCGGCCGGTTGATGATGCGGCGCATCGCCATCTCGTCGGCGGGGTTCGCGACGGCGACGAGGTAGGCGAGGGCGTCCTTGATCTCGGCGCGCTCGTAGAACTTCGTGCCGCCCATGATCTTGTACGGCAGGGCGGCGCGGATGAAGATCTCTTCGAGCGCACGGGACTGCGAGTTCGTGCGGTAGAACACCGCCATCTGCGAGTAGTCGATGCCGGCACGACGCAGCGCCTCGATCTCGTCCGCGACGAACTGGGCCTCGTCGTGCTGCGAGTAGCCGGTGAAGCCGATGATCTGCTCGCCGTCGCCGACGTCGGTCCACAGCTTCTTGTCTTTGCGGTCGAAGTTGTGGCCGATGACGGCGTTCGCGGCCGAGAGGATGTTCTGCGTCGAGCGGTAGTTCTGCTCGAGGAGCACGACCTTCGCACCCGGGAAGTCCTTCTCGAACTCGCTGATGTTGCGGATGTCGGCGCCGCGGAACGCGTAGATCGATTGGTCGGAGTCACCGACGACCGTGAGCGACGCGCCCTCTTCGGCGGCCGGCTCCGGTTCGAAGATCATCATGCCGCCGGAGCCGGCGAGGGGGGCGGCATCCGATCCCGGCGGACGCGTCAGCTCGTGGATCAGCGCGTACTGGGCGTGGTTGGTGTCCTGGTACTCGTCGACAAGCACGTGCCGGAACCGGCGGCGGTACACGTCGGCGACCTGCGGGAACGCGCGGAAGAGGAACACCGTCTGCGCGATCAGGTCGTCGAAGTCGAACGCGTTCGCCTTCTGCAGCTCGCGCTGGTACGCGCCGAAGACCTCGACGAACACCCGCTCTGCCGGGTCGCTCATGTTGGCCGAACGGGCATAGGACTCGGCATCCGCCAGCTCGTTCTTGAGCTTCGAGATCTTGGACTGCGTCGCCGCGGGGGTGAGCCCGAACGCGTCGGCCTCGTGCTCCTTGACCAGGCGCTTGATGAGCGCGCGCGAGTCGCCGGAGTCGTAGATCGTGAAGGACTTCGTGAACCCGAACTGCTCGGCCTCGCGCCGCAGGATCCGCACGCACGCGGAGTGGAACGTCGAGATCCACATGCCACGGGCGGAGTCGCCCACGAGGTGCTCGACGCGCTCGCGCATCTCGCCGGCGGCCTTGTTGGTGAACGTGATCGCGAGGATCTGGCTCGGCCACGCCTCGCGGCCTCGCAGCAGCGACGCGATGCGCCGTGTCAGCACGCTCGTCTTGCCCGACCCTGCGCCGGCGACGATCAGCAGCGCCTGCCCGCGGTAGGTGACCGCTTCGCGCTGCTGCGCGTTGAGCCCCTGCAGCAAGTCCTCGTCGGGGCGCGGTGCATCGCTGGGCGCACCGAATCCGTCGAGCACGACAGGACGAAGGGATGCCGCGCCCGGCGCGGCCGCATGGGCATCGGTCATAACCCACCCAGTTTAGGTCGCCCCGCCGACACCGGCCGGGCTCGAGCCGCCGAATCCGCGTGAACGGATGCCTCCGGCCGCGGCATCTCTCATTCCTCAGCCGACTCGGGTGAAGATCACGCCGCGGTAGCCGTCGTCGCCCCAGCGCACGAGACGGTCGAGCGCGTCGGGCAGGACCGGCAGCTCGTGGGTGTCGACCCAGGTCTCGCCGGCGTCGACGTTGATCCACGGATCCTCGACGATCACGGCGTCTCCGACGACCGCGTGCGCGACGATCCAGTGCGGCCCGGCCTCGCCGTGCATGGGCGCCTCGTCGATGAGCAGCAGCGCGCGCTCCCCTCCGGCCACGCGTCGCGCGATCTCGCCGACCTCCACCCGGTCGCGACGCACCGGGATGCCCCGCTCCCCCGCCTGGCGCAGCGAGTCCTGCTGCAGCTCCTCGCGGAACGACCGGTCGAACCCGGTGTAGCCCTCGACGAGCGCGGGGCCGTCGAGGTCGAGGGCGACCTCCACAGGAGCATCGGCGAGGTGGTCGTGGAGCGCGACGGCGAGGCCCACCGGCTCGCACGCCGGGTAGTTGCTCGCGCTTCGCCACAGGCCGAGTTCGACATCGCGGTCGCCGGCGCCGCCGTCGAACCCGGGCGCGGACGAGCCTTCCGCCGCGATGAGCGCGGCCACCGCGCCGCACGTGAACAGCGTTGTCTGCGCGTAGTAGCCCGGCTCGGCGTGGACGCTCGGGGCGAGCCACAGCACGTACCCGTCGATGTGCTCGGTGCCCACAGCCGCCCACGGCCGGCGCATCGGGGCGAATCCGAGAGCCGTCGCGAACGCCGGCAGCCTGGCGCCGCCGGCCGTCTGCCACTTGACGGCGAGGTCCCCGCGGCCGCGCGCCTGCTCGATGACATGGGCGACGAGGTCTTCTGCGGCCGATTCGTCGCGCCACCACACGTCGACGATCTTCGTCGCGGCCGTCGCCGGACGCGCGCTGGTGAGCACGGCCGCCACCGGGGCGGCGGCGGCATCGCGGGTGACGTGGGCGACCGGGCGGTATCCGTCGCGCGGCACGCGCCACCCCTCCAGTCGCGGCGCGGCGACGCCTCCGGCCTCGAGTTCGTCGGCGATGTCGACCGGTGCGGCGTCGTGGACGCGGAGCGCTGCGGGCATGTCAGTCCTCTTCCATATCGTGTCGGGCGGTGGCGGTGTTCTCGCGATGCGCGGCGGCCACCAGCAGGGCCGTGTACTCGTGGCGGGGCGCGGTGAGCACCTGCTCGCACGTGCCGGACTCGACCACGCGGCCGTTCCAGAGCACCGTCACCGTGTCGGCGAGCATGCGCACCACGGCGAGGTCGTGCGAGATGAACAGCATCGCCAGGCCCAGTTCGTCGCGGAGCTTCGTGAGCAGCGCGAGGATCTGCGCCTGCACCGACACGTCGAGCGCCGACACGGACTCGTCGCAGATGAGCACCCGTGGCCGCGGCGCGAGCGCGCGGGCGATCGCCACGCGCTGGCGCTGACCGCCCGAGAGCTCAGCCGGGCGCTTGCGGGCGAACTCCGCGGGCAGGCCGACGGTCGCCAGCAGCTCGGGCACCTCGCCGGCCGGGCGCCGCGCGACGCCGAGCGCCTCGCGCAGGATCGCCCCGATCGTCATCATCGGGTTCAGCGACGAGTACGGGTCCTGGAACACGATCTGCATCTGCGCCGGCGTGCGCGAGGCACGACCGGGCGCCAAGGCCGCGCCGTCGAAGCGGATCTCACCCGCGTCCTCGCTCTCCAGTCCGGCGATGCACCGCGCCAGGGTCGACTTCCCCGACCCCGACTCCCCCACGACGCCGGTGATGCGCCCGGGCACGATGTCGAGGTCGACCCCGTCCAGGACGAGCCGGTCGCCGAAGTGCTTGGTCACTGCTCTCGCGCTCAGCAGCGGCTCGCGATCCGGCAGCGGCGCCGCAGGATCCACGGCAGGCGGCGCGTCGGCCGCGAGCGTCGGGTCCGCCTCGATGAGCGCGCGGGTGTACGGATGCTGTGGATCGGCCAGCACCGTCGCGGTGGCGCCGCGCTCCACGACCTCGCCATGGCGCATCACGAGCACGTCGTCGGTGCGGCCCCGCACGAGCCCGAGGTCGTGCGAGATGAGGATGACGCAGAGCCGGCGCGCTTCCTGCACCGAGCGCAGCAGGTCGAGGATCTCGGCCTGGTTGGAGGCGTCGAGGGCCGTCGTCGGCTCGTCGGCGATGATCAGCTGCGGGTCGGCGGCGAGCGCGGCCGCGATGGCGACCCGCTGCCGCATGCCGCCCGACAGCTCGTGCGGGAACGCGCGTGCGACCCGCTCCGGCAGCTTCACCTCGGCGAGCCGCTCGGCGACGGCCCGATCTCGCTCGGTGCGCGACAGACGGCGCCCTGCCGCGGCATCCAGGGTCCAGCCGATCTGGTCGCCGCAGCGGTGCACGGGCGAGAGGCTCGTGAACGGGTCCTGGAGAAGGAGCGTGACCGTGCCGCCGCGCACCGCCCGCCATGCCGGCTGCGAGGCGTCGAGCGCGAGCGCACGATCGCCCACGCGCACGGAGCCTTCGGCCCGGAATCCGCGCGGCAGCAGCCCGACGAGCGACTTGGCGGTGAGCGTCTTGCCCGACCCGGACTCGCCGATGACGGCGAGCGTGCGGCCGGGCTCGATGCGGGCGTCCAGCGGCTGCACCATCGCGCCGTCGTGCCCGATGACCGTGAGGCCTTCGATGACCACCCCGCTCACAGCGCCGTCCCCACCTGCGAGAGCCGCTGGCCCATCCAGTCGCCGACGAGGTTGACGGCCGACGCCACGGCGATGATGAGCAGCGCCGGCACGATCACGGCGGCCGGGTTGTCGAACATGATGGCCCGGTTGTCCGTCAGCTGGCGGCCCCAGTCGGCGGTCCCCGGGGGGACGCCGACGCCGAGGAACGACAGCGACGAGAAGGCCACGAGCGCGAAGGCGATGTTGAGCATGACGTTGGTGATCACGAGGGTCGAGACGTTGGGGAGGATGTGCCGGAACATGACGCGCCACCGTGAGAGCGACAGCATCCGCGCCGCCTCGATGTAGGGCCGGCCGGACTGCTCCAGGACGCCCGCGCGCACGATGCGGATGTCGGACGGCGAGAACAGCAGGATGAGCAGGGCGACGGTGACCCAGTAGCCGCCGCCGAACACGCCCGACACCACGATCGCCGCCAGCAGCACCGGCAGCGCGAGCAGCAGGTCGGTCCAGCGGCTGATGACGACGTCGAGCCAGCCGCGCTCGTACCCCGCGAGGGTGCCGAGCACGATGCCGAGGACCATCGACCCGATCGCGACGCACACCGGACCGATGAGAGCGGATGCCGCCCCCGCCACCGTCATCGCCCAGACGTCGCGTCCGAGCTCGTCGGTGCCGAGAAGATGGCCGGGGCTGCCGGCGGGCAGCAGGCCTGACAGGATGTCCTGCCGCATCGAGTCGGGGTACAGCACGCCCCCGAACACGACGGCGAGCACCGCGGCGGCCAGCACCCCCAGCGCGAGGGCGATGGTCACCGGCAGGCGGCGACGGCGCCGGCGGCTCGGGGCGCTCAACAGGTCGATCGCAGCGGTCATGCGGTCATCTCCGTGCGGCGGATGCGGGGGTCGAGCATCAGGTAGGCGAGGTCGGCCAGCAGCGCGATGACGGCGATCACCACGGCGACCAGCAGCGTCAGCGACTGCACGACCGCGATGTCTTTGAACAGCACCGAGTCCTGCAGCAGCGTGCCGAGCCCCGGCAGGGCGTACGTCGTCTCGGCCAGCACGGTTCCGCCCACGAGGAACGTCAGCACGAGGCTCGCACCGGTGACGATCGGGATCGCCGCGTTGCGCAGGGCGATGCGGCGCACCTGGGATTCCGGGATGCCGCGGGCCCGGGCGCTCGTCACGTAGTCGGACTCCAGCTCGCGCAGCATCGCCGTGCGGGTGAGCTTCACGATGATCGCGCCGAGTCCGAGCGCGAGCGTCACGGCCGGGAGGACGAGGTGCCACAGCGTGTCGAGCCCGCCGGAGCCCGCCCCGTAGACCGGGAAGAGCCGCAGGTAGTACGCGAAGACGTAGAGCAGCAGCAGGCCGACCGCGAAGGTCGGGGCGCTCAGCCCCACCACGGCGAGGCTGCTCGCGGCGCGGTCGGTCCAGCCGCCGGCCCGCACGGCGCTCTGCACGCCGAGCGGCACGGCCACGGCGAGCGCGACGACGAACGCGAGGCCGCACAGCAGCATCGTGATGCCGACCCGCTGGGCGATGGCGTCGGCGACGGGCACCTGCAGGCGGATGGACTGACCGAGATCGCCCACGAGGAAGGCGCCGAGCCACTTCAGGTACTGCAGCCACACCGGATCGTCGAGGTGGTACTGCTCGCGGATGGCCGCCACCGCCTCGGGCGAGGCGGGGCGGTTGCCGAGCAGGTTCTTGACGATGTCGCCGGGCGCCAGGTGCATGAGCGAGAAGATCACCGCCGACAGCACCAGCAGCACGGCGAGCACGCCGAGCACGCGCACCGCGAGCAGCCGGCCCACAGACCGGTACCGCGATGCGCGCGCTCGGACAGGGAGAGGCTGGGTCACTGTCCCGCCCGGTACAGCTGCGTCGGCCACGACGAGATGAACGCGAACGAGCTGTAGTCCTTCATCCCGAGGTCGTCGGCGAAGGCGGTGGCGGACTGCCCCCACCACAGCGGCACGTTGACCGCGTCCTCGGCCTGCAGCGTCTCGGCCTGCACCAGCAGGTCGATGCGCGCCGCCGGGTCGGACTCGGCACCCGCCTGCGCGAGCAGGTCGGTGATCGCGGGGTTGTCGTACGCGGCGGGGTTGCCGGCACCGAGCAGGTAGCTCGGCACCTCGGCCGGGTCGCCCAGCGTCGAGAAGTACCACATCAGACCCACGCCGTGGTCGGACGAGGCATCCAGGCTCGCCAGCCACTCCTCGATCGGCACCTCGCGGACGTTCAGGGTGATGCCGATCTCGGCGAGGTTCTGCGCCAGCGCCTGGGCGGCGGTCCCCAGCTGCGGGCCGGTGTTGGGCGTGAGCAGCTCGGCTTCGAACCCGTCGGGTACCGACGAGGCGGCGAGCGCCTTCTTGGCGGCATCCAGGTCGTAGTCCCACTGCGGGATCTCGGCGAGCAGGTCGCGCGCCTCATCGGCGCTGTACGCCTTGCCGAGCGACTCGGGCGTCATGATCGCGGTCGCGGCCTCGCCGTGGCCACGCAGCAGCTTCTCGACGTACGCGTCGCGGTCGACGGCGTGGGCGAACGCCTCGCGCACCTTGGGGTCGTCGAAGGGCGCGATGCTCGTGTTGAAGTACAGGCCCACGTACGACAGGTCGTTCACGTACTCGACGCGCATCGTGTCGAGCTTCTCCCACTGCTGCGACTGCGCGAGGGGGACGTTGAAGGCGACGTCCACGTCGCCGGACTGGGCGGCCAGCAGACGGGTCGACTCGTCGGGCACGAAGTTGACGGTGATCTCCTTCACCTTCGGCAGCTCGCCCCACCAGGTGTCGACGCGCTCGAAGGTCACGTGCGAGTCGGGCGCGAACTCGGTCACCTGGTAGGGACCGGAGCCCAGCAGCAGGGCGTCGGCGGTGCCGACCTTGCCGTCGTGCGCCTCCCAGAACGCCTTCGACGTGATGAACGCGGCGCCGCCGGTGCTCATGTTGGCCGCGAACGCCGCGTCGGGCTCGGTGAGGGTGATCGTCACCTCGGCGTCGCCGGTCTTCTCGATCGTGTCGACGTTGGTGAGGTAGTACGCGAGCCCGGGCGAGCTGGTCTCGTCGCGCGCCTGCTCGAGGCTGAACACGACGTCGTCCGCCGTGACGGGCGTCCCGTCCTGGAACTCGGCGTCGTCGCGCAGCTCGTAGACGTAGGTGACGTCGTCGGTCTGCTCCCAGGACTCGGCGAGACCCGGCTGGATCTTGCCGTCGGCGTCGATCGAGACGAGGCCCTCCTGTGCGATGGAGGCGATGTAGTAGTTCAGGATGCCGGCCTCCTGGCCGACGTACAGGCTCGAGAGCGACCCGGGGAGCGCCACGGTGATGTGGTCGATCTCGGCGCCGGTGTCGGGCCCC
>PJUC01000364.1_pt1 | contig 21603 bp, 17 predicted proteins | sample 1512161 | NCBI WGS metagenome assembly PJUC01 (sample SAMN08177676, study PRJNA422409) | Soil metagenome, whole genome shotgun sequencing project. | isolation source: Soil enriched on filter paper | place: USA: Madison | collected 2015-01-15
CGCGGCAAGAGGAACCATCGCCTCGAGCTCATTCTTCAGGAGCAGCCCCCGGATGCCCACCCATATCGCGGCCGCGGCGATCAGCGCGACCACCCCGACCAGCGAGAAGACAACCGTTCGACGGATTGCCACCTTCCGGCCGACGTCGCGCGGTGGCGGACTCTCGTCGTCGGTCACGGATTCATTATGCTTCGCGGCGACGGCGACGCCAGACGAGCAGGACCACCAGACCGAGCAGCGCCAGCACCCCACCGGTGATGGCGAACGGCAGCATCGAGGCGCTCAGGCCTGTAGCCGGAAGCCCTGCCGTCGCCGGGTCACCGGGAGTTCCCGGGTTCTTCGGGTCGGTGGCGCACTGCGGTGTCGACGGCGGGTACGAGAGCGGCACAGCCACTTCCGGGTTGACCTCGATCTTCGCCGTGATGGCGCCACGCGTCCAGCGGAAGTTGCCGTCGGTTTCGACCCACTGGCCGTTCACGAACGCCCATCCCGGCCATCCGGTCGGCGAGCCGTTCTGGTCCACCGAAGCGCCCGGCCACAGAATGCGCCCGCTGAGCTTTCCGTCAACGAGATCCCCGAGCACGATCGTGGTCGTGTCCGTGCCGTTCGTCAGCACGAGCCTCGCCGTGTTCCCCGTCGATTGGTTGTCAGGGTCGGTCAGCTCGACCGCGTACTTGATCCAGGGGACGTCGCCTTGGCACTCGCCCACTGCCGTCGAACCGGCGAGCGTCGGCGCCTGATGCTGGTTGGGGGTGTACCCGTCCCCTTCTTCGGTCGACACCGCCGAGGGCGCGACGGAATCGGCCGCGGCCGATGCGGCAGTCGGAATTGCACACAGCATTGCCGCGATGACACATGCGGACACAACGATTTTGCGCACGATAATCAGCCTCCCCAGGTGGCTATACCGGATGCCGACCTCCCATGGCGGATCCAGTGCGATCATGCTACCGCATGGCGGCGCGCTCGAGGGGTCGCCGCGTGGTCGCGGAGTCACGCACCGTAGGATGAAGACGCGAATGGGTCGGCTGGACGGTCGCGTCGCGGGTCTCCCGCGCCGAGGAACGTCCGGGCTCCACAGGGCAGGGCGGTGGGTAACACCCACCCGGAGCGATCCGCGAGACAGTGCCACAGAGAGCAGACCGCCCCGGCTTCGGCCGGGGTAAGGGTGAAAGGGCGGTGTAAGAGACCACCGGGGCCGTGGTGACACGGCCCGCACGGCAAACCTCGCCCGGAGCAAGGCCAGACAGGGGATGTTGACGCGGCCCGCCGAGTCCCCGGGTAGGCCGCTGGAGCGGCACGGCAACGTGTCGCCGAGAGAGATGACCGTCCACGGGGCCATGAGCCCCCGGACAGAACCCGGCGTACAGGCCGGCCCATTCGCCTCCTCGACGCGGCCGCGGCGCTCGCGCCGCGGTCAGTCCCGCGCGAGCGCCGCGGCGCCGATGATGCCGGCGTTGTTGCGGTGCACCGCAGGCACGATCGGCGTGTTGAGGTGCAGGAGGTGCAGGAACTGGTCGGCGTGCTTCGAGACCCCGCCCCCGACCACGAAGAGGTCGGGGCTGAACAGGAACTCGATGTGGCTGTAGTACCACTGCAGCCGCTTCGCCCACTTCTCCCACGACAGGCTGTGGCGCTCCATCGCCGAGTAGGCCGCGTACGACTCGGCGTCGCCGCCGTGCTTCGCGCGCTGCACGTGCCCGAGCTCCGAGTTCGGGACCAGCACGCCGTCGTACAGCAGGGCGGAGCCGATGCCGGTGCCGAGCGTGGTGAGGATCGTGAGCCCCGGCTGATCCTTCGCCGCTCCGTAGCGCACCTCGGCGACGCCGGCGACGTCGGCGTCGTTGGCGAAGTGGATGTCGCGCCCGAGTCCGTCCTCGAAGAACTTCTCGGCCTCGAACCCGATCCACTGGTCCGAGACGTTCGCCGCGGACAGCGTGCGCCCGTTCTTGATGATCGCCGGGAACGCGACGCCGAGCGGCACCGAGGCGTCGTCCGCGACGCCGAGCACGGAGAGCACTTCCCGTACGGCGGCGAGCACGTCCGGCGGGTGGGCTCCCGGCGGAGTCGCGACCTTGATCCGGTCGCTGATGAGCTCGCCCCTCTCGAGGTCCACGATCCCCGCCTTGATGCCGGTGCCACCGATGTCCACGCCGACGGCGCGTGCCGCGTCAGATGCCATGCCCTCAGCCTATCCAGGACGCGCGGTCGAGCCCGAGTCGGCGTCAGTAGGATCGTCCTGAGACGACGAGTCCCCGCGATCCGAGGAGCAACACCATGACCGACGGCAGCGAGAAGTACTGGTACAACCTCAAGACCGGCGAGGTCGAGAAGGGGTTCGAATCGCCCGCTCCCGACCGTGCCGGCCCGTTCGACACGCCTGAGCAGGCGGCGAAGGCGCCCGAGGTCATCCGCGAGCGCTCGCGCGCGTGGGCCGATGAAGAGGCTCGCGAGGACTCGTGGGGCCGCGCGCCCGTGACCGCTGAGCCCGGCGCCGACCAGTAGTCTGGGCTGGATCCCGCTCATCCGCACGAGCGGGAGGGATCGGGCACCGGAGAGGACGCGATGGACAAGCAGCGTGACTTCGTTCTGAGGACCATCGAGGAACGGGGCGTCAAGTTCGTCCGCCTGTGGTTCACAGACGTGATCGGAACGCTCAAGTCTGTCGCCATCGCCCCCGCCGAAGTCGAGGGCGCGTTCGCCGAAGGGTTGGGCTTCGACGGCTCGGCCATCGAGGGCCTCACGCGCTCGTACGAGTCGGACCTGCTGGCGCACCCCGACCCCACGACGTTCCAGACCCTCCCGTGGCGCGGCGAGATCGATCCGACCGCGCGCATGTTCTGCGACATCACGACCCCCGACGGGGAGCCCGCGGTGGCGGACCCCCGCCACGTGCTCAAGCGCACGCTTGCGAAGGCCGCGGACGCGGGCTTCACGTTCTACACGCACCCCGAGATCGAGTTCTACCTGCTGAAGTCCTCGTCGTTCGGCACCGAGGGCCCGGAGCCCGTCGACTCGGCGGGCTACTTCGACAACGTGCCCGGCGGAACCGCGCACGACTTCCGCCGTCGCTCGGTGCGGATGCTCGAAGATCTCGGGATCTCGGTCGAGTACAGCCACCACGAGGGCGGTCCCGGCCAGAACGAGATCGACCTCCGGTACGCCGACGCCCTCACGACGGCCGACAACATCATGACCTTCCGCACGGTCATCAAAGAGGTCGCGATCGAGCAGGGCGTCTACGCGACGTTCATGCCCAAGCCGATGACCGGCAAGCCGGGCAGTGGCATGCACACCCACATGTCGCTGTTCGAGGGCGACGTCAACGCGTTCTACGAAGAGGGCGCGCAGTACCAGCTGTCGAAGGTGGGCCGGCAGTTCATCGCGGGGCTGCTGCGTCACGCGAACGAGATCTCGGCCGTCACCAACCAGTTCGTCAACTCGTACAAGCGCCTCTGGGGCGGCGACGAGGCGCCGAGCTTCATCTGCTGGGGCCACAACAACCGGTCAGCGCTCGTCCGCGTACCGCTCTACAAGCCCAGCAAGGGCCAGTCCTCGCGCGTCGAGTACCGCGCCCTGGACTCCGCCGCCAACCCCTACCTCGCTTACGCGCTCATGCTCGCGGCCGGCCTCAAGGGGATCGAGGAGGAGTACGAGCTGCCCGCCGAGGCCGAAGACAACGTGTGGTCGCTCACCGACGCCGAGCGCCGCGCGCTCGGGTACGCACCGCTGCCCGCGAGCCTCGACCACGCGCTCGAGTACATGGAGGAGTCCGAGCTCGTCGCCGAGACGCTGGGTGAGCAGGTGTTCAACCACGTGCTGCTCAACAAGCGCCGGGAATGGCAGGAGTACCGCTCCCAGGTGACGGCGTTCGAGCTCAAGAGCAACCTCGAGCTGCTCTGAGGGCCGTCGGACGGATGTCTGCGAGCGACCGGCCGAGCTCTCTCACCCCGCTCGCGCGCGTCGGCTTCAGCAGACTCGGTGACGCCGAGCAGCTGCTGGACGAACTCGGCGGGCTGACCGGCATCCCTCGCGAAGACGTCCTCGAGCGGGCTGCGACCGCGGCCGACCCCGACGAAGCGCTGCTCGCCATCACGAAGCTCGCCCGTCGCGATGATCAGGCGGTGCGACGCACGCATCGGCATCCGGGTGCGTGGCGGGCGCTGTGGGCGCTGCTGGGGGCGTCGACAGGATTCGGCGACTTCTTCTTGCGGCATCCCGCAGAACTCGACGAACTCGTCCACGCCGGGGAGCGACTTCCGACCGAGGATGAGCTGCGCGCCTCGCTGCTGGAGTCGGTCGGCGCCGAGGACGGCTTCGCCGCGGACGGCGGCGAGAGCGCGTGGGTCTCCCTGCGCGTGCGGTACCGGCGGCTGCTCGCACGCATCGCCGCCTACGACCTGCTGAGCCCGTCGCCCGTGGACGAGGTCGCGGCGGTGTCGGCACGGCTCGCGGATGCCGCCGGCGCAGCGCTGGAGGCATCCCTCGCTGTCGCTCGCACCCGCGTCTCGGGTGGGGCAGCCGGTGCCGGGCTGTTCCCGCGAGAGCAGGTCGCCGAGGTCGGTCTTGCGATCATCGGAATGGGCAAGACCGGCGCGCGCGAGCTCAATTACGTCAGCGACGTCGACGTGATCTTCGTCGCGGGCGGCTCCGACACCGCGGTGGAGGAGTACGGCGAGAGCCGCATCGTCGACATCGCCACCCGGCTCGCGGTGCAGACGATGCGCGGCATCTCGGGCGTCGAGATCGAACCGCCGCTGTGGGAGGTCGACGCCAATCTGCGGCCTGAGGGCAAGCAGGGCGCCCTGGTGCGCACCGTCGAGTCCCATGTGGCGTACTACGAGCGGTGGGCGAAGAGCTGGGAGTTCCAGGCGCTGCTGAAGGCCCGCCCCATCGCCGGGGACCCCGCCCTCGCCGCGGAGTACATCGCAGCCGTGCAGCCGAAGGTCTGGACGAGCGCAGCCCGCGAGAACTTCGTCGACAGCGTGCAGCGCATGCGTGAGCGCGTCACCGAGCACATCCCTGCGGCCGACGTGCCTTACCAGCTGAAGCTCGGGCCGGGTGGCATCCGCGACATCGAGTTCACCGTGCAGCTGCTGCAGCTCGTGCACGGCCTGTCGGACGACCGCATCCGCCAACGCGGAACGCTCGAGGCCCTCGACGCCCTCGTGACCGAGGGCTACATCGGCAGGACCGAGGCGTCCGCGTTCGCCCGCGACTACCGCGTGCTGCGCCTGCTGGAGCACCGGGTGCAGCTGCGTCACCTGCGCCGCACCCACCTCATGCCCGAACGGCCGGACGACCTGCGGGTCCTCGCGCGCGCCAGCGCTCTGGCCGACACGGGCCAGGGGGTCTGGGACTTGTGGGAGTCCGTCAAGCGCGAGGTCCGCGACATCCACGTGCGGCTGTTCTACCGCCCCCTCCTGTCCGCGGTTGCGGCGCTTCCCGCCGATGAGCGCGTACTGTCGACGGCGCAGGCGCACGACCGGCTCGCCGCGATCGGCTTCGCCGACCCCGCGGGCGCGCTGCGGCACATCGCGGCGCTGACGAGCGGTCTCAGCCGCAAGGCGACGATCCAGCGCCACCTCATGCCCGTGATGATCCGATGGTTCGCCGACGGCGTCGATCCGGACTACGGCCTGCTCGCGTTCCGCCGCCTGAGCGAACGGCTGGGCGACACGCACTGGTTCCTGCGGATGCTGCGCGACTCCTCGGGCGCCGCAGAGAGCCTGTCCCGCGTGCTCTCGGGCTCACGCTACGTGGGCGAGCTCATGGAGTGGATCCCCGAGTCGGCGGCGTGGCTCGACGATCCCGACCTGCTGCGGCCTCGGTCGGGCCGCGCCCTGCAAGAAGAAGCGCGGGCGATCCAGACCCGCCACGCGACGGTGCTCGAGGCGATGCGCGCCGTCCGGGCGCTCCGTCGTCGCGAGCAGCTGCGGCTCGCCCTGGCGGCGATCCTCGGCGCCGTCACCATCGAAGAGGTCGCCGAGGCTCTCACCACCATCACCGAGGTGACCATCCAGGCGACGCTTCGTGCGGTGCGGCGCGACATCGTGCCGCCCGAGGACGCGGCGCTCGACTTCTCGGTCATCGCGATGGGCCGGTTCGGCGGCGCCGAGCTGGGGTTCGGATCGGATGCCGACGTGATGTACGTGTACCGCGCCAACGGCGTCGACCCGCAGCGTGCTCACGAGCTGGCGCTCAAGCTCGTCGCGGGCCTGCGCACGCACTCCGAGGATCATCGGGTTCCGCTCGAGCTGGATGCCGACCTTCGCCCCGAAGGGCGCAACGGCCCGCTCGCGCGGTCTCTGGACGCCTATGCCGAGTACTACCGGCGCTGGGCCCTGTCGTGGGAGGCGCAGGCGCTGCTGCGGGCTAGTGGCGTCGCGGGAAGCGTCAAGCTCATCCGCGACTTCATGCAGCTGGCCGATCAGGTGCGCTACCCCGACAAGGTCGATCCCACCGCCGTGCGCGACATCAAGCGCATCAAGGCGCGCGTCGAGAGCGAACGGCTGCCGCAGGGCGTCGACCCGTCGCGTCACCTGAAGCTCGGGCCGGGCTCGCTCAGCGACGTCGAATGGCTCGTGCAGCTGCTGCAGCTCCAGCACGCGCACGACGTGCCCGCAATGCGGACCACTTCCACGCTCGACGCATTGCGTGCGGCGGTGGACGCCGGCCTTCTCCCGGCGACGGCGGCGGACCGACTGGCCGAGGCCTGGCGCCTCGCGAGCCGACTCCGCTCGGCGAACACGCTGCTGTCGGGCCAGACCAGCGATGTGCTGCCGGTCGACCGCAACAAGCTCGACGGCATCGGTCGCCTTCTGGAGTATCCGCCGCGCTCCGCGACACGTGTCGAGGAGGACTATCTCGGCACCACCAGGCGTGCACGGCGCGTGTTCGAGAAGCTCTTCTACGGCTAGCGGATGCCGGGCGCCCGGCATCCGCGAACTCGACGCGGCATCACGAGACGGGGCATTGCGGGATGCCGTCGCTGCTGTCGCCCGCGAGCGGCGCACCGCTGACCGCCGCCACGACACGCAACGCGCGGTCCCAGAAGCGCGCGTAATGCAGCGGATCCTGGTTCACCTGCGTGCGGTGGGCGACGAGAGTCGGCTCGACCGTTGCGCGATCGGGCACCCGTGCGGCCATCGCCCGGTAGAAGATCGAGGCGGACGTGTACGGGTCAAGGCGCGCTTCTCGCGAGCCCCAGGAGTCCTGCTGCTGGAACAGCCCGATCGACGTCGTGGGGGAGCCGTCGGGGTTCGTCGCCCCGCTCGTCTCCCAGTCGCCGTAGTCGATGTTGCGCAGCGAGGATTCCCCCATGGCGGTCATGACAGCGATCGTCTGATCACGCTGGTCGAAGCCCAGATCCCTGCCTGCGGCGAGGATCGTGCAGGCGTTGCGGAGCTGCTCCGACCGGTAGCCGGCGACGGCGGGAACGGGCACATGGGAGCGGTAGTCCGGGAACGTCCTGTCGAGCGACCCCGCAAGATAGGCCGTTCCGAGAAGGAACGCCACGACGAGGGCGACCGGCAGCGCGATGGCCCATGCGATCCTCAGCCGCCGCGTGCGCGAGCGCGTGCGAGCGCGTGCGAGCGCGGGCCGGCTTCGTGCCGCTGCTCGCGTCGGGCGCGCCCGACGCGAACGGGTCGTCGCGGTGGTGCGGGTGGGCATCGTCATCGCCTTCGATCGGGAGCGCGGGACGTCGTTCCAGCCTAGGACGCACACCGGCAAGCGGCATCCCTTCCGGCGACGGCATGCAGAAGGGCCCCGGTCTCCCGGGGCCCCTGTGCGGTGCTGGAACGTACGTCAGACGCCGAAGTACAGCTCGTACTCGAACGGGTGCGGACGCGCCGCGAGCGGCTTGATCTCGTTCTCGATCTTGTACTCGATCCACGTCTCGATGAGCTCGGGCGTGAACACTCCACCGGCGAGCAAGAACTCGTGGTCGGCGCGCAGTGCCTCGAGCGAGTCGAGCAGCGAGTTCGGCACCTGCGGGATGTTCTTCGCCTCCTCGGGCGGCAACTCATAGAGGTCCTTGTCGACCGGCTCGTGCGGCTCGATGCGGTTCTTGATGCCGTCGAGGCCCGCCATCATCTGCGCGGCGAAGGCGAGGTACGGGTTGCCGGAGGCGTCAGGCGCACGGAACTCGATGCGCTTGGCCTTCGGGTTCGAGCCCGTGATCGGGATGCGGATCGCCGCGGAGCGGTTGCCGGCCGAGTAGACCAGGTTGACCGGGGCCTCGTAACCCTTGACGAGGCGCTTGTACGAGTTCAGCGTCGGGTTGGTGAACGCGAGCACCGCGGGCGCGTGCGCGAGCAGGCCGCCGATGTACCAGCGCGCCGTGTCGGAGAGACCGCCGTAGCCCTTCTCGTCGTAGAACAGCGGCTTGCCCTCGAGCCACAGCGACTGGTGCGTGTGCATGCCCGAGCCGTTGTCGCCGAACAGGGGCTTGGGCATGAAGGTCGCGACCTTGCCCCACTCCTCGGCCACGTTCTTGACGATGTACTTGAACTTCAGGATGTCGTCGGCCGCGTGCACCATGGTGTCGAAGCGGTAGTTGATCTCCTGCTGGCCGCCGGTCCCCACCTCGTGGTGCGCGCGCTCCAGGTGCAGGCCGGCCTCGATGAGGCGCAGGCTGATGTCGTCGCGCAGGTCGGCCGTCTTGTCGACGGGCGAGACCGGGAAGTAGCCGCCCTTGTACGGGGTCTTGTTGGCCAGGTTGCCGCCCTCTTCGGCGCGGCCGGTGTTCCACGCACCCTCTTCGGAGTCGACCGAGTAGAAGCTGGCGTTCTGCTTCACCTCGTAGCGGACGTCGTCGAAGATGTAGAACTCCGCCTCGGGGGCGAAGAACGCGGTGTCGGCGATGCCGGTCGAGGCGAGGTACTTCTCGGCCTTCTTGGCGACCTGACGCGGGTCCTTCGAGTAGATCTCGCCGTTGCGCGGGTTGTAGATGTCGAAGACCATGATGAGCGTCTTCGCCTCGCGGAACGGGTCGAGGTAGGCCGTCGACACGTCCGGGATGAGCTGCATGTCAGATTCGTGGATGTTCGCGAAACCTCGGATGGAGGATCCGTCGAACAGCTGGCCGACCGTGAAGAACTCTTCGTCGACGGTCGAGGCCGGGATGTTGAAGTGCTGCTGCACGCCAGGAAGGTCCGTGAAACGGATGTCGAGGAACTTGACGTCCTCGTCCTTGATGAACTTCAGCACCTCGGATGAATCTTTGAACATGAAGACTCCAGAGGTAGGGCATTCGGATCCGCCCGTGCGGGTCGGGCTCTCTGGCAAGGTACCGGCAGGGGATTGCCCGGCAGTATCACTTGTGTTTCGGGGATGTTACGACGGCCTGGGTACGCTGGAGAAGTGACGCAGAGCACTCAGGACTACCCCGGCGAACGTCTCGGACTCCCTCGGGAGGGCAGCGGTTCGATCGGACACCTGGGCCGTCGCGTCGGGGCGCTGTTCATCGACTACGGCGCCGCGTATCTGATCTCCGGCTTCTTCGGATGGGACCCGCTCGCGATCCTCGCGCTGTTCGCGGCGATCCAGCTGGTGTTCCTCCCGACGCTGCAGGGAAGCCCCGGCCACCGTCTCTTCGGTCTGCGTCTCGTGCGCCTCGACGGCGCCTGGGTGGGTCTGTGGCGTCCGATCGTCCGCACTGCGCTGTTGATTCTCGTGATCCCCGCTGTCATCTGGGATGCGGACCACCGCGGCCTGCACGACAAGGCCGCCGGCACGGTGCTCCTGCGGGCCTGACCTCTCCCCGCACAGAACAGTCGCGCCCGGCACAGGGCCGAGCGCGACTGTTCAGCCGGCGACGTGCGTCAGCGCGGACGCGGTGCGCGGGCCCGCGTCGGGTCGATGCCCTTGGGGATCGGCAGCGACGTGAGCGACTGCGAGACCGATTCGATGCGCTTGATCACGGCCGCCTGCGTGGTGCGGTCGATCTTCTTGGGGAGCGCCTTGATGGTCGGAGCGAGCTTGGCGATGGGCACGTCGCCGTCGCCGTGGCCCACGTAGAGCACGGTGACCGGGACCCCCGCCGCGACACGCTGCACCTTGGAGCGCTCGTCGTTGACCAGGCGGGTCAGTCGTCCACGGGCGCCTTCGCCCACGATCACCACCCCGCCCTTGCCGACGGCGCGGTACACCGCCTCCTGCGTCTTGGGGTTGATGCCGACGGGCATCTCGCTGGCCTGCCAGGCGCGCCCGAGCGACGTCGAGAGGACGTGACCCGTCGCCCCCGGCATCCCGTCGATCTTCTTGTACATCGCCTGAGTCGAGAGGCGGGTCATCGTCATCATCGACGCGAGGATGCCCAGCATGAGGCCCGTGATGCCCCACAGGATGACGCTCCAGACCGCCACCGGCGGGATGAGGAAGCCGATCGCCACGCCGATGCCGGCGCCGACGAGGAGGATGCCGGCCAGCAGGTACGGCAGCCAGCGGAACTCCTTCTGGGTGAAGGTGTAGAGGGTACGGATTTGGGAGAAGAAGCCCGGGCTCTTCTCGGGGGCGGAACTGCGCGCGGCCATGCCTTCCAGCCTACCTTTTCGGCGAGGCGTTCCTCGGCTCCTCCCCAGCCGGACTTGCGCAGAAGTGCTCCACAGCTCGCCCGCATACGACTCCCGGCATCGACCGTCCCGCGCACACTGGACGCGTGACCACCGACGACACCCTGCTCGGATCCACGTACCGTCCGGTTCGCGCCGCACGCGCGAAGGAGGATGCTCCCTGGCCCGGAGTCCTCGCCCGCGAGACCGGGGGCGCGATGAGACTGCTCGTCGACGCCGACGACCTCGGTCCGGACTGGGCGGGATGGGATGCCGCTTCCGACGGCCACATCCTCGCCCCGGTCGACATCGCGCGTCGTCGCGACGGGCACGATGCGGTCCTGCCGGTGTGCGTGGAGAGGCTGGAGGACTTCCTGCGCAGGCGGGAGGCTCGCTTGCCGCTCACCGCGGGGGAGGCGGTGACCCTCGGCGTCAGTCTGCTCCGGGGATGCGGCCAGTTGGCAGCAGCCCCGCAGACGACCGGCGAGTGGTGGTTGGACGACGGCGGGCGCCCCCTGCTGGCGACGGAGGTCGTTCCCCGGCGTGCCGTGGAGGCGACCGCCGACGCGATGGCGGGAGTATCGGTCGCCAGCCCGCTGCGGCGCACATGGGACACCGCCATGCGAGCGGTCTCGGCGGAGCGTCTGTCGGTCCCCGACCTCGTGGCGGCGGAGGACGCGCTGTTCGCCCTCGCCGCCCCTGAGCCGCTCAGCACCACGGCTCTCGGACCTCGGCCCGCGGCCGAGGTCTCGGCATCGGCTGTGCCGACCGAGCGAGCGGCCGCGGCGCCCACGGCAGCGGACCGTTCGCTGTGGCAGACCTTGCTGCATGGGATGGATGCGGATCTCGCAGACACCGTGTCGCAGGCGACGACGGCGATGTGGCGCCGTCTCGGCGGCGGACGGCAGGGCGCGTCTCCCCGCACGGGAGCGCGCCGTGCCCCGTGGATCGTCGGGGGCGCCGTCGCCGCGGCGGTACTGGCGGTCGGTGCACTGTGGCCGGCGGGTGGGCCCGCGACCGCCGATGGGAGCATTCCTGCTCCCGCACCGTCGGTGTCGGAGTCGGATGTCACGGATACGGGCGCCACGGCCCCGGCGGGAGCGCCTGTGGATGCGGGCCCGGCAGAGGTGGATGCATCCGCCGATCTCGTCGCGGTCACCGCGGCACTCCTCGACGCCCGCATGGCGTGCGCCGGCGACGACCGATGCCTGGGCACTGTCGCCGTCGACCCAGCGATATCGCTCGCCCCAGGCGGTGTGATCGATCGGGTCGCTGAGGATCGCATGATCACGCTGCTCGACGACTTCGGCGATGTCGCGGTGCTGCGCATCGATGCGACAGACGCCGACACTCCCGCTCAGCTCGTCGTCATCGAGCGCACAGACGAGAAATGGCTGCTGCGCGACGTCCATGACGTCGCGCAGCAGCCGTGATGATCCGCGGGGCGGATCAGATGCCGAGCTGACCCTCGAAGGCCGCGGCCTCCAGGCGCGTCTTGACGGCGCCCAGGAAGCGGGCGGCGTCTGCACCGTCGACGACGCGGTGGTCGTACGACAGCGCGAGGTAGACGTACGAGCGGACCGAGATCGCGTCCTTGCCGTCGACGTTCACCACACCGGGGCGCTTGACGACGACTCCCGTGCCGAGGATCGCGGACTGCGGCAGGAACACGACAGGCGTGTCGAACAGCGCACCGCGCGAACCGGTGTTCGTCAGCGTGAAGGTGCCGCCGGCGAGCTCGTCCGGCTTCAGCTTGTTGTCGCGCGTGCGCGCGGCCAGGTCGGCGATCTCGTGGGCGATCTGCGCGAGGTTCTTCGTCGCCGCGTCACGCAGCACCGGCGTCAGCAGACCGCGCTCCGTGTCGACCGCGATCGAGAGGTTCTCGGTCGCCGGGTAGACGATCTGATCGCCGTCGACGGTCGAGTTGATCACGGGGTAGGCCTGGAGCGCCTCAGCGGCCGCCAGAGCGAAGAACGGCAGGAACGACAGCTTGTCGCCGGTCTTCGCGAGGAAGTCGTTCTTCACCTTGTCGCGGAACGTCGCCAGCTTCGTGACGTCCACCTCGACCACCGTCGTGAGCTGAGCGGTCGACTGCATCGACTCGACGGCGCGCGAGGCGAGCACCTTGCGAAGACGCGACATCGGCTGTGTCGTGCCGCGCAGCGGCGAGACCTCGAGCGGAGCCGGCGCGGCAGCGGCAGGCGCCGGAGCGGCAGGCGCCGCAGCGGACTCGGCCGCCTTGAGGACGTCCTCCTTGCGGATGCGACCGCCCACGCCGGTGCCCTTCACAGACGCCAGGTCGACACCCTGCTGCTGGGCCAGGCGCCGCACCAGGGGGGTCACATACGTAACGGAGTCCTCATCGGCTGCCGGAGCAGACGCGGCGGGAGCCGGAGCAGCAGCGGGAGCCGGAGCAGCGGCAGGAGCCGGAGCAGCAGCGGGAGCCGGAGCAGCAGCGGGAGCCGGAGCAGCAGCGGGAGCCGGAGCAGCAGCGGGAGCCGGAGCAGCGGCAGGAGCCGGAGCAGCAGCGGGAGCCGGAGCCTCCGGGGCAGGGGCGGGCGCCGCACCTGCTTCGCCGATGCGCGCCAGAGCCGCGCCGACGGCGACAGTCTCGTCTTCGCTCACGAGGATCTCCTGCAGCACGCCGGCGAACGGCGACGGGATCTCGGTGTCGACCTTGTCGGTCGAGATCTCGAGCAGCGGCTCGTCGACCGCGACATCGTCGCCGACCTGCTTGAGCCAGCGGGTCACGGTTCCCTCGGTGACGCTCTCGCCGAGCTCCGGAAGCACGACCTCCTTGCCGGCACCGCCGGCTGCGGGCGCCGCGGCGGCCGCAGGAGCGGGAGTCTCGGCGGCAGGCGCCGGGGCCTCTGCGGGAACCGGGGCCTCTGCGGGGGCAGCGGGAGCGGCCTCTGCGGGAGCGGCGGGAGCGGCCCCTGCGGGAGCGGCGGGAGCGGCCCCTGCGGGAGCGGCGGGAGCGGCCTCTGCGGCGGCGGCCTCGGGAGCCGGAGCCGCGGCAGGAGCGCTCGAACCGTCGCCGATCTTCGCGAGCACGGCACCGACCTCGACGGTCTCGTCCTCCTGCACGAGGATCTCCTCGATGACGCCGCTCACCGGCGACGGGATCTCGGTGTCCACCTTGTCCGTGGAGATCTCGAGCAAGCCTTCGTCGGCCTGGACCGTGTCGCCGACGTTCTTGAGCCAGCGGGTGACCGTTCCCTCTGTGACGCTCTCTCCGAGAGCGGGGAGGACCACGGATGTGCTCATGAGGATGTCTCCTTCTGAATGAATATCGGATCTAGCTTAGTGATGGGGGGCGGTCTGGAGGGTCAGAGCGCGTGCAGCGGCTTGCCCGCGAGGGCGAGGAACGCCTCGCCGAGCGCTTCCGACTGGGTGGGGTGCGCGTGGATGAAGGGCGCGATGTCTTCGGGGTGCGCCTCCCACCCGACCGCCAGCTGACCTTCGGTGATGAGCTCCCCGACGCGGTCGCCGATGAGGTGCACGCCGAGGACGGGCCCGTCCTTCTCGCGCACGACCTTGACGATGCCGCTCGTGCCCAGGATCTCGCTCTTGCCGTTGCCCGCGAGGTTGTACTCGTACGCGACGATGCCGTCGGCGCCGAGACGTTCAGCGGCCTGCGCCTCGGTGAGTCCCACCGACGCGACCTCCGGGTGGCTGTAGGTCACCTTGGGGATGTGCGCGTCGGGGATCACGACGGGGGAGAGCCCGGCGATCTCCTCGGCGACGAAGATGCCCTGCTGGAATCCGCGGTGCGCGAGCTGCAGCCCGGGCACGATGTCGCCGACCGCCCACACGTGGGGCACACCGGTGCGCAGTCGCTCGTCGGTCACGACGAATCCACGGTCCAGCGTGAGGCCCGCCTCCTCGTATCCCAGGCCGGCCGTCGCGGGCCCGCGGCCGACGGCGACGAGCAGGTAGTCGGCCGTGAAGGTCTTGCCGTCCTCGAGCGTGACGGTGACGGCATCCGATGTCTGCGTCGCCGACTGGAAGCGCACACCGAGGGAGTACTGGATGCCGCGGCGGCGGTAGGCGCGCTCGAGACCCTTGCTGAGCGAGAGGTCCTCATTCGGGACCAGGTGGTCGAGCGCCTCGACGATCGTGACCTGCGCGCCGAATGAGTGCCACACGCTGGCGAACTCGACGCCGATCACGCCGCCGCCCAGGATGATGACGCTCGACGGGATCTCGTCGAGCTCGAGCGCCTGCTCGCTGGTCAGGATGCGTCCGCCGATCTCCAGGCCGGGGAGCGTGCGGCTGTACGAGCCCGTGGCGAGGATCACGTCGGTGCCCCGGTAGACGTCGTCGCCGACGCGGACGGCGGGACCGGCCTCGAGCCGACCTTCACCGGTGACGACGGTGATGCCACGCGCCTTCACGAGGCCCTCGAGCCCCTTGTACTTCTTCGCGACGATCCCCTCGCGGTAGGTGCGGACGCCCGCGGGGTCGATCCCCTCGAGTGTCGCGCGGATGCCGTACGAAGCCGCTTCACGAGCCGTGTCAGCCACCTCCGCCGCATGCAGGAGCGCTTTGGTGGGGATGCAGCCGCGGTGCAGGCATGTCCCGCCCACCTTGTCCTTCTCGACGAGGGCGACGGTCTTGCCCAGCTCGGCGGCGCGGAGCGCGGCGGCGTAACCGCCGCTGCCACCGCCCAGAACGACGAGATCGAAGGTGTGGTCGGTCATCGTGCCTCCTCATCGAGGTCAGTCAGGACGAAGCGGATCAGGCTGCGCACGGTGGCGGCAGTCGGCCCCTTGTCGGTGTAGCCGTACGGCGCGCCCTTGTGGAGCCCGCTGCCGGCGATGTCGAGATGCACCCAGGGGATCCGGGGCGCATCCGCTTCGTCGCCCGTGCGGCCGACGAAGTGACGCAGGAAGAGTCCTGCGAAGAGCGAGCCGCCTGCGGGATCGCCGATCTTGGCGTTCTGCAGGTCGGCGATGGGGGAGTCGAGCTCTTCCACCATGTGTGCGGGGAGCGGCAGCTGCCAGGCGGGCTCGCCGGCCTCGGCGGCGGCCGCGAGGTACTCCGCGACGGCGTCGTCGTCGCCCATGACGCCGGTGTGGCGGGTGCCGAGCGCGACCAGGATCGCACCGGTGAGCGTGGCGACGTCGACGATGACGTCGGGCTTCTCGCGGCTGGCGGCGACGAGCCCGTCGGCGAGCACCAGGCGCCCTTCGGCATCCGTGTTGAGCACCTCGACCGTCGTACCGTCCAGCATCCGCAGCACGTCTCCGGGACGAGTGGCGCGGCCCGACGGCATGTTGTCGGCGACGCACAGCCACGCGGTGACGCGGACCGGAGCTTCGACGGCTGCGGCGGCGCGCACCACCGCGAGCACTGTCGCGGCCCCGGCCATGTCGTACTTCATCCCGACCATCGACGCCGCAGGCTTGAGCGAGAGTCCGCCGGTGTCGAACGTGATGCCCTTGCCGACGAGCGCGACGTGGCGTGTGGCCCCGGCCGGCGCGTAGTCGAGGCGCACCAGGCGGGGCGGTCGGTCGGAGCCCTGCCCGACGCCGAGGATGCCGCCGAAGCCCTGCTCGCGCAGCGCCTCTTCGTCGAGCACCTCGATCTGCACCCCGAGGTCCGCCACCGCCTCGGCCGCCTTCTGCGCGACGTCGGCAGGGCCGAGCCATTCGGCCGGGATGTTGACGAGATCCTTGACGAGCGCGACGGATGCCGCGGTCTCGGCGGCGAGGCGCAGCGCGGCGTCATCGGGCTCGGCTGTGCCGTGCACGACCACACGGGAGGCACGCGCCTTCGGCGCTTCGGACTTGTAGCCGTCGAACCGGTAGCCGCCGAGGCCGGCGCCTTCGGCCGCGGCCGTCCACAGCGCGGGGTCGGCGAACGGAGCGGCGACCGCGACGGTCGCGTAACCCGTGAGGGATCGGATGCCGGCGCCCACCGCGTCACGCAGGGCCGAGGCATCCGGTTCTGCGCCCGTTCCGACGACGGCCAGCGGCAGCGCCGTCGACTCTGGGGCGAAAACCCGCAGGAAAGCCCCGGTCGCACCGCTGAAGCCGAGAGCCGACAGTGCGTCGCGCAGTCCCGGCCAGTCGGCCAGGTCGGGCGCCTGGTCGCCCTCGAGGGGCGGCAGCGCGAGGAGCAGTGCGTCGGCTTCGGACTCTCGGACGGGGGTGGTGCGGTACTCGAGGTCGGGGAACGCCATGGTGTCCATCCTACGGAGCAAGCGTGTTCGCTCTGAGCGCGACCGACCCGCCCCCTGCCCGTCCGACGGCTCGTAGCATGGGAGCATGCCTCTCTCCGGCCCGCTGTTCGAGCGCGCGGCATCCGCGCCCCCGGTACCGCGCGGTCTGCCGCTGGTGATCGCCCTGACCGGCTTCACCGATGCGGGCAGCGCCGTGAGCCGCGTCATCGACTATGTGCGCGACGATCTGTCGCCTTCCCCGCTCGTGGTGTTCTCCAACGACACGCTGCTCGACTATCGCGCCCGACGACCCATCGTGTCGTTCGAGAAGGACCACCTCACCGACTACCGTCCGCCGCGCCTGGAGCTGTCGTTCGCTCACGATTCGCTCGGCCAGCCCTTCCTGGTGCTCGCCGGCTACGAGCCGGACTTCGCGTGGGATGCCTTCGCTGCCGCGGTGGTGGATCTCGCCGAGCTGTACGGCGTCTCCACCGTCACGTGGGTGCATGCGATCCCGATGCCGGTGCCCCACACGCGTCCGATCGGCACGACGGTCAGCGGTACCCGGACCGAGCTCACCGAGGCGCACTCCGTCTGGCAGCCGCACACGCAGGTGCCGGCGACCGCCGGCCATCTGCTCGAGTACCGGCTGGCCGAGGCGGGGACCCGCGTCGCGGGGTTCGTCCTGCTCGTTCCGCACTATCTCGGCGACTCCGACTATCCGGCCGCCGCGCTCGCGGCGCTCGACAGCCTCACCGTCGCGACCGGACTCGTCTTCGCCGGCGACGAGCTGCGCGAGGAGAACCGCGAATACCTCGAGAAGGTCACCGAGCAGATTGACGGAAGCGACGAGCTGGCCCGCATGGTGGAGGGGCTCGAGGAGCGGTACGACTCCTATATGGCCGGTTCCACGCTCGCGACACCGATGATCCACACGGGCGATCTGCCGAGCGCCGATGAACTCGCCGCCGAGCTCGAGCGGTTCCTGGCCACGCGCCCGGACGACGACAAGCGCGGTTCCTGATCCGCAGGCTCCGACTCGGCGGGAGCCGCGGAATTCTGGTCCCGGCCTGCGCGTTGTCATAGGTACGGAGGTGCGCCGGTCCCGGCGGGGCGATGCTGGCGGCGCACGGCAAGTATGAGATACTAGACGCTCTGACCCGTTGTCAACCGTCTTCGCGAGAGCTCTCAGCGAAGGCCGGGACTTGACAAGGGTCTTACTAGTGTCCGAAACCGACCGGAGCCGCGCCGAGCGCGTCGACCGGTGAAAGGCGAAACGTGACTCCAGGCACGAACACCAAGGCTCGCTCGGCCGCGAAGGACACCGAGTCGGACGAGACGAAGACCGCAGCCGCCAAGAAGGCTCCCGCAGCCAAGGGTGCCGCCAAGGCGAAGGCTGCGCCGAAGACCGCGTCCAAGCGGGCGAAGAAGTCGGACGACGAGTTCGAGGACGACGTCGAGGAGCTCGACGACGACGTCGAACTCGACGGCGACGACGAGACCTCCGACGACGAGTCGGGCGAGACCGCCGAGGCCAAGGGCGCCGGCAAGCCGGCGTCGGGCGACGACAGCGCCGCCGAGGATGAGGAGGAGGACGAGGAGAGCACCAAGCCGGCGTTCACCGAGCCCCTCCCCACGGGCGCGATCGTCATCTCGTCGAGCGACGAGGACGATGTCCCGGTCTACTCGACGCAGATCACCGGCGCGACGGCCGACCCGGTCAAGGACTACCTCAAGCAGATCGGCAAGGTGCCGCTCCTCAACGCGGCCGAAGAGGTCGAGCTCGCGATGCGCATCGAGGCGGGCCTGTTCGCCGAAGAGAAGCTGTCGCACATGTCGGCCGCTGAGAAGACCTCGCAGCTCGGTCTCGACCTGCAGTGGGTCGCGCGTGACGGCCAGCGCGCGAAGAGCCACCTGCTCGGCGCGAACCTGCGCCTCGTCGTCTCGCTCGCCAAGCGCTACACCGGCCGCGGCATGCAGTTCCTGGACCTCATCCAGGAGGGCAACCTGGGTCTCATCCGCGCGGTCGAGAAGTTCGACTACACCAAGGGCTTCAAGTTCTCGACGTACGCCACGTGGTGGATCCGTCAGGCGATCACCCGCGCCATGGCCGACCAGGCCCGCACCATCCGCATCCCGGTGCACATGGTCGAGGTCATCAACAAGCTGGCCCGTGTGCAGCGTCAGATGCTGCAGGACCTCGGACGCGAACCCACGCCCGAGGAGCTCAGCCGCGAACTCGACATGACCCCCGAGAAGGTCATCGAGGTGCAGAAGTACGGCCGCGAGCCGATCTCGCTGCACACGCCCCTCGGCGAGGACGGCGACAGCGAGTTCGGTGACCTCATCGAGGACACCGAGGCCGTCGTGCCCGCCGATGCCGTGGGCTTCACGATGCTGCAGCGTCAGCTCGAGTCGCTCCTCGATTCCCTCTCCGAGCGCGAGGCGGGCGTGATCCGCATGCGCTTCGGACTCGGTGACGGGCAGCCGAAGACGCTCGACCAGATCGGTGACACGTTCGGCGTCACGCGTGAGCGCATCCGCCAGATCGAGTCGAAGACGATGGCGAAGCTGCGTCACCCGTCGCGTTCGCAGTCGCTGCGGGACTACCTCGAGTGAGTGAGGCGAACGCCGGCAAGGCGCTCACCGTCCAGGTCGAAGGCTCGTCGTTCGCGCGCATCCCGATCCGCACGCGGGTCGTGATGCCCGGCGACGACCTCGACGAGTTCGTCCGCGAGTATGCGACCGACGTCGTGCGCGAGGGCGATCTGCTCTTCGTGACCGAGAAGATCGTCGCGATCACGCAGGGTCGCTCGTATCTCGTCGAAGACATCAAGCCGCGCAAGCTGGCGTTCTTCCTGTCGAAGTACGTCACTCGCACGCCGTACGGGATCGGACTCGGCATGCCCGAGACGATGGAGATGGCGCTGCGCGAGTGCGGAACGCTGCGGATCCTGTTCGCGGCCGCGGTCTCGGCGGTGACGAAGCTGTTCGGCCGCAAGGGCGACTTCTACCGCATCGCCGGCGACAAGGCCCGCGCCATCGATGGGCCGACATCGGGCACCATCCCGCCGTACAACAAGGCCGTGGTGCTCGGACCTGAGCGTCCGCGTGAAGTGGCCGAGCACCTCAAGGCGCTGCTCGGCGGCGTGCCCGAGGTCGCGGTCGTCGACATCAACGACCTCGGCGGCAACATCCTCGGCTCGACGCTCGACAAGGCCGGCGAGAAGCAGCTCGTCTCGATCCTCAAAGACAACCCGCTGGGCCAGGGCCACCAGTCGACGCCGCTCGGCGTCGTCCGCGCGGTCTGAACCGTCCCACACCGGAGAGGCGCGGTGCCCGAGGGGCGCCGCGCCTTTCGCGTGCGCTGGGGGAGCGGCCGAGCACGATGCATATGCTCACGCAACACCCGCTCGTGTGAAGTGAGGGGATGACCCGTCCCACAGAAGACGTCTCGCCCCTCGTCCCGCGGCTGCTCCTGGCCGGCTTGTCGGTGACGGCCGTCCTCGTGCTGACCCTCGCGCCGCGCAGTCTCGTCGCTCCGGCCCGCGGCGTGTTCATGGCACTGGCCGACCGGCTCGCCGCGCCGGTGGTCGCAGGCCTCGGCGCGTGGCAGCTGGAGAGCGCCCTCAACGCACTCCTGTTCGTCCCACTCGGCGCCGCCCTCACCCTGCTGCTCGGACGGCGGCTATGGCTGCTCGCACCGCTGCTGGGCTTCGTCCTCTCGTTCGGCGTCGAGTACGCGCAGGTGCGTATCCCCGGACGTGTGCCCGACCTTCAGGACGTGTGGTGGAACACGCTGGGCGCTGCGGCGGGAGCCGTCGCGGCGTCGCTCCTCCTGCGCCGGGGCGCCGGCCGTCGACGGGCCGGATGAGCTCAGAAGCCGATGGCCTCGCGGTAGCGCGGCTTGTGACCGGTGCGGATGCCGGTGACGCTGGGCTTGTTCTCGTACACTCCGGCACCCCAGTTGCCCTCGACCAGCACCGGGCCGTCAGGGCTCACGACGATGTCCCAGCCCACGTACTGGACCTGGGGGACGACGCGCGCGACCTGGTCGACGAACGCCCTGACCTCCTCGATCATGGGCAGCTGGAAGTCCGCGATCACGAACCCGCTGTCGGGGTGCTTCACGTGCACGTGCGCGTGCGAGTCGTACCCGGGGCCGACTGCGTGGCCGTTCTCGTCGAGCATCGTGTAGAAGCCGCCGAACGTCATCTGGTCGCTCACCGCACCGCGACCGAACTTCTGCGCCATCGCCAGGATGTGGGTCTTCTCGCCGTCGAAGAACGCGGTCACACGGGTCGTGTTGACGGTGCCGGGACACACGGCGGCGAGGTCGGCGTGCTGGCGGATGACCTCTTCGATCAGCAGCTCGCCGCGTTCGAGCAGCCCGCGGTGGAAGCCGTCCCAGTCGGTGATGTCGGCCGCGTGGTAGCGGTGCACGCCCGTGCCGGCCTGACCCACCGGCTCCTTCGTGACGATCGTGCCGTGCTTCTCTGTGAAGTCCCGCACGGCGTCGGCGTTGCCCTCCTCGACCACCATCCAGTCGCGGCGGAGGAAGGCGCTGAACGTGCGGTCGAACTCGACCTTGTCCTGGAACAGGCCGCGGTAGTCGGGGTGGTCGTACCTCTGCGACAGCTCGTTCGACACGGGGTGCGTCATGTACGTCGCACGCTCGGCGCGAGTGAGGATCGCGAAGTCGTAGTCGACGTAGTCCTGGAAGCCGACCTGCTTGAACCCGGCCGACCACAGCATGTCGACGACCACCGCGGGTGTCCACTTGCCGTGCTCGTGGGCGGTCTCCTTCGCGCGCTCCACCACCGACCCGACGTCGATGCGGCGGACGCGCCAGGCGAGGTAGCGAAGGCGGTTCGAAAGGGC
>PJUC01000366.1_pt1 | contig 21450 bp, 22 predicted proteins | sample 1512161 | NCBI WGS metagenome assembly PJUC01 (sample SAMN08177676, study PRJNA422409) | Soil metagenome, whole genome shotgun sequencing project. | isolation source: Soil enriched on filter paper | place: USA: Madison | collected 2015-01-15
CCGCGATCGCTGCGCGGTCCACCGTCGGGTATCCCAGGACGATGTCGTCGTGCCCCGGAGCGCCGTCGCGGTCCTGCGCGAGCCACAGCGCCTCGGGAAGGGTGAACGCCAGGATGCCCTGATAGCCCGGAAGCGCCAGCACCGCGTCGATCACTGCGCGGACGCGCACGGATTTGCTGGCGACGCGGATGGGAACGCCGCCGGCACGCACGACGAGATCCAGCGCGTTGTAACGGAGCGCGTCGGCGTTGATCGCGGCGACAGGGCCGCTCACATCGGCGAGGGCGTGGCTCATGGCGCCCCAGTACGACGCGGGGTCCTTCCAGGACGTGCCGGGCGGGCGGGCGCCGGCAGCGGCAAGCAGATCTATCGTCATGGACGCATCGTTCCTTCGGGTTGCATTCATCGTACGTGGGGCGACGGCAGGCACTCGGTCGTCCGAGCCGGGCACCCCGACGAGGCGGAATGCGCATGCCCGACGACGATCCACGCAGGAATGCGGCGGCCCAGCACCAGCGGGTCGCGGCAGGTCACGGCATCGTCGAACATCGTCGTCCCCTCGCACGGACAGCAGCGTCCGCGTGGCTCGCGTGAAGTGGGACGCTCGTCCCACTTCACGTATCGTAAGCATGCGAGGCTTGCCGTGCAAACCGTCATCGCCCCCGCGACCCGCGCGGCGCCACACCCGCGAGAATCGAGATCAGAGAGGATCCCCGTGCGCACTTCCGTCGAGGACCGCCGTGCCGCCCTCGTCGAGGCCGCCGTCCGCGTCGTCTCGGCTCGCGGCCTCAGCGCAGCCTCGACCCGGGCCATCGTGGCCGAGGCGGGCATGTCGCTCGCGAGCTTCCACTACGCGTTCGAGTCCCGCGACGAACTGCTCGACCTGCTGATCACCGAGGTTCTCGCCAAGGAGGAGAAGGCGGTGCTGCCCGATCGTCTCGAAGGACGCACGATCGGCGAACTGCTCCATGCCGGGCTGTCGGGCTATCTGGATCACCTGCGCACGGATCCCGCGCACGAGCAGGCGATGCTGGAACTCACGCAGTTCGCTGTTCGCGCCAGGCCGGAGCTCGCCCGCGAGCAGTACTCGCAGTACACCCGCATCGCGACGGCGGCGCTGGAGCTGGCCGCGCACCACACCGGGTCCCGCTGGACGGTGCCGGTCCCCACGGCGGCGCGCCTGCTCATCTCGTTCACCGACGGCATCACGCTGACGTGGCTGGTCGACCGCGACGACGATCTCGCCGAGAGCGTCGTCGCCGCCGCGGCGACAGCTCTGGCAGAACTCACCGTGCCCGCCGGGCGTCCCGACTGACGGGTGCCGCCCGCGGGTCGCTAGCGCTTGGCCTGGGCGTTCGCCTGCCGCTCCTGCTCGACCTCTTCTTCGGCCCCGTACACGGCGAGCGGGGGTGCTCCGAGGATCAGCGCGACGAACTTCCACAGCCAGCCGCTCTTGGGCGCGGCCCGGAGCTCCCCATCCTGTGGATTCGCGTTCTGCTGGTCCATGTCCGCCCCTTCGCGCTCTTGGCCAGGTTAGCGCCGATCAACGCAGAAATCGAGACGTTCACGCAGTGCCCCCGCTGGGACTCGAACCCAGACTGAAGCGATTTTAAGTCGCCTGCCTCTGCCATTGGGCTACGGGGGCCGGAGGGCATCCGCGGATACGCGAATGCCGCAGGCTCATCTTCTCAGACGAGCCTGCGGCATTCGCAGACGCTCAGTTGGCGGCGACCTTCTCGGCGTCGGCGGTCTTCTTCGCGGGAGCCTTGCGCGCCGGAGCCTTCTTGGCCGGAGCGGCCGGCTCAGCGGGCGCCTCGACCGGCTGCGCGGGGCGGGGACGCGCCGCGAACTCTTCGAAGACGTAGCGCGGATTCTGCACCGTCGACAGGTTCACGAGGTCGCGACCGAGCCAGAAGTTGTTCCACCAGCCCCACAGGACGCGCCACTTGCGCTCCCACGACGGCATGGCCAGGCCGTGGTAGCCGCGGTGGGCGAGCCACGCGATCCAGCCCTTGAGGGCGAGGTTGCCGGACTGGAAGACGCCGACCCACAGGCCCAGGCCCGCGACGGCACCCAGGTTCTTGTGGAAGTACTGACGCGGGAGCTCGCCGCGGAGCACCGCGACCAGGTTCTTCGCGAGGAGCTTCGCCTGACGGACCGCGTGCTGGGCGTTGGGCACGCAGTAGCCGCCCACGCCGCCACCCGACAGGTCGGGCACCGCCGAGACGTCACCAGCGGCCCAGGCGCCCTCGACGAACTCGTCCTCGGTGCCCACGCGCAGGTCGGCGCGGGTGCGGATGCGGCCCCGCTCCTCGACGGGCAGATCGCCGCCGCGGACCACGGTCGGGTTGGCCATGACACCGGCCGTCCAGATGATCAGGTCGGAGGGGATCACCTCACCGGTCGACAGCTGGATGTCGCCGTCGACGGCTCCCTGCACCTGCGTGTCGAGGTGGACCGAGGCACCGCGCTTGGCGAGGTTCTTCAGCACCCACTCGCTCGTCTTGAGCGACACCTCGGGCATGATCCGGCCCATCGCCTCGATGAGGTGGAAGTGCGTGTCTTCGAACGTGATCTGCGGGTAGCTCTTGACCAGCGACGACGCGAGCGAGCGGAGTTCGGCGAACACCTCGATGCCCGCGAAGCCGCCGCCGACGACCACGACGGTGAGCAGGCGATCGCGGTCGGGACCCGGGGGCAGCGTCGACGCCTTGTCGAAGTTCGACATCAGCTTGTCGCGGATCGCGACCGCCTCTTCGATCGTCTTGAGGCCGATGGCGTTGTCGGCGATGCCCGGGATGGGGAACGTGCGCGAGACGGCACCGGCGGTGACGACGATCTGGTCGTACTCGAACTCGTACGGCTCACCGGCGATCGGGGTGATCGTCGCCGTCTTGTGGGCGTGGTCGATGCCCGTGACCTTGGCGGCCACGACGTTCGTGCGCTTCAGGTGGCGGCGCAGCGCCACGACGGCGTGGCGCGCCTCGATCGAGCCGGCCGCGACCTCGGGGAGGAACGGCTGGTACGTCATGTAGGGCAGCGGGTCGACGATCGTGACCTCGGCCTCACCCTTGCGAAGATGCTTCTCGAGCTTCCACGCGGTGTAGAAGCCTGCGTATCCGCCGCCGACGATGAGGATCTTTGGCACGGTGTTGCTCACGGTGGGGACTACTCCTGGATGTCAGCGGCTCGGCGTGCGGGACGCCAATCGGATGCGTCGGACAGCAGCGGTGACGCCGAGCGCCACCAGTATAGCGGCCGCTGTGAGCAAGGTGAGCGGCAGGGTCCCGTAGAGGACGGTGTCGCGGTCGGGCAGGAGCGGCGACGACGCGCGTGTGGCCGCGTCGGCCTTCGGCAGCGGCGGCACCTCCGCGGAAGGCTCCGATTCCGTCGGCAGCGGCGCCGACTGCGCCCGCCGGTACAGGCGCACCCAGTCCTGCAGGCTGCCCATCGGGTTCGCGCTGACACTCGGGACGTCGGCCGACACGGCGGCAGCGGCATCCACGAGTCCATACCCGTACAGCAGCTTGTCTGCAGGGTCGGCACCGACGGCGCGGGCGGTCTTCACGATCCGGTTGATGACGTTGTCTGCGTCGAGGTCGGGGTGCGCGGAGCGCACGAGCGCGGCGATCCCGGCGACGATCGGCGCCGCGCCGCTCGTGCCGTCCCACGACACCACGGTGCCGTCCGCCGAGACGCCGACCAGCTGCTCGCTCGGCGCCGACACGCCGATCGTGATGCCCTGCGTGGACGCGTCGACGCTGGCCTTTCCCGCACGGTCCACGCCGCCGACGGTGAGGACGCCCGGGATCGTCGCGGGGGCGCCGACCTTGGTCGTGCCGCTCCCCCGGTTGCCGGCGGCGACCACGATGACGACGTCGTGGTCGAAGGCGTACTGGAAGGCCTCGTCCCAGCTCTCGGGCCAATCCGGCACGTTGGTCGTCAGAGACATGTTGATGATGTCGGCGCCGTTGTCGACCGACCAGTGGATGGCGTCGACGATCTGGTCGGCGAACGATCGGGTGGCCGACGACCCGAAGCCCACCGAGACCGACAGCAGCTGTGCCTCGGGCGCGACGCCGATCACGCCCGCGTCGGGTCCGGTGCCGCGGCCGGCGGCCAGCGAGGCCACCCAGCTGCCGTGGTCGGCATCGACCGCGCCGACGGGCGTGCGACCGTCGGGCGAACCTGCTCCCGATACGTCTGTGCCGGCGGCGACGGCGCCGTCGAACTCGCTCGTGCCCCGCCCGATCCCCGTGTCGATGATCGCGATCTTCACACCGGCGCCGCGGGTGGTCTGCCACGCCTTCGCGATGCCGTAGTCGTCGAGCCAGTACTGCGCCGCGCGCACCGGATCCTGACCGGCGGGCGGCGTGGCCTCGGGAGTCGCCGCCAGCGCCATCGCCGGCGCGCCCGCGACGAGAGTCGTCGCGACGGCGGCTGCGGCGATCGCTGCCAGGAGGCGACGGATCATCCGGCCGAACCCGGCTGGGCGCACACGCAGCGGTCGGGCGACCACGACGACAGCTGCAGCGCGCGGTCTCCGATCGGGTTGACGCCGGGCCCCGCGGCGAGCGCGTGGCCGGCGAGCGCGTGCAGGCACTTGACGCGCGTGGGCATGCCGCCGGCCGAGATGCCGGCGATCTCTTCGGGCTCGCCGTACGCGGCACGATCGCGGAGGTACGCCTCGTGGGCGCGCAGGTACGCCGCGGCGACCTCCTCGTCGGCGAGCTCGTCCGAGAGCTCGCGCATGACGTGGTCGGCCTCGAGCGTCGACATCGCCGCGGTCGCGGCCGGGTGCGTCAGGTAGTAGAACGTGGGGAACGGCGACCCGTCGGGCAGTCGCGGGGACGTGGCTACCACCGTGGGGTTGCCGCACACGCAGCGCGCCGCGATGCCGACGACCCCGCGTGCGGGGCGGCCGAGCTGCTCGCGAAGCACGGCGAGGTCGGCGTCGCTGACAGGGGGGTACGGCGGAGTCGTCACGATTCCAGGCTAGCGGGGGTCGCCTGGGACGCGGCTGGAACGCGCCCCCTGCTTCCGGCTCATCCTGCCGGGGTGCCCGTGGGCGTGGGGTCGGGCACGCCGAAGGTGACAGGGGCGACCGTCTGGGCGAGGCCCGCCTCGGTCACCGACCGCACCAGCTGCGACATCCAGTCGGTCTGCGCCGCCTCGACCTGATCGCTGACGGGCGCCCGCTCCTGCGGGGCGAGTTCAGGCGGAAGGTCGTTGTCGACGAGATACACGACCTCGCCCGGCTTGACGTAGTACAGGCGCTCGCGAGCCTGCGTCGTGATGTACGCGGGATCCTGCCAGCGCTCGCGCTGCGCCTTGAGGTCGGCGACCTCCTCATGGCTGAGCCGCACCGCCGCCTCGAGGGCGGCGATCTGCTGGCGCTGGTCGACGTAGGTGCCGATGGTCGGCACCAGCACGAACGCCGCCAGCACGACCAGGCCCAGCATGATGACCATGAAGCCGGACAGCCGGATGCCGCCGAGCCAGCCGCGCACGTCGACGGGGCGCCGACCGGCGACCGGGCGCCGGCGTGAGGCATCCGCTGTCGACGTCGAGGGACGAGAAGAGGGAGCCGTCGTCTTGGCCACGGCTCCCCCTCTCTGCGTCAGTTCCGGTGCGCGTCAGCCCTTGAAACGGGGGAACGCTCCGCGACCCGCGAAGACCGCGGCGTCGCCGAGCTCCTCTTCGATGCGCAGAAGCTGATTGTATTTCGCGACGCGCTCGCTGCGAGCGGGCGCGCCGGTCTTGATCTGACCGCAGTTGACGGCGACCGCGAGGTCGGCGATCGTCGTGTCCTCGGTCTCGCCCGAACGGTGCGACAGCATCGAGCGGTAGCCGTTCTGGGTGGCCACGGCGACGGCGTCGAGCGTCTCGGTGAGGGTGCCGATCTGGTTGACCTTGACCAGGAGCGCGTTGGCGACGCCCAGGTCGATGCCGCGCTGCAGGCGCTCGGGGTTGGTGACGAACAGGTCGTCGCCGACGAGCTGCACCTTCTTGCCGAGCTTGTCGGTGAGGGCCTTCCACGCGTCCCAGTCGTCCTCGGCGAGCGCGTCCTCGATGGTGACGATCGGGTAGTTGTCGACCAGGTCCGAGAAGTAGTCGGTCAGCTTCTCGGCCGACCACGCCTGACCCTCGACGGTGTACACGCCGTCCTTGAAGAACTCGGTCGCGGCGACGTCGAGGCCGACCGCGACGTCGGTGCCGGGCGTGAAGCCGGCCTTCTCGATCGCCTTGATGAGGAAGTCGAGTCCCTCGCGGTTGCTGGGGAGGTCCGGCGCGAAGCCGCCCTCGTCGCCGAGGCCGGTGGCGTAGCCCGCGGCCTTCAGCTCGCCCTTGAGGACGTGGTAGACCTCGGTGCCCCAGCGCAGGGACTCGCGGTACGTCTCGGCGCCGATGGGGGCCAGGAAGAACTCCTGGAAGTCGATGCCGTTGTCGGCGTGCTCGCCGCCGTTGATGACGTTGAACAGCGGCACGGGCAGGACGTGCGCGTTGGGTCCGCCGAGGTAGCGGAACAGCGGCAGGTCGGCCGCGTCGGCGGCGGCCTTGGCGACCGCGAGCGAGACGCCCAGGATCGCGTTGGCGCCGGTGCGCTCCTTGTTGGGGGTGCCGTCGGTCTCGTTGAGGATCTCGTCGACGATGCGCTGCTCGCTCGCGTCGATGCCCTCGATGGCCGGGCCGAGCTCGTCGATGACGGCGTCGATCGCCTTCAGGACGCCCTTGCCGCCGTAACGGCCCTTGTCGCCGTCACGCAGCTCGTACGCCTCGAATGCGCCGGTCGACGCGCCGGAGGGGACGGCCGCGCGCTGGACGGTTCCGTCGTCGAGCAGCACCTCCACCTCGACGGTCGGGTTTCCGCGCGAGTCGAGAATCTCACGCGCGCCTACAGCCTCGATCAGTGCCACGGGGGTCTCCTTGTTCGTGGAGGATGAATCGTCGGAGCGTCGTCGGTCCGGTCCCAGCCTAGTGATGCGACCCGCTCTGATGACGACGGATGCTTCAGGCCGGGGCCGCCGTTCCTGTCGAGGTCATACGACGAGGGCGAGGGCGATGCCGTCGTACCCCTTCGCGTCGAGCGTCTGCAGGGCGGTCGCGTCGAACCGAGGATCGCGGCCGAGCATCTCGAGCCCCCGCTGCACGCCGATGACCTGGGGGTTCTCTGTGGCGGGATTGGCGACCTCGCCCGCGCGCACGGCGTTGTCGACCATCACGACGGTGCCCGGACGCCCCAGGCGCGCCGCCCAGTCGAGGTAGATCGTGTTCGACTCCTTGTCGGCGTCGATGAAGACGAGGTCGAAGGGCTCGCCGTCGTCGAGCGTGGGCAGCACCTCGGCCGCTCGGCCGAGGCGGATGTCGACCTTGTCGCCCACGCCGGCCCTGTCGAGGTTCGCCCGCGCGAGCTCGGCGTTGCGCGGCTCGGCCTCGATCGTGACGACGCGACCGCCGTCGGGGATGCCGCGGGCGAGCCAGATCGTCGAATAGGCGCCGAGGGTCCCGATCTCGAGCACCCGCCGCGCGCCCGACATGCGCGCGATGAGGTGCAGCAGCTTGCCGTTGACCGGAGCGACCTCGATCGCGGGCAGGCCCGCCTCGTTCTGCTCCTCGACGGCGCGGTCGAGGCTCGGATCGTGACCGACCAGCAGTTCGGTCAGGTAGGCGTCGACGCGGCGCCAGGTGTCAGGGGTGGGGTCAGCCATGCCCCCAGCAAATCCGGCGCCGCGTCGGGCGTCAAGGCCTCGCGTCCGCGCGCTGCACGAGCGCCTCCAGCAGTGCGGCGGCGGTCTCGGCGTCGTCGACCGTGACGACGAAGCGGCGCCCGTTGCGGCGCGTCGCCTCGAGGGCCTCGCCGGCGCGCAGCACGATCCCGAAGCGGCGGCCCGACGGGGCGATGCGCACGCCCCAGCCGCCGAACTCCCCCATCGGGTTGAGCATGACGCGGGCGGCGGACTGAACGTCGGCAAGGGGGACGCGAAATCGCGGGATGCCGAGCACGGACTGGACGTGCAGCCCGGTGTCGTCCACGCGGACGTGGAAGGCGAGCGTGGTCGCGGCGAAGAAGATGAGAACGAGCGCGACCGCGGTGAGCAGCCAGGCGACGACCGGGTCGGAACCCGTGACCCACGCCGCGACGGCCGCGACGACGAGGAGGAGCACCGCAGCGACGATCGCGACCGCCGCCCCGGTCGCCATCGAGGTGGTCCGCATCCAGAGCACGCGCTCGTTCGCGGCGAGCGCGAGCGGCGCAGCGGGCGGAGTGACGGCATCCGGAGACGGCGTCCTCGGCTGGAGGAACCACGCGCCCACCCCTGCCAGCGCACCCGCGACGAGCGCGGCGACGAGCGGGCCCCAGACCGTGGGCGCCTGCGACGCGTCGTCGAGCCCGACCTGCATCACGAGGGTCGCGGTGAGCGCGACGGTCACGAGCGCCGACACGGCGGCCGCGCTCGCACCCATGAGCCGGTACGTCGGTCCGCGGTCGCCGCGCCGCAGGCCGGCCAGCGACGTCACGGCCATGAGCAGCGGCAGCCCGAGCCCGAACAGCACGGTCATGAGCGGCTGCGTCCAGGCGGGGGCGTACCCGTCCGCCTCGCCCGCGGCGTTCCAGTGCACGGCGATCGTCGGCGGCAGCTGCGCCAGCGCGAGCAGCTGGACGATGAGGCCGGCGGCGACCAGCGCGATCGGGATCCAGACCGCGACCAGGACGAATCGACGGACGGCGGGATCGGGGCGGGTCATCGGTGCTCCTTCGGTTCGGCACGGCCGGCTTCTCTCACGAGGGCGGCCAGGGCGTCGGGGGAAAGACCCGCCGCGCGCGCCCGCGTGACGAGGTCGTGGATGTCGTGGTGCAGGTGCTGGAGCGCCCCGGCCTGCGCGGTCACGACCGCACCGCGGCCGCGGCGGAGCTCGACCAGCCCCTCGTCGCGAAGGTCCTGATAGGCGTGCAGCACGGTGTGCACGTTGACGCCCAGCGCGGACGCGATGTCGCGCGCCGCCGGAAGACGGTCGCCTGGCACCAGGCGCCCTGCGGCCGCATCCGCTCGCACGGAGGCGGCGATCTGCGCGAACAGCGGCGCATCGCTCTCGGGATCGATTCGCAACAACACATAGTTATTCTATGGCAACTAGAACAATTGTGGCGAATCGCCAACCGACTGCGTCGGACCGACGGGGCTCCGCCATGCTGGGCGCATGCGCGTGACCCCCCGCCGCCTGGCCGTCGGCATGAGCCTGTGGATCCCCAACCTGTTCAGCGGCATCCGCGTGCGGCGCTTCGCCGAGGACTGGACGAGCGCGACCGTCGAGCTGCACGTCAACGTCTTCACCCGCAACTACGTCAAGACGGCGTTCGGCGGATCGATGTCGGCCATGACCGACCCCTACTTCTTCATGCTCGTCATGCATCAGCTCGGCAGCGACCACGTCGTGTGGGACACCCGCGGCGAGATCGAGTTCGTCAAGCCGGGGCGCGGCGTGCTGACCGCGCACTTCCGCGTGCCCCGCGAGAAGGCCGAGGAGCTGCGCGAACGGGCCCGCGGCGGCGCGAAGGTGCTGGAGTGGTTCGAGACCGACATTACCGACGCCTCCGGCGACGTCGTGGCGCACGTCCGACGCGAGGTGTACGTGCGCGAGAAGAGGCGTGTCACCGCGGCGTCCACCGTCTGAGACTCAGTGCGCGCCCCGGTAGTCCGACGGGGTGAGACCGAGCACGGTGCGGAAGTCGTTCGCGAGGTGCGCCTGGTCGGCGTAGCCCAGGTCGGCCGCGATCTCGGCCATCGTCGCCTCAGGATCGTCGCGCACCCGCTGCGCGGCCTCCTGCAGGCGCCGACGGCGGATCATCGCCGCCGGCGGCAGGCCCACCGACCGGTGCGCGAGCCGCTGGAGCGTGCGCGCCGAGACCCGCAGCCGTGCGGCGGCGTCGTCCAGGCGCAGGATCGTAGGATCGGTCATCAGGAGCCCTGCCATCGCGTTCGCGAGGCGCGCCTCGGGCGTGAGCTCGCCGACGCGGTCGACGATCCACGCCTCCACGAGCCGGGCGGCGGCCTGCGGGTCGGGCATGGCGGCCGCCACCGCCGCCTGCAGCGCAGGCTCGTCGAGCACGGTGTGCCGATCGGCCAGGTCTGCCGGTGCCGCCGACAGGCGCAGCAGCGCGGCGGGCCGGAGCAGCGCTCCCACGGCCCACCCGCTCCCGCGCAGCACGCGTTCGCCGGCGCGCGTCGTCACACCCCAGAGAGTCACGCCATCCGGCTCCACCGCGAGGTTGGCCGCGGGGTACGGCAGCAGCGCCTGGCGGGACTCGACGCCGGCGGGAAGCTCCCACTGCGGGATCCAGTACCACTCGACGAGTCCGGCCGCGACCTCACCCGGCGGCAGCCGCGTGAAACGCGGCAGCCGATCCGGGTACAGCACGCCGCGGCGGGGGTCGGTCACCCCGCCACGGTACCGACGAGCGCCGACACCGCCACTTCGGCGCAGCCGCCGCAGGCCGAGGTTGGCGCGAATCTTCAAGCCGCGGCATCCGCTGTCCGCGAGCATCGGAGCATGACCACCGAGAACACCACCGGCGTGACCGGCGAACACACCACCCACGGGCGCCCGAACTCGGCGACGTCCCTGACCCCCTTCCTCGCGATCCGCGGCGCGAAGGAGGCGATCGACTTCTACCGCGACGTGTTCGGCGCACGCGTGACCGACGTCACCGAGTTCGACGGGCTCGTCGTCCATGCGGGCCTCGACTTCGGGCTCGGCATCCTGCAGATCGGCGAGCCGTCGCCGGACTACGGGCTCGTGCCCGCGCCCGAGGGCGCCGCGGACTGCTACTCCATCGGCATCTACGTGCCCGACGTCGACACCGTGACGGCGCGCGCCGTCGCGGCGGGCGCCACCGTCCGTGAAGAGCCGTCGACCTTCGTAACGGGCGACAGGTTCTCGAGCGTGCGCGACCCGTTCGGCGTGCGCTGGTCGATCATGACCCGTGTCGAGGATCTCTCCGAGGAGAAGAGCGCCGCACGCGTCGCCGAATGGGCCGCCTCGTACGCCGGATGACGACCGTTCCGAGCGTCGTCGGCGGGTCACCCGTCGGCGTCGCCGATCGCGGCGATCAGCGCCGGCAGCAGCGTCTCGGCCGTGCGCCGGTAGCCCAGTGCGCTCGGGTGGAAAGCGTCGAGGCTGAACATCTCGTCGGGCTGTGTCACGAAGAACGGGCCGACGGAGCGGCGCAGCGACACCGCCAGCCCGGCACCCAGCGCGATCCCCACGACGCCGACCAGCAGCGGCTGCCGCACGACCTCCCGCGAGCCCGTCATGTCGCCATGCCACCGCACGAGGATGGACGGATGCCGTCACGCCGGTGATGAGCCGCTGCCCCGGCCGCCGGCATCCATCGCCCGGCGGGATCAGGAGTCCGCGAGCTCCTCTACCGCGGCGGCGATGCGGCGTTCGCGGGTGTCGGGGCGCTTCGCCTCGGTCACCCCGCGGGCGAGCTCCTTGCGGCGGCTGAACGACAGCGCGTCGAAGGCGGCGCGCACCCCTGCCGCCTCGAGTGCCGCGGCGAGGTCGTCGGGCACCTCCACCTCGCGCTCGGCGGTGTCGAGCGCGACGGTCGCGTCGACCTCGTCGCCGATGCCGACGCCCAGCTGCGCGCGCACCGCCTTCGAGAGACCGATGAGGTTCTTCCCGTCCATCACACCCAGGCGCACGCGCGCGGAGCTGCCGCCGATCCCGACGACGACGGCGGCCCGCTTGCCGCCGCCGAGCTGATCGACCTGCGCGTCGGTCAGCTCGATCGCGGTCGCCGGGCCGAAGGGCACGAGCACGGTGTGGATCTGCAGCGTCATGCGCCCATCCTGGCCGACCCTGCCGACGCCGCGCGAGGTCGTTCGCTTGAGGGCGCTAATGTTCGCCCGTGACCACCCCCTCGCTGCAACGCCGGCTCGGCCTCGGCGACGCCGTGTTCATCGGCCTCGGTTCCATGGTCGGTGCGGGAGTCTTCGCGGTGTGGGCTCCCGCCGCGGATGCCGCCGGCACGGGCCTGCTCGTCGGCCTCGCGATCGCCGCCGTCGTGGCGTTCGGCAATGCGACGTCGTCGGCGCAGCTCGCCGCGGCGCACCCGACCTCGGGCGGCACCTACGCGTACGGGCGCGCGGAGCTCGGCCCGTGGTGGGGCTTCATCGCCGGCTGGGGATTCGTCATCGGCAAGACGGCGAGCTGCGCGGCGATGGCGCTCACCTTCGCCGCGTACGCCGCTCCCGCCGGCTGGGAGCGTCCCGTCGCGATCGGCGCGGTCGTCGCGCTGACGGCCGTCAACTGGTTCGGGGTGACCCGCACGGCCGGCGCCGCCCGCGTCATCGTCGTGATCACGCTGGGCGCGCTGGCGGCCGCGGTGACCGCCGCGTTCTCGGCCGGCGGCGCGCCGGACTGGTTCACGGCCGAGGAGGTCTGGGCCGGCGGCGGCTACGGCATCCTGCAGTCGGCCGGACTGCTGTTCTTCGCGTTCGCCGGGTACGCGCGCATCGCCACGATGGGTGAAGAGGTGCGCGACCCGCGGCGTGTCATCCCGCGCGCGATCGTGATCGCGTTCGTCCTGGCGCTCGCGGTGTACGCCGTCGTCGCGGTCGCGGTGCTCGGCGCGCTCGGACCGGCCGGGGTGGCGGCATCCGGCCAGCCCGTCGCCGACGCGGCGGCCCGCTCAGGATGGGCGTGGATCGGCGTCGTCGTGCGCGTCGGTGCGGCGGCGGGGTCACTGGGCGCCCTGCTGGCCCTCATCGCGGGTGTGAGCAGGACGGCGTTCGCGATGTCGCGGGAGCGCGATCTGCCGGGGTTCCTCGACCGCGTGCACCCGCGCTGGCACGTGCCGCACCGTGCCGAGCTCACCGCGAGCGCGCTGGTGGTCGTGCTGGTGGCGCTCGTCGACCTGCGCGGCGCCATCGGCTTCTCGTCGTTCGGCGTGCTGCTGTACTACTTCGTGGCGAACGTAGCCGCCTTCCGGCAGCGCGGCGCCGCGAGGCGGTACCCCGCGGTGCTGCAGATCGTCGGCGGGATCGGATGCCTCGTCCTGGCCGTCACCCTGCCGTGGCCGTCGGTCGTGGCGGGCGTCGCGGTGGTGGCGGTGGGGGTGGCCTACCGCGCGATCCGGCTCAGCCGAGCGGCTTGACCTCGAGCGCCTCGGCGGTCGTCCCGGCGCCGACGGTCGCGAACGCCGTGTAGCCGTCGGCGGCGGCCCGCTCGAGCAGCGCCTTCAGGTTCTTGGTGCGGTGCTCCAGGCGCACGCGCGACCCGCGCCGCACGAGGGCGGCCTTCAGCGCGAGCAGCTCGGCCTCGGGCACGTCGCGGTCGTGGACCAGCACGACGGCGTCGGCGGCGGCATCCCCGCGTTCCGCGACCAGGTCGACGATGCGCTCGAACCCGATCGAGAAGCCCACGGCCGGCACGTCCTGGCCGAGGAACCGCCCGATCATGCCGTCGTACCGGCCGCCGCCGCCGAGCGAGTAGTCGACCGACGGGTGTGCCAGCTCGAAGATCGTTCCGGTGTAGTAGCCCATGCCCCGCACGAGGAACGGGTCGAAGACGAGCGGGATGTCCCCCACCGGGCTCTCGGTGCCCCGCGCGGCGGCGACGGCCTCGCCGATGCCGACGAGGTGCGCGACGATGTCGTCGGGGGCGCCCTCGGGCAGCGCCTTGCGGATCTGGCGCTCGCCGTACGGGTTGTACTCCAGCGTCATCGGGCGACGCAGGAAGGCGTCGAACGCCTCCACCGCCGCGGGCGTCGCGCCGCGCTCGCGGAGCTCGGCGACGATGCCGTCGGGCCCGATCTTGTCGAGCTTGTCGATCGTGATGAGCACGCCCGGGCGCTCGTCGGCCGCGAAGCCGAAGCTGTCGAGCATCCAGTCGAGCACGCGCCGGTCGTTGATGCGGATGCTGCCGCCCTCCAGACCGAGCGCGTCCAGCGTGTCGAGCGTCGCCACCGCGAGCTCGGCCTCGGCGCGCGCCGACGCGTCGCCGATGATGTCGATGTCGCACTGCACGAACTGGCGATAGCGCCCCTTCTGCGGCCGCTCGGCGCGCCAGACCGGAGCGATCTGGATGGAGCGGAACACCGACGGCAGCTGGCCGCGGTTGGTCGCGTAGAAGCGGGCGAGCGGCACCGTGAGGTCGTAGCGCAGGCCGAGGTCGGTGAGGTCGGCCTGCTCGTCGGCGGCGGCACGAATAGCCTCTGCGTCGAGGCCGCGCTTGAGGACGTTGTACGCGAGCTTCTCGTTGTCGCCGCCGATGCCGGCGTGCAGCCGCGAGTACTCCTCCATGACGGGTGTCTCGATCTCGTCGAAGCCGTGCGCGCGGTAGCGCTCGCGGATGACGGCGAGCACGCTCTCGCGGCGGGCCTTGTCAGCGGGGAGGAAGTCGCGCATGCCGCGCGGCGGGTTCACGGATGCCACGGTTCTATCTTTCCAGAGGGTCCGGCGTGCCCTCGGCCGCGCGGATCTCGGACTGCAGCCCGCGCAGACGCTCGCGCAGCGCGCGCTCGGCATCCCAGCCGTTCGCCCGCGCGGTCGCGACGAGCGCGAGGAAGGCGTCGCCGAGCTCGGCCTCGGATGCCGGCGGCTCCGCGGACGCCGGGCGTGCCGCGACCTCCACCTGGGCGCCCTTCGACAGCAGCTTCTGGGCGAGCGCGAGGCTCGGCATCCGCTCGCTCACCCCGTCGAGCACGCTCGTGCGCGTGCTCTTCTCGGCGGCCTTGGCGGCGTTCCAGTGCACCAGCACCTCTGCGGGCGTGTTCGCGACGGCGTCGCCGAAGACGTGGGGATGCCGCCGCACCATCTTGTCGGTCAGCCCTCGCGCGACGTCGTCGATGTCGAACGGGTCGTCCGGATCGCGGGAGGCGATCTCGGCGTGGAACAGCACCTGCCACAGCAGGTCGCCGAGCTCTTCGCGCAGCTCGTCGCGCGAACCCTCCTCGACGGCGTCGATGAGCTCGGCGCTCTCTTCGACCAGGTACGGCACCAGAGCGTGGTGATCGATCTGCTGCGTCCACACGCAGCGGTCGCGCACCGCGTGCATCACGAGCGCGGCCTCGCGGAGCGCGTCGGGGTCGGTGGGGACTACCCGGTCGTGGGGACGATCGCCGTCCGTCGTCGATGGTGCCATGCCCGCCACGATACGAGCACCGCGGCCAGGATGAGCGAAACGACCGAGCCGGCGAGCACGCCGAGGGTGGCCTGATCGCGCAGCGGGGCGGCATCCGCGAAGGCGAGCTCCGACAGCAGCAGCGACACCGTGAACCCGATGCCGCCCAGCGCGCCGGCCGCCAGCAGGTCACCGAACGCGAGGGGCGCCGGCCCGCCGCGGTGCACGATCCGCAGCGACACCCAGCCGAGCACCGAGATGCCGACGAGCTTTCCGACCGGCAGTGCCACGAGCACGCCCCAGAACGCGGGCGACAACTGCGACAGCGGTATCGCGGGGATGACGACGAGCGCCGCCGAGAACGCGAACAACGGCAGCACGATGCCGTTCACCCACGGCTCCAGCTCGTGGCGCACGCGCAGCGCCGGACGCTGCGCCATCGCGAGCCCCAGGACGACGCCCGCGATCGTCGCGTGCACGCCTGACAGCAGCACGAGCACCCAGGTGGCGACGGCGAGCAGCACGAGCGCGATCGCGACCGGCACGCGAGCGCGGGTGTCGAGCTGTCGGCTCAGGATCGCGAAGGCCACAACGGCGACGGCGGCCCCGGCGAGCGCGCCGAAGTTCACGTCGGACGTGAAGAGCACCGCGATGAAGACGATGCCGACGATGTCGTCGAGGATCGCGATCGCCAGCAGGAACACCCGCAGCCACGATGGGAGCCCCCTGCCGAACACCGCCAGCCCCCCGAGAGCGAACGCGATGTCGGTCGCGGTCGGGATCGGCCACCCCGCGGTCGCGTCTGACCCCCACGCGATGACCGCATACAGCGCGATCGGCAGCACGACGCCGCCGGCCGCGGCGATCGCCGGCTGCAGCGCCTTGCGCGCCGAGTTCAGCTGCCCGGCGGTCAGCTCGTACTGCAGCTCGACCGCGACGACGAAGAAGAAGATCGCGAGCAGGCCGTCCTTGATCCAGTGCGACACCGACAGCTCGAAGACACCGGGGATGCCGAGCTCGGCGTGCATGACGGCATCCACCGATCCGGCGGCGGGCGAATTGGCCACGACCAGCCCGAGGGCTGCGGCGAGCAGCAGGACGATGGCGGGGAAGCGGGCGGAGCGAAGAAGCGACATCGGGCCTCCGGAAGGCGTTCGCGGGGTCGGCAAGGACGTGCCGACCAGGCTTCCCGGCTCACCGCGGGCCAGTCTATCGAGCGGCCCGCGGATGGCGTCGTCACACAGCGCCGCGCGTGACATTCCCGAAACCGGACGCCGTTAGCCTGGACTGATGCGCGAACTCACGAACACCGAAGCGATCGACCTCGTCGGGCGATTCGAGGCGGAGCAGGGCATTCCCGAGAGCATGCGCGGCGACGTGCGCCTCTTGGGCACGCTCCTCGGCCAGGTGCTGCGCGAGAGCGGCTCGGCCGGCCTCTACGAAGACGTCGAGCGCCTGCGGGGCGCCACCATCCAGGCGTACACCGACGAGACGCCCGAGGCGTTCGCGCGGGCCGCAGCCATCGCCGACTCGTTCACGATCGCCCGTGCCGACGAGGTCGCCCGCGCCTTCACCGCGTACTTCCACCTCGTCAACCTCGCCGAGGAGCACCAGCGGGTCCGGGTGCTCCGCGAGCGCAACGGGCGCCCCGAGACCGGCGGCCAGGCCGACACCGTGGCGTCGGCGTACGCCAAGCTCGCCGGCGAGATCGGCGAGGACGCGGCCCTCGAGCATCTGCAGAGCATGCGCTTCCACCCCGTGTTCACGGCGCACCCGACCGAGGCCCGCCGCCGCGCCGTGTCGACGAGCATCCGGCGCCTGGCGGCGCTCCTCGGCGAGCACGATCTCGCCGAGGCGGGCGGCGCCGACGAGCGCCGTGCCCGCCGCCGCATGCTCGAAGAGATCGACACGCTGTGGCGCACCGCGCCGCTGCGTCCCGAGAAGCCGTCGCCCACCGACGAGGTGCGCGCCGTCATGGCCGTCTTCGACGACACGCTCTACACCGCGGTCCCGCACGTGTACCGCCGCATCGACGACGCCCTGCAGGGGACGGATGCCGGCGGCAAGGCGCCGGTCGTCCGCCCGTTCGTGCGCGTCGGCTCGTGGGTCGGCGGCGACCGCGACGGCAACCCGTTCGTGACGGCATCCGTCACCCGCAAGGCGTCCGCGATCGCGAGCGAGCACGTGCTGCTGGGCCTGGAGCGGACGGCCAGCCGCATCGGCCGCACGCTCACCCTCGACGCCGCGACGACACCGCCGAGCGACGCTCTCGTCGCCCTGTGGCAGCGTCTGCGCGCGGCCGACGAGGACGCCGCGAAAGACATCGCCAAGCGCTCCCCCGACGAGCCGCACCGCCGGATCATGCTGCTCATCGCGCGCAAGATCGAGGCGACCCGCAGGCGCAACGCCGACCTCGCATACCGCGACCCCGAGCACCTGCTCGCCGACCTGCGCACCGTGCAGGAATCGCTCGTGCAGGCGGGCGCACCGCGCCAGGCCTACGGGCACCTGCAGCAGCTGCTGTGGCAGGTCGAGACGTACGGCTTCCACCTGACCGAGCTGGAGGTGCGCCAGCACTCGGCCGTGCACGCCAAGGTGCTCGCCGAGCTCGACGCTGCGGATCGAGCCACGGCTGAAGGCTCCGGCGCGCCCATCAGCGAACTGGCCGAAGAGGTGCTCGACGTCATCCGCACGATCGCCTTCTTGCAGGAGCGGTACGGCCCGCGCGCCGCGGGCCGCTACATCGTGTCGTTCACGCAGTCCGCGCAGGACCTCGCCAACGTCCACCGGCTCGCGCGCTACGCCGTGGGGCCGGACGGCACGCCGCCGGTGCTGGACGTCATCCCGCTGTTCGAGACCTTCGCCGATCTGCAGGCCGCCCCCGGCATCCTCGCCGAGATCGTCGACCACCCCGAGTTCGCCGCACGTCTGGACGCGACGGGGCGACGGCTGGAGGTCATGCTCGGCTACTCGGACTCGTCGAAGGACGTCGGTCCGGTCGCCGCCAACCTGGCGCTGTACCAGGCGCAGGCCGAGATCGCCGCGTGGGCCGACGAGAAGCGCATCGAGCTGACGCTGTTCCACGGCCGCGGCGGGGCTCTCGGACGCGGCGGCGGCCCCGCCAACTCGGCGATCCTGGCCCAGCCGCCGCACTCGGTCGACGGCCGGTTCAAGCTCACGGAGCAGGGCGAGGTCATCTTCGCCCGCTACGGCGACCCGGCCATCGCGATCCGTCACATCGACCAGGTCGCCGCGGCCATCCTGCTCGCCTCGGCGCCCTCGAACGAGGAGCGCAACCGCGCGGCCGCCGAGCGGTACGCCGATGTCGCGGCCACGATGGACGCCTCGTCCCGCGAGCGATTCTTCTCGCTCGTCAAGGCGCCCGGCTTCGCGCCCTGGTTCGCGCGCGTCACGCCGATGGAAGAGATCGGGCTCCTGGCCCTCGGCTCGCGCCCGGCCCGCCGCGGCCTGTCGGTCGAGTCCCTCGAGGACCTCCGCGCGATCCCGTGGGTGTTCGCGTGGACGCAGGCGCGCATCAACCTCGCCGGCTGGTTCGGCCTGGGCACCGCGCTGCAGACGGTCGGTGACGAGCCGCTGCTGCAGCAGGCGTACCGCGAGTGGCCGCTGTTCCGCACGCTGATCGACAACGTCGCGATGAGCCTCGCCAAGACGGACGACCGCATCGCGCGCCACTACCTCGAACTCGGCGACCGCGACGACCTGGCGGCGCTCGTGCGCGACGAGATGCATCTCACCCGCGACTGGGTCATCCGCGTCACCGGCGGCACCGAGCTGCTCGGCAACAAGCCGGTGCTGCAGCGGGCCGTGAAGATGCGCAGCCCGTACGTCGACGCCCTGTCGCTGCTGCAGCTGCGTGCGCTGCGCGCCCTGCGCGAGGCGCCCCAGGACGCCCCGGTCGATCCCGAGCTGCAGCGCCTGCTGCTGCTGTCGGTGTCGGGCGTCGCGGCGGGCCTTCAGAACACGGGGTGATGCGGTGACGTCCGGAGCGGAGCTCTCGGTCCGCCTGGTGCTCGTCCTGCCCGGCGGAACACCGCTCGGACTGACGGCACCGTTCATCGTCTCGCCCGGCTCGGATCCCCTGAGGGAGCCGGACTGGGACTGGCGCGAGGCTCCCGCCGTCCTCTCCGCGGCACGCGACGCACTCGGGATCACCCCGACGCTGCTGCGACTCGCGCGCGTGAGACCGCGCGCCGGCGAGGATCCCGAGGAGGTCGTCTACGTGGCCGAGGTGCCGCGTCGTCCGGACCTCGTGCTGTACGACGGGGATGCCGCGCTCATCGCCGATGCGCGTCAGCGCATGACGTGGGCCAAGCCCGGCGGACCGAGCCGCTACCTGATGTGGGCACAGGCGGCACTGGCGGCCGAGGGCATCGCGGTGGCCGGTGAGCCCGAGCAGATCCGCACGTGGAACCTGTCGGCGCTGTGGCGTCTGGCGACCGACGCCGGTGTCGTGTGGCTCAAGGCCGTGCCGCCGTTCTTCTCCCACGAGGGAGCAGTGCTCGAACGGCTCCAGCAGTTCGCGGTGCCGCGCCTTCTCGCCCGCACCGACGACGCGGTGCTGCTGGCCGACGTGCCCGGCGAGGACCGCTACGGCGCCGGCCCGGACTCTGCGCGTCGCATGATCGACCTGCTGGTCCGCATCCAGTCGTCCGTCGACCCCTCGACGCTGCCGCCCATGCCGCGCTGGACGCCGCCCTCGCTCGCGTCGGCGGCCGAACGCACCCTCGCCCTCGCGGACGACGTCGGTGCCGACGACCGCGCCGTCGTCTCCGGCCTGATCGCGCGTCTGCCCCGCCTCGGGGCCGACCTCGCCGCGTGCGGGCTGCCCGACACGCTCGTCCACGGCGACTTCCATCCGGGCAACGTGCGCGGCGACGATGACCACCTCGTGCTGCTCGACTGGGGCGACAGCGGCATCGGCCATCCCCTGCTCGATCACGCCGCCTTCATGGAACGGATGCCGGCGGCCGCGGCATCCGCTCTCACGGAGCACTGGATCGCCGCCTGGCGTGCAGCCGCGCCGTCGTCGGCCCCGGAGCGGGCGCTGCATCTGCTCGCGCCCTACGGCGCACTGCGACAGGCGACGCTGTACCGCGGCTTCCTCGACCGCATCGAGGCGTCCGAGCACATGTACCATGCCGCCGACCCCACCACGTGGCTGCGGCGCACGGCCGCGCTGGAGCGGAGCGGGGGTCAGTCCACGCGGCGGTCGTGGGCGTGACGGGCGAGGCTGCGGCCGTAGCGCTCCGTCAACTGCACCATGAGGTCGGGCGTCTCGCGGTCGAGGCCGAAGACGTAGCCCGGGAAGTCGAGCTCGCGCTGTGCGGCCCAGATCTCCTCGTGGCGATCGGGCGGCAGCACCTGGAGCGGGTCCCCCACCGCGACCCAGCCGATCGGGACGATCGACTCGGGCGGCAGTGTCGTCCGCAGGTGCACGACGGCGTTGATGCGCACCTCGCTGCGCGCACCGATACGGGCGCCGTTGAACACGCGCGTCCCGGTCGCCAGGAACACCTCGTCCTCGATCACCGCTCCCGACACGCTCGCCATCGGGCCCACCAGCACGTGGTCGGCGATGTGCACCGGGTTGGTCGAGGTCGCGCGGATGAGCGCGTTCTCCATCACGATCACGTTCGCCCCGAGGGTGATCGCCCCGCCCTCGGCGGTGATGACGGCGCCGTGCAGGATCTGGCAGTCCGGCCCGATCTCGACGTCGCCGCTGATCACGGCGGTCGCCGCGACCACCGCGGTGGGATGGATGCGGGGCTCTGCCCCGAGGTGCTCGAAACGCATCGTCGTCTGTCTCCCGCTCGCCCGGATCGGATGCCGCCAGCGTAGCCGCCGCACCGCTCGTCACACGGGACAGCCCCGTCGGCACGGTCGGTAGGGTGAAAAGGCGCCGACGACGTCGCCCCTTCTGCTGGCCTTCCGAAAGCTCCACCCCCATGCCTACAGCAACCCTGACCGCGCACGACAGCGTCCGCCTCGTCCTCGACACGGTCGAAGCCCGCAACCCCCACGAGCCGGAGTTCCTCCAGGCGGTCCACGAGGTGCTCGAGTCGATCGCACCCGTGCTGGACGCCCACCCCGAGTTCATCGACGGCGGCATCCTCGACCGCATCGTCGAGCCCGAGCGCCAGATCCTGTTCCGCGTGCCGTGGGTCGACGACGCCGGACGCCTGCAGGTCAACCGCGGCTTCCGCGTCCAGTTCTCGTCGGTGCTCGGCCCCTACAAGGGCGGTCTGCGCTTCCACCCATCGGTGAACCTGTCGATCATCAAGTTCCTCGGCTTCGAGCAGA
>PJUC01000367.1_pt1 | contig 21314 bp, 17 predicted proteins | sample 1512161 | NCBI WGS metagenome assembly PJUC01 (sample SAMN08177676, study PRJNA422409) | Soil metagenome, whole genome shotgun sequencing project. | isolation source: Soil enriched on filter paper | place: USA: Madison | collected 2015-01-15
GACCGCTTCTACGCGAACGAGAACTTCCACGCCCTCGCGGAGCTGCCCGAGGTCGTCGAGAAGGACAAGGGCGGTCGCGTGACCGGCTGGACCAAGGCGGCCGAGAAGCTGCTGAAGCCGGCAGTGGGCTCGTCTCCGGCGTCGGCCGAGACGATCCTCGCCCGGGTGCAGGACGGTCTCGCGCAGGAGATCAAGCTGATGCTGGACGAGGGCGTCGTGCCCGAGGTCGAAGACATCGACCTGTGCCTCATCCTCGGCGCCGGCTGGCCGTTCATCGACGGCGGGGCCTCGCCGTACCTCGACCGCGAGGGCGCGTCGCAGCGGGTGTTCGGCGACACGTTCCACCACCCGGTGATCAAGGGCATCGCCGGCTGACGCACACACCGACACGACGACCCCGGGCATCCTGCCCGGGGTCGTCGTCGTTTCGGGATGCCGCCGGCCTCAGCCGGCCGCCGGCTGCGCCGCGCGCACACGCAGCTCCCGGGCGAGTCCGTCGCGCTGCTCGATGACGAGCCGGCGGAGGGCGGCGGGCGCGTCGGGGTTCTCGGCGAGCCACGCATCGACATCGGCGAGCGAATCCGACGAGGGGAACAGCCCGACCACGAGCCGCCGTGCGATCTCGATGCTGCGCTCGGCCCACGCGGGGCGGATCCTCGCGTAGTACTCGGCGTCGAAGCGTTCGACGAGATCACGACGGTCGCCCGCGCGCACACCCGCGATCGTGGCGGCCAGGTGGTCGTTCGTCAGCGTGCGGTCATCCCAGGCGGCGTGCCAGGCGGCCTCGCGGACGGCGCTGTCGGGCCGTGCGGCGAGGACCGTCCGGTGTGCGACGTGTCCCTGCGCCGACGGGTCCGCCGCGAGCTCGGCATCCGCGTCGGCGGCCGACGCGTGGCCCGTCGCCGCCAGTGCCACCAGCCACGCCCAGCGCAGCTCGGGGTCGAGTGCGAGGCCTGCCGGAGCCGGCGAGCTCTGCGCGAGGATCGCCCGCATCTCGTCCGCACGGCCGGAGGTTCGGGCCGCGGCCGTCCCGAGGGCGCGGGCCCAGGCGAGCTGGGCGTCCGAACCCGGTTCGGCCGCCCAGAGCGCGCTCCAGCACGTATCGAGCCATGCATCGGCGAGCGGGGCCCGCGCGTCCGCGGCCGCGTAGCGCCCGATCGCCACATCGGCGTGTGCGAGGGCATCGGTGACGAGCGCGATGTTCGTCTCGCGCGCCGCATGCTCGGAGACGATCCCGACCAGACGCGCCACCGGCAGGTCGCCGTCCCGGGTCGAGTTCCACAGCGACGCCCAGATCACCGCGCGCGAGACCGGGTCCTCGATCGACGACAGGTACGAGGCGGCGGCGTCGGTGGAGTCGTCGTCGAGCCGGACCTTCGCGTACGTGCTGTCGTCGACGTTGGGCAGGACGAGATCGATCCCCGCGGCGGTCGCGCCGGTGAGGGGCGTGCGCGCCTCGACGGCGTCGACCCCGAACGTGCTCCGCGGCGTGAGGCCGCCGTCGGCGACGGTGAAGAGCCCCCACGTGAGCCGGTGCGGGCGAGGGTCCGTCTGCGTCAGCACGAGCGCGTCGGCGGCATCCCGCTCGATGGCGATCTCCGACACCCCGCTGGTCTGCAGCCAGGCGCGGCTCCATGCCGCGAGGTCGCGACCGGACGACGCTTCGAGCGCCGACAGCAGGTCGGGCAGGGTCGTGTTGCCGAACGCATGGTCGGCGAAGTACCGCTGCGCGCCGCGGAAGAAGGCGTCCTCCCCCACGAACGCGACGAGCTGCTTCAAGACCGAGGCGCCCTTCGCGTACGTGATGCCGTCGAAGTTGAGCTTGGCCGCCTCGAGGTCGGGGATGTCGGCGACGATCGGATGCGTCGTCGGCAGCTGGTCCTGGACGTACGCCCACCCCTTGCGGCGGCTCGCGAAGGTGACCCACGCCTCGGGGAACCCGCCGGCCGCGACGGCCGCGTGTGCTCCCATGAAGTCGGCGAAGGACTCCTTGAGCCAGAGGTCGTCCCACCAGCGCATCGTCACCAGGTCGCCGAACCACATGTGCGCCATCTCGTGGAGGATCGTGTTCGCGCGTCCCTCGTGCTGCGCCGCCGTCGATGCGCCGCGGAAGACGTAGGACTCGGTGAACGTCACGAGTCCCGGGTTCTCCATGGCGCCGAGGTTGTACTCGGGGACGAGGATCTGGTCGTACTTCCCCCAGGGGTACGGGTACGCGAACGCCTGCTCGAAGAACTGCAGCCCGCGCCGCGTGATGTCGAGGATCTCGTCGGCATCGAGATGCGGTGCGAGCGAGGCGCGGCACAGGACTCCGAGCGGCAAGGAGCGCGTGCCGTCGCGCCACTCGCCGGCCACGCGATGGTAGGGGCCCGCGGCCACCGCCGTGATGTAGCTCGACAGCGGCAGCGTCTCGGCGAAGGTCACGCGCACCCCGCCGGTGACGTCTTCGCGTGTCGTCTCCGCGCCGTTGGACAGGATCTGCCAGTCGGCCGGCGCACTCACGGTGAACCGCCACCGCGCCTTCATGTCGGGCTGCTCGAACACGGGGTACACGCGCCGCGAATCGGCGGGCTCGTACTGGGTGTAGAGGTAGGTCTCGCCGTCGACCGGATCGCGGAAGCGGTGCAGACCCTCGCCGGAGGTGCTGTACCGCCCCCGCCCGTGCACCGTCACGACGTTGGTCGATCCGAGCCCGTCGATGCGGATGCGGGCGCCGTCCCACTCGACGTCGCGCGCTCGGCCGTTGACCGTCACGCTGTCGACGGACTCGCCGAGGAAGTCGAGCCAGGTCGCATCAGCGGTCGCGTCGAACGTCAGCGTCGCCGTCGTGGCGAAGGTCGGCTCTGACGGGTCTTGCGCGTCGCGCACATCGAGGTCGACCTCGACGGTGGCGAGCCGGATGCTGCTCGACCGGGCTGCCGTCTCGTCCCGGGTCAGGTTCGCGGAAGTCATGTCACCATGCTTTCATGCGCGAGGGCAGGGCTTTCACGTGCGGGTGGGGGCCTTCCCCGGGGGTCCGTGCTAGCGTCCGAACATGTTCAGTTCGGATGCCTCCGCCCCGGCCCTTCCGCTCACCAAGAGCGAGCGCACGCGCGCTCAGCTGCGCGACATCGCCCTGCGGTCGTTCCGTGAACGCGGATACGATGCCACGACGATCCGCCTCATCGCGCAGGAGGCCGGCGTCTCGGTCGGCACCACGCACTACCACTTCGCCTCGAAGAACCACCTGGTGCAGGAGCTCTACCTCGACGTGCAGGAGAGGCACCGCGACGCCGCAGAGCCGAAGTTGGCGGCATCCGCCGATCTCGTCGACCGGTTGGCGATCGTCTACCGCACGGGACTGGACGAGCTGACCCCGTACCACCCGTTCGCGCCGGAGTTCCTGTCGGCCGCGGTGTCGCCCCGATCGCCGATCAACCCGCTGTCGGAGGAATCCGCACCGGCGCTGCGCATCGTCGAAGGGCTGTTCCGGGAGGCCGTGGACGGGGCGTCCGGCCCCGCGCTGCCGGACGAGTTCCGAGCGAGCCTGCCCGACGCCCTGGTGCTGGCGCACCTCCTGCTCGCGCTGTTCTGGGTCTACGACCGGTCGCCCGGTCAGCAGCGCACGCGCACGCTGCTCGACGGCGGCCTGCGGCTCCTGCGCATGGCGCTCCCGTTCGCCCGGATGCCGCTGCTGCGCAGGCCGCTGCAGGAGCTGCTCGACCTCGTCGCGTCGGTGAAGGCGTGAGCCCTGATATACCTTCGCCGCGTACCGCAAGCGAGCCGAGGGCGTTCACGGCGGGCGAGTTCCTCCACGGGACGGTGGCCTCGTGGCTGTCCTTCAACCTGCTGTTCGCCATCGCGGTCATCGTGGGTGAGGCATCGACGCACGATCCGGCCTTGGGCCCGCTCGCAGGCATGCTCGCCGTCCTGCTGGTCTACCTCGTCCCGGTCTCGCTCGTCGTGTCGGGCATCGTCGCGCTACTCTGCTGCGGCGCGGCCTGGGCGCTCGGGCGGGCGCTGCGTCGGGTGGGTCCGCCTCTGCCGCACCTGATCGGGTACGCCGTGCTCGGTGCCGCGATCGGCGCCGTCGTCGTCGCCCTGTATCAGCTCGTCGTCGCGCACGCCCTCGATTTCAGCGGCGGCCTCACGATGCTCGTCCTGGCGTGCTCGGCTGCGGCCCTGCCGCTCGGCTGGGGCTGGTCGGTGCGACGCGCCCGCAGGGCCGACGCCGGGCTGATCAGATCCTCCCGTGTCGATCCGGATGCTACGGCCGAGGACTTCATCCGCCCCTGAGGCTCGTCGCGACCCAGGTCAGCGTCGGGAACGCATGGCCCAGGGGTTCCGGGTGGGCCGCCGGGACCTTAGTTGCGTTCGTCGCGGCTGCGCGCCAGGTCGGGCAGCGTGGGGATCTCGGACGTCTGAGCACCGCGCGCGACGGGGATGCGGGTGCCCAGCACCTGCGCCACCACGTCATGGGCGATCTTCGACGCGGTGAGTCCGGCATCCTCGAGGATCTGCTCGCGAGAGGCGTGATCGATGAACTCGTCGGGAACGCCGAGCTCGTCGACGGCGGTGTCCACCCCGGCCTCGCGCAGCACCTGGCGCACGCGTGTGCCCACGCCGCCGACGCGGATGCCGTCCTCGATCGTGATGACGAGGCGATGGGATGCCGCCAGCTCGACGATCGAGGGCTGCACCGGCACGACCCACCGGGGGTCGACCACGGTCGCGCCGATGCCCTGCGCGCGCAGGCGCTCGGCGACCTCGACGGCGATGTGGGCCATCGGACCGATGCCCACCAGCAGCACGTCCGGCGTGTCGGAGCGCACCAGCACGTCGACGCCGTCGGCGAGGCGCTCGAGCGTCGGGATCTCGGGGCTCACACCGCCCTTCGGGAAGCGGATGACGGTCGGCGCGTCGTCGACGGCGACCGCTTCGCGCAGCTGCTCACGCAGGCGGACCTCGTCACGCGGCACCGCGATGCGGATGTGGGGCACGATCTGCAGCATCGCGAGGTCCCAGATGCCGTGGTGGCTCGGGCCGTCCGGGCCGGTCACGCCCGCGCGATCGAGCACGAACGTGACGCCGGCCTTGTGGAGCGCGACATCCATGAGCACCTGGTCGAAGGCGCGGTTGATGAAGGTGGCGTAGATGGCGACGACCGGATGCAGGCCGCCGAAGGCGAGCCCGGCGGCAGATGCGACGGCGTGCTGCTCCGCGATTCCGACGTCGTACACGCGATCGGGGAACCGCTGCGCGAACGGCAGGAGGCCCGTGGGACGCAGCATCGCCGCCGTCATCGCGATGACGTCGGGGCGCTCCTCCCCCACGTGCAGCAGTTCGTCGGCGAAGACGTCGGTCCAGGCGGTGCCGCCCGCGCCGCCCAGCGATTCGCCGGTGACCGGATCGATCTTGCCGACGGCGTGGAACTGGTCGGCCTCGTCCTCGAGCGCGGGCGCGTAGCCGCGGCCCTTCTCGGTGATCGCGTGGACGATCACCGGGGCGCCGTAGGACTTCGCCAGCTCGAGCGTCTCCAGCAGCGCGGTCAGGTCATGGCCGTCCACGGGGCCCAGGTACTTGATGTCGAGGTTGGAGTACAGCGCCGCATTGTTCGTGAACCGTGACAGGAAGCCGTGCGTGCCGCCGCGGATCCCGCGGTACACCGCACGGCCGGCGGGTCCGAAGCGACGGAACAGCGTGTCGGATCCGCGGTGCAGCGTCCGGTACGAGTCCGCGGTGCGCACGCGGTTGAGGTAGCGCGCCATGCCGCCGATCGTGGGGGCGTAGGAGCGGCCGTTGTCGTTCACGACGATGACGAGATTGCGGTCGTTGTCGTCGGAGATGTTGTTGAGCGCCTCCCACGTCATCCCGCCGGTCAGGGCACCGTCGCCGACCACCGCCACGACGTGGCGGTCCTTGCGGCCGGTGCGGGTGAGCGCCCGCGACACCCCGTCCGCCCAGCTGAGCGAGCTCGAGGCATGCGAGGACTCGACGACGTCGTGCGGGCTCTCGGACCGCTGCGGATACCCGGCGAGCCCGCCGCGGGTCCGCAGCCCCGTGAAGTCCTGGCGGCCGGTCAGCAGCTTGTGGACGTAGGACTGGTGCCCGGTGTCGAAGACGATCGGATCGTTCGGCGAGTCGAACACGCGATGCAACGCGATCGTCAGCTCGACGACGCCCAGGTTGGGACCCAGATGCCCTCCCGTGCGAGAGACGTTCTCGACGAGGAATCCGCGCACCTCATCCGCCAGCTGTTCCAGCTCATCGATGCTGAGCGCATCGAGGTCACGGGGTCCGGTGATGGACGACAACAGCGACATCCCCGCTCCTTTCCGGGCCCGGATGGGCCTTGTCAGTCTACCCGCGGCATGACGAAGGACCGGGTGCCGAGGCACCCGGTCCTCCGTGAATCCGCTGTCAGACGAGCGAACGCAGCACGTACTGCAGGATGCCGCCGTTGCGGTAGTAGTCGGCCTCACCGGGCGTGTCGATGCGGACCACCGCGTCGAACTCGACGGTCTGCTTGCCCTCGGGCGAGAACTCGCTCGGTTCGGCGGTGACACGGACGGTCTTCGGCGTGACGCCCTCGTTCAGCTGCTCGAGCCCGCTGATCGAGACGATCTCGGTGCCGTCCAGGCCCAGCGACTTCCAGCTCTCTCCGGCCGGGAACTGCAGGGGCACGACGCCCATGCCGATGAGGTTCGAGCGGTGGATGCGCTCGAAGCTCTCGGTGATGACCGCCTTGACGCCCAGCAGGCTCGTGCCCTTGGCCGCCCAGTCGCGCGACGAGCCGGAGCCGTACTCCTTGCCGCCGAAGACGACCAGCGGCGTGCCCTGCGCCTGGTAGTTCTGGCTCGCGTCGTAGATGTACGACTGCGGGCCGCCCTCCTGCGTGAAGTCGCGCGTGAAGCCGCCCTCGACGATCTGGCCGTCGTTGACCGCGGCGACGAGCTCGTTCTTCAGGCGGATGTTCGCGAACGTGCCGCGGATCATGACCTCGTGGTTGCCTCGCCGCGAGCCGTACGAGTTGAAGTCCTTCTGCGCGACCCCGTGCTCGGTGAGGTACTGCGCGGCGGGCGTGCCGGCCTTGATGTTGCCGGCAGGCGAGATGTGGTCCGTGGTGACCGAGTCGCCGAGCGTGGCCATGACCCGGGCGCCGGAGATGTCGGCGACCGGGGTCAGCTCCATCGACATGCCGTCGAAGTACGGCGCCTTGCGGACGTACGTCGAGTCGGCGTCCCACTCGAACACGGGGCCCTCGGGCGTCGGCAGGTTCTTCCAGCGCTCGTCGCCCTCGAACACGGTGGCGTACTGCGTGATGAACTGCTCGCGCGAGATCGACGTGTCGATGATCTGCTGCACCTCTTCAGGCGACGGCCAGATGTCCTTGAGGAATACGTCGTTTCCGTCGAGGTCCTTGCCGAGCGCGTCGGTCTCGAAGTCGAAGTTCATCGAGCCGGCCAGCGCGTACGCCACCACGAGAGGCGGCGAGGCGAGGTAGTTCATCTTGACGTCGGGGCTGATGCGGCCCTCGAAGTTGCGGTTGCCCGAGAGGACGGCGGTCACGGCGAGGTCGTTCTCGTTGATGGCCGCCGAGACCTCTTCGATGAGCGGACCCGAGTTGCCGATGCAGATCGTGCAGCCGTAGCCGACCGTGAAGAAGTCGAGACCCTCGAGCGCCTTGTCGAGGCCCGACTTCTCGTAGTAGTCGGTGACGACCTTCGAGCCCGGGCCGAGCGTGGTCTTGACCCACGGCTTGCGCTTGAGGCCATTGTCGACGGCCTTCTTGGCGAGCAGGCCGGCCGCGATCATGACGGACGGGTTCGACGTGTTCGTGCACGACGTGATCGCCGCGAGCGTCACGGCGCCGTTGTCGAGGATGTACGCCTCACCGTCGGGCGTGGTCACCTTGATCGGCTTGGACGCCGTGGCGGGAGCACCGCTGTTGATGTGCACCGGACGCGTCGTGGGCGTCTCTTCGCCGGGGACGCTGCCCGGGTCGGATGCCGGGAACGAGTGCTTGCTGTCGAGGTCGACGATGTCGTCGGTCGTGGACGCCGTGGCGTAGTTGACGATGTCTTTCTCGAACTGCGCCTTCGCCTCGGACAGCAGGATGCGGTCCTGCGGGCGCTTCGGGCCGGCGATCGAGGGGACGACGGTCGAGAGGTCGAGCTCCATGTACTCGCTGAAGTTGGGCTCGTGCGCTGCGTCGTGCCACAGCGACTGCTCCTTGGCGTAGGCCTCGACGAGCGCCACGGCGTCCTCGTCGCGGCCGGTCAGGCGCAGGTAGTCGAGGGTCACGTCGTCGATCGGGAAGATCGCGGCGGTCGAGCCGAACTCGGGGCTCATGTTGCCGATGGTGGCGCGGTTGGCCAGCGGCACCGAGGCCACGCCCGCGCCGTAGAACTCGACGAACTTGCCGACCACGCCGTGCTTGCGCAGCATGTCGGTGATCGTGAGCACGACGTCGGTGGCGGTGACGCCGGCGGGGATCTCGCCGGTCAGCTTGAAGCCCACGACGCGCGGGATGAGCATCGACACCGGCTGGCCGAGCATCGCCGCCTCTGCCTCGATGCCGCCGACGCCCCAGCCCAGCACGCCGAGGCCGTTGACCATCGTGGTGTGCGAGTCGGTGCCCACGCACGTGTCGGGGTAGGCCCGCAGCACGCCGCCCACCTCGCGGTCGTAGATGACCTTCGCCAGGTGCTCGATGTTGACCTGGTGAACGATGCCGGTGCCCGGGGGGACGACCTTGAAGTCGTTGAACGCGGTCTGGCCCCAGCGGAGGAACTGGTACCGCTCGCCGTTGCGCTCGTACTCGATCTCGACGTTGCGTTCGAGGGCGTCCTCGCGGCCGAACAGGTCGGCGATGACCGAGTGGTCGATGACCATCTCGGCGGGCGAGAGCGGGTTGATCTTGCTGGGGTCGCCGCCGAGGGCGGTGACCGCCTCGCGCATCGTGGCGAGGTCGACGATGCAGGGCACGCCGGTGAAGTCCTGCATGACCACGCGGGCGGGCGTGAACTGGATCTCCGTGTCGGGCTCGGCGGCGGGGTTCCACGAGCCGAGGGCCTTGATCTGCTCCTGCGTGACGTTCGCGCCGTCCTCGGTGCGGAGCAGGTTCTCGAGCAGCACCTTGAGGCTGAACGGGAGCTTCTCGTAGCCCTCGACCGTCGCGATGCGGAAGATCTCGTAGTCGGTGCTGCCGACCGTCAGGGTGCCTTTGGCACCGAAGCTGTCAACCGTGGACACGTCTGTCTCCTTCGTCGGCGGCGGGGGCTGGCCGGAGGACCGGCATCCCCATCTTCCCCCGCGGCGGGGCCCTCGGCTAGTGAGGTCGCCCTAATCCCGGTGAGGGAAATTTATCTTGATGTCAAGATAAATGTATCACTCGTCGTCAGTCTTCGCGTCCGGCTCGCGACGGGGGTACAGCGCGCGGACCGCGAGCCAGGTGACCGCCACCAGCGGCGCGAACAGCGGCAGGCCCATGACCAGCTTGAGGGTGCCCAACGCCGTCACATTGCCCGAGAAATACAGCGGGAGCTGCACGATGAGGCGCGCGGCGAACAGCCCCGCCCACGCGATCGACAGCCAGAAGAAGGCACGGCGCTTGCGCCTGTCGGCGCGCCACGCGGTGCCCTCCCCCATCAGGAATCCGACGGCGAGGCCGATGAGGGGCCACCCGATGAGGGCTGACACCAGGAATGCCGTGCCGTAGATCGTGTTGGTGAGGAACCCGGGGATGAAGCTGTCCTCCCCGCGTCCCGTCCACAGCGACAGGGCGGCCGCCGCGGCGGCGGCGACCAGTCCGCCGATCGCGGCGCTGGCCGACTGCCGCTGCACCAGGCGGACCAGGGTGAATACCGCGGCGAGTCCGACCGAGAGACCGAGACTCAGCAGGAGGTTGCCCGAACGCGTGCCCGGATCGTAGGTCGCGGTCCAGACGACGAGGAAGACGACTCCCGGCAGGACGGATTCCAGGATGCCGCGCCAGCCGCCCATCGCGGCCCAGACGACGTGCCCCGTGCTCTTGCCGCTGGCAGGATCCAGTCCCGCCCGTCGGGCGGCCCCGCCGAGGGCGGCGCCGAGGACCTCCGATGCCGATGCCGGTGCCGGGGCGTCGGGTGGAGTCGTGGACGGGCGCTCCGCCGACGGTTCGCCTGGCGCGTCGTCGGGGCGGGGCAGGTCGCTCACGCGGTGCCCGGGGTCGCGGGCATCTTGAGGGGGATGAGGTCGCGCGGCGGCATCGGCGAGCTGCCGCGGACGACGACGATCGACCGGAAGAGGTCTTCGACCGACGCGGCGGCTTCGACATCCGCGGTCGCGGCGCCTCCGATCACCCCGCGCAGGAACCACCGCGGTCCGTCGACGCCGACGAACCGCGCGAGACGCTTGCCCGCCGTCGCCTCGGGGCCGGCGATGACGGGGACCTCGGCGAGCAGCTCCGGACCGAGCGGGCCCTCGCGCTCCTCGACGCGTCCGCCCTGCTGGCGGATCTGCTGGCGGATCTGCTCGCGCGTCTCCTCCCACAGTCCGGCCGAGCGGGGTGCGGCGAACGGCTGCACCTGCAGCGTCGAGCCCGCGTAGTCGAGGCCCACGGCGACGATGCGCTTCGTCTGCTCCTCCACCTCGAGTCGCAGGTTCAGTCCTTCGCGCGGCAGGATCTTGATGCCGCCGAGGTCGATGTACGGGCGGACCGGGTTCGCCTCGGACTCGTCGAACGGGCCGGCCGTCGCGCGATCCTCGGGAGCGGTCTTGCGGGGACCGTCGGCGGGCGTGGGGTCGGTCATGCGAGGACTCCGTCCTTCTGGTAGCCGGTGGAGCCGAAGCCCCCTTCGCCGCGGACGCTGTCGGGCAGCTCCTCCACGGGGATGAAGCGGGCGCGCGGCACCGGCATCACGATGATCTGTGCGATGCGATCGCCGACCGCGATGTCGTGCGCGTGCTCGCGGTCGGTGTTGAGCAGGATGACTTTGATCTCGCCGCGGTAGCCGGCATCGATGGTGCCGGGCGCGTTCACGACCGTGATGCCGTGCTTGGCGGCCAGACCGCTGCGCGGCACGACGAAGGCGACGTGTCCCTCCGGAAGCGCGATGCGCACGCCGGTTCCGACGAGTGCGCGCGCGCCGGGTTCGAGGCGCACCGCCTCGGCGGCGACGAGGTCGGCTCCCGCGTCGCCCGGGTGCGCGTACACCGGGACGTCGGAGGCGATAATGGGGACGTCCACCGTTTCAGTCACCCAACGAGGGTAATGCAGAACACAGCGCGCAATGCCGGGCCCGCAGAGGCCGCCGCCGGACGAGTCCCCGCGGGCCGATACCGAGAGCGGCTGGGGCCCTCGCTGTGGGTCCTCGTCGCCGCCGCACTGGCCGGTCCGATGGCGGCACTGGTGTTCACGCCCATCGACACCACCGTGGCGCTCGTGATCGGTGCGGCCGTCAGCGTGCTCGTGATCGCGCTGCTGATCCTCGCGGCTCCGACGGTGCGCGTCGAGGGCGGCGAGCTCCGCGCGGGACGTGCGCACATCGGCGTCGAGTTCCTCGGGGATCCCGAAGTGCACGTCGGCGAGGATGCGCGTCACCAGCGGGGCGCGGGGCTGGATCCCCGTGCCTGGCACCTGATCCGCGGCGGGATCGACGGTGTTGTCGTCATCTCCGTCGTAGACGCAGACGATCCGACGACCGCGTGGGTGATCTCCTCGCGGACGCCGGATCGGCTTGCTGCCGCTGTGCGGCGGGCTCAGGTCAAGCGGAGCACTCAGCGCAGATAGGACCGTCTGCGCTCTCGTGATCGAGCTGCGAGCGGTGCTTCACGAGGAAGCAGTTCGCGCAGGTGAACTCGTCCTCCTGCGCGGGGAGAACGACGACGTCGAGCTCGAGGTCCGAAAGGTCGGCTCCCGGCAGCTCGAAGCCCGACGGGTTGTCGGCGTCCTCCACATCGACCGAGCCCGAGAGCTTGTCGGGGACTCGCTCCTTGAGCGCCTCGATCGACTCGCTGTCGTCCTCGGTCTTGCGGGGGGCGTCGTAATCGGTGGCCATGCGTGAAGATCTCAACTTCCGGGGTATCGCGGGTTGCGCTCGCCCTTGCGGGCGGCGATAGTTTGCACGACGGCTCTGGTTTTCGCAAATGCGGAGCGCCGGCTTCACACCGTGCGTTCGCGTGAAACTCGCGGCACGCGTGGGATATTCCCGGCCCACGGTGCGCCCTGTGACAGCATGGGCGGGACAGCTGGAAGGGGCGTTCGCATGGAACAGCTCAAGGTCATCGGAACCGAGGACGACAAGCTCATCCTGGCGACCGAGTCGGGCGACAGGTTCTCGCTCGATGTGGACGACGCGCTGCGGGTGGAACTCCGCAAGGCGCGCCGCGATCGAGACCCCGAGGCCCAGGCGCCGCGGCCCAGTCCCCGTGAGATCCAGTCGCATATCCGCGCCGGTCTCTCTGCTCGCGAGGTCGCCGAGCTGCTCGGCGCACGCGTCGAGGACGTCGAGCGCTTCGAGGGCCCGGTGCTCGCCGAGCGGGAGCACATCGTCGGTCAGGCGCTGGCTGTGCCCGTGCTGCTGGGAGGCGACTTCGACGGCGACGGCCAGTCGACCTTCGGGTCGGCGGTGCGGATCAAGCTCGCCGAGGCGGGCGCATCGGGCGAACGGTGGACCAGCTGGAAAGAGGCCACCGGCTGGATCGTGAAGCTCGAGTTCACCGCGGGTGAGATCGACCACGATGCCCGCTGGGGATTCGACCCGCGCCGCAGCACGCTGTCCCCGCTCAACTCCGACGCGGTCCAGCTCTCGCGACAGGGGTCGCTGCCCGACGGGCTGATCCCTCGGCTGCGCGCGCTCGACACCGTGAACCCGAAGGATGACTCGCGATTCGACAGCGGCGCCTTCGGCCCTCGTCGCCTTCCCGATGCCGACCTCGAGTCCCCTGACCTGCCGGCTCCCGCCGCTCCCGCCGTGCAGGAGGCGGCGATCAAGCGCGCGACCGAGCCCGCCGTCGTGACGTCCGCCGAGACGGCGGACCTGCTCGAGGCACTGCGCCGCCGCCGCGGTCAGCGCGAGCCGCTGCCCGGCGCCGACGAGGTGGCCGCCGCACCGCGCGGGCCCGCTCCGGTCGCGCTGTTCGACGCGCTCGAGCCGGGGTACGACGAGTCGTCGGCCGACGACGAGCAGGCGCCCTCGGACTACCAGACGCCCTCCCCCGCTGTGGTGGCCGAAGCCGGGCGCCGCAAGGGCCGTACCTCGATGCCCTCGTGGGACGAGATTGTCTTCGGCGCCCGCACCGAGGACTGACTCAGGCGAACGCGCCCAGCCGGATGAGCGGCACGGTCCGCTCCTCGTCGGTGAGCGACCCGTGCTGGCCGATCATCTTCTGCGGCGCCTTGTCGGCGAGGCGGTCGTCGTAATAGGCGATACCGGCGCGCGGCGCCACGATCACGTCGCCGATCCGCTCGCGCACGTCGTCGGCGACGTCGCCGAGCAGCCCTGACGAGATCAGCTCGTCGCGGGAGACGATCCAGGATCGGGATGCCTCTGCCTCCCGCCATCGCGCCAGCACGCCGTCGGCCTGACCCGGCTCGGTGTAGAGGTGCAGCATCCGCGGCTCGCCGCCGATGAGGCGGACGCCCTCGACAAGCCCGTCGCCCTCCTGCAGCAGGACGTGGCGGTGTCGGGGCACGTCGATCATGCCGTGGTCCGACGTCACCACGACACCGGTGCCACGGTCCAGGGCGCCCGAGAGTGTGCGGGCAGCGGCATCCACCGTCTCCAAGGTCGCGACCCACTCGTCGGACTCCCAGCCGCGGCGGTGACCGACGGCGTCGAGATCCGGCGCGTACAGGTAGACCAGGGACCCCGGGGTGCGCGCGGCCAGGTCGGCGGCGAGGCGCACGCGTTCGTCGAGATCGTCGGCGGCATGGAATTCCGCGCCGCCGAGGGTGGCGGCGGTGAAGCCGGTGCCGGCGTACTCGCTGCGCGACACCGCGAAGAACGGGCGTCCGAGCGACGTCGGCAGCGGCGTCGCGCGCTGGAACGCCAGCGGGAGACCGTCGGTGTCCCACCCCCGCAGCTGGTTGACGACGTCGTCGGTGCCCGGGATGCGGGCGCGATAGCCGACGATGCCGTGCTCGCCGGGGAGGGTGCCGGTCAGCAGGCTCGTGAGTGCGGCGGCCGTCGTCGACGGGAAGACGGTGCGGGCGGCATCCTTCTTCGTCCGCGCCTCGGCGAGGAACCGGGCGTGGCCCGCGCGCTGGGCGAGGTTGTGGACCCCCAGGCCGTCGAGCACCCACACGATGGCGCTGCGCGCCGGCGCGAACCACTCGGACGCACCCTCCAGGGCCGCCGACATCTCCGGGACGACACGGGTGAGGCTCCGGGTGCGCGGCGGGTCCACGGGTAGGCTGAGTGACATCGGGGCCAGTCTCGCACACCGCGGCCGCGCCCCTTCTCTCCCGCCGTCACCCGAGGCTTCCAGGTCACATGCCCGCATCCCGCACCGACTCCTCTCCCGCCGACCACGGACGCATCGAGGACGTCGACGTCTCTTCCGAGATGCAGACGTCGTTCCTCGAGTACGCGTACTCGGTCATCTACTCGCGTGCCCTGCCGGATGCGCGCGACGGTCTCAAGCCGGTGCAGCGCCGCATCCTGTTCCAGATGGCCGACATGGGGCTGCGCCCCGACCGTGGACACGTCAAGAGCGCGCGCGTCGTCGGCGAGGTCATGGGAAAGCTGCACCCCCACGGCGACGCGCCCATCTACGACGCCCTCGTGCGGCTCGCGCAGCCGTTCTCGCTGCGCGTGCCGCTCGTGGACGGCCACGGCAACTTCGGCTCTCTCGACGACGGCCCTGCCGCGCCCCGCTACACCGAGGCGCGCCTGGCGCCGCCCGCACTCGCGCTGACCGAGAACCTCGACGAGGACGTCGTCGACTTCATCCCCAACTACGACGGCCAGTTCCAGCAGCCCGAGGTGCTGCCCGCTGCGTTCCCGAACCTGCTCGTCAACGGCACCACGGGCATCGCGGTCGGCATGGCAACCAACATGGCGCCGCACAACCTCATCGAGGTCGTGGGCGCGGCGACGCACCTGCTCGAGAACCCCGACGCGACGGTCGAGGACCTGATGGAGTTCGTGCCGGGCCCCGACCTCCCCGGCGGCGGGATCATCGTCGGCCTCGACGGCATCAAGGACGCCTACACGAACGGCCGCGGCAGCTTCCGCACGCGCGCGAAGGTGTCGATCGAGTCGCTCGGCCCGCGCCGCACCGGCCTCGTGGTCACCGAGCTGCCGTACCTCGTCGGACCCGAGCGGGTCATCGAGAAGATCAAGGATGCCGTCAACGCCAAGAAGCTGCAGGGCATCTCGGACGTCAACGACCTCACCGACCGACACAAAGGCCTGCGTCTGGTCATCGGTATCAAGACCGGCTTCGATCCGCAGGCCGTGCTCGACCACCTCTACCGGCTGACACCGCTCGAGGACTCGTTCAGCATCAACAACGTCGCGCTCGTCGAGGGCCAGCCGCAGACGCTCGGTCTACGGGAGCTGCTGCGCGTCTACCTCGACCACCGCATCAGCGTCGTCACACGTCGCAGCCGCTACCGGCTCGAGCGCCGCAAAGAGCGTCTGCACCTCGTCGAGGGCCTGCTCATCGCGATCCTCGACATCGACGAGGTCATCCAGGTCATCCGCGCATCGGACGACGGCGAGCAGGCCCGCACGCGCCTCATGGATGTCTTCGACCTCTCGCAGCCCCAGGCGGAGTACATCCTCGAGCTGCGGCTGCGCCGGCTCACGAAGTTCTCGCGCATCGAGCTCGAGGCCGAGCGCGACAACCTGAAGACAGAGATCGCTCAGCTCGAAGAACTGCTCGGCAGCGATGTGCTGCTGCGAGCGCAGGTCGCCAAGGAATTGGATGCCGCGGCCGAGGCCTTCGGGACTCCCCGCCGCACGCTGCTGCTCAACGGCGGACCCGTGCAGCCGCGCTCGCGCGCGGCGGCGGCGGTCGCGGACCTGCAGATCGCGGACTCGCCGTGCCGGGTATACCTCTCCGCTACCGGGCGGATGGTGCGCGCCGAGCTGGATGCCGCCGCCCCCGGCGGCGGCATCGTCGCCCCCTCGCGACGCTCGAAGCACGACGCCGTCCGCTCCTCGGTCGACACCACGACGCGCGGCGACATCGGCGCAGTCACGAGCCTCGGCCGACTGGTGCGCTTCACCCCGGTCGACCTGCCCTCGGTGCCCGGCAACTCCGTGCAGCTTGCGGCGGGCACGCGCGTCGACCAGTACCTCGGCCTCGGCTCGGGCGAGCACGTGGTCGCCCTCGTGCCGTTGGCGGACGCGCCGCCCATCGCCCTGGGGACCGCGCAGGGCGTCGTCAAGCGTGTCGCGGCGACGGAGCTCGGGAACAAGCACGACATCGAGATCATCGCGCTCAAGGACGGCGACCGCGTCGTCGGCGCCGCACCGGCATCGGATGGCGCGGAGCTCGTCTTCGTCACCGACGACGCCCAGCTGCTGAGATTCGACGCCTCGTCGGTGCGCCCGCAGGGCCGCTCTGCCGGCGGGATGGCCGGCATCCGGCTCACCGACGGTGCCGAGGTCATCACGTTCGACGTCGTCGGGCCGACCGCCTTCGACGCGGTCGTCGTGACCGTCGCGGGTTCGGGTGCCGCGATCGCCGGCACCGATGCGGGGAGCGCGAAGGTGTCGCTGTTCAGCGAGTTCCCCGCGAAGGGCCGCGCCACCGGCGGCGTCCGTGCGCAGCGCCTGCTGAAGGGCGAGGACGCGCTGACGCTCGCCTGGGTCGGGTCCGACCCGCGCGCTGTCGGAACCGACGGTGCGACCCGCGCCCTTCCCGAAGCCGGCGCGAAGCGCGACGCGTCGGGTGTGCCGCTCGACGGCGTCATCGGCGCCGTCGGCACCGGCATCCGCTGACCGGACGAAGAGAGAGGCGCACCGGCTGTGCCGGTGCGCCTCTCTCAAGAACGCGTGCGGACGGAGATCAAGCGTCGATGCGCTCGCGCGCCAGCCGGTCGCTGGAGTCGATGATGAACTCCTTGCGCGGTGCGACGTCGTTGCCCATGAGCAGCTCGAACACGCTCGCGGCCGCCTCGGCATCCTGCATGCGCACGCGGCGCAGCGTGCGGCCCGCGCGATCCATGGTCGTCACCGCGAGCTGATCGGCATCCATCTCGCCGAGGCCCTTGTACCGCTGGACGGGCTCCTGCCAGCGCTTGCCGGCCTTCGTGAGCTTGGTGAGCAGGGCGTGGAGCTCCTGCTCGGAGTAGGTGTAGATCGTCTCGTTCGGCTTGGAGCCCGGGTTCATCACGACCACACGGTGCAGCGGCGGGACGGCGGCGTAGACGCGGCCCTCGTCGATGAGCGGACGCATGTAGCGGAAGAACAGCGTCAGCAGCAGCGTGCGGATGTGCGCGCCGTCGACATCGGCGTCGCTCATCAGGATGATCTTGCCGTAGCGGGCCGCGTCGAGATCGAACGAACGACCCGAGCCGGCGCCGATCACCTGGATGATCGCCGCGCACTCGGCGTTCGACAGCATGTCGCTGATCGACGCCTTCTGCACGTTGAGGATCTTGCCGCGGATCGGCAGCAGCGCCTGGAACTCGCTGTTGCGGGCGAGCTTCGCGGTCCCGAGCGCCGAGTCGCCCTCGACGATGAACAGCTCGGACTCGGCGACATCGTTCGACCGGCAGTCCGCGAGCTTCGCCGGCAGCGACGAGGACTCGAGCGCGTTCTTGCGGCGCTGCGTCTCTTTGTGGGTGCGCGCCGAGATGCGCGCCTTCATCTCGGAGACGACCTTGTCGAGCAGCAGCGCCGTCTGCGCCTTGTCGTCGCGCTTGGTCGAGGTGAAGCGCGCGGTGAGCTCGCGCGTGACGACGTTCGTGACGATCTGGCGGACAGCGGGAGTGCCGAGCACTTCCTTCGTCTGACCCTCGAACTGCGGCTCGGGCAGGCGCACGGTGAGCACGGCGCTGAGGCCCGCAAGGATGTCGTCCTTCTCGAGCTTGTCGTTCCCGACCTTGAGACGACGGGCGTTCTGGGCGACCTGATCGCGCAGCACCTTCATGAGCCCCTGTTCGAAGCCCTGCTGGTGCGTGCCGCCCTTGGGCGTGGCGATGATGTTGACGAACGAGCGCGACACCGTCTCATAGCCGGTGCCCCAGCGGACGGCGATGTCGACGTGGCACTCGCGCTGCACCTCGGTCGGCACCATCGCGCCGGAGGGCTGGAGCACGGGCACCGTCTCGGTGAACGAGCCGGTGCCGGTGAGCCGCCACGTGTCGGTGATGGCGGAGTCCGGGGCAAGGAAGTCCGCGAACTCCGAGATGCCGCCGTCGAAGCGGTAGCTGGTCTCGACCGGCTCCTCGGTCTCACGTCCGGGTCGCTCGTCACGGATGACGATCTCGAGCCCGGGCACGAGGAACGCCGTCTGGCGCGCCCGCTGCTCGAGCTCCTGCAGGTTGAACGCTGCGTCCTTCGTGAAGATCTGCGGGTCGGCCCAATAGCGGATGCGGGTGCCCGTGGCGCCCTTCGCGGCCCGGCCGGCGACCCGCAGCTCGCTGCGCTCCTGGAACGGGGTGAACGCCGACGCGGGGCTGCCGTTGGAGAAGACGCCCGGCTCGCCGCGGTGGAACGACATCGCCCACGTCTTTCCGCCGCGGTCGACTTCGACGTCCAGGCGTTCGGACAGCGCGTTCACCACCGAGGCGCCCACGCCGTGCAGACCGCCCGAGGCCGCATACGACCCGCCGCCGAACTTGCCGCCGGCGTGGAGCTTGGTGAAGACGACCTCGACGCCCGAGAGACCGGTGCGCGGCTCGATGTCGACGGGAATGCCGCGGGCGCGGTCCTGCACCTCCACACTGCCGTCGGAGTGCAGGATGACGTCGATGCGTGTGCCGAAGCCGCCGAGGGCCTCGTCCACCGCGTTGTCGATGATCTCCCACAGGCAGTGCATGAGACCGCGCGAGTCAGTCGAGCCGATGTACATGCCCGGGCGCTTGCGGACCGCCTCGAGCCCCTCGAGCACCTGGAGATGATGGGCAGAATACTCGGCGGTCACAATCTCCCATCGTAATCGGGGCGCCCCACACCCCCGCGCAGACACGCGTCGCCCACCCGTCCGCGTACGCGCTGAGCGAAATGTCAGCTGCGTAGGGCATTCTCGGATCCCCGGCGTGGTTGTATTTCATGACCGGCAACGACGTTCTACGTATACGAGGAGGCACCGAGATGACCACGCTATCGACACCCACCGAGACCGCCGCCGTCCTCGACTACCGCCTCACGGCCCAGGACCGCTGCGACTCCTGCGGCGCACAGGCCTACATAGCGGCCGAGGTCAACGGCACCGAGATGCTCTTCTGCGCCCACCACGGTCGCAAGTACGAAGAGAAGCTCCGTGCGATCGCCACGTCGTGGCACGACGAGACGGCTCGCCTCTCGGAGTGACCCGCGCGCCGCGTGTCAGCCTTCGTAGACGCGCGGCACAAGCGGCGACACGCGCACCGCGATCTCTTCGCCGATCGTGCCGATGAGCTCGGCGAGGTCGGTGCTCGACCCCTCGCCCCGGTCTCCTGTTCCGAACACGGCGACGGTGTCTCCGACCTCAGCCCCGGCCCAGCTCTCGACGAGCGATGCGGTGTCGCCGATGCCCGTGAGGGTGCGCGGTCCCGCGGGCGTCCCGACGGCCGCGCGTCGTGTCAGTGCGGACGGCAGGCCGTGGGCGGCGCCGACGTCGATGCGCGTGAACGGCCCCGTCTCGACGACATCGGCCTCCAGTGTGGCGATGGGGGTCAGCCCCAGCGCCGCGGCCGAGGGTCCGCCGGCCGAGCGGATGCCGTAGCAGAACGCCCCCACGCGCACCATGTCGTACCGGAACTCCGGCCGCGCGAACGACGCGGCACTGGCCGCGAGGTGGCGGACGGACGGCTGGATGCGGGCGGCCCGCGCCTCGTCGAGCGCCCACTCGAACACCGCGCGGGCGTCGTCGTCCTCGGCGTCCGACGCCTCGGCGATGTGGCTCCATACGCCGACGACCTCGATCACGCCGTCGGCCTGCAATTCCGCGGCGCGCCGCACGAACGCGGGCCACTCCTCGGGTCGCACCCCGTTGCGGTGCAGGCCCGTGTCGATCTTGAGGTGGACTCGGACCCTCGCCGCTGCGGCGTGAGCGGCATCCGCCAGTTCTTCGAGAAGCCCGGCATCGCCGATGCCGAGGTCGAGGTCGGCGGCGATCGCCGTGTCGAGGTCGGCGCGTGATGCGGCGATCCACGCGAAGATCCGGGGAGCATCGCCCACCACAGTGCGCACGGCGGCGCCCGTGCGCACGTCGAACGCGCCGAACCACTGGACGCCGGCAGCTGCCGCGGTCCGGACGACCGGCTCCAGGCCGTGGCCGTATGCGTCGTCCTTGACGACGAGCATGAGGCCGGCCGGCGCGACGGCGGTGCGCACCCGGTCGAGGTTCGTGGCCAGGGCCGTCAGATCGATGCGCAGTCGCGCGGTCACGGTGCCTCCTCGCGGATCGAGCGCAGACCGACCGTCGTGACGAGCTCCTCTGCCCGCCATCCGCACGCGCGCACCCAGTCCCCGAGCGCGGGCTCACCCGCGGCCGGGTTGCCGAGGAACAGCACCTCGTCGCCGCGGCGGACCGCTGCATCCCCGATCTCGACGACACAGACGTCCATCGCGACCCGTCCGACGATCGGGTGACGCTCCCCCGCGATCGCGACATCGACGAGGCCGCCCAGGGAGCGCACGATGCCCTGCGCGTAGCCGCCGGTCACCAGCGCGACCCGGGTGTCGGCCCGTGCGCGGAAGGCGAAGCCGTACGAGACACCTTCGCCGGCGCGCAGGTGCTTGACCGACAGCACGGTGCCGGTGAGGCGAAGAGCGGGCCTTGTGGCGGGGTCCTCATCCGTGAGCCCCAAGAGGCTCGCCGGCGAGAGGCTCGCCGGCGAGAGGCTGTCGTAGCGGGCGAGCGACGGCGTGCCCGGCGCGGTCTCGGCGACGTGGTGCACCGTCTCATCGCGGGTGAATCCCTCGGCCTCCAGCACGTCGCGCACCAGCGCCGCGCCGTGGCCCCAGGCATCCGCCTCGAAGATGCTCGAAGAGAACGAGTGGATGCCGCGTGCCCGCGCCGCGCGTGCGTTCGCCGTGAGCACCGCGCGGGAGATGCGCGCCACCGGAGCGCTGCGTGGGCCGTATCCGGGCGTCGACATGTCGTGCCCAGGGATAGCGGAACTCACGCCTCTAGACTATCTGGGTCCCCGAACCGAACCCGGAGCACGCATGTCTTCTCAGGGCCTC
>PJUC01000371.1_pt1 | contig 21096 bp, 18 predicted proteins | sample 1512161 | NCBI WGS metagenome assembly PJUC01 (sample SAMN08177676, study PRJNA422409) | Soil metagenome, whole genome shotgun sequencing project. | isolation source: Soil enriched on filter paper | place: USA: Madison | collected 2015-01-15
CAGGAACTCCCCCAGGATGCGCAGGTGCGCGCTCGATGAGATCGGGAGGAACTCGGTCAGGCCCTGGACGAGACCCAGGATGATCGCCTCGAGAAGCATGGGCGCCTTTCAGCCATGGAGAAGCGGATGCCGCGGGCGACGGCATCCGTTCGATTTCAGTATGTGCGGAGGAGGTCGGTGAGCACGGCCTGACCGAACACGAGAGCGTCGATGGGGACGCGTTCGTCGACTCCGTGGAACATGCCCGTGAAGTCGAGATCGGCCGGCAGCCGCAACGGCGCGAATCCGTAGCCGGCGATGCCGAGGCTCGCGAGCGCCTTGTTGTCGGTGCCACCGCCCATGAGGTACGGGATCACCGGTGCGCCCGGGTCGTGCCGGCCGAGCGCGCCCACCATGGCGTCGACGAGGTCGCCCGAGAAGGGCACCTCGAGGCCGATGTCCTGGTGGACGATCTCGACCTCGACGTCGTCGCCGACGATGCGGCGGATGTCGGCGAGAGCAGCCACTTCGGTGCCGGGCAGCACGCGGACGTCGACGAGCGCTTCGGCGCGGTCGGGGATCACGTTGTGCTTGTAACCCGCGACGAGGCCCGTGGGGTTGGTCGTGGTCCGCAGCGTCGAGTGGAGGAAACCGGATGCGGCACCCGTCGCCGCAGCGACCGCGTCGGGGTCGTCCGGCTGCTGCCCGGTGAGTTCGGCGAGCCGTTCGGTCATCTCGCGCGTGGCGTCGGTGAGCGTCACCGGCCACGCGGTGCGTCCGAGCGCGGCGACGGCTTCGGCGAGCCGCGTCACGGCGTTCTGCGCGTGGAAGCTGGAGCCGTGCGCGGCGCGGCCGCGCGCGACCAGGCGGATCCAGATGAGTGCCTTCTCTCCCACCTGCAGAAGGTACGCGTGGCGGTCGCCCACCGGGATCGAGTAGCCGCCGACCTCGCTGATCGCCTCGGTCGCTCCCGCGAACCACTCCGCGCGGTTCTCGACCACGAGGGCCGACCCCTCGACACCGCCGTTCTCCTCGTCGGCGAAGAACGCCAGCACGAGGTCGCGCTCGGGCTGCTCTCCGGCGCGCAGGATGTCGGCGACCGACGTGAGGATCATGGCGTCCATGTCCTTCATGTCGACGGCGCCGCGACCCCACAGCAGGCCGTCCTTGACGACGCCCTCGAACGGGTCGACGCTCCAGTCCTCGGCGATCGCGGGCACCACGTCCAGATGCCCGTGCAGCACGAGCGCGGGCTTCTCGCGGTTGCGGCCGGGCACGCGCGCCATGACGTTGGTGCGGCGCGGGATGGGCTCGTAGAACTCGGGCGTCAGACCGAGGCCTTCGAGATAGGCCCCGACGTACTCGGCGGCCTCGCGCTCACCGGCGGAACGGCCCCCGCCGTGGTTCGTGGTGTCGAAGCGGATGAGATCCCTTGCGACAGCGGCGACCTCGGGCAGTTCGGCTTCGGGCATGCCTGCAAACCTATCGTCTCGAAGCGGGGACTCGAATCAGGGGGAAATGCCGAAGGCCCCCTTTCGGGGGCCTTCGACCTTCTGTGCGCGAGGGGGGACTTGAACCCCCACGCCCTATACGGGCACTAGCACCTCAAGCTAGCGCGTCTACCTATTCCGCCACCCGCGCAGGTGGTTTTCGGTTTCGCAACCGAGGAATGACATTACCACGTCACCCGGGGTTCAACGAATCGCGCGCACCCCGGGCGCGTCAGCCCATCGACACGCCGAACAGCAGGCCGAGCAGATACGTCACCGCGGCTGCGCCGAAGCCGATCGCGAGCTGGCGCAGGGCGCGCTTGAGAGGCGGCGCGCCCGAGAGCAGACCCACCGCGGCGCCGGTGGACATCAGAGCGATGCCGACCAGCACGAGGGCGACGACGACGGCGGTGAGCCCCGACAGTCCGAAGATCCACGGCAGCACCGGGATGATCGCCCCCGAGGCGAAGAACAGGAAGCTCGACAGCGCCGCCCCCCACGCGCTGCCCACGACCTCGCCGTGGTCCACGAGCTCGATGGGACCGCTGTCGGCACGCCCCCGCCCGAGCGCCTGCGCCTGCTCCACGACGCGGCGGGCGCGCGCCGAGGCCTCGGCCTCCGGCATCCCCCGCGTCCGGTACACGAGGGCGAGCTCGTTCGCGTCGATGTCGAGATGCGGCAGGGCGATGTCGGCGAAGTCGCTGGGTTCGGTCGCCGCGAGCAGTTCCCGCTGCGAGCGCACCGACACGAACTCTCCCGCGCCCATCGAGAGGGCGCCTGCCAGCAGGCCCGCGACACCGCTGAAGAGCACGAACTGGGGGCTCGCCCCGGTGGCGCCGATACCCATCACGAGCGCGAGGTTCGACACCAGGCCGTCGTTGGCGCCGAACACGGCCGCCCGGAACGTGCCCGACAGCCGGCGGCGGCCGCGCGCGGCGAGGCCGCGCACGACCTCGTGGTGCACCTTCTCGTCGGCGGCCATCGTCGCGGTGGCGAAGGGCTCGTCGTCATACGGAGAGCGGGCTTCGGCGTTCTGGGCGAGAGCGAGCACGAAGATCGAGCCGAAGCTCTTGGCCATCGTGCCCAGCAGGCTCGTGCGCACGTCGGGACGGGGCAGTCTCGCGGGCTCGCCGCCCAGAAGCCCGAGCCAGTGCGCCTCGTGGCGCCCCTCGGCCTCGGCGAGGGCGAGCAGGATCTCGCGCTCCTCCCCCTCTCTGCGGCCGGCGAGCTGGCGGTACACGCGCGCCTCGGCGCGCTCATTCACGAGGTACTGCGCCCAGCGGCGGCGATCACGGTCGGTCGGGGCGGCGGGCGCGCTCACTCGGGCCTCCAGGTCGGGGGTCGGGGACTCGTCAACGGTAGTCAGTGCCCACCGCCGTACCGCCCCGAAACCGAGGATTGCCAGCATTTCGGGGATCCGAACGCCGCCGGTTCAGGAGTGAACGCGCTTGCGGAGCACCTCGATGCGCGCCTGCAGCTGCGTCACCGTCGCGTGCGAGACCGCGGGGCCGCCGCAGATGCGGCGGAGCTCGGCGTGCACGAGGCCGTGCGGCTCGCCGGACTGGCGTGCGTAGAGCCCCACGAGGCTGTTGAGCAGCTGCCGCTGCTCTTTGAGCGTGCGGTGCAACGCCTGCGGCAGCGCAGGCTCCTCCTCTGGCCCGGCTTCGCGCTCGTGCGCCTCGCGGGCGGAGCGGTGCCGCGACTGCCGCGACACCCGCGACATCAGCACCTCGTGCACCTGGTCGGGTTCGAGAAGGCCGGGGATGCCGAGGAACTCCTCCTCCTCGGGCGTGCCGGGCACCGCCAGCTGACCGAACTCCTTGCCGTCGAACAGCACGCGGTCGAAATGGGCGAGCGAGCCGAGCGCCTGGTACGTGAACTCCTGCTCGAGCGCGTCGGACGCCTTGTCCTCGCGCTCGGCCGCGTCCATCAGGTCTTCTTCGGCGTTCCACTCGTCGTCGCCGTCCGAGTCGCGGTCCAGCGCGTGGTCGCGCTGGACCTCCATCTCGTTCGCGAGGGCGAGCAGCTGCGGCACGTTCGGGAGGAACACGCTCGCGGTCTCGCCGCGGCGCCGGGCTCGCACGAAGCGGCCGATGGCCTGCGCGAAGAACAACGGCGTCGAGGCGCTCGTGGCGTAGACGCCCACGGCGAGGCGGGGCACGTCGACGCCCTCCGACACCATGCGCACGGCGACCATCCAGCGGGTCGTCGCCTTCGAGAACTCCTCGATGCGGCTCGACGCCTCGGCCTCGTCCGAGAGGACGACGGTCGGCGCCTCCCCCGTCACCTCATGCAGGATCGCGGCATAGGCCCTCGCGGCGGTCTGATCCGTCGCGATCACGAGGCCACCGGCATCCGGAACATGCTCGCGCACCTCGGTGAGACGTCGATCCGCCGACCGCAGCACCGCCGGGATCCAGTCGCCCTCGGGGTCGAGCGCCGTGCGCCACGCCTGCGCGGTGATGTCTTTCGTGTTGTCCTGCCCGAGCTGCGCCTCCATCTCCTCGCCGGTCTTGGTGCGCCAGCGCATCTGCCCGGCATAGACCATGAACAGCACGGGACGCACGACGCCGTCTTCGAGCGCGCGCCGGTAGCCGTACGCGTAGTCGGTCCGAGAGACGCGGATGCCCTTGTGATCGGGGTGGTACTCGACGAACGGGATCGGCGCGGTGTCGCTGCGGAACGGCGTGCCGCTCAGCAGCAGGCGGCGGGTCGCCCGCGCGTACGCCTCGCGCAGCGCGTCCCCCCAGCTGAGCGCGTCGCCGCCGTGGTGCACCTCGTCGAGGATCACGAGCGTCTTCGCGTCCATCGTCAGACGTTGGTGCACCGATGCCTTCACCGCCACCTGGGCGTACGTCACGGCGACGCCGTGGTACTGCCGTGCGGGGGCGTAGTGGCGGTTGCTGAACGCGGGATCGAGACGGATGCCGACACGCGCCGCCGCGTCGGCCCACTGGGTCTTCAGGTGCTCGGTGGGGGCCACCACGACGATCCGGTTGACGATGCGGCGCCGCAGCAGCTCGCTCGCGAGGCGGAGGGCGAAGGTCGTCTTGCCGGCGCCCGGGGTCGCGGCGGCGAGGAAGTCCCGCGGACCGCCGCCGACGCCATCCGGCCCATCGAGCGAGAAGTACAGGTCGAGCGCCTCGGCCTGCCACGCGCGCAGGCGCTGGGCGGTTCCCCACGGCGCACGCTGCGGATACGTCGGGCTCAGGTGCTCCGCGGCGAAGGACCCGATGTGCGGCTCGGACGCTTCGTCTCGTCCCTCGCTCAGCGCAGCCCCCGCCGCGTCGGGCCGCTCTTCGAGCAGGGGTGCGGCGGCGGATTCGTCGGTCACCGAACACCCCTTCCCCCGTGGACAACGAGTCACCACGATAAACGACCCGGACGACATCGAGGGTCGGGATGCCGCCGGGTCGCGGCATCCGATCGCGTCCTGCCCGTGCCGCGATAGCCTGGCAGTCGGTCACAAGCCGAGGAGGACGCGAGCAGACATGCCCACACCCGAGGATCACCGGAGTCCCTACGTCGCGAACGCCGGGCCGCACCCCTGGCGGCGGTACGTCGCGCTGGGCGACTCGTTCACGGAGGGGGTCGGCGACCCTGAGCCGGCGTCGCCGAACGGACTGCGCGGCTGGGCCGATCGCGTCGCAGAGGTGCTGTCGGAGCAGGTCGAGGACTTCGCGTACGCGAACCTCGCCATCCGCGGGCGGCTCATCGGCCAGATCGTCGACGAGCAGGTGGAGCCGGCGATCGCGCTCAAGCCCGACCTCGTGACCTTCTCCGCGGGCGGCAACGACGTCATCCGGCCCAACGGCGACCCCGACCACGTGGCGCAGCGGTTCGAGGACGCCGTCGTGCGCCTCTCGCAGGGCGGCGCCACCGTGGTCGTCTTCACCGGCATCGACACCGCGTTCACGCCGGTGTTCCGCGGCATCCGCGGAAAGGTCGCGATCTACAACGAGAACATCCGGGCGATCGCCGACAAGTACGACTGCATCGTGGCCGACCAGTGGGCGCTCAAAGAGGTGCAGGACATGCGATTCTTCGACGACGACCGCCTGCACTACAACGCGCTCGGCCACCACGAGATCGCCCGCATGGTGCTGCGAGCGCTGAACGTGCCCAACGACCTGCACCCCATGCAGCCCGACCCGCTGCCGGTGCGCACGTGGCGCGAGGCCCGTGCCGTCGATCTGGTCTGGGCGCGGGAGTACTTGGTGCCGTGGGTGCTGCGGCGGCTGCGCCACCAGTCGTCGGGCGACACGATCTCGGCCAAGCGTCCCGACCCGCTGCCGGTCACGACCCTGGCGCCGGGCAAGGATGCCGCCGCTCGTCGCGGCGAGAAGGCCTGAGGGGCGTGCACATGGCTACCCACCTGATCACCGGCGCCGGCTCGGGCATCGGCGAGGCGCTGGCCGACCGGCTCACCGCACGCGGTGACGAGCTGTGGCTGCTCGTGCGCGACGCCGGACGCGCCACGCAGCTCCGTGCGCGGTTCCCGGGTGCGCAGACGCTCGTCGGCGACCTCGCGGATCCGGCCCGGCTTTCGTGGGCGTTCAGCCATCAGAGCGTTCCGCCGCAGCTGGATTCGCTGATCCACGTCGCCGGCATCGTCGAGCTCGGCCCCGTCTCCGAGACGCCGGTCGCGACATGGGAGCAGCAGCTCAACGTCAACGCCGTCGCACCCGCCGAGCTGACGCGGCTCATGCTCCCCGCTCTGCGCACGGCGCGCGGCCACGTCGTGTTCGTGAACTCCGGAGCCGGCCTGCGGGTCAGTCCCGAGTGGGGCTCGTACGCCGCGAGCAAGTTCGCCGTGCGCGCGATCGCCGACGCCCTCCGCGAGGAGGAGCGCGCCAACGGCGTGCGCGTCACGACCGTGTACCCCGGCCGCACCGCGACGCCCATGCAGGAGAAGGTCCACCAGCAGGAGGGCGCCGCGTACGACGCGACCCGCTGGATCGAGCCGGCATCGGTCGCGACCACGATCGTCGCCGCACTCGACCTGCCCCGCGACGCCGAGCTCACCGAGCTGACGGTCCGCCCGGGCGCCTGACCCGGTCCGGGTTCATCAGCGCGTCAGCGGGCGCGCAGCTCCCAGATCGCGACCGCGCTGGCCGCGGCGACGTTCAGCGAGTCGACGCCCCCGGCCATCGGGATCGTGACGACGGTGTCGGCGGCCTCGAGCGCGCGGCGGGACAGGCCGTCACCCTCTGCGCCCAGCATCAGGGCGACGCGTTCGGGCCGCCGTGCGCTGAACGCGTCGAGCGGCACCGCGTCGTCGGCCAGCGCCAGCGCCGCCAGCTCGAACCCGGCCTCGTGCAGCACGCCCCGCGCCTCGGTCCACTCAGGCAGCCGCGTCCACGGCACCTGGAACACGGTGCCCATGCTGACGCGCACGCTGCGCCGGTACAGCGGGTCGGCGCAGCGCGGGCTCACGAGCACGGCGTCCGCGCCGAGCCCCGCGGCCGCGCGGAAGATCGCCCCCACGTTCGTGTGGTCGACGATGTCCTCCAGCACGACGACGAGCCGGGCGCCGGCGACGACGTCCGCGACGGCCGGCAGGGCGGGCCGGTGCATGGCCGCCAGTGCGCCCCGGTGCACCGCGTAGCCGGTCAGCGACTCGGCGATCTCGGGCGTCACGACGTACACCGGCGTGGCGGCATCCACCAGGTCCTCGATGTCGGCGAGCCACTTCTGCTGCACGAGCACCGAACGCGGGCGGTGGCCGGCGGCGAGGGCACGGGCGATGACCTTCGCGGATTCGGCGATGTACAGCCCGCCCTCGGGCTCGAGCACGCGACGCAGTGCGACGTCGGTGAGGTCGCGGTAGTCGGCGAGGCGTTCGTCGGAGGCGTCGGTGATCTCGAGGACGGGCACGCCCCATCGTCCCATGGCGCCGTGCCGTCAGCCGGCGAGTCCGACCGCTGCCCACGCGCGCGCGGTGATCGAGAACGCCCCGTCGCCGAGCTCGTCGCGCAGTGCGGCCTCCAGGCGGGCCGTGGCGCCCCCGTCGAGCGTCGCGACGTAGCGGCCGGCCGGTCCGACACCGCCGAGGAACGGCCGCCACCAGTCGTCGAAGTCACGGAACGCGACGGTGCAGCCGACGACGGCCTGGGCCACGTCCTGAACGCCCGCACGTTCGAAGATGTCCACGAGCTGCCCCTCGGACGCCCCCTGCAGTCCCGACTCGGTGCGCACCTCGGGGTCGAGTGCCGCCGCGACGCGCCAGAAGTCCGAGAGCGGCCCGCTGCCGCCGCCGTGATCCCACACGCACGCGCTCACCCGGCCACCGGGTGCCGTCACCCGTGCCATCTCGGCGACACCGCGCACCGGATCGGTCATGAAGTGCACGACGAGCTGGGCGAGTGCCGCGCCGAACACCCCGTCCGCGAACGGCAGGTCCTCGGCGGCGGCGACGCGCACGTCGGAGCTTGGGCACGCCTGCGCCGTCGCGGCGGCGAACACGGGTTCGGGGTCGACGGCCGCGAGCATGCCGGCGCCCCGTCGCCGGGCGAGCTCGAGGGTCAGCATCCCGGGTCCGCACCCGACGTCCAGCACGTGTGCGCTCTCTGGCACGCCGTCCAGCCCGAGGGTCGCGAACTCCTCCGCCAACGGCGTCGAGAACCGTCCCATGAAATCTGCGTAGCCCTGCGCACTCACCCCGCCGAAGCCGCCCACGGGCTCATCCTGGCACGCCGGCCCCCGCGCCGTAACATGCCCGAAAACCGCGAGGCCTACACTCGTCCCGAAGGGGGGTGCGCCGTGACGACGATCGCGACCGGGTTCGACGCGAAGACGACGGATGCCGTCGCCGCCGCCATCGCGGCACTGTCGGGCCGGCGCATCGCCGTGCTGACCGGTGCCGGCGTCTCGACGGACTCCGGCATCCCCGACTATCGCGGCGAAGGCGCACCCGTGCGCACGCCGATGACGGCCGACCAGTTCCTCTCCAGCGAATCCGCCCGCCGTCGGTACTGGGTCGGCAGCCACCTCGGGTGGAAGGCCTTCGCCGCCGCCGCGCCGAACGCGGGGCACCGCGCGCTCGCCGGACTGGAGGAGCGCGGGATCGCCACCGGCGTCGTGACCCAGAACGTGGACGGCCTGCACGTGCGGGCCGGAAGCCGCCGCGTCGTCGAGCTGCACGGGACCATGCGCCGCGTCTTCTGCACGCACTGCGGCCAGGTGTTCGACCGCCGGGACCTCGCGCGCCGCGTCGAGGATGACAACCCGTGGATCCGGGTCCCCGAGAACGTCCCGCTCGGCCCCGACGGGGACGTGCTGCCCGAGAGCACCGACGGTTTCGTCATCCCCGACTGCAGCGTGTGCGGGGGGATGCTGAAACCCGATGTCGTGTTCTTCGGCGAGTTCATCCCGGCCGCGAAGTTCCGCGAGGCCGAGCAGCTCGTGCACACCAGCGATGCGCTCGTGATCGCCGGATCGTCCTTGGTCGTGAACTCGGGAATCCGCCTGCTCGAGCGCGCGCGGCGCCGGCGACTGCCGGTCGTGATCGTCAACCGCGGCGCGACACGGGCGGATGCGCGCGCGACGGTCAAGATCGACGCCGGGACGAGCGACGTGCTCCCTGCCTTCGCGGACCTGCTGCCGTCGCTGCGCTGATCCAGCTTCTGGACATGTCGGCTCGATAGGGTCGGATGGTGACTGCGCTGACCCTGATCCGCCACGGCGAGACCGACTGGAACCTCGAGCGACGCATCCAGGGGGCCACTGACATCCCCCTCAACGACACCGGGCGCGCTCAGGCGCGCGCGGCCGCCGACGAGCTGGCGGCCGAGTTCGATCGCCGCGGTGTGACCCCCATCGTCGTGTCGAGCGACCTGCAGCGCGCGCACGAGACGGCGCGGATCATCGCCGCCGTCCTCGACGCGGACGCCCCGATCCTGTACCCCGAGCTGCGGGAGCGCCGGTACGGCGCCGCCGAGGGGATGCTGGTCTCCGACTACCGCGCGCACCACGGCGGACCCGGCCGGCCGCCCGCCGACGGCGAGGAGGAGACTGCGCTTCTGCGCACACGCGGTGTCGACGCGCTGCGTCGCATCGCGGCCGACGTGCGGCGCGCGACCGCGCCCGCGGATGTGCCCGTGATCGCCGTGTCGCACGGCGGGCTCATCGGCGAGCTCATCCGGCACGCGAGCGGTGACACGCTGCCGCTGGCCGGAGAGCGGATCGGCAACGCCTCGGCCCACCGCTTCGTCGTGGAGCGCGACAGCCTGCGCCTGCTCTCGTACAGCGCTATCGCGGCGTAGTCCTGACGCCTCAGCCGCTCGCGCGCGCCAGCACGCTCCGCGCGTGCCGCAGCACGGGCTCGTCGACCATCGCGCCGCCGTACGAGAACACGCCCCGCTCCCCCGTCGCAGCGGCCAGCACGCCCCGCGCCCACGACACCGTCTTCTCGTCGGGCCGGTAGGCGGCGCGGATGATCGCGACCTGAGAGGGATGGATGCAGGCGGTGGCACGGAATCCGGATGCCGCAGCATCCGCCGCCTCGATGGACAGGCGCTTCGTGTCGTCGATGTCAAGGTGCACGGCGTCGATCGCGGCCTTGCCGCGGGAGCCGGCGGCGAGCAGCACGCGCGAGCGCGCGAAGCGGGCGATGTCGCGGTAGCGCCCGTTGGGCTTGCGGCTGGAGGTGCCGCCGAGCGAGGCGACCAGGTCTTCGGCGCCCCACATGAGCGCGACGACGTTGTCGAGTGCGGCGATGCGGTCCGCCTGCTCGACGCCCTTCGCGGTCTCGCACAGGGCCACGACCTCGAACCGCGGGTCCAGGCGCCCGATGCGCTTGGGCGACTGCGCCTTGGCGACCATGATGCGCCGGTAGTCGGTCTGCGACAGCGTCGACAGGTCGGCCGTGAACGCGTCGGTCTCGGGCGGGTTGACGCGCACGATGACGCGGTCGGGATCGAGCTCGGACTCGATGAGGTGTCCGCGCGCCGCCGCCTTGTCGGCGGGCGCCACCGCGTCTTCGAGGTCGAGGATGACGGCATCCGCCCGCTCCATGGCCTTCGCGTACCGCTCCGGGCGGTCGGCGGGGCAGAACAGCAGCGCGGGTCCGAGGTCGAAGCTCACGAGGTCTCCTCCGGGGTGTCGGGCGTGCACCACATGAGCGCGGTGCGGGTGGCGAGCGCGACGACCTCGCCGTGCTGGTTGCGGCCCGTGTGCTGGAGCGTCACGATGCCCTGCCCCGGACGCGACGACGACAGGCGCTTCGCAGTGACCTCGGTCTCGGTGTACAGCGTGTCGCCGTGGAACAGCGGGGCGGGGAACGAGACGTCTGTGAGGCCCAGCTGAGCGACGAGCGTGCCCTGTGTGATCTGCGACACCGACGCGCCCACCATCGTCGCGAGGGTCCACATCGAGTTCATGAGGCGCTGCCCGAACGGCTGAGCGGCCGAGAACGCGGCGTCCAGGTGGAGCGCCTGCGTGTTCATCGTGAGCGACGAGAACAGCACGTTGTCGGCCTCGGTCGCCGTGCGGCCGGGCCGGTGCAGGTACCGCGCGCCCAGTTCGAGCTCGTCGTAGTACAGCCCGCGCTGGAGGATGCCGGTCGTGCGGTCGGGGCCGGTCGTGCGGTCAGGCTCGCTCACGGTGTCACGCTACCCCGAGGGCCCGCGCGATGACGAGCAGCTGCACCTCGTTCGTGCCCTCGCCGATCTCGAGGATCTTCGAGTCGCGGTAGTGGCGCGCCACGGGGTACTCGTTCATGAACCCGTTGCCGCCGAACACCTGCGTCGCGTCGCGGGCGTTGTCCATCGCGGCGTCGCTCGCGGTGAGCTTGGCGATCGCGGCCTGCGTCTTGAACGGCTTGCCGGCATCGCGCAGACGTGCGGCATGGTGCCATGCGAGCCGCGCGACGTGCACACGCTGCTGCATGCGGGCGAGGAGGAACTGGATGCCCTGCCTCGTGGCGAGCGGCTCGCCGAACACGGTGCGCTTCTGCGCGTAGTCGACCGCTGCTTCGAGGCATCCCTCCGCTGCGCCGGTCGACAGCGCGGCGATCGCGATGCGGCCCTCGTCGAGGATGTGCAGGAAGTTCGCGAACCCTCGACCGCGCTCGCCCAGCAGGTTGCCCGCGGGGACGCGCACGTCCTGGAACGTCAGTGGATGCGTGTCGGAGGCGTGCCAGCCGACCTTGTCGTAGGCGGGCTCGACGGTGAACCCCGGCGTGCCGTTGGGCACGATGATCGTCGAGATCTCTTTGCGTCCGCCGGACTCGCCCGTGACCGCCGTGACGGTGACGAACCGCGTGATGCCGGTGCCCGAATTGGTGATGAACTGCTTCGACCCGTTGACGACCCACTCGTCGCCGTCCAGGCGCGCGGTGGTGCGGGTCGCGCCGGCGTCGGACCCGGCTTCGGGCTCCGTGAGTCCGAATCCGGCGAGCGCGCGACCGGCGAGCAGATCGGGCAGCAGCTCGTGCTTCTGCTCCTCGGTGCCGAAACGGTAGACCGGCATCGCCCCGAGGCTGACACCCGCCTCGAGCGTGATCGCGAGGGACTGGTCGACGCGTCCGAGGGCCTCGATCGCGAGGCACAGCGCGAAGTAGTCGCCGCCCTGTCCGCCGTACTCCTCGGGGAACGGGAGCCCGAACAGCCCGAGCTCGCCCATCTGCGCGACGACATCGAGCGGGAGCGTGTGCGTGCGGTCGGCCTCGTACGAGCGCGGCGCGACGACCTCGTCGGCGAACTGGCGCACCAGGCCCGCGAGCTCGCGCTCGTCGTCGGTGACGTCGTAGTCGTAGTCGGGCATCAGTGGTTCTCCTTCACATGGGCGAGCACCTGGTCGCGTCGCACCTGCTCGCCGACGGCGACGTCGATGCGCACCACTCCCGCGTGAGGCGCCGCCACGGGGTGCTCCATCTTCATGGCCTCGATCGTCGCGATCCGGTCTCCGGCGGCGACGGTCGCGCCGTCTGCCACGTGCACCGCGACGACGGCTCCCGGCATCGGGGCGCGCAGCTCGGGATCGGATGCCGCGTCCCCCCGCTCGCGGGCAGCCCGACGTCGCTCCGCCGCCTGCCGGCGCGTCAGCGGCCGCAGCGCCGTGGTGACCCCGTCGGCGTGCACCCACACGATGCCGTCGTCTGCGACGGCGATCGTCGAGGCGTCGCGACTGGTCGTCTCGTCGCTGTTGATGCGACCAGTCGCGACATCTGAACCGATCGACACGTCGTGGATGTCGCCGTGGTCGTCGGTGAAGTGCACCATGAGCGGAGCCGCGGGTCTGCCCGCCCGCCAGCCCGAGTGCGACGACCACAGGACCGACGCGTACGACGACCGGTCGGCGGTGGCGGCGGCATCCTGGTCCATCGCGACACGCGCAGCCGCGGCGAGCGCAGCCCTCGTCGGCGGGGGCGCCTCGTACGCGGGCAGCCGCTCGATGAGCCCGGTGTCCATGTCGCCGGCCTGCACACCCTGGTCGGCGAGCAGCCTGCGCAGGAAGCCGATGTTCGTGTCGACGCCCAGCACGACGGTGTCGGCGAGCGCGGCGTCCAGCCGCTGCAGGGCCGTCGCGCGGTCCGGTGCGTGCGCGATGACCTTGGCGATCATGGGGTCGTAGTCGGCGGTGACCAGGCTGCCGGTCTCGACGGCACCGTCGGTGCGGACGCCCGGCGCGGCGCGCCACGCGAGCACGTCTCCCGTGGAGGGGAGGAACCCGCGCTCGGGCGACTCCGCGTAGACGCGCGCCTCGATCGCGTGGCCGTCCAGGCGCACGTCGGCCTGGGCGAGGTCGAGCGGGTGTCCCCCGGCGATGCGCAGCTGCTGCTCGACGAGATCCACGCCGGTGACGAGCTCGGTCACCGGGTGCTCGACCTGCAGGCGCGTGTTCATCTCGATGAAGAAGAACTCGTCGGGCCGGTCCGCGGCCACGAGGAACTCCACGGTGCCCGCACCGCGGTAGTCGACGGATGCCGCGGCCGCACAGGCCGCCGCGCCCAGGCGTGCGCGCGTCGCCTCGTCGACGACCGGCGACGGAGCCTCTTCGACGACCTTCTGGTGGCGTCGCTGCAGGGTGCACTCGCGCTCGCCGAGGTGGATGACGGACCCGTGGGCGTCGGCGAGCACCTGCACCTCGATGTGTCGCGGGCGCTCGATGAGACGCTCCAGCAGCAGGGTGTCGTCGCCGAACGCCGCGGCGGCGACCCGGCGGGCCGTCGCGAGCGCATCGGGCAGCTCGGCGGCCGACCTCACCACCTGCATGCCTTTGCCGCCGCCGCCCGCCGACGGCTTGACCAGGAGCGGATACCCGGTGTCGTCGGCGGACGCCGCGATGTCGGCATCCGTCATTCCGGCGGCGCTGAAGCCGGGGACCGTGGGGACACCGTGCGCGGCGACGTGCTCCTTCGCGCGGATCTTGTCGCCCATGACCTCGAGCGCGCGCTCGCCGGGGCCGATGAAGACGATCCCGGCGGCGGCGCACGCGCGCGCGAATCCGACGTTCTCGGACAGGAACCCGTAGCCCGGGTGCACCGCCTGGGCGCCCGTCCGGACGGCGGCCGCGACGACCGCGTCGACATCGAGGTACGACTGTGCGGCGGCGGCGGGCCCGATGCGCACCGCGACATCCGCCTCGCGCACGTGCGGCGCGGAGGCGTCGGCGTCGCTGTAGACGGCGACGGACCGGATGCCGAGGCGCCCGAGCGTGCGGATCACGCGTCGGGCGATCTCACCGCGGTTGGCGACGAGGACGGTGTCGAACATCTCGATCACATCCGGAAGACGCCGAAGCGCGGTTCGGGGAGCGGCGTGCGCGACACGACGTCCAGGGCGAGGCCGAGCAGATCGCGGGTGTCGAGCGGGTCGACGATGCCGTCGTCCCACAGCCGCGCGGTGGCGAAGTACGGATTGCCCTGCTCCTCGTACTGCGCGCGGATGGGAGCCTCGAACGCGGTCTGGTCGTCGGCGGGCCACCCCTCGCCGCGGGCTTCGAGCTGGTCGCGCTTGACCGTCGACAGCACCGAGGCCGCCTGCGGTCCGCCCATCACCGAGATCCGGCTCGCGGGCCAGGTCCATAGGAACCGCGGCGAGTACGCGCGCCCGCACATCGAGTAGTTGCCGGCTCCGAACGACCCGCCGATCACGACGGTGAGCTTGGGGACCCGTGTGGTGGCGACGGCGGTCACCATCTTCGCGCCGTCCTTGGCGATGCCGCCGGCCTCTGCGTCGCGGCCGACCATGAAGCCCGAGATGTTCTGCAGGAACAGCAGCGGGATGCCGCGCTGGTCGCACAGCTCGATGAAGTGGGCGCCCTTGAGGGCCGACTCGCCGAACAGCACGCCGTTGTTGGCGACGATCCCGACCGGATGCCCGTGGATGCGGGCGAACCCGGTGACGAGCGTCGTGCCGTACTCCCGCTTGAACTCGTGCAGCTCGCTGCCGTCCACCAGGCGTGCGATCACCTCGCGGACGTCGTACGGCTGGTTGACGTCGACGGGCACGACACCGTACAGCTCCGCGGGGTCGGCGGCAGGCGCCGCCGTCGGCACGACCTCCCATGCCGGCGCTGCCGGCGGCGGCAGGGTCGCGACGATGTCGCGGACGATCTCCAGCGCGTGCTCGTCGTCGTCGGCGAGGTGGTCGACGACTCCCGACCGCCGGGCGTGCAGTTCTCCCCCGCCGAGTTCCTCGGCCGTGACGACCTCGCCGATCGCCGCCTTCACGAGCGGTGGACCGCCGAGGAAGATCGTGCCCTGGTTGCGGACGATCACCGTCTCGTCGCTCATCGCGGGCACGTACGCGCCGCCGGCCGTGCAGGAGCCGAGCACGGCGGCGATCTGCGGGATGCCGGCGGCCGACAGCCGCGCCTGGTTGAAGAAGATGCGCCCGAAGTGATCGCGGTCGGGGAACACCTCGTCCTGCATCGGCAGGAAGGCGCCGCCCGAGTCCACGAGGTAGATGCACGGCAGCCGGTTCTCCAGCGCGATCTCCTGCGCACGCAGGTGCTTCTTGACCGTCATCGGGTAGTACGTCCCGCCCTTGACGGTCGCGTCGTTGCACACGACCATCACGTGACGTCCGTGCACGAGGCCGATGCCGGCGATGACGCCGGCTGCCGGCGCTTCGCCGCCGTAGAGCCCTTCGGCGGCGAGTGGGGCGACCTCGACGAAGGGACTGCCCTCGTCGAGCAGGCGCGTGACCCGGTCGCGCGGCAGCAGCTTGCCCCGGGCGACGTGACGTTCGCGGGATGCTGCGGGCCCCCCGAGGGAAGCTGCCGCCAGCCGCTCCCGCAGCTCCTCGGCGAGCGCGCGCTGCGCCTGGCTGGTCCGGGCGAACGCGTCGTCGGGCACCGCCTGGGTGGTCAGCACGCTCATGGCTCTGCTCTCCGTGTCATCCTCATCGACGTCACGATCGGGTCACACCTGACGACGGGGTTCTTGTCGCGGCGCGGCTCGATTGGTTAGTGTTCACTAACTGAGGTTTAGGTTAGCGACCATTAACTGAGATCGCAAGCCCTCGCCCACACCCGGAGTGCAGATGACAAACGGCGTCACCGACCGCAATCGCGCCAAGGCCGATCGCCATGCCGCGATCCTGCAGCAGGCGGCTGCGCTCTTCGCAGAACGAGGCTTCAGCGGCGTCAGCCTCGAAGAGATCGGCAGCGCGGTGGGCATCAGCGGGCCGGCCCTCTACCGGCATTTCGCGGGCAAGCAGGCGCTCCTCGGGGCGATCCTCGTCGAGGTGAGCGAACGGCTCCTGGCCGGCGGGCGCACCGTCGTCGCGACCCACGAGGGTGCGGACTCACAGCTGGACGCCCTGATCGACTTCCACGTGGCCTTCGCGCTCCACGATGCCGACGTCATCCGCGTGCAGGACCGCGACATGGCGAGCCTCAGCGACGAGGACCGCCACACCGTGCGGCGTCTCCAGCGCGAATACGTCGAGGTGTGGATCGGCATCCTGTCGGTCGTCCACCCCGATCGCGACGACGACGATCTGCGCGTGCGCGCCCACGCGTGCTTCGGCCTCATCAACTCGACGCCGCACACGGTCCGTGCGTCGCGGTCGCGCCCCGGCGAGCGCGACGTCCGCGGCATCCTGCGTTCGATGGCGCGCGCCGCCCTCACCGCCTGAGGCCGCCCCGACGCTCTAGTCTGAACGGGATGGCGGAGGCGAGCCACAGCGACGACGCGGAGCCGGAGCCCCGGGGCGAACCGGCGCCCATCACGCGCCCGCCGGCACCTGCGCTGGATGAGGGATCGCGTCGGGACTTCCTCAAACTCGGCGGCATCGCCACGGCGGGACTCGTCGTGGGAGGCGCCATCGGCGCCGCGGGCGGAGCGACGATCGGCCACGAGCTCGGCGTGCGCGAGGGCTCGGCGGATCTCGGCACCGTTCCACCCCGCGCGGAGCCGGGTTTCGACCACATCGTCGTGCTGATGGGCGAGAACCGGTCGTTCGACAACCTGCTGGGTCATCTCTACACCCCCGATACGCTGCCCGTGGGCGAGACGTTCGACGGCCTGGCGTTCGGCGACCATTCGAATCCGGGGCCACGCGGCGAGCGCATCCCCGCCCATGTGTATACGGGGTCGACGGATGCGATCATGGGCAGCCCCGACCCCGACCCGGGCGAGGAGTACCCGCACGTCAACACGCAGTTGTTCGGCGCGGTGGACCCGCCCGACAACGCGTCGGCCGAGATCCCCGATATGCGGCCACCGTTCAACGCCCCTTCCGCCGGTACAGCGCCGACGATGGAGGGATTCGCGCTCGACTACCGCAACAACCTGGTGCGGCTGCGCCACGGCTCCGAGCCGAGCCTCGACGACGTGTCGCGCATCATGGGCGGGTTCTCGCCCGAGCAGCTCCCGGTGCTGTCGACGCTCGCACGCGAGTTCGCCGTCTTCGACGCGTGGTTCTGCGCCGTGCCCTCTCAGACGTACTGCAACCGCTCGTTCTTCCACGCGTCGACGTCGCACGGCTTCGTGACCAACCGCGACCACGGCGGCTACCGCAAGTGGCTCGAGGCCGACGCCGTCCCCACCGTGTTCGATCGGCTCGAGGACGCGGGGCTGTCGTGGAAGGTGTACTTCGACGAGCTGCAGCTCGTCTCGCTCACCGGCATCCTGCATTCCCCCAGCCTGGAGAAGTACTGGCGCACGGATCACTTCGTGTACATGTCGGAGTTCTACGCCGATGCCGCGAACGGCACGCTGCCCGCCTACTCCTTCATCGAGCCGCGGCTGGTGTACAACCACAACGACTTCCACCCGCCTGTCGGGGTTTTCCGTGAGAGCGACGTCGCCGGAGAGCCGGTGATCGACTCGGCGGTCTCGGACGTGCGCGCCGGAGAGAAGCTGGTCGCGCAGGTGTACGACGCGATCCGCACCAGCACCAGCTCCGAGGGCTCCAACGCCGTCAACACCCTCCTGCTCATCACGTTCGACGAGCACGGCGGCACCTACGACCATGTGCCCCCGCCCGCGGCGACCCCGCCGCGCGCCGACGCGGCGGAGGGCGAGATGGGATTCGCCTTCGACCGGCTGGGACTGAGAGTGCCCGCGATCGCCGTGTCGGCGTACACGCGTGCCGGGACCGTCATCCACGACGAGATGCACCACGGTGCGCTGGCGGCCACGCTCGCGAAGCTCCACGGACTGCGCCCTCTCACGCGCCGGGACGCCGAGGCACGGGACCTCTACAGCGTCGTGAACCTCGACCGCCCCCGCGACCCGGGCACGTGGCCGCAGGTGCACCCGCAGTACGTGCCGCCGAACACGGCCGAGGACCAGCGCAGCGACCTCAAGAACGGTCCGCACCGCGACATGCCGCTGAGCCCGCCCGGCAAGGGGCTGCTCGGACTGCTCGTGGCGAAGTACGGCAGCGCCGACGGCGAGGATCCGCAGACGTACGCGGACGCCTACCGGATCCTGCAGGCGAAGGGCCTCGGCCTGTTCTACCCGAAGGAGCGCTGATCGGCCGGTCCCGCAGGACCGGCCGATCGACATCACCCTTGCGTGCCGGGGGCTACCGCAGCAGCATCGCCCTCCCGGGCTCGCGCAGCACATCGGCGATCTCCACCAGGAACCGCGACCCCTGCTCGCCGTCCACCAGCCGGTGGTCGAACGACAGCGCGAGCGTCATGACGTCCCGCAGCGCGATCTCGCCATGGTGCTCCCACGGCTGGCGACGCACCGCGCCGAGCGCCAGGATGCCCGCCTCCCCCGGGTTGATGATCGGCGTGCCGGCGTCCACGCCGAACACCCCGACGTTCGTGATGGAGAAGGTGCCGCCCATCATGTCGGCCGGCGCCGTCTTGCCCGCACGAGCCGTCTCGGCGAGCGCGCGGATCGCGTCGGCGAGCTCGACCAGGGTGAGCTCCTGTGCGTCGCGGATGTTCGGGACGACCAGCCCGCGCCCGGTGGCGGCGGCGATGCCGAGGTTCACGTAGTGGTGCTCGACGATCTCGCCCGCCTCGTCGTCCCACATCGAGTTGAGCCCCGGGTGGCGCCCGAGCGCGAGGCACACCGCCTTGGCGGCGACGGCCATCACCCCGATGCGGTGCTCCTGCAGCGCACGGTCCGCCTTGAGCGACGCGATGAGCTCGCTCGTCGCCGTGACGTCGACGGTGAGGAAGGTCGTGACGTGGGGCGCGGTGAAGGCGCTGCGCACCATCGCCTCGGCGGTCATCCTGCGCACGCCGCGGATCGGGGTGCGCGTGGTGCGCTCCGAATGTGCACGTGTGGGCGCGAGAGCCTCCGCGGTGTCGGGGACGCCCGCCTCCGCCGGCGCCGCGATCCCGGTCGCGTTCATCCCCACCCGCTCGGCGTAGCCCTCGACGTCCGCCCGCGTGATGATCCCGGACGCGCCGGTCGCCTCGACCAGCGCCAGATCGATCCCCAGCTGCTTGGCGAGCGCTCGCACGGGCGGCGTGGACCGCGGTCGCTCCAGGGGCGCTTCGATGGGCGCGTCCAGGGTGATCGCGTCGTGCGGCGCCGCTTCGAGAACGGCCGTGTCGGAGTGGACGGATGCCGCTCCCGCGACCCGTGCCCGCCGCTGGGGTCGTCCTGCCCCGCGCGGGGCGGCGCCGTAGCCGACGAGGTTCGGCTCGGCCTTCTCTGCCTCGACGGCGGGCTCGGCGTCCTCTGCGGCCGCCGGAGCTGTGGCAGGAGCGCCGACCGATGACGGAGTCGGAGCATCCTTCCCGCCCGTGTCGAACGTGATGAGCACCGAGCCCACCTCGATGACGTCCCCCACCTCGGCGTGGAGTGCCGTGACGGTGCCGGCGTGCGGCGACGGGAGCTCGACGACGGCCTTGGCGGTCTCGACCTCGGCGATCGTCTGGTTGAGCGCGACCGTGTCGCCGACGGCGACCAGCCATTGCACCAGCTCGGCCTCGGGGAGCCCCTCGCCGAGGTCCGGGAGACGGAAGTCCTGGGTCATCGCTCCGCCACCCCCGAAAGGCTGTTCGGCCGGTCCATGACGCGGTCCACCGCGTCCAGGATGCGGTCGAGGTCCGGCAGGTGGTGCTTCTCGAGCTTCGCCGGCGGGTAGGGGATGTCGTGGCCGGTCACCCGCTGAGGGGCGGCCTCGAGGTAGTTGAAGCAGCGCTCGGTGACGCTCGCGATGAGCTCTGCACCGACCCCGGCCTCGCGTGCCGCCTCGTGCGTCACGACGACGCGTCCGGTCTTGCGCACCGAGGCCGTCACGGTGCGGTAGTCGACGGGAGAGATCGAGCGCAGGTCGATGACCTCGATCGAGACACCGTCGTCCTCGGCGGCGGTCGCGGCATCCATCGCCGTGCCCACCTGTGCGCCGTACGTCAGCAGCGTCACGTCGGTTCCCGGCCGCACGACGCGGGCGAGCCCCATCGGCGGCGCGTCGGCCAGCTGCAGGTCCAGGTCCACCTCGCCCTTGGAGTGATACAGCCGCTTGGGCTCGAAGTACACGACGGGGTCGTTCGAGGCGATCGCCTGGCGCAGCATGACATACGCGTCCTGCGGGTTCGACACCGCGACCACCCGCAGTCCCGACGTGTGCACGAAGTACGCCTCCGGCGACTCCGAGTGGTGCTCGGCGGCGCCCACCCCGCCCGCCCACGGGATGCGGATCGTGATCGGCATCGTGACGTTGCCGCGCGTGCGGTAGTGCAGCTTCGCGACCTGGCACACGATCTGGTCGAACGCCGGGTAGACGAACCCGTCGAACTGGATCTCGACCACGGGGCGATACCCGCGGAACGCCAGGCCGACCGCCGTCCCCATGATCCCGGCCTCGGCGAGCGGGGTGTCGATCACCCGCTGCGCGCCGAACTGCGACTGCAGACCGTCGGTGATGCGGAACACGCCGCCGAGCTTGCCGATGTCCTCGCCCATGACGAGCACCTTGTCGTCGTCCGCCATCGCACGGCGGAGACCTTCATTGATGGCCTTCGCCATCGTGAGCTGCACCATGTCACCCCTCCTGGGCGGGCGCGAAGCCGTCGAGGTACGCGCCGAACCACTCGCGCTGCTCGTCGATGCCCGAGTGCGGCTCGGCGTACACGTCGTCGAGCACCGTGAGCGGGGCACGCGTCCGAGCCGTCATCGCGGCCTCGCGGACGGATGCGGCCAGCGTGTCGGCATCCGCCTCGACGCCGGCGACGAACGCGTCGTCGAATTCGCCGCGCGAGC
>PJUC01000375.1_pt1 | contig 20954 bp, 18 predicted proteins | sample 1512161 | NCBI WGS metagenome assembly PJUC01 (sample SAMN08177676, study PRJNA422409) | Soil metagenome, whole genome shotgun sequencing project. | isolation source: Soil enriched on filter paper | place: USA: Madison | collected 2015-01-15
CCGGTAGAGGCCGTGCGCGTCGCCCGTGAACAGCGTCCAGCGCATGTCTGCCCCGGGGCCGTCGTCGATCATGAGCTGGACGAGACGCTTGCCCAGAGCATGCCCGCGGTGCTCGGGCAGCACGAAGACGTCCGCGAGGTAGGCGAAGCCGACCCCGTCCGACACGGCGCGTGCGAACCCGACCTGCTCGCCGGTGTCGCGGCGGTATGCGCCGACGACCCGCCACGAGTTCGCGATCTGCGTCTCGACATCGGCACGAGAGCGCCAGCGCCCCCAGTACGCCTCGGTCGAGAGCCAGCCCCACACCACGTCGGGCTGGATACGGGCAGGGTCGTCGTCGAGGTCGTAATCCGCTTCGTGCATGTGACCAGTGTGCCGAGTCGCCGCATGACGCGGGCCGTGCCGGTCGCAGGCTCGTGGCCTGCCGGTGTGACAGGCTGGGCTGGTGACGATCGAGCCTCCCGCACCCGGTGAGCCGCGCCGTCCGCACGGTCCGAGGGACAGCGGCGACGCGTGGGTGGTCGCCCCCACGGGTGAGCGCTATTGGGGCCGTTTCGGCGCCGCGGGGCTGCTGGCGGTGGATGCTGACCGGCGGGTGCTGCTGCAGCACCGCGTGTCGTGGAGCCACTTCGGCGACACGTGGGCCCTGCCCGGCGGTGCGCGCCATGAGGGCGAGACCGCCTGCGACGGCGCGTTGCGCGAGGCGGCCGAGGAGGCCGGAGTTCCCGACGACGCGATCCGCCCGCGACTGCTGAGCGTCTTCGACCTGGACTACTGGAGCTACACGACCGTCGTGGGCGACGTGGTCGTGCCGTTCGAGCCGGTGATCAGCGACCCCGAGAGCCGCGAGCTCGCCTGGGTGCCCGCCGATCTCGTGTCGACGTACCCGCTGCATCCCGGCTTCGCCGCGTCGTGGGAGCGTCTGCGGCCCCTCATCGACGTGCGCCCCGCGGTCGTCGTGGACGTCGCGAACGTCATGGGCTCCGTGCCCGACGGCTGGTGGCGCGACCGCCCAGGTGCCGCGTCGCGGCTTCTCGGGCGGATCGCCGAGCTGGCGGCCGGCGGGGTGGAGGCATCCGCTCTCGATCTTCCCGAGCAGGTCTGGTACCCGCAGTGGTCCGCGATCATCGAGGGCCAGGCGCGCGCAGCCGGCGACGTCGACGGCATCGACGTGGTGCGCGCACAGGGCGAGGGCGACGACACGATCATCGCCGAGGCGCGGCGGCTGGCGGCATCCGGTCATTCGGTGACGGTGGTCACGAGCGACCGGGGGCTCTCGGACCGGGTGAGGGATGCCGGCGGTTCCGTGCGCGGAACCCGCTGGCTGCTCGACCAGCTCGGCGACCGCTGACGGATCCCGCGGGGCCGGCGAGGCCCCGCGGGATCGCCTCAGCCGCGGTGGATCTCGACGTCGGCAGCCTTCACGTAGTACTGCCGGTGACCGAACGAGATCAGCAGGAACCGGTCGGTCCCCACGATGTCGATGTGGTCGTCGGGGGTGTCGGCCGAGAAGGTGACGGCCTTGTAATAGTCGGTGGCCACCGTCTCGTCGGTCAGCGCATAGCGCTGCCCGGCGAGGATCGCGTACGGCGTCACCGCGGTCTGCGCGACCACGTCGACGCCCGCGGGAAAGGCCGAGGCCTCCGGATACGCGGCGCCGTAGACCGGGATGCTGGTCAGCCCGGGCTTCGGCGTGATCCACTGCGCGTCCTTCACGGTGCGCGAGACCCGGGCCCCGGGCGCGTCGCGGAACCACGCCTTCGCGCCGAGGAACCAGATGGCGGTCCAGCCGTCCCGTCGCTCGGCCACGGCGTAGTCGACGCCCGCTGCCGCGCGGGGTCCGATGTCGGACACCGTCGTCGTGCTCGACGGGGTTCCGGGGTGCAGTCCCGGGTCGGCTACCAGCGGTGCATCGTCACGAGGCTCGGTGCGCAGCGCGACGAAGTTCGAGTTCTCGGTGTCGCAGCCGGGGTCGCCGCATCCGGTCATCGTCTGCGCGTTGCCCGCGAAGCCGGGGAGGATGCGGACGACGTCGCCCTTCTGGTTGCCGACGGTGCCGCGCTGCAGGGGAGCGCCGAGCAGCTCGAAGTAGTGCTCCCAGTCCCAGTACGGGCCGGTGTCCCAGTGCATGCCCGGGACGAGGGCGCCGCGCAGCGCGGGGACCTGGTCGTGGCCGATGATGTGCGCCCGATCGAGCGGGATCCCGTATTCGGCGGCGAGGTAGCGCACCAGCTTCGCCGACGCGCGATACATCGGCTCGGTGAACCAGGCGCCCTGCGCGGCATAGCCCTCGTGCTCGATGCCGATCGAGTGCATGTTCACGTACCAGTTGCCGGCATGCCACCCGACGTCCTTCGGGTTCAGATGCTGCGCGACGTGCCCGTCGGAGGAGCGGATCGTGTAGTTCCACGCCAGGTAGCTCGGGTCGGTCGCCAGAGCGACCGTCCCGTCGTACGTCTCCTCGGTGTTGTGGATGACGATGTAGTCGATGGTCGGCCCGTTCGGGCGATCGCCGATGTCATGGTTGCCGTAGTTCCAGGGCTCCTCGCCGAGGGCCACGTACGGGGCCTCCAGCCACTCGCAGTCGAGCGAGGCAGGACAGTCGGTCGGCCCGTCGGGGGATCGCTTCAGCTGCAGCGACGAGAGCCCTGTCGTGTCGACGGCGACGGCGCTCGCCGCGAGGGCGACCGGCGCGCCGTCGACGATGGCGGTCTGCCCGTTCGAGATCGTCTCGAAGACGGCGTCGGCGAACCCGGTGGCCGCGGTCTCGTCCGTCGAACCGCTGAAGGCGGCGACCGCCGCGTACCAGGAGCCCGGATCGGTGTGCGAGCCGACCGGGTTGCCCAGCCGCGCCTGCGAATCGGCGAGAAGCGCCGCGCCGCCGGCGACGTTCGCGGCCACGTCGTCCCGCAGCGCGTCGGAGGTCAGGCCGGTGAGCCGTGCGGCCTCGTCGAGCGTGGTGTCGCGTGCCGGAGCGGCCTTGTCGGCGAGCAGGGTCGTGTCGATGAGGTGCATCGGCCCCCAGCCGCCGGCGACGCTCGGGGCGCCGGCGTGAGCTTCCCATCTGGTCTGGGCGTAGGACACGGCGGCGAGCACGGCGCGCGGGACCCCGTAGGCCGAGGCGGCAGAGGTGAAGGCGTCATCGAGGTCGGGGGAGTCCGCCGTCGCGGGGGCGACGGCCGTGGCGGTCGCGAGACCGCCGGCGAGGACGAGAGCGAGGGTGCCGGCGATGAGGCGTCGGGGCCGGATCCCTGACGGGCCGCGTTGTGGGGAGCGGGACATGGATCTCCTTTCAGGACAGGTGAAACGAGCACAGTCAAGCAGCCGCATAGCGGTCAAGGGAATGATCCGATACGGAAGACGGAAAAGTTCCTGCGCGATACCTGTATGGATGCGAATTGGCGCGAAAGATACGGCACGAATGTTTCGGCCGCGCAACCGCACGTTTCCAAGGGGGCTGCGTGTGTCAGCCGAGAGCCGGGCGTCAGTCGCCGTCGGCGTCCGTCCCGGCGCGGTCGCGCCCGCGCAGGCGATCGATCTCGCGGCGCTCTCGCTTGGTCGGTCGCCCGGCGCCGCGATCGCGCTGCGCCATCACGGGAGTGGGATCGCGCGGGGGAGTGCGGTCCTCCATGGCGGCCGCGACGAGTGGTGCCCCCACGCGCTTCGCGATCGTCTGCCGCACGACCAGCATGCGGTCGAACCCGTCGATGCGCACGCGCACCTCGTCGCCCGGCTTGAGCAGCTGCGCGGCCTTCGCGCGCTCCCCGCCCACGCGCACATGGCCGGCCCGGCAGGCGGTCGTGGCCGCCGAGCGGGTCTTGTAGATGCGCACGGCCCAGAGCCAGGCATCCACCCGCACCGGCCGCATCGGCGCTGCGTCGGTCATGCGGCCACCGGCGCCGGCGCGGCGGCCGCGCGGCGCACGCGGACCGCCGCGAGCACACCTGCGGCGATGAGACCCTGCCCGAGGCAGTACGTCAGCATGACGAGCGGGCTGGTCCAGTCGGGCATCGCGTCGGGCACGAACATGCGGAACGCGAGCACCGAGTCCGACGTCAGGAAGAACACGCCGCCCCACGCCACGAGCGGATGACAGCGGGATGCCGCCACCGCCGTGCCGCCGAGCACCAGGCCGTACACCGCGACCGCGACCGACAGATCGCCGAGGTGCGGCCACAGCACCGCGAGGAGCACGATCCACCACACCGCGTAGGCGGCGGCCCACAGCGGCACGCGGCGGACGGCAAGGCGACGCCAGAACAGCCAGATGTACGCGACGTGCGCGAGGCCGAAGAACAGGAGCATCATCGGCAGCTCGGGCGCGAACGGGAAGAAGGTGCCGGCGCCGTCGCCGAGCCACGAGAGGCCGATGGCCACCACGAGGAGGGTGAGCGAGGTCGTCCACGGCGTGCCGTGCGAGCCCCACACCACCGCGAAGGCGAGAAGCGGCATCAGCGTCAGCTTCGTGGGTGCCGCGATCGCGTCCGCGTCCGCCGCGAGCGCGGCGACGTGGACGACCGACAGTGCGATGTACGGGGCGAACGCGATCCAGAGCCGACGCATGATCCTCCTCGATGTGCAGGGCACCATAATCGTCGCATGACCGATGTGCTCGCCCGGATGGGCCTCATCCGGATGTCCGCCCGCGACACCGGCACGCCGCACCGCGTCTCGACCCCGCTGGAGCTGCTGTTCGACCTCGTGTTCGTGGTCGCCGTGTCGCAGGCATCCCAGAACCTGCACCACCTCATCAGCGACGACCACGTCGGGCAGGGCGTGCTGTCGTACCTCATGGTGTTCTTCGCCATCTGGTGGGCCTGGATGAACTTCACGTGGTTCGCCTCGGCGTTCGACACCGACGACTGGCTCTACCGCGTGCTCACCGTCGTGCAGATGGGCGGTGTGCTCGTCCTCGCGGCGGGCGTGCACGACGCGATGGTCTCGTTCGACTACGTCGTCGTCACGTGGGGCTACGTCATCATGCGACTGGCCATGGTCGCCCAGTGGCTGCGGGCCGCGGCATCCGATCCCGCGTTGCGGCGCACGGCGCTGCGCATGGCCGCCGGCGTCTCGGTGGTGCAGGTGCTGTGGCTCGCGCGCGTCTACCTGCTCGACGATGCCGCGCAGTTCTGGACGTTCTTCGTGCTGGCCGCCCTCGAGCTGCTCGTGCCGGTCTGGGGTGAGGCTGCGGGCAAGACGCCGTGGCACCCGCACCACATCGCGGAGCGGTACGGCTTGTTCACGCTGCTGCTGCTCGGCGAGAGCCTGCTGGCATCGGCGAACGCGATCTTCGACGCGCTGGGCGAGGGCGAGCACGTGCCAGAACTGGTGACGCTCGCGATCTCGGGCATCGTCGTGACGGCCGGGATCTGGTGGGTGTACTTCGCGCGCGAGCAGCACAGCCGCCTGGAGGGGCGGAGGTCCGCATTCCGGTTCGGGTACCTGCACTACGCGATCTTCGCGGCGGTCGGCGCCGTGTCGGCCGGCGTCGAGGTCGAGATCGACGAGATCACCGGACACACGTCGGTGTCTCCGGTGGTAGCCGGGCTCGCGCTGACGCTGCCGATCGCGATCGTCGTGGCGGGGGCGTGGCTCGTGCTGCTGCGGGCGTCGCTGGCGCGCTGGGCGTCCGGCGCCGTGCTCGTGGGCGCGGTGCTCATCGCGCTGAGCGGTCTGCTGCCGTCGAACCAGTACGTGGTCGCGGCGGCGCTGCTGGTGGGCGTGGTCGTGGTGCTGGAGATCGACGGGGTCCGCGCGACCTCACCCGCGCAGGTCGAGTGACACGATCGCCAGATCGGGGCGCGGACGCGCGACCTCGCGGAACCCGGCCGCCTCGAACGTCGACAGCACGCCGTGGTACAGGTCGTTGACCGGGATCTTCTTGCCGGCGCGCGGGTCCTTCGGGTACGCCTCGACGACGCGGGCGCCGGCGGCCCGGGCGTAGTCGAGCGCCGCGTCGAGCAGCTGGGCGTTGAGACCCTGCTGCCGGTGCTCCCTTCTCACGACGAAGCACGTGACCGCCCAGACGCCCTCGTCCTCCCACGGCTCCTCGGATGCCGCGAACGCGCGCGTCCGCGCCAGCCGCACCTGACGCGTGCGCGGACCGACCCGCACCCATCCCGCCGGTTCACCGTCGACGTAGGCGATGAGCGCGGGCGGGGGAGCGTCCGCCATCTCGTCGCGCAGCAGCTCGCGCCGCTCGTCCTGGCTCGTCGCGTCGAACTGCGCATTCGTGAGCGTCCACCACTGGCACTGACAGCTCTTGCCGTCGCCTCCGCCCGTCAGCGCCTGCTGCGCGTCGTCGAAGCGGTCGGCGGTCGCGGGTTCGATCGTGATGCGGGGCATGACGTGACGCTAATGTGGGGCGGCGACATCGACAAGCGCGGCGGATGCCACGCCCGGACGTCGGCGTGTTCGCGAGGCCTCCGCGGACCGGGTAGGATGGTCGAGTTGTCCGCACGCAGGTGCGGCACCGACAACAGAACAACGGGATGTGGCGCAGCTTGGTAGCGCACTTGACTGGGGGTCAAGGGGTCGCAGGTTCAAATCCTGTCATCCCGACAGAAAAGCCCTGGCAGATCGCAAGATCTGCCAGGGCTTCGTCGGTTTCTGAGGGTGCGGTCTCCGGTCAGTGGGCGGTCCAGCCGCCGTCGACCGACAGGACGGCACCGGTCAGGAAGCCCGCGTCGGGGCTCGTCAGCAGCATCGCCGCGGGCGTGAGCTCGCGCAGCTCGCCCCATCGGCCGGCCGGCACCTCGTGGTCGAGGAAGCGCCGCACCTGCGGGTCGTCGTCGACGCCCTCGTTGAGGGGGGTGCGGAACGGCCCCGGCGCCAGGGCGTTCACGGTGATCCCCGCTCCCGCGAGCTCGACCGCGAGGCTCTTGGTCAGCTGCACGACGGCGCCCTTGCTGGCCGCGTAGGCCGAGCGGTCGGCGGCGCCGACGAGTCCGAGCGCGCTGGCGAGGGTGACGATGCGACCGTATCCGGCCGGCCGCATGAGGCGCGCCGCCGTGCGGCATGCCAGCCACGTCCCGACGACGTTGACGTCCAGGCAGGCGCGCAGCGCTGCGGGGTCCAGCTCATCGATCGACCCGCGCGCCTGGCGGCCCGCGCTCGCCACCAGCACGTCGAGTCGGCCGAACTCGGACGAGATCCAGCTGCCGGCGGCATCCATCGATTCCTCGTCGGTGACCTCGCAGGCCAGCCCGTGGACCACCGCCCCGGTGGCGTCGGCGATCTCGCCGGCGGCTTCGCGGGCGCGCGCGGCATCGCGGCTCGTCACGACGACGGTCGTGCCGGCGTCGGCGAGCGACTGCGCGATCGCGAATCCGAGACCGGACGACCCGCCCGTCACGAGGGCGACCTGGCCGGCGCGGGCCGGGTCCCGCTGCGGTCTGCGTTCCTGCATGACCAGAACCCTAGGGCAGGTCTCCGGCACCCGCGGCCGAGATCACCGCGCGTCGTGGCCGGCGTGCACGGCCCCATTCGATGAGGGATGCCAGAGCGCTGTGCTGCTGTCGGCGTCGAGCCAGCCGCGCGCGGCTGCGACCTCTGCCGAGACCTCGAGGAACGCGGATGCCGCAGCGCTGAGGGGCTCGTCGCGCCACGCGATCGACCACAGGTAGACGGGCTGCAGTTCGGCGGGGCGCTGGACGGACATTCCGAGCCGGCGGTAGCGGAGCGCGTACGACTCGAATTCGAGCAGGCGTGCGCCGCGGGGCGCGCGGTGCATCCTCGCCAGGCACTGGTCGAACGTGCCCGGATTGCCCAGCCAGCGGAACGGGACTCCCAGGTGGGCCTCGAGCGCGGCGAGATACTCGCCGTGGGCGTTGAAGAGCGCCGACCCGCGGGGGTCGGCGAAGACCTCGAGAGTGTCATCGAGGAGCGACCTCGATTCCGCGGCAGGGTCGTCGGCACGGCTGACGATCCAGAACGGCTCCAGGCGGAGCGGGTGGTGCCGCCACCCGGACGGATGCCCGGCCGTCATGGCCGGCGTGACGCGGAGGATCGCGATGTCGAGCAGTCCGTTCACCAGGGCGTCGAGCTGTCGTAGGCTGTCCATGGAGCTCGCGATGACGGTGACCTCGGGGAACCGGTCGGCGAAGGCGTCGACGACGATCCGGCTGGTGTCGAGGTCGAATATGTGGGCGACGCGCAGACCGGCGTCCTCCTGGCGCATCATGCGCGTGGCCTGCGCGATCAGCACGCGCGCCTCACGCAGGAACCGGATACCGTCGGGCGTGAGTGCGACGTGACGGCTGTCGCGTGCCAGCAGCCGGAACCCGAGTTCGCCCTCGAGCCGCCGGATCTGCTTCGACAGCGCGGGCTGGCTGATGTGCAGCCGCGCGGCCGCGCGCCCGAAGTGCAGTTCGTCGGCCACGACGACGAAATACCGCACCAATCGAAGATCGAGGTCCACCTGTCCTCCCGTACGAAGATTGGCGTGCGCGGACGATCGATGCAAGCGCGGTTATCGATCCGCTTCGAAAAGGTCTTGGACGAGGCCTGCGCCGGGGTGTGTGCTGATCTCGTCCGCGAGTGCAAGGAGCATCGTCCATGGCCGACAACCCCCGTCCCGTCGTCTTCATCCACGGCCTCTGGATGCACGCCTCGAGCTGGGCGCCGTGGGTCGAGAAGTTCCGCGCCGCGGGGTACGAGCCGGTCGCGCCGGGGTGGCCGAACGAGCCGGCGACCGTGGCCGAGGCGCGCGCCCGCCCTGAGCTCGTCGCCGACATCGGCATCGACGAGGCAGCGGGCCACTTCGGCGACATCGTCAAGGGGCTCGGTGACGACACCGTCCTGATCGGCCACTCGTTCGGCGGCCTGATCGCCGAGAAGCTCCTCGGCGAGGGCCTCGGCGCCGGTGCAGTCGCGATCGATCCGGCGCAGATCAAGGGGGTGCTGCCGCTCCCGCTGGCGCAGCTGCGGTCGGGGTTCCCCGCGCTCGGGAACCCCGCGAACCTGCACCGCGCCGTCTCGCTCACGTCGGCGCAGTTCCGCTATGGGTTCGGCAACGCCGTCGACGAGGCCGAGTCCGACGCTCTCTTCGAGCAGTGGACCATCCCCTCGCCGGCGCGGCCGCTGTTCCAAGCCGCCGCCGCGAACTTCGTGATGCACTCGCCGGCGGCGGTCGACACGAAGCGGTCTCCACGCGGACCGCTGCTGCTCATCTCGGGCACGGCCGACCACACGGTTCCCGACGTCGTCACCCGGTCGACGCTCAAGCAGTACCGCGACTCGATGGCTGTCACGGAGTTCACGCAGTTCGAGGGGCGCGGCCATTCGCTCACGATCGACCACGGGTGGGCGGACGTGGCCGACGCGGTGCTGGAATGGCTGAAGGCGCAGGGGCTCTGACGTGGATCTCGGACTGAGTGGCGCGGTGGCGATCGTCACGGGCGCCGGCCGCGGGATCGGCCTTGCGGTGACCCGCACGCTCGCCGCCGAAGGGGCGCGCGTGCTCGCGGCATCTCGAACCGTGACCCCGCAGCTGGCTCAGCTCGCCGACGAGGGCGCGGTGCGGGCGATCGCCGCGGATCTGACGGATCCCGCCGTCCCCGCGCAGCTCGTCGCCCGTGCCGGCGAGTGGGGGACGCTGAACGTGCTCGTCAACAACGTGGGCGGCGTGCATCCGCGAACGGGAGGGTTCGAGTCCGTCACGGACGACGAGTGGACCGCCACCTTCGAGCTGGACGCGCTGACGGCGATCCGGATGACCCGCGCGGCACTGCCGGCGCTGCGTGCGGCCGGTCGCGCATCCGTGGTCACCGTCGCATCGGTGAACGCGCGTCTTCCCGACCCGGCCGTGATCGACTACGGCGCGGCGAAGGGCGCGCTCGTGAACTTCTCCAAGGCACTGTCGAAGGAGGTCGGCCCGGCGGGCGTCCGTGTGAACACGGTCAGTCCCGGTCCGGTCGCCACCGATCTCTGGCTCGGCGAGGGCGGCGTGGCGGCGACGCTGTCGACGGCGGCCGGCTCGGACCGGGCCGGGGTGGTCGCAGGGGCGGAAGCCGCGATGGTGACGGGGCGCTTCACCACGCCGGACGAGGTGGCGGCGCTGGTCGCCTTCCTCGCCAGCGACCTCGTGGCGGGGAACATCACCGGGGCGGACGTCGTGATCGACGGGGGCATGACCGCCGAGCTCTGAGAACGATCCGGTCAGCCGGCGTGACGCAGCCGGTGCCGTTCGAGTACGCGTGCGGCGAGGGCATCGGGCATGCCGGGGCCGGGGAGCGCCTCGACCTCGGTCGTGTCGTCGAGCGGTCCGCAGATGTCGCACACGAGCTGCATGCGGACGGGATGCTCGTCCGGCCCGTGGCGGTACAGGATGGGCGGGCCGTCGGGGGCCGCCCACCGGTCGCCCCATTCGGTGAGCGCGATGAGCGCGGGCGCGAGGTCTCGGCCCCGCTCGGTGAGGCGGTACTCGCCCTCGCCCGCCCCATTGGTGACGCGCTCCATCACGCCCTCCTCGACGAGGTGGTCCAGGCGTGACGCGAGCACGTTGGTGGCGATGCCCAGGCTCTTCTGGAACGCCGAGAAGCGCGTGGACTCGGCGAAGAGCGCGTTGCGCAGGATGAGGAACGTCCAGCGCTCGCCGAAGACCTCCAGCGTCCGCGAGATCGAGCAGACCTGGGATTCGTACGTCCGGCCGAGCATGCCCTCAGAATACGGCCGCGCACTTGCGTGATACAAGCTCGGCTGGTCGTGGTGGGATAGCGGCATGAGCGAGGGACGCATCGCCGGACTCGACCTTCACCTGCCGTTGCCGTCGGGCCAGCCGGCACGCGCGCTCGAAGACGCCCTCCGCGCGCTCGTGTCGAGCGGCGCTCTTCCGGTCGGCGCCCGTCTGCCGGCGGCGCGTGCGCTCGCGGCCGACCTGGGCATCGCCCGCAACACCGTCGCGGACGCCTACGCGCGACTGACGGCGGAGGGGTGGCTGGAGGCGCGGGTCGGCGCCGGAACGTGGGTCGCGGCGGCACCACGTGCGGTCCCGCCGCCGGACCGGCCGGCGGCGGCCCTTCCCTACGACCTGCGCGGGGGAATGGTCGACGCGAGCGACTTCGAGTACGCGGCATGGAGCGCGCACACGCGGCAGGCGCTCGCGGAGCTCCCCGGCACCGCCTTCTCGTACCCGCCCGTCGCCGGGGCCGCCGCCCTGCGGCAGAGTCTGGCCGGGTACCTGGCGCGCACGCGCGGCGTCGCGGCGGACGCCGACGACCTCCTGGTCGGCACCGGCTTCGGCGACCTGCTGTCGCTCGTGTGCCGCGCACTGCGCGCCCGGGGCGCCCGCCGCATCGCGGTCGAGGAGTACGGCCACGAGCACCATCGCCGCATCATCGACGCCGCGGGGCTTGAACCCGTGCCGGTGCGGGTCGACGCGGACGGCGCCGTCGTGGACGACCTGAAGGACGCGGATGCCGCGGCGGTCCTGCTCACGCCCGCACACCAGTTCCCGACAGGGGTGCCGCTGTCGGCATCCCGCCGCCGCGGGGTCGTGGAGTGGGCGCGCAGGGCGGACGCGCTCGTTCTCGAGGACGACTACGACGGCGAGTTCCGCTACGACCGCCGCAGCATCGGTGCGCTGCAGGCGCTGGCGCCCGATCGGGTCGTCTACCTCGGGACCGCGAGCAAGGCCCTGGCACCGGGGATCGGTCTGGCCTGGGCGGTCGCGCCGCCCGCGCTGCGCGCGGCGATGCTCGTGCAGCGCGAGCTCGGGGGAGCGTCGGCCGCCGGCATCCATCAGCACGTCCTCGCGAGGTTCGTCGACTCGTTCGCCTACGACCGGGCCGTGCGGCGGCGGCGCGGGGTCTTCCGCAGCCGCCGTGAGCTGCTCGAAGGACTGCTGACCGAACGCGCGCCCTCGGCGTCGCTGCACGGGCTGGCGGCGGGGCTGCAATGCCTCGTCCGGCTGCCCGACGGCATCGCCGAGTCGGACGTGGTGGATGCCGCCGCCCGACGCGGCGTGGCGGTCCTGGGGCTCGCGCAGTACCGTCTCGGCGCCCGCGCAGACGACATGCCGTCGGGCATCGTCGTCGGCTACGGCGCCCCGTCGCCCGCCCGTGTGGAGCGCGCGCTGGAGCTCTTCGTCGACGCTGTGGCGGAGACGGCGTCCGCCCGCTGAGGGCGATTGGCCCAGGTTCACGGCATCCGATTGACCATGTTCGTCGGGCCGAACGAACCTAGCGTGGACGCATGACCACTGTGACCAGCATCCTCGTCCCCGTTGCCTCCCGCCTCGATTTCGACGCCCTCGCACCCGTTTTCGCACGGGCCGTCGGCGAGCTCGACGACGCCGCGACCGCCCAGCTCGACCTCGCCGGCATCGACGCGGGGCTGCGAGAGCTCGTGCGCCTGCGCGCGTCGCAGCTCAACGGGTGCGCCTACTGCGTCGACCTGCACTCGCGTGCCGCCCGCGCGCACGGCGTCACCGCGCAGCGCGTGGACGCCCTCGCGGTGTGGCCCGAGTCGGGCCTGTTCACTGAGGTCGAACGTGCGGCGTTCGCCCTCACCGAGGAGATGACGCGGATGTCGGAGACGCACGTTCCCGAAGACGCCGTCACGGCGGTGGTCGACGCGTTCGGCGAGGACGGCGCCGCCGCGCTCATCTCGCTCATCATCGCGATCAACGTGTGGAACGCCATCGGCGTGACGGCGCGTCCGTGGCGTGTGGCGCCCCGCACGGCCGACTGAGCCGGCCGCACGGCAGGGGGCGCGGCGCCCGATACGCTGGAGGGGATGACGAACACGCGTGCCGAGGCGGCGTATCTGCGCTCCGTGGCGGCGTTCCGGACACCGACCCTCGACCTGCTCCACCGGCGCTATGCGCCGTTCGTGGTCGCCGCGCTCTCCGTCGTGTTCACCGTGGACCGGCCCGCGGTCGCCGTGGCCGACGCGCACGCCGAGATCGCCGAGATCCTCGATGAGCTGCGCGCGGCGGGGTACGACGAGGACGATCGGGCCCTGCCGTCGGGCACCGCTCGAGAGATCTGCCGGCACTGGGTGCGCGTGGGATGGCTGGTGCCGCAGATCGACGGCGACGTCGAGGTGTACCGCCTCACCGCCCACGCGGTCAGCGCCCTGGAGATCACGGGCCGCACCGGCGGGGGCCGCACCCGCGTGTCGAACTCGCGCGTGCGCACCCTGCTCGAAGCCGTCGAGCGGCTGGCGGCCGACGCCGAGACCGACCCCGTGCGGCGCATCGAGCGCCTGACGGCCGAGCGCGATGCCCTCGATGCCGAGATCCTGCGGCTGCAGCGCGACGAGGCCGTCCCGGTCGACGACGAGCAGCTGCTCGAAGAGGCCGAGAACGTGCTGCACCTCGCCCGCGAGCTGCCGGCCGACTTCGCGCGCGTCGCCGAGTCCATCAAGGCCATGCAGCGCGACGTGGTGGCCGACCTGCGGCGCGACGTGCGGCCCACCGGCGAGGTGCTGCGCGAATACCTCGAGCGGGGACAGCACGTCATGCAGTCGACCCCCGAGGGCCGGGCGTTCGCCGGCGCACTGCGCCTGCTCGGCGACCCGGAGCGCATCGACGACCTCACCGAGCAGCTGCACACCGTGCTGGCGCAGCCGTTCGCGCGGCTGATGGATGCCGAGCAGCGTGCCGAGCTGGACGCCATCGGCCGCCGCGTCGAGCTGGGCGTGCTCGAGGTTCTCACCGCGCAGCGGCGCGCCTCGCACGTGATCACCGGCCAGGTCCGCACGCACGACCCGGTCCGGGACCGGCAGGTCGACGAGCTGCTGCGCGACGTGATGTCGGGACTGCAGGCGTGGACCAGCAGCTCGTCGTCCGAGGCGGCGGTCGAACCCGTGCGCAGCCTGCCGATGGCGGGCGTCGGCCATCTGCGGCAGTCGGTGAGCGACATCCGGCCCCCGGGGATGCCTGCGGCGCTGGCGGGCAGCGTCGACGACGCCGAGTTCGTGGATGCCGACACGCGCGCCTGGGGAGGCCCACGGTATGTCGAGCTCGAGGCGTACGTCGCGGGGCTCGGCGAGGAGTTCGACCTGGCGACGGCCTTCGAGGGGACCGACGACGAGACGAGGCGCCCCGTGGACCTGCTCGGTCTGCTCGAGATCGCGCACCGCAACGGCATGAGCGAGGGCGACACCGTCTCGGTGGTCGAGGCCCTCCGTCCCGACGGCACGACCCGCCGCTTCGCGTTCGGCGCCGTGACCGCCCGCACCTCGAGAGGGAGCGATGATGACTGACACCGCCGCCGACACGGCCCCCGAGATCGAGGAGGATGCCGCGACCGAGGCCGCCGGCATCCCTCCCTTCATCGACCCGGTGGCGATGGAGGACGATCCCGACGAGCTGTTCCCCGGTGACCGGGGCGTGCTCGATGCCGAGGTGCGTCGCGTGCTCGTCCATGTGCTGCAGCGCCGATTCGTGCAGTCCGACCGGCACCGCGACACGTGGAAGGTGCTGCTCGACAATCAGCAGCTGATCGAGGCGCGGCTGAACGACCTCTTCGTGCGCCTGGTCGTCGACCACGAGCGGGGGGTGGCGTACAAGCAGCAGGTGCGCTCGGACGAGTTCGACGTGCCGATCCTGCTGCGCGACTCGCCGTACTCGCGCGCCGAGACGCTGGTGCTCGTGCACCTGCGGACGGTCTACCAGCGGGAGTCGGCGGCCGGCGAGCCGTCGGCGCGCGTCGACATCGAAGACGTGGAGCAGACCGTCCTCAGCTACTTCGCCGAGTCCGACGGCGACACCGCGCGTCGTCAGCGGGCCATCCGAAAGGCGATGGAGCGCCTCGACCGGGACGGCATCGTCGACGAGGAGTCGGCCGGGCGCTTCCGCATCAGCCCGCTGGTCGAGATCGTGCTGAGCGCCGAGAAGCTGCGCGAGCTGCGCGACTGGCTGCGGCAGCAGGAATCCCTTCCCGAGCTGGAGGACGAAGCGGAACTCGAGGAGGTCGCCCTGTGACGATGATCGACACGCTGTTCGGGCTCATCCCGGCGGCTTCGCGGGGTCAGCAGTGGCTTGCCGAAGACCTGCAGCTCGTCAACTGGGGCGGCTACGACGGCGCGCACCGCGTGCGCTTCTCGCCGACGGCGACGCTGCTGTGCGGCGGTTCGGGGTCGGGCAAGTCGACGCTCATGGACGCGTACATCGCGCTCATGATGCCCCACACGACGCCGTTCAACGGCGCGTCGAACGGGGGAGTGACGGGACGGCCGCGCGGCGACGAGCAGCGCAACATCCTGTCGTACGGTCGCGGCAAGCTCGACGAGTCGCGCACCGAGGACGGCACCAAGATGCGCGTGCTGCGCGGCGACGGCGTCGACACGTGGACGGCCGTGGCCATGACGTGGCTCGACCACGACGGCTCGCGGTTCACCGCGGTGCGCGCGTGGTACATCCCCGCGGGCGCGCGCGTGCTCGAAGACACCGTGCGGGTGCGGGCGACCGCCGACGCCGCATTCGACCTGAGCTCGCTGGAGCAGGTGGTCGCGCAGCGCTTCACCGACACGTCCCTGCGCTCGGTGGGGCTCGACCCCTACAGCACCGACCGCGAATTCTCGGCGCGCCTGCACGCCGTGCTCGGCATCGGTGCCGCCGGGGCCGGGTCGAAGGCGATGAGCCTGCTCGCCCGCATCCAGGCCGGCCAGCAGATCACCACCGTCGACGACCTGTACAAGCGTCTCGTGCTCGAGGAGCCCGAGACGATGGCGACCGCGGATGCCGTCGTCGCCCATTTCGACGAACTCGAAGGCACCCGCACCCGCATGCTCACGGCACGGCAGCAGGTCGGCACGCTCGAGCCGCTGCGCGACCTGCGCGAGAAGATCGCCGCCGCCGCCGAACGGGTGCGGCTGATCGACGAGATCGGCGACTTCTCGGACGCACGGTCGCTCGCGAGCCTGTGGCGCGCGGGCCGCCGCCTGGAGCTGCTGCGCGAGGTCGAGGGCGAGCTGCGCGACAGCAAGCACGCGGCCGACGTCGCGCTGCGCGAGAAGCGCGCCCTCGCCGACGCGGCCGAGATCGAGCGCGACGGCCTGGCCGACGTGCTTCGGCAGTCCGGCGGCGACCGCCTCGAGACCGCGCAGCGCGAGCTGCGCGAGGTGGAGCGCCGTCTGTCGACGGTGCAGGTGAACCGCATCCGCTTCGACGAGGACCTGCGTGCGCTGGATGCGACCGTGTCGACCCGCGCGGACTTCGACGCCCTCGTCGCCCAGGCCCGCGCGGGACTGGCCGATGCCGATGCGAAGCGCACGGCGCGAGGCGCCTTCTCGGACGCGGCGCTCGAACTCCGGGCCGCCGAGGCCGAGGTGGCCGAGCTCGAGGCGGAGATCCGCCGCGCCGCCGGTCGGCGCGACAACATCCCGCGCGCGCTGCACGAGTCCCGCGAGCTGCTCGCCGAGGCGGCCGGACTCGACCCCGAGGACCTGCCGTTCGTCGGCGAGCTCGTCGAGGTGCGCACGGAGTTCGAACCGTGGCGCGAGGCGTTCAACCTCGCGCTCGGCGGCTTCGCGACAACTCTCCTGATCGACGTCGCCCATCTGCCGGCGTTCCGCGCCGCGATCGACGGCGTACGCACACCCGTGCGACTGCGCTACGAGGGCGTGCACACCGGGCTCGACGCGACCGGCGGCCGCGACGCCGACACGCTGCCCGGACGCCTCGACTACCAGACCTCGCCGTTCACGGGGTGGCTGCAGGGGCGCCTCGACGAGCGGTTCGGCTTCGTGTGCGTCGATTCCGCGCGGGCTCTCTCGCAGCACGCCAAAGCGCTCACCATCACCGGCCAGATGTCGGACGGCAGCCGGGGCGCGCACGGCGGTCACGGTCGCGACAACGTGCTGGGCTTCTCGAACGAGCGCCGCCTGCACGCGCTGGCCGGCCGCCTCGAGCGGGCTCAGGTGCGGGTGGCACGTGCGACCACCGCCGCACGGACCGCGGAGAACGCGCTGGATGCCGTCGACGCCCGCCTCGCCGTGTACGCGAAAGTCGGCGACCTGACGTGGGATCTGCTCGATGTCGACGCCGTCACGGCGGAGCGGGACCGCTGGACCGCCGTGCAGGACGACGTGACGGCATCCAATCCCGAAGTCGCCCGCCTGCAGGGGCAGATCGCGGCGGCCAAGGGCAAGGCGGCGAGCCTGCGCGAAGAGATCGGCCGCATCGAAGCTGAGCGGGAGCGCATCGAGGCCCGGTGGGCCGAGGTGACCGACGACGTCGATGCGACCCAGTCGATCATCGACGCCGCCGAGGACGACGACCGTGCGCTCGACGACGACCAGCGCGGGTTCCTCGACGCGCGGTTCACACTGCGCGAGGCGGCGGCCGCCGCGAGTCCGACGGTCGTGCTCACGCGGTTCGATGCGGCACTCGCGTCGGCGGCGCAGCGCCTCGACGAGGAGCGTGCGTCGGCGGTCACCGCGCACGACGAGCAGCGCGAAGGTGTCCGTCGCATCATGACGGGCTTCCTGGAGCGCTGGCCGAACCCGAACCTGCTGCCCGACCCGGACACGTCGATCGACGATTTCGAGGGCATCCTCGAGGCGCTGCAGACCAGCGGCCTGCACGAGCTCGAGGCGGACTGGCGCGACAGCCTGCTGAAGCTGTCGGGCAACGACCTGACGAACCTCGACGCGACGCTGAGCCGGTCGCTGCGCGAGATCCGCGATCGCATCGAGCCGATCAACGAGATCATGCAGGACCTGCCGTTCTACGACGACGCGCACCGGCTGCAGATCACGACGCGCGAGAACCAGTCCGAGCCGCGCAAGCGGTTCCGCCGAGAGCTGCGCGAGGTGCGGGGGCTCATCGACGCGGCCGCTTCCGACGAGGATCGCGAGCAGGTGTACCGCCGCATGACGCGGCTGATCGGCCGCATGCGCCGGTCGGCGCCGGACTTCGGCGACCTCGTCGACGTGCGCAATCACGTGCGGGTGAGCGCCGAACGCGTCGATGCCGAGACGAAGCAGCACATCGCGCTGTACGACCACATCGGAGAGAAGTCCGGCGGCGAGTCGCAGGAGCTCATCGCGTTCATCGTCGGGGCTGCGCTGCGCTATCAGCTGGGGGATGCCGGCGCCGAGCGTCCGCGCTACGCCCCGGTCTTCATGGACGAGGCGCTCATCAAGGCCGACGCGCACTTCACCAAGCGCGCGATCGGCGCGTGGCGGGGCCTCGGCTTCCAGCTCGTGATCGGCGCGCCCAACGACAAGTACAGCGCGATCGAGCCCCACGTCGACGTCGAGTACGACATCCTCAAGGACACCCGCGGCCGCTCGTGGGCGAAGCCGAAGGTGGGACTGCGCTCGTAGCGGGATGTATCAGGGCGCGATGTGAGCGCTCTGGAGTGTGTGCTGGCCGATCGGCCGGCAGACATCCCTGGGGGAAATCACATGCGCATCACCTACCGCATCTTCTCGTTCGCCATCTGTGCCCTGGTCGCACTGCAGGCCGCCACGCACGCGTGGGGCTCGGCAGGCCTGGACGTCTACATCGCCGGGGGCGGTGTCATCGACGGGTCGGCGATGGACGGTCCGCCGGCGTTCCCCGAGATCGTGGGCTTCATGATCCACGGCATGAACGGCATGTTCGTGATCCCGACGCTCGCCCTCCTGCTGTTCATCTTCTCGTTCTTCGTGAAGGTGCCGCGGGCGGTCGCGTTCGCCGGCGGGGTCCTCGCGCTCGTGGTCGTGCAGGTCACGCTGGGGCTGTTCGGCCACAGCATCCCGCTGCTCGGCTTCCTGCACGGCGTCAACGCGCTGCTGCTGTTCACGACGGCGCTCCTGGCAGGCCTGAACGTCTCGAAGCGCCGCGTCGAAGCCGCGTCCGCCGCACCGTCGGTCTCGGCGCCGACCGCTGCCGGTGCTTCCGCCTAGAACGGCGTCCGCGGCGAGCCGGTGGGCGTGGTTCGCCCGCCGGCTCGCCATCGTGGTGCTCGCGGTCGCGCTCGCCCTCGTGGGCTGGGCGTGGTGGGCGAGCGTGCTGCCGGGCTCGTACTCCGTCATGGAGATGGGCACACCGGACTTCGGCGGCGGTCCGGGTGTGGCCGGCCATGCGCACGGCGGCGGCGCGCCGCAGGCGGCCGCCGCGACCGCGCCCACCACGAGCGTCACCGATCTTGCGGCCGACCCGGATCGGCCGGCGGACGTGCACGTCGAGCTCGTCGCCCGGGCGGAGCGGGTCACGCCCGAGGGCGGCACCCCGTTCGACGGCTTCACGCTCAACGGACAGACGCCCGGCCCGACGATCCGGGCGCGGCAGGGGCAGCTCGTCGAGGTGGTGCTGCGCAACGAGGACGTGCCCGCCGGGGTCACCGCGCACTGGCACGGCGTCGACGTTCCGAACGCGATGGACGGCGTCGCCGGGGTGACCCAGGATGCCGTGAAGCCCGGCGAGAGCTTCACGTACCGCTTCGTGGCCGAGCAGGTCGGCACGTTCTGGTACCACTCGCACCAGGCGTCGCATCCGCAGGTGGTCGGCGGCCTGTACGGCGCGCTGATCCTGGAGCCGGCGGAGTCGGATGCCGCCCCCGCCGCCGATGCGGCGGCGCTCGTCCACACCTACCCGGGCGGCCAGCGGACGATCGACGGCGTCGTCGGCGACGTGCACCGGACCGCCGCCCCGGGCGACACCGTGCGTGTCCGCCTTGTCAACACCGACAGCACGCCCACGTCGGCGTGGGTCACCGGCTCGACGTTCCGCGTCCTCGCGGTGGACGGCACCGAGCTGAACGGCCCGACGCTCGTCGACGGCAAGAAGGTGCCGCTCACGGCAGGTGGCCGCGCCGACCTCGAGGTCACCGTGCCGGCGAGCGGTGCTGTGCGCATCCAGGTGCCCGGAGCATCGCTCGTGCTCGGGCCCGATGGGGCCGAGGCATCCACCTCTCCCGCACCGCGGGAAGAGGTCGATCTGCTGACGTACGGCGAGCCGGCGGACGTCGGGTTCGATCCCGCACGGGCCGACCGCCGTTTCCGGTACGACATCGGGCGGCTGCCCGGCTTCCTCGACGGCGCGCCGGGGTACTGGTGGACGATCAACGGCGGCATCATGCCCGCCGTCCCGATGTACATGGTGCAAGAGGGGGACGTCGTGGTCATGACCATCTCGAACAACAGCGGCGAGGTGCACCCGATGCACCTGCACGGTCACCATCTGCTGGTGCTGTCGCGCGACGGCGTGCCGTCGACCGGCTCACCGTGGTGGGTCGACTCGCTGAACATCGAGCACGGCGAGACGTACGAGGTCGCGTTCGCGGCCGACAACCCCGGCATCTGGATGGACCACTGCCACAACCTGCCCCACGCCGCCGAAGGGCTCATGACCCACCTGGCATACGTCGGCGTGACGACGCCGTTCCGGCTGGGCCGGGATTCGGGCAACGACCCGGAGTAGGGCGCTTCAGCTGCGTGCGGAGCCGATGGGCTGCGGGATGCCGCCGCCCGGCGAACGGAGGGTGCGCGCGTAGTCCTCCTTGAGGACGGCCAGGTGGAACCACGCCTCGAGGCTCTCGACACCGGGGATCGCGCGGATGCGTTCGAGGCTCGCGTACAGCGCCCCCGCGGAGGGCTCGACGAGCGTCGTGACGATGTCGAAGCGGCCGAGCGTGCGGGCGGCGAAGTCGACGCCGCGCCACGTCCGCAGCGCGTCGGCCACCTGGTCGTCGGTGCCGGCGAGGTTGAGGCCGACGCCCATCGACAGCTGGCGGTGCGCGAGGCCGCGCGCCTCGACGGCGCTGATCTTGATGACGCCGGCGTCGGTGAGTCGCTGCACCCTCGTGGTGACCGCCGAGGGCGACAGCCGCACGGCCTCGCCGAGTGCGCGGTAGCTGGTGCGGCCGTCCCGCTGCAGCTGCTCGATGAGGGCGGTGTCGATCCCGTCGATGGTGATGTCGCCGTGGTACTCCGAGACGAAGAACCCCTTGACGACGTCGGTGTAGATCAGCGTGTTGATGTCGGCGACGCCCGGCAGGGCGCGGATCTGGGCGAGCAGG
>PJUC01000377.1_pt1 | contig 20948 bp, 20 predicted proteins | sample 1512161 | NCBI WGS metagenome assembly PJUC01 (sample SAMN08177676, study PRJNA422409) | Soil metagenome, whole genome shotgun sequencing project. | isolation source: Soil enriched on filter paper | place: USA: Madison | collected 2015-01-15
GCGACACGCGCTCTTCAGCGGCGGGCGAGGCGTTCGGCGTCCGCCCACGCGCGCTGCGCGGGGGTGAGCGATGACGACGACAGTGCGGACGCAGCCGGTGCACCGCGCCACGCGTGACACAGCGCGAGGGCGAGCGCGTCGGCGGCGTCCGCGGGCTTCGGCAGCTCTTCGAGCCGCAGCACGCGGGCGACCATCGTCTGCACCTGGCGCTTGTCGGCGTTGCCGTATCCCGTGATCGCGGCCTTCACCTCGGAGGGCGTGTGCGTGGCCGCGGGGATGCCGCGCTCCCCCGCGATCAGCAACGCGATGCCGCTGGCCTGAGCCGTGCCCATGACGGTCTGCCGGTTGTGCTGCGCGAACACCCGCTCCACGGCGACGACGTCGGGGCTGTGCGCGTCGAGGACGGCGCGCAGCCCCGCAGCGATGACGGCGAGGCGCTCCTCGATGGGTGCGTCCACGTCCGACCGCACGACTCCCACGTGCACGAGCTGCGCCGAGCGGTCCGCTGCGACGTCGACAACGCCGACGCCGCAACGGGTCAGGCCGGGGTCGATGCCGAGGACGCGGAGGGGTCCGCGTGAGCTGCCGGTTCGCACTCCCCCACGCTAAGCGAGAGAAGCGGATGCCTCGGCCAGGCGCGCTGCGCCCAGCCGAGGCATCCGCTCGATCTCGGTCTGCTCAGTCCTCGTCGGACTCGAGCTCCGCCTGCACCTCGGCCGTGAGGTCGAAGTTGCTGTAGACGTTCTGCACGTCGTCGCTGTCTTCGAGGGCGTCGATGAGGCGGAACACCTTGCGAGCCGTGTCGGCGTCGACCTCGACCTTGAGGTTCGGGACGAACTCGACGTCGGCCGACTCGTAGTCGATGCCGGCCTCCTGCAGTGCGGAGCGCACCGCCACGAGGTCGGACGCCTCGGTGATGACCTCGAACCCCTGCGCGTGCGGCTCGACCTCTTCGGCGCCCGCTTCGAGGACTGCCAGCATGACGTCGTCCTCGCTGGTGCCCTCGGCCCCGACGACGATGACGCCCTTGCGCGTGAAGTTGTACGCCACGCTGCCGGGGTCGGCCAGCGTGCCGCCGTTGCGCGTCAGCGCGGTGCGCACCTCGGCTGCCGCGCGGTTCTTGTTGTCGGTCAGACACTCGATCATGAGCGCGACGCCGTTGGGGCCGTAGCCCTCGTACATGATCGAGGCGTACTCGACAGACTCGCCGCCGATGCCGGCGCCGCGCTTGATGGCGCGATCGATGTTGTCCTTCGGGACCGACGTCTTCTTCGCCTTGAGCACGGCGTCGAACAGCGTCGGGTTGCCCTGCAGGTCGGGTCCGCCGAGCTTCGCGGCGACCTCGATGTTCTTGATGAGCTTGGCCCACGACTTGGCACGACGCGCGTCGATGACGGCCTTCTTGTGCTTGGTCGTTGCCCACTTGGAATGCCCGGACATGGTCCTCCTGAAATACGCTCGGCGGCGGAGGGCGCGTCGGCGCCTCGCCCGACGGACTAGTTTATCCCCCGGCTACAGGGCGAACTCGAAACCGAACCGCGACGACAGCAGTGCCACCAGGTCGCGCGGCACCTTCGTGAGGTATGCCGGAGCCGGCGCGAGCGTCTCGGGCGACCCGATGAACGGAAAATAGACGGGTCCGTCCGTGAGCGCCTCGACACGATCCCGGACCGCGACGATCTCGGACCCGACGCGGCGAAGGCTCGGAAGCGTGATGGGCGACGCGAGGCGCAACGTGTCGCTGATCGGCATGCGCCAGTGCGGCATCTCGTCACCGTGGCGGTCGCGGGTCACTTCTCCCAGCGGTCCGAGCACCCGGCCCCAGGCGGCGATTCCCGGCACGGGCAGCGTCCGGTCCCACACGAACAGCGTGTCACCAGGCTCGGTGTACCCGACGAGCTCGTGCGACCACTCGAACCGATGCTCATCCCTGGCCTTGGGTGCCGACAGTGCGTCGCCGACGACACCGCGGGACGGCGCGATCATCCAGTAGCGCTCCTCCGGGTGCTCGCGCCACCAGTCGTTGATCGTCATGGCCCCGAATCTACCCCGCCGTGCCGCGGTGGCCCGTCAGCTCGCGCGCTCGCGCACCATGTCGAGGAACAGCCGGTGGAACCGGTGCTCACCGGTGACCTCGGGGTGGAACGAGGTGCCCAGCAGCGCGCCCTGACGGACGGCGACGACCCTGCCGTCGTCGAGTGCGGCGAGCCGCTCGACGGCGTCGCCGGTGTCGACGACGAGCGGTGCGCGGATGAAGACCGCATGAACGGGTGGTGCACCGAGCGCGGGCACATCCAGGTCGACCTCGAAGGAGTCCACCTGGCTGCCGAAGGCGTTGCGCTGCACCGTCACATCGAGACCGCCGAACGTCTGCTGGCCGACGATCCCGTCGGTGATGCGGTCGGCGAGCAGGATGAGCCCGGCGCACGTCCCGTAGACCGGCATCCCTCCGGCGATCGCCTCGCGGATCGGATGCCGCATCCCGAAGGTGCGGGCGAGCTTGTCGATGACGCTCGACTCGCCGCCGGGGATCACGAGCCCGTCGACCTGGGCGAGCTCTGCGGGCCGGCGGACGAGCGCGACGTCGGCGCCCGCGTCCGTGAGCACACGCGCGTGCTCACGGACGTCGCCCTGGAGCGCGAGGACGCCGACGCGCGCCACTGTCACCAGCCGCGCTCGGCGAGCCGGTGCGGGGCCGGGAGGTCGGCGACGTTGATGCCGACCATCGCCTCGCCGAGGCCGCGCGACACGTCGGCGATCACCTGGGGGTCGTCGTAGAACGTCGTGGCCTTCACGATCGCGGCAGCACGCTCGGCGGGGTTGCCGGACTTGAAGATGCCCGAGCCGACGAACACGCCATCGGCGCCGAGCTGCATCATCATCGCGGCGTCGGCGGGCGTGGCGACGCCGCCGGCGACGAACAGCACGACGGGGAGCTTGCCGGTCTCGGCGACCTCCGCGACGAGCTGGTACGGGGCCTGCAGCTCCTTGGCCGCGACGTAGAGCTCGTCCTTGCTCATGGAGCGCAGCGCATTGATCTCGGCGTTGATCTTGCGGATGTGCTTGGTCGCCTCCGAGACGTCGCCCGTGCCGGCCTCGCCCTTGGAGCGGATCATGGCCGCCCCCTCGTTGATGCGGCGCAGCGCCTCACCGAGGTTGGTCGCGCCGCAGACGAACGGCACGGTGAAGTTCCACTTGTCGATGTGGTTGACGTAGTCGGCGGGCGAGAGCACCTCGGACTCGTCGATGTAGTCCACGCCGAGCTGCTGGAGCACCTGGGCCTCGACGAAGTGGCCGATCCGGGCCTTCGCCATGACGGGGATCGAGACGGCTTCGATGATGCCGTCGATCATGTCGGGGTCGCTCATGCGCGACACGCCGCCCTCGGCGCGGATGTCTGCGGGCACGCGCTCGAGCGCCATGACGGCGACGGCGCCGGCATCCTCGGCGATCTTGGCCTGCTCGGGGGTGACGACGTCCATGATGACGCCGCCCTTGAGCATCTCGGCGAGGCCGCGCTTGACGCGGTCGGTTCCCGTGTCGGCAGTGGTCACGAGGTTCTCCCTTGGCTGGAAACTCGACGGTCGGGGCCGTCGAAGGATGAGATCAGGACAACACGAGCATTGACCTAGGCCAAAAGATAGCATGGTCTGCGTCCTACAATCGGCGGACCGGCGAAGAGCAGGGACGGTGCCATGACCTCCGACATCCGCGGCCGATCCGCGACCGAGATCGCCGACAGCGTGCGCGCACTCATCGAGCGCTCACGACTGCACCCGGGCGATCCGCTTCCGCCCGTGCGGTCACTCGCCGATGAGCTCGGCGTCAACCGGAACACGGTCGTGGCGGCCTACCGTCAGCTCACACAGGCGGGTGTCGTCGTGACGCGCGGCCGCGGCGGGACGCGGGTGGCGGACCTCTCCCCCGTCGCGCAGGAGGGCTTCGCCGCCGACAGCGTGCTGCGGGACGTCGGCACGGGCAATCCCGATCCGGATCTCATTCCCGACATCGCGCCCGCACTGGCGCGCATGGCCGGGCGTCCGGTCCTCTACGGCGAGCCCGTGATCGATCCGGGGCTGGAGGCCTGGGCGCGCGACTGGATGAGCGACGGACTCTCGGCAGACGAGCTCCGCCTGACGATCACGAGCGGAGCGGCCGACGCCGTCGAGCGGCTGCTCGCCCAGGCGCTCACCCGCGAGGACGCGGTGGCGCTGGAGGACCCCTGCTTCCTCACCAGCATCCACACCGTCCGCATCGGCGGCTACCGCCCGGTGCCCGTGCCCGTCGACGACGAGGGCATGACCGTGGCCGGGCTGCGCGCCGCCCTCGACCAGGGCGTGCGCGCCGTCGTGCACACGCCGCGCGCCCAGAACCCGACGGGTGCGAGCCTCTCGGCAGACCGTGCGGCGCAGCTGCGCGACGTCCTGCGCGACCACCCCTACGTCCTCGTGATCGAGGACGACCACTTCTCGATGCTGTCGCGACAGCCCTTCCACTCGCTGATCTCGCCGGACCACCGTCGCTGGGCGCTCGTGCGGTCCGTGTCGAAGTTCCTCGGACCCGACATGTGCCTGGCGGTGACGGCATCCGATCCCGAGACGGCGGAGCGCCTCGCGATGCGTCTCACGCCGGGCACCACGTGGGTGAGCCACCTTCTGCAGCGGCTGACGCATGCGCTGGTGACGGATGCCGCCACCGCCGCGTCGATCGAACGCGCCGGCGCGCACTACGCGTCGCGCAACGAGGCGTTCGTCGAGCGCCTGCGGCAGCACGGGCTCCACGCCGAGCCGGGCGACGGTCTGAACCTGTGGATCCCCCTGCCGGTGCCCGCCCGTGCCGTCTCGGAGCAGCTCATGCGCCGCGGCTGGCTCGCGCGCCCCGGCGACGATTTCATGCTCGCCGGCGACGGGCCCTCGCACCGCCTGAGGCTCACCGTCCACGATCTCGACGACCATGCCGCCGCGCAGCTGGCCGCCGACCTCGGGGCCGCGGTGGCCGCCATCGGCGGCCGGGTCCGCCTGCGGGAAGTGGGATGATCGACCGGTGAAGATCCTCTCGATCCAGTCGGCGGTCGCCTACGGCCACGTCGGCAACTCGGCAGCCGTGTTCCCGCTCCAGCGCATCGGCGTCGAGGTCATGCCGGTGTACACGGTCAACTTCTCGAACCACACCGGCTACGGCGCATGGCGCGGCCCGATGATCAGCCCCGACGACGTGCGCGAGGTGATCCTCGGCATCGAGGAGCGCGGTGCGTTCCCGCAGATCGACGTGATCCTCTCGGGTTACCAGGGCGGCGAGGGCATCGCCGACGTGATCCTCGAGGCCGTCGCGCGGGTGAAGGAGGTCAATCCCGACGCCGTCTACGCGTGCGACCCGGTGATGGGCAACGCCAAGTCGGGCTGCTTCGTCGCCCCGGCGATCCCGGTGCTGCTGCGCGACCGCGTGGTGCCCGCCGCCGACATCATCACGCCGAACCAGTTCGAGCTCGGATTCCTGACCGAGACCGAGCCCGCCGACCTCGAGTCGACGCTCGCCTCCGCCGATCTCGCGCGCGAGATGGGCCCTCGCACCGTGCTCGTCACAAGCGTCGAGCGCCCGGACCGCCCCGACGACACGATCGAGATGCTCGCCGTCACCGACGACGGTGCGTGGATCGTGCAGACCCCGCGCATCCCCATGAAGGCCAACGGCTCGGGCGATGTGACGGCCGCGCTGTTCACCGCGCACTACCGTCGCACCGGCGACGCGGCCGACGCCCTCGCGCGCACCACGTCCAGCGTGTTCGACCTGCTCGAGCGCACGCACGCCTCCGGTGAGCGCGAGCTGCAGCTCATCGAGTCGCAGGACGCCTACGCGAACCCGCGACTGCAGTTCGCCGTCCAGCAGGTGCGCTGACACGTCGCCGAGCGTGGATGCCGCGGCCCGCGGCATCCACGTCTCTCAGGCGTTCCAGGCGTCCGAGACCGCGCGCCGCACCTCGCCGAGCAGCTGCGGGAGCGCCTTGGTGCGGGCGATGATCGGGAAGAAGTTCGCGTCGGACGCCCATCGCGGCACGATGTGCTGGTGCAGGTGCTCGTCGACGCCCGCGCCGGCGACATGGCCCTGATTCATGCCGATGTTGAAGCCGTCGCATCGCGAGACCTGGCGCAGCACCCTCATGCCCTGCTGGGTGAGCGCTCCGATCTCGGCGACCTCTTCCTCCGTCGCCTGGTCGTACGTCGCGATGTGGCGATAGGGGCACACCAGCAGGTGGCCCGAGTTGTACGGGAACAGGTTCAGCAGCGCGTATGCCGTCCGTCCGCGGAAGACGATGAGGCCGTCCTCGTCCGACTTGCGGGGCGCCTCGCAGAAGGGGCACTCCTTGCGCAGCACCTCCGGGCCCGCCTGGATGTACGCCATCCGATGCGGCGTCCACAGGCGCTGGAACCCGTCCGGCACGCCTGCGAACGAGGCGGCGTCGACGAGGGCCGGGTCGGGAGCGTCTCCCTCGGGAAGGCCCGACCCGGCCTCGTCGACGGAGCTCACGCGAAGTCCTCCGCGGTGTTCACCAGGGCGTGCGACGCGATGGCCTCGCGGACGCGGCGCACCGCGTCGGCGATGGGAACGCCGTTCTCCTGCGACCCGTCGCGGAAGCGGAACGACACGGTGCCGGCCGCCTGGTCCTGGGCGCCCGCGATGAGCTGCAGCGGCACCTTCTGGGTGGTGTGCGTGCGGATCTTCTTCTGCATGCGGTCGTCGGAGTGGTCGAGCTCGGCCCGCACCCCTTCGGCCTTCAGCAGATCGACGACCTCGCCGAGGTAGTCGGCGAACTCTTCGGCGACCGGGATGCCCACGACCTGCACCGGAGACAGCCACACCGGGAACGCGCCGGCGTAGTGCTCGAGCAGGATAGCGAAGAACCGCTCGATCGAGCCGAACAGCGCGCGGTGGATCATGATCGGCCGCTTCTTCTGGCCGTCGCGGTCGGTGTATTCCAGCTCGAAGCGCTCGGGCAGGTTGGGGTCGACCTGGACGGTCGACAGCTGCCAGGTGCGGCCGATGGCGTCACGGGTCTTGAGGTCGATCTTCGGACCGTAGAACGCCGCCTCGCCCGGGACCTCGGTCAGCTTCAGCCCGCTGGCGACCGCGACGTTGCGCAGCGCGTTCGTCGAGTACTCCCAGAACTCGTCCGAGCCGATCCACTTGTCCTTCTCGTCGTCGCGCATCGACAGCTCGAGCTCGAAGTCGTCGAGACCGAAGTCGCGCAGCATCGAGATGACGAACTCGAGCACGCGGGTCGCCTCGCCCTCCAGCTGCTCGGGGGTCACGAACAGGTGCGAGTCGTCCTGAGTGAAGCCGCGCACGCGGGTGAGGCCGTGCAGGGCGCCCGAGAGCTCGTTGCGGTAGACCGTCCCGTTCTCGGCCAGGCGCATCGGCAGATCGCGGTAGCTGCGGGCACGCTCCTTGTAGATCAGGATGTGCATCGGGCAGTTCATGGGCTTCAGGTAGTAGTCCTGGCCCTGCTTGGTGATCTCGCCGTTCTCGTCGCGCTCCTCGTCCATCACGATGGGGGGGAACATGCCCTCCTTGTAGGTGACGAGGTGGTTGGACGTCAGGAACAGGTCCTGCTTCGAGATGTGCGGGGTGTACACGTAGGTGTAGCCGCCGGCGATGTGACGGCGGCGCGCGTGCTGCTCCATCTCACCGCGCACGATGCCCCCCTTGGGGTGCCACACCGACAGGCCCGAGCCGATCTCTTCGGGGAACGAGAACAGGTCGAGGTCCTTGCCGAGCTTGCGGTGGTCGCGCTTGGCCGCCTCTTCCAGACGGGTCTGGTAGGCGCGCAGCTCGTCCTTCGACGGCCAGGCGGTGCCGTAGATGCGCTGCAGCTGCGGGTTCTTCTCGCTGCCGCGCCAGTACGCCCCCGCCACGCGCTGCAGCGCCCAGCCGTTGCCGATCAGGCGGGTGTTGGGCAGGTGCGGGCCGCGGCAGAGGTCCTTCCAGACCGTCTGGCCATCGCGGTCGACGTTGTCGTAGATGGTCAGCTCGCCGGCGCCGACCTCGACGGAGGCGCCCTCGGTCTTCTCCGCCCCGCCGCCCTTCAGCCCGATCAGCTCGAGCTTGAACGGCTCGTCGACGAGCTCGGCGCGCGCCTCTTCGTCGGTCACGACACGGCGCACGAAGCGCTGGCCTTCGCGGATGATGCGCTGCATCTCCTTGTCGATCGCCTTCACGTCTTCGGGGGTGAAGGGATGCTCCACGCCGAAGTCGTAGTAGAAGCCGTCGGTGATGGGCGGACCGATGCCGAGGTTGGCCTGGGGGTTGATGCGCTGCACGGCCTGCGCCATCACGTGCGCGGTCGAGTGGCGCAGGATCGCCAGCCCGTCGGGGCTGTCGATGGTGACCGGCTCGACGGCATCCGTCTCGGTCACCACCGTCGCGAGGTCCTTCAGTTCGCCGTTCACCCTCAGCGCGACCACGGATCGGTCGGGGAACAGGGCGAAGCCGTCAGCGGGATAGGGCACAGCGTCAGTCACGGAAACTCTCCTGGGAATGGCTCGGATCAAGGCTACTCAGCTTCGGGCGCACGCAGCGCCCCGCCCGCTCAGGCGTCGAGCGTTCGCGTGATGGTCGTAAGTGCCGCCGCAGCGGTCGACCGGACGAGTTCCACGCGTCGATTCTACCCAGTGACCGGGGCCGACCCGGCGCTCAGGTGCTTGAGCGCCTCGCGGCGTGTGAGGGCGCTCACCTCGTGCTCGTCCACGTACGCGCGCACCCACGCCGGCGCGACGCGGGCGTACTCGCGCAGCGCCCACCCAATCGCCTTGCGGATGAAGAACTCCGTGTCGGATGTGTTGGGGTCGATCGCGTCGGCCAGCACTGCGGGATCGAGTCGCATGCCGCGGCCGAGCTGCGACAGGATCGCGATGCGCCGGATCCACTGGTCCTCGTCGCGCGCCCACGCGTGGACCAGCGCGGCGGTGTCGACGGGCCGTGCGTCGTGGAGGTCGGCAAGGCGATGCGCCAGCTCGTCGGTGTAGTCCCACCACTGCCCCGTGCGCACCATGTGCTCCACGATCGGAACGATGCGCCTGTCGCCTCTCAGTACGCGCGAAGACAGGAGCGCCATGGCGGCGTACCGCTCCTCGCGGTGTTCGGCTTGGTCCCACAGCACGGTCGCGGCGGTCAGCAGGGCGGCGGCATCCCTTCCCTTCGCGGCCTGCGTGGCCACACGGCGGGCGTCGGGGACGCGCACACCGAGGAAGGGCATGAGCGACTTCATGTAGGCCTGCTGGCCCGGCGCACGCTCGGGATCGGCGATGTCGCGCAGATCCTGCCTGATGATGTCGACGAGCTGTTCGGACACGCGACCACCGTAGCGGCCGGCGTTCCGACGTCGCGGCGTAGCCTGAGGCGATGCGACGAGACCGCCTCGACTCCCGCGCCATCGCATCGGCGGGCTATGACGTCGCCACGGCGGTGCTCGAACTCGAGTTCACGTCCGGCGAGGTGTACCGCTACTTCGCCGTACCGCCGTCGATCCATCGCGGACTCCTCGCGGCGGACAGTGCGGGCCGGTTCTTCCGGGAGAGCGTCCGCGACGTCTACCCCTCCGAGCACGTGCGGTGACGCGGGCAACAAAAAAACCCCCGGCGAACCGAGGGTTTCATCGTGCGCGATACTGGGATCGAACCAGTGACCTCTTCCGTGTCAGGGAAGCGCGCTACCGCTGCGCCAATCGCGCCTAAAGAGGCTATTGAGTTGTGAGCGAGGTGGCGACGGGATTCGAACCCGTGTAAACGGCTTTGCAGGCCGGTGCCTAGCCGCTCGGCCACGCCACCGCGTGTGGTTTGACCCCACGTGCTGTGATCCCTGGAGAGGATCCCTGCACTTGAGCGGATGACGAGACTCGAACTCGCGACCCCAACCTTGGCAAGGTTGTGCGCTACCAACTGCGCTACATCCGCATTTCGTTCCCTTCGCTCTCGCGCCGGGCACTTGTAAAACTTTAGCCGACGTTCGGCTGCATGCAAAACCAGATGCAGCCCGCGCGTGTCACACTGTTGTGGTTCGAGGCATGCCTCGGCATCCGGTACTATCGATACTCGTCCCCCTCGGGGGCACGGGCGATTGGCGCAGTTGGTAGCGCGCTTCCTTCACACGGAAGAGGTCATCAGTTCGAGTCTGGTATCGCCCACCACAGAAAAATCCCCGGTCCGCCGGGGGTTTTGTGTTTCTGGCCTCAGTTGCCGACCGGCCAGCCGTAGCGGCGGTGCAGGGCGTCCGCGACGCGGACGAACCGCTCCAGGTCGAGCGCGGCGGCCTCCCGGCGCATGCCGGCACGGTGCACGAGGTAGAACTGGTCGATGTCGACCCAGGACGGCCGCCCCTGGGAGTCCCACGCGCCCGATCCGATCGGGAGGAAGTCGCGCTGACCGTCATGCGCCCTGCTGGTCAGCTTGACGGCGTACACAGTGTCGGCGTCCCGGCGCCCGATGACCAGCACGGGCCTGTCTTTGCCTCGGCCGTCGCGCTCCGCGTAGGGCACCCAGGTCCAGACGATCTCGCCCGCATCGGGGTCCGCGTCGTGGACGGGCTTGTAGGTGATCCGCAGGGCGGACCGGTGGGGCGGATCGACCTCCACGGTTGCCGTCTCGCCGTACTGCCCGCGAGCCGCCTCCGGGGACCGCGTCGGCGCCGTCTGCGCCGGCGTCGCAGGTCGAGAGGGCCGGAAGAGGTTCAACAGGGACGAGAGGATGCCGCGGGCCACGGGATCACGATAACGGCCGTGCGCGGCATCCATTCGTTGTCAGGCGCACGAACGCCGAAGGGGGCGTCGCAGCGGGGGGGAACCGCGACGCCCCCTTCGGGGTGTTCCGGGCGACGTCAGGCGCGGGCGCCCTCGAGCACGTAGCCCTCCTCGCCGTGCACGACCGTGTCGATGCCGGCGACCTCGTCCTCGTTCTTCACGCGGAACCCGATCGTCTTCTGGATGACCCAGCCGATCGCGTAGGCGAGGACGAAGGAGTACACCAGGACCGCGACGGCAGCGATCGCCTGCACGAGCAGCTGCGTCAGGTTGCCGCTGTAGATGAGGCCCGTGGTGTTCGCGAAGAAGCCGAGGTACAGCGTGCCGAGCAGGCCGCCGACGAGGTGGATGCCCACGACGTCCAGCGAGTCGTCGAAGCCCCACTTGTACTTGAGCTCGATCGCCAGGGCGCACACCGCGCCGGCGAGCAGGCCGAGGACGATCGCCCAGATCGGCGTGAGCGCGGCGCAGGCTGGGGTGATCGCGACGAGACCCGCGACAGCGCCGGACGCGGCGCCGACCGAGGTGGGCTTGCCGTCCTTGATCTTCTCGACCACGAGCCATGCGAGCAGCGCGGCGGCCGGGGCGGCGATCGTGTTCACGAACGCGACCGCAGCGGTGCCGTCGGCAGCGAGCTCGGAGCCGGCGTTGAAGCCGAACCAGCCGAACCACAGCAGGCCGGCGCCCAGGAGCACGAAGGGCGGGTTGTGCGGGACGTGGACGCCCTTCTGGAAGCCGAGGCGCTTGCCGAGGACGAGCGCGAGCGCGAGGGCGGCCGCACCGGCGTTGATGTGGACCGCCGTGCCGCCCGCGAAGTCGATCGCGCCGACGCCGAAGAACTCCTGCATGCCGTAGGTGATCCAGCCGCCGTAGGCGAAGCTGCCGTCATCGGCGAGACCGAAGTTGAAGACCCAGCTGGCGACCGGGAAGTAGACGATCGTCGCCCAGATCGCGGCGAAGATCATCCACGAGCCGAACTTCGCGCGGTCGGCGATGGCGCCGGAGACGAGCGCGACGGTGATGATCGCGAACGTCGCCTGGAACGCCACGAAAGCCAGCGGCGGGTACGCGGCGCCGTCCGGAACCTCCAGCAGGCTGGTGAGGCCGATGGCGGACCAGTCGATCGACCACGGCGGTACGAGGCCCTCGGAGCCGGGGAACGCGATCGCGTAGCCGTAGATGACCCACAGCACGCCGATGAGGCCGAGCGCGCCGAAGCTGAGCATCATCATGCTGATGACGCTCTTGGCCTTGACCAGGCCGCCGTAGAAGAACGCGAGGCCGGGCGTCATCAACAGGACGAGCGCAGCTGTGATGAGCATGAATGCGGTGTTGCCTTGATCCATCTCCGTGGAGAACCTCTCTGCGGTGGGACGCAGGATAGCGTCGGGTCCACTCAGTGTCGCGAGGCGCCGTTTCCGCAGCGGGCCATCCCGTGTTTCCCGTCGGTTACGCGAGGGCCCTGGGCGTAAACATCGTGTTTCGGCACGCCGAAGGGCGCCCGTGAATCGGGCGGGAAGCGGCCGGGCAGGGTGGCCGGTTCAGGCGAGCGTGGATGCCACGAGGCGCGAGATCGCTCGCAGGTACTTCTTGCGGTAACCCCCGGCGAGCATCTCGTCGGGGAAGACGAGGTCGAGCGATGTGCCGGTGGCGCGGATCGGCAGCTGGGCGTCGTACACGCGGTCGATGAACGCGACGAAGCGCAGCGCCGCGGACTGGTCGGTGAAGGGCTGCACGTCGCGCAGCCCCACGACCGCGAGGCCGTCGATGAGGCGGATGTACCGCGACGGATGCACGTGCGCGAGGTGGGCGACGAGTGCGTCGAACGCGTCGTCCGACACGAGGCCGGTCGTGGCCGCATCCGCGACGGTCGCCTCGTATTCGGCCGCCGACAGCACGGTCGCGTGCCCGTCGACGGCGCGGTGGCGGTAGTCGGTGCCGTCGATGCGCACGGTCTGGAAGCTCGCGGCCATCGCGTGGATCTCGCGGAGGAAGTCCTGCGCGGCGAAGCGTCCCTCGCCGAGGGCGTTCGGCGGCGTGTTCGAGGTCGCGGCCAGTCGCGTGCCCGATGCCACCAGCTCGCCGAGCAGGCGCGTCATGACCATCGTGTCGCCCGGGTCGTCGAGCTCGAACTCGTCGATGCAGAGCAGGTCTGAGCCGCGGAACAGCTCGACGGTGTTCTGGTACCCGAGCGCGCCGACCAGCGCGGTGTACTCGATGAACGAGCCGAAGTACTTCCGGCGTGCGGGCATGGCGTGGTACACCGACGCCAGCAGGTGGGTCTTGCCGACGCCGAAGCCGCCGTCCAGGTAGACGCCCGGCTTGATCTCGGGGCGCTTGGGACGGCGGAACAGGCCGCCCTTGACCGGCGCTCCCCCGCCGGTGAAGGCGATCAGGAGATCCTTCGCCTCCTGCTGCGACGCGAATGCGGGGTCGGCGCGGTAGGTGTCGAACGTCGCGTTCGCGAACTGGGGAGGCGGGACGAGCGCCGCCACCATCTCGGCGCCGGCGAGCTGCGGGGCGCGCTCCGTGAGATGGACGATACCGGTGCGGGTGGCGGAGACGGTCATGCGGGTCCTCTGTCGCGGTCTCACGGGAGCTGTGACGCAGTCTTACGTCGGTGCTACGCGCGGGCACGTGGGAATCTAGGGTCGGAATCGACGGTTCAACCCTAACCGTCAGCCCTGTGCCCATCGCCCGCCCTGAGGCGGACACCCGCACCCGCGCCGCCATCCCGGCGCACCGAACCGCAGGAGAAGCCATGTCCGTCGAGATCGACACGTCGTCCGAGAAGTTCGCCGAGTACGCCGAGCCGGGCCGCCTCGTCACCGGCGAATGGCTGCAGGCGCGTCTGGGGCAGCCGGGGCTCGTTGTGGTCGAGTCCGACGAGGACGTCCTGCTCTACGAGACGGGGCACATCCCCGGCGCCGTGAAGGTGGACTGGCACACGGAGCTCAACGACCCCGTCGTGCGCGACTACGTCGACGGCCGAGGGTTCGCCGAGCTCCTCAGCCGAAAAGGCATCTCGCGCGACGACACCGTCGTCATCTACGGCGACAAGAACAACTGGTGGGCCGCCTACGCGCTGTGGGTGTTCTCGCTGTTCGGCCACGAGGACGTCCGCCTCCTCGATGGCGGCCGCGACAAGTGGATCGCCGAGGGTCGGCCGATCACGACGGATGCCTCCCGCCCCGTGCCGACCGAGTACCCCGTCGTCGAGCGCGACGACTCCCTCCTGCGCGCATACAAGGAGGACGTGCTGGCGCACCTGGGCGCGGGACCGCTCATCGACGTCCGCTCGCCCGAGGAGTACGACGGCTCGCGCACGTCCGCTCCCGCGTACCCCGAGGAGGGGGCGCTGCGCGGCGGGCACATCCCCACGGCGCAGAGCGTGCCGTGGGCACGCGCGGTCGCCGAGGACGGCGGGTTCAAGAGCCGTGCGGAGCTCGATGCCATCTACCGCGGCGAGGCGGGCCTCGCCGACGGCGACGCGATCGTCGCCTACTGCCGCATCGGCGAGCGGTCGAGCCACACGTGGTTCGTGCTCACGCACCTGCTCGGCTTCGAGAACGTGCGCAACTATGACGGCTCCTGGACCGAATGGGGCAGTGCCGTGCGCGTGCCGATCGTCACGGGCGCCGAGCCGGGCGAGGCACCGGTGCGCTGATCGGCAGCATCCTCCCCGTCCCCTGACGTGGGAAACTTGTCGCGATGACTGACGTGCTTCCCGAACGCCTCGCCGAGATCCGCGACGAGTTCCTCGAGCTGTCCGAGCAGGACCGGCTGCAGCTGCTCCTGGAGTACTCGTACGAGCTGCCGCCCGTGCCCGCCGACTACGAGGGGCACCCCGAGCTCGCCGAGCGCGTCGTCGAGTGCCAGTCGCCGGTGTACATCATCGTCGACGTCGACCGCGAGGGCATCGTCGCCATGCACGCGACGGCGCCGGCGGAGGCTCCGACGACGCGCGGATTCGCGAGCATCCTCGCGCAGGGACTCACCGGGCTGTCGGCCGCAGAGGTGTTGGCGATCCCCGGCGATTACCCGCAGACGCTGGGGCTCACCCGCGTGGTGTCGCCGCTGCGGATCTCGGGGATGACGGGCATGCTCCTGCGGGCGCAGCGCCAGGTCCGCGCGAAGTCCGCGGCCTGACCGCCCGCCTCAGGCCGCCGTGAGGCCCTGACGCTCCAGCCACGCGCGGATGCCGTCGGACCACCGCTCCTGGTCGTAGTTCCACAGCTTGGTGTGCCGCGCGACCTCGAACACCTGCAGCTCGACCAGGTCAGGCCGTGCGGCGACGAGGTCGTGCGACGCGTCGGACGGCACGAATCCGTCGTCGTCGCTGTGCAGGATCAGGATCGGATGCCGCAGCTCCGCCGCGCGGGAGACGATGTCGAGCCGGTCGAGCGAGATCGGCCCGCCGGTGCGGGCCAGCGGGGCCGCCCACTCCGACTGGAGCGCGCTCATCGCGAAGCGGCTCACGGCACCGGGGACGCGCTCGGCCTTCGCGTGGAACTCCAGCACGACCCGCCAGTCCACGACGGGCGACTCCAGGATGAGACCGGCGATGGCGTCCCGGTGCGCGGAGTTGAGAGACAGCTGCAGGGCGATCGCGCCGCCCATCGACCAGCCCATGATGATGATCCGTCGCGCGCCGCGTCGCCGGGCGAACCCGACAGCGGCGTCGACGTCGCGCCACTCGGTGTCGCCGAGCGCGTACGTCCCGGTGCGGCTGCGTGGCGCCTCACCGTCGTTGCGGTACGACACGACGAGCGAGGTGATGCCGAGGCCGTGGAACAGCGGGACGGCCCGCAGGCATTCGGCCCGCGTCGTTCCCCGGCCGTGGACCTGGATGACCCAGGTGTCGCCGTCTCCGGCGGGGAAGAGCCATGCCGGGCACGGTCCGACGGTCGAGCCGATGAGCTCCGGCGTGAACGGCAGGTGCAGCTGCTCGGGCCGGTCGAAGTACCAGCCGCTGAACGCGGCCTCCGGCTCCAGACGGGCATCGGACCCGACGTGCGTGAGCAGCTTGCGCTTCACGCTCGTCGCATCCTCCGAGAGCACCGAGCCCAGCTTGATGTAGTCCGACGTCCCGGTGGTGAACAGGCCGTAGCGGCCCGGGAGCCCGGTGTCGGGGGTGCGCGACAGCGTGATCGTCTGCGCGGCCGTGTCGAGGGCGAGGATGCGGGTGTCGGGCTCGCGCCGGGCCGGCGTGACGACCCGGCGGGCCATCACCACGGAGCCCGCGGCGAGCGCTCCCAGCGCTGCCGCGAGCCCGAGGCTCAGCACCGTGAGGGCGGCCTTGACGCCGAGCACGTAGGCAGGGGCGCGCAGCGCCTGATCGGGGCGAGAGGCCCTCAGCCGGCTGCGTGTGGGTGTTGCGCCGTCTCTCGCGGCGCGCCTGGAGGCGACCATCGAGGCATCACTCTAGTCTGTCCGCGTGGCTGAGCAGCGTCCCCCGGCGGCACCTGGCTCGTTCGAGCAGGCGGCGGACGAGCTGCGTGCGATCGTGTTCCGCGACGACCTGACGGTGCGCGAGATCGCAGCGCCGCAGGGGCTCGCTCGCGACGCGATCGCGATCGCCGGAGACGTGCGCTCGGACGGCGGTGATGATTCGCCGTACGGCACCGGCCGCCTCGTGCTGCTGCACGATCCGGACGAACCGGCGCCGTGGAACGGGGCCTGGCGGATCGTGTGCTTCGCGCAGGCGCCGCTGGAGCCCGAGATCGGCATCGACCCGCTGCTCGCCGATGTCGCCTGGACGTGGCTCACCGACGCGCTGGAGTCCCGGCACGCGGTGTTCCATTCGGCGTCGGGGACGGCCACCAAGACGCTGTCCAAAGGTTTCGGATCCCTGGCCGCCGAAGGCGACGGCGCCCAGATCGAACTGCGGGCTTCATGGTCCCCGGAGGGCGCGATCGCTCCGCACGTGGAAGCATGGGCGGAGTTGGTTTGCATGCTGGCGGGTCTCCCGCCTGGCTCGGAAGGGATCGCGATGCTCGATTCGCGCAGGTCGCCGCGTGGCTGAATACGACGTCATCGATGACGCAGGGCGTGCCGCTGAGGCCGCCCGTCGCCTTGCGGACGGCACGGGACCGGTGGCTGTGGACGTCGAGCGTGCCTCCGGCTTCCGCTACTCGCAGCGCGCGTACCTCGTGCAGGTGTTCCGCCGCGGGGCCGGCGTGTTCCTGTTCGATCCGCCGCCCATCGGCGACTTCCGCCCGCTCGAAGACGCCATCGGCGGCGAGGAGTGGGTGCTGCACGCGGCGAGCCAGGATCTGCCGTCGCTGCGCGAGCTCGGACTCGAACCCCCGCGGATCTTCGACACCGAGCTCGCCGCTCGGCTGCTCGGCCACGAGCGCGTGGGTCTCGGGGCCGTCGTGGAGGACACCCTGGGCATCACGCTCGCGAAGGCGCACTCCGCCTCGGACTGGTCGACGCGCCCGCTGCCCCAGTCGTGGCTGGAGTACGCCGCACTCGACGTCGTGCACCTGGTCGATGTGCGCGACAAGCTGGTCGTCGAGCTCGACGAGCAGGGCAAGACCGAGTTCGCGGCGCAGGAGTTCCAGGCCGTACTCGAGCGCGAGCCCAAGCCGCCCCGGGAGGAGCCGTGGCGGCGGCTGAGCGGGCTGCACACCGTGCGCGGCCGCAAGGCGCTCGCGATCGCCCGCGAGCTCTGGACGGCGCGCGAGGAGTACGCCCGTGCAGAGGACGTCGCGCCTGGACGCCTGGTTCCCGACCGCGCTCTGGTCGCGGCGGTCCTCGCCGACCCCAAGTCGAAGAGCGCGCTGGCCGCGGTGAAGGACTTCACCGGCAGGGCGAGCCGGACCCAGCTGGACCGATGGTGGGATGCGATCGAGGCGGGTCGCGCCGTCACGCAGCTCCCCCTGGAACGCGCCACCGGCGGCGACACGCTCCCGCCGCCCCGCGCGTGGGTCGACCGCAACCCCGAGGCCGACGCACGTCTGAAGGCTGCGCGTCCGCTCGTCGAACAGCGTGCGGAAGAGCTGCACATGCCGACCGAGAACCTGCTGACGCCCGAGCTGCTGCGTCGTGTGGCGTGGGCCCCGCCGCAGCCGCTGTCGGCGGCATCCATCGGCGAAGCGCTCGGAGAACTGGGTGCGCGCCCGTGGCAGATTGAGCAGACCGCACAGCTGATCGCCGATGCCTTTGTGGAATCCATGCAAGAGGCCTCGAGGCCGTCGGAAGCCGCTTCGTAGGATCGGACCAACCGATTTCGTGAGACTCAGTCTCACCTTAGGCTGGGTGCAATCCCAAACCTTGGAGGCAGAGTGGCCGAGATCTCGGACGTCTTCTTCGTCGATGGCATGCGCACCCCGTTCGGGCGCGCCGGCGAGAAGGGCATGTACTGGAACACCCGAGCGGATGACCTCGCCGTCAAGGCGACGATCGGGCTCATGGAGCGCAACCCGAGCGTTCCCAAGGACCGCATCGACGACGTCGCGATCGCCGCGACCTCGCAGACCGGCGACCAGGGGCTGACGCTCGGGCGCAGTGTCGCCATCCTGGCCGGCCTCCCCCAGACGGTCCCGGGCTTCGCGATCGATCGCATGTGCGCGGGCGCCATGACGAGCGTCACGACCATGGCGGGCTCCATCGGCGTCGGCATGTACGACGTCGCCCTCGCCGGCGGCGTCGAGCACATGGGGCACCACCCCATCGGCGGCAACGCCGACCCCAACCCGCGCTTCGTCGCGGAGCGCATGGTCGACCCGGGCGCGCTCAACATGGGCGTCACGGCGGAGCGCATCTTCGACCGCTTCCCCCACCTCACCAAGGAGCGCTCCGACCGCTTCGGCATGCTGAGCCAGCACAAGGCGCAGGCGGCGTACGACGCCGGCAAGATCCAGCCCGACCTGGTGTCGGTCGCGATCAAGGACGCCGAGGGCTCGTGGGGCCTGGCCACCGAGGACGAGGGCCGCCGCCCGCAGACCACGATGGACGACCTCGCCGCGCTCAAGACGCCGTTCCGGCCGCACGGTCGCGTCACCGCCGGCACGTCCTCTCCCCTCACCGACGGCGCGACGATGTCGCTGCTCGCCGGCGGGGGCGCCGTCAAGGAGCTGGGCCTGCGTCCCAAGATGAAGCTCGTCTCGTTCGCCTTCGCCGGCGTGCAGCCCGAGATCATGGGCATCGGCCCGATCCCCTCGACCGAGAAGGCGCTGAAGAAGGCCGGACTCACGATCGGCGACATCGGCCTGTTCGAGCTCAACGAGGCGTTCGCCATCCAGGTGATCTCGCTGCTCGACCACTTCGGCATCGCCGACGACGACCCCCGGGTCAACCAGTGGGGCGGCGCCATCGCGCTCGGGCACCCGCTGGCGGCCTCGGGCGTGCGCCTGATGATCCAGCTCGCGGCGCAGTTCGCCGAGCGTCCCGACGTGCGCTACGGCCTCACCGCGATGTGCGTGGGCCTCGGGCAGGGCGGATCGGTCATCTGGGAGAACCCGTTCTACGACGGCAAGAAGCGCAAGTAAGGGCCTGCACGAATGACGAACTACGACGACATCGACTTCTCGCCGATCCTCGCCCACACGGACGGCGAGGTGGTCACCCACTCCCGCGTGCGCGACATCCGTCTCGCGTCGGGCAAGGTGCTCGCACTCATCACCCTCGACAACGGTCGCGACCACACGCGTCCGAACACGCTCGGACCCGCCACGATGTTCCAGCTCGGCGAGACGCTCGACGCGCTCAAGGCGCGCGCGGCGGCCGGCGAGATCCAGGCCGTCGGCATCACCGGCAAGCAGTACATCCTGGCCGCCGGCGCCGACCTCAGCGACATCAGCAAGGTGACCTCGAAGGACGACGCGCGCCTGGTCGCGCAGCTCGGGCACAAGGTGTTCGGCAAGCTCGACGACCTCGGCGTGCCGACGTTCGCCTTCGTCAACGGGCTCGCCCTCGGCGGCGGGCTCGAGATCGCGCTCAACAGCGCGTATCGGACGGTGGATGCCTCGGCCGCGGCGATCGCGCTGCCCGAGGTGTTCCTCGGCATCATCCCCGGGTGGGGCGGCGCCTACCTGCTGCCGAACCTGATCGGCATCGAGAACGCCCTCGAGGTGGTCATCTCGAACCCGCTCAAGCAGAACCGGATGCTCAAACCCCAGCAGGCGTTCGAGTACGGCATCGTCGACGCGATCTTCCCGGCGGCGAACTACCTCGAGGATTCGCTGAACTGGGCCGACGGCGTGCTCACGGGCCGGATCAAGGTCGACCGCAAGAACGAGCCCGGCAAGATCGAGCGCCTCACGAAGTGGCCGATCGCGATCAAGATGGCGCGCGGCATGCTCGAGTCGAAGATCGGCACCGTGCCGAAGTCGCCCTATGCGGCTCTGGAGCTCCTCGACAAGGCGAAGAGCGGCACGAAGGCCGAAGGCTTCGCGCGGGAGGACGAGGCTCTCGCCGAGCTCGTCACCGGCGACCAGTTCGCGGCATCCATGTACGCCTTCGACCTCGTGCAGAAGCGCGCCAAGCGACCGGTCGGCGCTCCCGACAAGGCGCTCGCGAAGAAGGTCACCAAGGTCGGCATCATCGGGGCGGGCCTCATGGCCAGCCAGTTCGCCCTCCTGTTCGTCCGCAAGCTGCAGGTGCCGGTGCTCATCACCGACCTCGACCAGGCGCGCGTCGACAAGGGGGTGGCCTACATCCACGACGAGATCGGCAAGCTGGAGGCGAAGGGCCGCCTCGACGGCGACTCCGCCAACAAGCTCCGCGCGCTGGTGACCGGCACGACCGACAAGAGCCTCTACGCGGACTGCGACTTCGTCATCGAGGCCGTGTTCGAAGAGGTCGGGGTCAAGCAGCAGGTGTTCGGCGAGATCGAGGCGATCATCGCCGAGGACGCGATCCTCGCGACCAACACCTCGTCGCTCTCGGTCGAAGAGATCGGCGCGAAGCTCGCCCACCCGGAGAGACTGGTCGGCTTCCACTTCTTCAACCCGGTGGCGGTCATGCCGCTCATCGAGATCGTGAAGACGCCTCAGACGTCGGAGGCCGCGCTGTCGACCGCCTTCGTCGTCGCGAAGAGCCTCGGGAAGAACGCGGTCCTCACCGCCGACGCACCCGGCTTCGTCGTGAACCGGCTGCTGGCCAAGGTCATGGGCGAGGCAGCGCGTGCGGTCTACGAGGGCACGCCGGTCGC